>Ga0070698_100007851_pt1 | contig 11553 bp, 7 predicted proteins | sample KBSK1502metaG_FD_65477 | JGI IMG/M metagenome (GOLD analysis project Ga0070698, IMG submission 65477) | Corn, switchgrass and miscanthus rhizosphere microbial communities from Kellogg Biological Station, Michigan, USA - KBS K1-50-2 metaG | ecosystem: Host-associated > Plants > Roots >...
GTGCCATGTGATGTTTGCCACGGCAAGCGCTTCAACCGCGAGACGTTGCAGGTGCTGTTCAGGGATAAGTCGTCGATCGCGGATGTGCTGGACATGACCGTGGACCATGCTTTGGAAGAATTTGCGAATTTCCCCCCAATGTTCAATAAACTGAAACTGTTGCAGGAAGTAGGCCTGGGTTATGTGCGTGTGGGCCAACCCGCAACTACTCTTTCTGGCGGTGAGGCGCAACGCGTGAAGTTATCGAAGGAATTGTCGCGGCGCGCAACCGGCCGCACGCTCTATGTTTTGGATGAGCCTTCTGTAGGCCTGCACGCGGCGGACGTACACAAGTTGATCGAAGTCCTGCAACGACTTGTAGATGCAGGCAATTCTGTGCTGATCATCGAACATAACCCGGACATTGTCAAAGTTGCAGACTGGCTTATTGACCTGGGGCCCGAGGGTGGTGACCGCGGCGGCGAACTGGTTGCCGAGGGAACGCCGGAGCAGATCATCAAGGTCAAAAAATCCTATACGGGTCAATTTTTGAAAATGCATATGAGTAGGGAGAAGGGTAAACAGGTGGGTAAGTAGACAGGTCAAAAAGGGGATAGGTTGATAAAGGATGCTTATCGTTATCTGCTATTTATGCGTGGAATCGTGTATTTTTTCCACTTTTTGGCCCATTTCAAAATCCCCGCCTCAAAACATCCGTTTTTCAGGTAGAATTATTTCAAGATGCCAGGAGGGAGACCTCCTTCAGGCATACTTTTGATTACAAAATACTGCGTTAATATCTAATAGCGGCTTTGGATATTAACGCAGATAGCAATAGAGGACAATACGAATGTTGAATCGAAATCCATCCAATTCATCGAATGTGATCAATTCCTATCGAAAACGACGCCAGCAGAAGGGGCCGTTTCTGGTTTACGGAGCAATCGCTTTGGTGATCATCGGCGGCATCATGCTCATCATCTGGCTGACAGGCCCCGGCCAGCCATTCAGTGGATTGTTCCCAACCGAGACACCCACCCCCACAAATACGTCCACTTCCACAAATACGTCTGCTCCAACTGAGACACCAACCACTACACTCACACCCGCCCCTACAGTAAGCCCCACGCCATCTGAACCCTTCCCTTATACTATCCAGGAGAATGATTCACTGGATGCCATTGCACAGAGATTCAATCTAGGCGAGGACGGCATCTTGCTTATCCTCGATCAGAATCCTGAAATCGTCAACGTGAACAATGGTGTTATCTTTGTGGGCCAGACCATCCTCATCCCAATTCCAGGGACCACGCGGCCAAGCTCCACGCCCATCCCATCCAATTTGGGGCGCGGCACCTTGATTGAATACCGCGTATTACCCGGCGATACTTTGGCGGGCATTGCTGCAAGCTTTAACAGCATTGAACAAAACATCATTGATGAAAATAACATCGAAAACGCCAATGCGCTCCAGGTCGGGCAAGTGTTGCAGATCCCTGTAAACCTGGTAACCGCCACTGCAACGCTGCCTTCCACGTCCACGCCTGTTTCGCCGACTGTGGCAGGAGGTCAACCCACCGCTGCAGGGACCAGTTCAGTCAGTGAACCTGCCGCTTGTGATTTTGAAGAGAACGCCGGGTTTGTCACTCAACTGCAAACACTGATCAATAATGAACGCACCAGCAATAATCTATCCGCTTTGACTTTGAACGCGCAACTTTCAGCCGCCGCAAAAGCACACGCTACCGATATGCTCTGCTACAACTATCTTAGTCATACCGGCTTCGATAGCTCCACACCTGAGACTCGCGTCACAGCACAGGGATTCACAGCCTCCCTCGTTGTTGAGGATATCTACGCCTCAAAGACAGGCAACTCGCAATCCGCCATCGACTGGTGGATGAGTGACCCCGCTCACCGTGCGGACATTCTTAACGCGAACACCACCGTCTTCGGTATTGCCTATGTCACTTCAGCGGACAGCATGCTCGGTGGTTACTTTGTAGTTGTATCTGCAAAACCATAAAACTGCTGGACAAATCAAAAGCCCTCAAGTAAAATAACGCTCTTGCCAGCACAACATTAGATTGGCAGGAAAATTTTTGGAGGAAGACCTTGGCTAACATTAAGTCTCAGATCAAACGGAACAAACAAAACGAGAAGCGCAGACTGCGCAATCGCAATCTGCGCGGCTCTGCCCGCACAGCCATCACCCAGGCCCGCACGGCTTTGACAGACAATACTCCTGGAACAAAAGAAGCTGTTTTGAAAGCCATCAGCGTCATTGACCAGGCTGCTGAGCGCGGCGTCATTCACAAGAACAACGCCGCCCGTCGCAAGGGCCGCTTGATGAAGCACCTGGCCGCATTCATTGCTTCACCTCCCCCAGTCAAAGAAACTGTCTCAAAGCGAAAGAAAGCTTCATAGTTCGCACTGTCTCAGATCATTAATGCGGGAACGTCTTTCAATGGCGTTCCCGTATTTATTTAATAGATATCTGCTTTAGCCGCTTTGAGCGAAACCAATCTGACCTGCTGATATAATCCCAACACCATGTTTGAAACAGAACAACAAAAGATCGAAGAAAAGATCAAGGCCCATTGCGCGGCCAATGATATTCCGCTTGCCGCGCTGAAATGGACAGCCATTCCGTTTTCGGGCGAATGGGGCATTGCCACCTCGTTCTTCCAAACCGCGGCGGATGAAGCCCGCGCGGGCAAAGGGAAAAAACTTCCAGTGCCACAACGCGCCCAGGAGATCGCCGAGCAGGTCAAGGCGGAGATCGGAAGTGTGGATGGGATCAGCCGAGTCGACGCAGTCAAAGGTTATTTGAATCTGTATTTCACGACATCCGAATATGCCCACCGAGTGGTAGATGAAGTGCTCGCCTCCCGCGCGGACTTTGGGCGGGGTCAGGCAAAAAATGAGCGCGTCATGGTCGAATACGCCCAACCGAACACACATCACTCGTTCCATATAGGGCATGCACGGAACACCATTTTGGGGGAAGTGCTTGCGCGGCTGGTGGAATTTGCGGGCTTTGATACGATCCGCGCCACCTATCCAGGCGATATGGGTCTGAGTGTCATTACCGTTGTGTGGGCTTATGAAAAATTTTATAAAGGTCAGGAACCCGAAGGCATTCATGAACGTGGTCGATGGCTGTTGAAGATCTATGCCGAAGCCACGGCCAAGCTTGAGTCCAAAGAAAACGAAACGCCTGAGGAAAAAGCTCAGCGCGAAGCCTATGATGCTGAACGACGGGACATGCTCCGCAAATGGGAAGCAGACGATCCATACGTCTATGAGTTGTGGCGACTAACGCGAGAATGGAGTCTGGAGGAATTTCGAGCCATTCTGCAAATTCTGGATGTGAACATGGATGTCTGGTTCTATGAAAGCGAAGCAAACAAACTAGGCAAGGAGATCGTGGACGAGTTAATTGGCAAAGGCATTGCGGCAGATGAAAGAGCGCAAGGTGGACCCGTTATTGTCAAGATCGATGAGAAATTGGGCCTCACTAAAGAGAAGTATCGCACGATGGTTATCCTCCGCAGTGACGGCACAACGCTCTACTCAACAAAAGATTTAGCGCTGGCAAAACAAAAGTTTGAAAAGTATCTCGTAGACCGTTCGGTCTACGTTGTGGACTTCCGCCAGAGCCTGCATTTCCAGCAAGTGTTCAAGATTTTGGAACTGTGGGGGTTCCCTCAAGCGGCAAAGTGTTACCACCTACCTTATGGATATGTCACTTTGCCAGAGGGAGCGATGTCTTCGCGGCGTGGACGAGTAGTGTTGTTCAAGGAAGTCTATGACGAAGCGATCAAACGAGTCCTTGCAGTGGAATCCGAAAGAAGCGGAAATATCCCTGAAGGGGATCGCATTAAGATCGCCGAGCAGATCGGTTTGGGCGCGCTGGTTTATTCCATGCTTTCAGTGGATAACAACAAGGACATTGTCTTCGACATCAATGAAGCGTTGTCTTTTGACGGGCGAACGGGACCGTATATTCAGAATGCTTATGTTAGAGCAAATTCGATTCTCAAGAAGTCGAATCTCAATGGTCAAAAGTCAGAGCCTGGCACTTCAACGTTCGACTATGAACTAGACAAACACGAGATCGAACTCATTGAGCAGATCTCGCGCTTCCCCAACGCGGTGCAACAAGCGGCAAATGAATATCGCCCGTTGGTGATGGCGGCGTACGCGTATGATCTGGCGAACGCATTCCATTCGTTCTATCACGCGGTACCAGTGTTACAAAACGAAGACGAAAATGTGCGAAACGCCCGTCTGCACCTGGTGGCCGCCGCAAAACAGACAATCGCGAATGCGCTGCGATTACTCGATATCCAGGCGCCTGATGTGATGTAGGAAAAAGGCTAAACGTCTTTACGTTTAGCCTTTTATTTTAGAAAAAATCCGATGGTCGAGTAGCCCCGTGCTCGTCGGGGCATATCGAGACCAAAATGTAATATGCAAACTCGTGGTCTTGATACATCCCTCACTCTGTTCGGCATTACTCGACACCATCACAATTTCTATAAAGGAGAATCCATGTCAATCAAAACTCTCATCATGGGCGCGGCGGGACGTGATTTTCATAACTTCAATACGTTCTTTCGCGGCAACAAGGATTATGAAGTCGTGGCCTTCACTGCGACTCAAATCCCTGACATCGAAGGACGGCTCTATCCGACCGAACTGGCGGGTGACCTTTATCCAAACGGAATCCCCATCCACGCGGAGGAGGAGCTGGTTAACCTGATCGAGAAGCATGGCGTGGATCAAGTTATTTTTGCTTATTCAGATGTGCCGCATGAATACGTGATGCACAAAGCCGCGCTTGTCACTGCCGCGGGCGCGGACTTCCGCTTGATGGGCACGAAGCTCACGCAGGTTAAGTCGAGCAAGCCTGTTGTGTCGGTGTGCGCGGTTCGGACGGGATCCGGCAAAAGTCAGACAACGAGGCGCGTGTCGCTCATCCTGAGAGAGATGGGATACAAAGTTGCAGCCATCCGTCATCCGATGCCTTATGGAAATTTGATCCGCCAGGAAGTTCAGCGCTTTGCTGATTATGAAGATCTGGATGAAGCCGAATGTACGATCGAAGAGCGCGAGGAATACGAACCACATTTGGCGAATGGCGTGATCGTATACGCTGGCGTGGACTATGAAAAGATCCTGCGCAAGGCTGAGCAGGAGGTGGATATTGTGTTATGGGATGGGGGTAACAACGACTTCCCGTTTTACGTTTCTGATTTTCAGATCGTGGTGGCAGACCCGCATCGGCCCGGGCATGAGTCGAGTTATCACCCCGGCGAGACGAACGCGCGTCTGGCGGATGTGTTCGTGATCAATAAAGTGGATACGGCTGAACCTGAAAAAGTGATCCGTGTACGTGAGGCGCTTCGCAAGTTGAACCCGAACGCGATCCAAATCGAAGCCGCCTCCCCACTCTTTGTCGAAGACGCCGAAGCGATCCGCGGCAAACGTGTGCTGGTGGTGGAAGATGGCCCTACGTTGACTCATGGCGAGATGGCCTATGGCGCGGGTTATGTAGCGGCGCGGCGTTTTGGCGCGGAGACGATCGTTGACCCGCGTCCATTCGCGGTGAATACCATCGCCGCCACTTATGAGAAGTATCCAAAGACGGGACCCATCCTGCCCGCCATGGGGTATGGCGACGCGCAGATGAAAGATTTGGAAGAGACGATCAACAAATCCGACGTGGATCTGGTCATTGTCGGTACGCCGATCGATTTGAAGAGGATCATCAATATCAATAAACCATCGCAGCGAGTGCGTTATGAGTTACAGGAGATCGGTCAACCGACGTTGCAGGATTTGTTGTTGCAGAAGTTTGGGAGGAAGTAGTAGACAGGGAAACAGGTAGACATGTAAATAAGCATGGGCGGCCCATCAAGGTTTATCAGGCTTCTGATTTATCCGAACGGGTCGCCCATACAAAAAAATGGTAGTCGGATGATAGAATTCATCCGACTCCTTATTATTTCTGAACAAATTTTATGAACAAAACTCCTATAGAAATGAAAAACAAAACCTTTACATCCCGCCTGCGCGCCTGGTTGAATGATCTTCCCATTCAAGACCCGGTCAACCGCCGCATGGCGACTCTGGTTCAGGTGATGCTGATCGGGTTCATCGCCATCATTGTCATTTCATCGATCCTGAACATTGTTATATCTCCTTCCAGCATTTCACCACAAATCGTCCTGATCCGCACTGCCATTTTCATCCTCATCATCGGAATTCCACTATTCTTGCTTCGGCGAGGTCACTTTCACAGCTCTGTGTTGCTCATCGTTGCCATCTTCTTACTCGTCGAGACCTTCGCTGTGCTGTCAGCAAATCTCCGTGAGATCGCTGAAACATTATCCTTCTTTACGCTGGCGATCATACTGGCGGGATTGTTATTGGGTCGGCGTGAGCTTTTGTTCACCTACTTGCTCGCTGCGGCGGTTGTATGCCTCGGTGCGTTTCGCGAACAAAGTGCTAGACTGGATGGCGATGGCATCACGATCGCCCTCAATTTTATTTTGCTTCACGGACTAATGAGCGTGTTTCTGGCCCAGTTTGGGGTCACACTTCGCGCTACGCTGAATGCAGCCTTGCAACGTGAAGGCGAATTGCAAAGTGAGATCGATATTCGCCAGCGAGCTGAAGCGGCCCTACAACAATCCACTGGGAGGCTTGAAATATTACATGAAATTGACAGGTCCTTGTTATCGGCACGCTCTCCTTATGAGATTGCCATGGAAGCACTCGTCCGCATTCGCAAATTAATTCCCTGCCTACGCGCCAGTGTAACGCTCATTGATCTCGAAAAAAAAGAAGCCAAATTCCTTGCAGCTGATTTCGATAATCTAATTCCTATTCCAGATACTCCCATTCCATTGGAAGAATTTGGATTAAACGTTATCGACGACCTTCAGCAGAACAAACCCTGGTTTACAAATGAAATACTGGAGGACCCGGAAGTCACAGAACTGGGAAAGCGATTGGCAGATGAGAATGGCATCCACACCTGGCTCACTCTTCCGCTTCTTTATCAGAGACAATTGATCGGCGCGCTCAATCTTGGCCGCGGCACCGGGAATCCATTCACTGATGAAGATGCTGCGATCTCTCATGATATTGCCAATCAGCTGGCGATCGCAATCCAACATATCAATTTATATAATGCCCTCCAAAAAGAATTGGTGGAACGAAAAAAACTTATCTCTGAGTTGGAAGCCAATAACGCCGAACTCGAACGTTTCACTTACACCGTCTCGCACGACTTGCGAAACCCGCTGGTGACGATCAAGGGATTCCTGGGCATGCTCCAAAAAGATCTGCGGGATGGAAGGCAGGACAGGACAACTAGCGACTTCCAGCGCATTTCAAACGCGGCGGATAAAATGCACGCTCTACTATCGGACCTGTTGCAGCTCTCGCGCATCGGACGCGTCGTCAACCCGTTTGGCGAAGTAGATCTCATTAAACTGACCGCAGACTCTCTGGAAAATCTCGATGCGCGCATCCGTTCGAAGAGTGTGACTGTAAAGATCTCGCCGGACCTGCCAGTTGTTTTCGGTGACCGCCTTCGCCTGGGCGAGGTGCTGGAAAACCTGATCGACAACGCTGCCAAATACAGCGGGGACCAGCCAAAGCCCATCATCGAGATAGGCACGCGAGAGATGCAGGGGGGACTGGTCATATTTGTAAAAGATAACGGCATAGGCATTGAACCCCAACATCTCTCAAAAATATTCGGATTGTTCGATAAGTTGGATCCCATCAGCGAAGGCACAGGCATTGGACTTGCTATCGTCAAACGCATCATTGAAACACATGGCGGAAAAGTTTGGGTTGAGTCAGAAGGCCTGGGAAAAGGCGCGACGTTTTGCTTTACGCTTCCAAATGGTAACAGGAAATAACAGGTATTATCCGTATCAAACAGAACTTGTTGGTTCAGTGCGGGGCAAACTAATAATAAATGTCGTCCCCTGGTTCAGTTCACTTTCCACGCGGATACTACCACCCAGTTCATCCACTATTGATTTGACAATATACAAGCCGATGCCACTGCCCGGTATCTCGGCAATTGTGACATTCCTTGCCCTATAGAATCGCTCAAACAGATGGTGATGTGCTTCAGGAGGAATACCGAGTCCCTGGTCAGAAATTGAGACGCGCGCTTCCTTTTCATTCTGCGCCACATTGATCGTCACCGAACTTCCCTCGGGTGAGAACTTGGCCGCGTTATTGATCAGGTTGATAAACACCTGCTGCAACCCACTTTTGTCACCCAAAATAAACACCGGTCTTTGCTCAATTCTTAATACAAGCGCAACTTTGCGTTTATGTGCAATAGCCTTCACCGCCATAAGCGACTCTTCCAATACTGGGATCAGGTCCAATGGAGCGTGTTCGAGGGTCATCATGCCACTTTCCAGACGTCCCGCAATCAATAGACGATCGATCAGAATCTTCTGCCGGTTCAACTCGCTTCTCAATGTGCGCCAATATTCATTCAATTCCTCTGGCATACCACCTCCCTGGATCAATTCCGCCATTAACATTGCAGCTGTCAGCGGGGTGCGCAATTCGTGGGAAGCGCGATTGATGAAATCTGATTTCATCTCGTTCAATAATGCTTGATCGGTAATATCGCGGACGACGATCAACGCCTCACCTGCGCTGATCGGGTACAGGCGCGATTCATAAATTTTGTTGCTAAACGGGAGTCTGAATCCCTCGACCACGTTCAATGACGTAAAGGCAGACTGATTAGACGGGCCTCTGAATTTTTCGACAACTTCTGCAGGCCAGGTCTCAGATAGTTTCTTGCCCGAGATCACGTCTCGATGAAGATAAAGCGGATGGTCAGGATTCGCACTATAGTCCAGGATCATTCCATCGATATCGATTCGTATGAGAAGATCGGGCAATGCAGAAAGGATGGCGCGGTTACGCGCCTCGCTCATTTGAATGGTTTCTTCATAGCTGCTGCGCTGCAGTGCCGAACCGATCAGGTTGGCCGCCGTTTGAACTGCACTGCGCTCTGAAGGTGACCAGGAAATTTCCTTCTGCTCATCAAAAAGACCGAGAAACCCCCAGGAACCCAAAGCACCATGAATAGGCATGATAATAAATGACATGCCCGAAAAGGCTGAAGAACGTTTATCGTTTACAACTGCATTATGGGAATATTCACCTGAGGCACTCAAGATCATGGGAATGTGCGGGGCAATTACAGAGGAAATATCAAAAGTAGAGCCGGATTGTTTCCACCACCTATAGCGGATGTCAATCATCGGTGTAGATGAAAAAGTATCGATTTCCAAAATTGCACAGCTAGAGACGTCTGTCGCCATTCCTAAAGATTCCAATATCTCAGGGATCTTCGCTTCAATATTGGATGAACGCAACAAACGCGCGGTTGCATCGCTGATCACAGAAAGAATACGTGTATACTTTTCGAGTGTTTCCTCAAAATCTCTGCGGTCAGACACATTACGGGCGATACTCTGGATATAAGCAGGGAGATTTTCTTCATCGTACACTACGGAAGCACTGATCTCAACCGGCAATGTTGAACCGTCTTTTCGCTTTAGAATCCGTTCAGATAGGTTTAAGCCATCACTACTGATGGGCCCGTGGCCCAGTTCCTCGCCTAGAGACATAACCTCACTCACGGGCATTCCGATGAGCTCGTGTTCCTCATAACCCAACAGACTCAGCGCTTGGTGGTTCGCAGCAATGTAGCGCAAATCCAGCCCAACAATGAATACGCATTCTCCGGTCTGTTCGAACAAAGCCCGATAATGGAAATCTTCACCCCAGTCATTACGCGGTTTTTTCTGAGCGGAATCTGGTTTCCTGCCTGGTCTGGGTAGGGGTATTGTCTTTTCATCCATAAATAATGTCTTGGGGACTATGGTCAGGAATAAAGGCGTGGATGTGACAGCCCTGTGGGCTGTCCAGAATTTCAACGTTGCCTCTCATGCTTTGGAAAACTGCCCGCGCAATTGTCAAGCCTACACCGAGGCCCTCATAGCCGCGGCTATCTCCCTGGCTGGCTTGATAAAAACGTTCAAAGACTTTTTCGCGCAGCTCCGGGGGAATGCCCGGTCCATTATCCTGGATCTCTATATCGACACCTCCATTTGACCTGGGCCGCACCTCCAGCCTCACCTGTCCCTTTTCAAAGCCGAACTTAAAGGCATTATCCATCAAGTGCGTTACCGCGTGGATGAATTCCCGGCGTGGAGCTGTGATTTTTCCCTGCTCTGAAATTTCTGTAAAAAGTTCCAATTCCTTCGCCTTGTATCTCTCCAGTCTCTTCCGTACCGGAGCAAGGATATGCACATCCACATCAATGGGCTGCCTGATCGTATTCAAATTCCCATGATCAACATTGCTCAACATGATCAGATCTGTGACAAGCGATTCCAAACGATCGGCATTGTTAAGCGCGATACTGATGAATTTACTCTGCTCTTCAGGATCACTGAATCTATTATTCGCTGCCAATTCCAATGGCATGAGAATATTTGTCAATGGTGTGCGAAGTTCATGGTGAAAATTCTGCAAGATCTCGTTGCGCAGTTTATCCATATCCTGCTGGGCAATTGCTTTCATCTGGTCACGCCCGCGCGCCTGTTCTGTTTTCACACGCCGGAGTACGGCTTCAATCCGCGCCATGAGCTCTTCAGTCTCGAAGGGCTTGGTGATATAGTCATCAGCCCCTTCCCGAATGCCGCTAACCCGGTCTTCTACATTAGAGCGCGCTGTCAGAAAAATGAACGGGATGGGTGAAAGACCCGGATCCAGACTCATCAGTCTGCGTAATTCAAAACCGTTGGGAGGCGGCATCATTACATCTGAAAGAATAAGGTCAGGCATGGACTCTCTGGCTTTTCGCAGCCCTTCATTGCCATCCGCAGCAGTGATGATGTTATAGCCCTGTCGCCGGATGGTTGCGGCTAGGCCTAGGAGTAAAGCGGGTTCGTCATCTATAATCAAGATGGTCGGTTTATTTTCCATATTCTATTTATCTTTATTTTCATATTTGGGCAGGCTCTGTGTTGTCCCGCGTGCTTTATCAACGAGCCTGGCATTATTATTTACAAACATGATCTGAATTGAAGCCAGTGCAATCAAATCACCTGAATTAAGTACGCAGCTGTCAATTTTCTGGCTGTTCACAAATGTCCCCGATGTCGATTCGTTATCATACAAAACATACTTGCCCTCTTCCAATCGAATCTCGGCATGAAAGCGGGAAACAAACTCTTCGTTGAAAACAATATCATTATCCAACTGACGACCAAGCCGCGTGATTGCCTTCTCCAACGGGATAATCTGCCGATTGAAAACGAGGAAAACGCTTTGTTTGATGGAAGGCAATTCTGTTTCATTCATATACTGTATCCATTTTGACGATAATAATTTCTCAAGAAATCCGCACACGTGATTACCGCCCACAATATTTATACCATAGCGTATAAAATTTGAAAACCACCCCCAAGTCACAGTTCCTTTGCCAACCTTAGCATCTCAAAA
>Ga0070698_100007852_pt1 | contig 11553 bp, 15 predicted proteins | sample KBSK1502metaG_FD_65477 | JGI IMG/M metagenome (GOLD analysis project Ga0070698, IMG submission 65477) | Corn, switchgrass and miscanthus rhizosphere microbial communities from Kellogg Biological Station, Michigan, USA - KBS K1-50-2 metaG | ecosystem: Host-associated > Plants > Roots >...
AAAACGGCCGTTGGACAAATATCATAATGGCTTGGTGAAGGCGCTGCTGCCAGTCAGGGGTCATCTTCTCTATCGCTCCAGTCGGAGGCGGCCTCGTTGCATTCGCGTTGTTCGTGTTTGCCAGCTGCCAGAAAAACGAGCCAATCGACGAAGCGAAAGCGGCTGGCTTAACGACTGTCGATTTTCCGCTGGTAATTCTTGTATCGTGACGGTTTCCTCCTGGGTTTGGAACACAACATGAGCCGATGGTTCTCCTCCAGGCTGGATGCCGCCTCGTTGCACGTGATGCTCGCGCTTCGTGCGGGCCGGCGGGCGGTTTTTCCGGTCGCGCGTTGTGAGGTCGATGGTCTCTCCATCGCCATCCGCACCTCCACGCCCAATGAGCACCATCGCGCCGACACCTTCGCGACCAAGGAGCCCGAGACAATACAGTGGCTGCGCGAGAATCCCGCGACGGCGATATCTTCTACGACGTTGGCGCCAACATCGGCCTCTACTCGCTGTATGCCGCCAAGCTCCGACCCACTTGCCGCGTCTTCGCCTTCGAGCCGGTGAGCCACAACTTCGGAAACCTCTGCGAAAACCTCCTGCTCAATCGGGTGGCCAACGTCACGCCCGCTCCTTCCCGCTCTCGAACTGTGAGACGTTTGCGCCCTTTTACGTCTACGATTTACGGCCCGGCGGAGCACTCCACTCGCTGGGAGGTCCGAGTCCCCTTCGCGACGGTCCACCGCTGCTGACGACGGGGGGGCACTGGCCGTCACCATCGATGCTCTCGTCTCTCACCACGGATTGCCGGCGCCCGATCTCATCAAGCTCGACGTCGACGGCATTGAGGAGCAAATCCTCGATGGCGCCGCCGCCGTGCTCGCATCCGGTTCGTTGCGTTCCATCCTCGTCGAGGTGACCTGGCGGGACGAGGGCAAGGCTGCCCTCCCCTGGGCCGAGTCCAAGCTCGCCCTCTACGGCTACCAGCTCAAGGCAAAGAGCGCATGGAGCATCAAGCTCCGCGGGCTGCGATCGGCCAACTTCATCTTCGCACGGTAGACGGGCCAGCGCGCTTCAAGCATATGCAGGTGTCCGGGGTTGCGTGTCGAAGGACCGAGGGCAAAAAGGTGACGGAGCATCCCCTCTCCTATGGCCAACGAGCCCTGTGGTTCGTGCATCAGATGGATCGCTCGAGCACCGCATACAACGTTCATATCGCGTTCCGGATCCCCTGATCCCCTGAACTTTGGGATTCGTTAAGCAATACCGTCCGCTTCCTTCGTGCAACGCCCAAGTTTGTTCGTGGCGTTCTTTCGTCTCGGCGCCCAGTTGTTTAGGGTCTCGGGCGATCGGGGATTCAGGGATGAGAGAACAAGGCTTCGGCCCCGCGAAAATGTCAGCAGTTATCCTTGGATCGATTGGCAACGGTGCCGCACTAATCAGAGCTGCTGTCTGTCAAAGCTTTTCGCAGGAGCGCTTGGAATCGGCCTCTCGGAGCCCAAAGAGTTGGAACTTTCGAACAATGATTCTGTCAAACTGTGTTTTGACTTATTCACAGGATCAGCCGTACGTTAATTGGTTGAAAGATTCGACCTGGCGAAAACGACTGCTCGACAGCAGTCGAGGACAAATTCTGCAGATGCTACGCACCCGCGATCGAACCGTCAATGAACTCGCGGCACAGCTTCGCCTAACGGATAACGCAGTTCGCGCACACCTAATTAGCCTTGAACGTGACGGATTCGTTGTGCAGTGCGGCACGCGCGCCGGCTCGCGTAAGCCGCACGCCTTGTATGCGGTCACTCCGGCAGTTGAACAGTTATTCCCGAAGGCTTATGGCCGCGTCCTGGACCGCGTAGTGGACGTAATCAGGAAGCGGCTGACGCCGCCTCACCTTCGGCGTGTAATGCGCGAGACCGGCAGCAGGGTTGCCGGTGAATTCGTTCAGAAATTCGTAGGGAAAAGCCGTCAGCAACGCATTAAGGCGGCTATCGCTGTTCTTGGGGAGCTGGGCGGTGCCGCGACGCTTGACCGAGTGAATCGAACCGTTGTGATTCGAGGCCGCGGATGTCCCCTTGCAGCGGCCACCGCACATCATTCCGAGGCGTGTTTGATTGCGGAGGCGTTGCTGTCTCGAATTGTCGGCCGGCCAGTGAAGGAGCGATGCCAACGAGGTGCCAACCCCTCGTGCTGCTTTGAGATCTGTAACGGATAACGGGCCCGCCCAAGTGCGCCGAAATTAGTCAATAACAATATTGACTTAGTCCGGCCGCTCGCAGACGTTCTCGTCAAAAACAAGGAGGCACAGAGTTATGGTTATTGCTGCGATTCTTTTCGCCATTGCTGCATTAGGAGGCGTAGTAATGGCACTTATTCGGTTTAGTGGTCGTGATTATCCACCAGTGGCACTTGCGGTTGTCCACGGGTTGTTTGCTGCCGCCGGATTAATCGCACTACTGTTGACTGCATTTGCCCCAGGCGTTGCTACATCTATCCGCATTGCATTGCTGCTATTTATGCTCGCGGCCATTGGCGGATTTTCACTAGTGTATTTTCACGCGAAACGCCGACCGCTGCCGATCTCGTATGTGGTTATTCACGGACTCGTCGCCGTCCTCGCGTTCGGGATTCTGATCGTCGGCATCATGAGCTGGGCCTGAACCGCAGATTTCTTTAATGGAGGCGAAAGCGAAACTGCTCGGCCATCCGGTTCACCAGATGGTCGTTGTGCTGCCTCTGGGACTTTTGGTCGGCGCTTGGCTCGCCGATGTCGGACTGTTTGCTACGGGCAAAGCAGTGCTGGCTGAAGTTGCCTATTGGAACACAATTGGCGGAATCGCCACTGGGGTGTTTGCTGCGATCTTCGGGTTCATCGACTGGATCGCTGTTCCAATCGGCACACGAGCAAAACGCGTTGGCGCATGGCATGCGGGTTTCAACGTGCTCATGCTGTTCCTTTTCACCGGAAGTTTGCTCATCCGGCATTTTGCGGCTGCACGGATGCCGAGTCTTGCTGCCTTTGTATGTGCAACGGCAGGATTGGTTGTGGCTGGCTTCAGCGGGTGGCTCGGCGGTGAGCTGGTCAATCGCCTCGGTATCGGCGTCAGCTCGGATGCGAACCTGAATGCGCCAAGTTCACTTTCTGCCGGCCAATCCGACGCTAGGCAGCCATCGCGGGTAAGAGGCTAAAGGCGCAAGAATTGACACCCGCCCCGGGGGGCCCCTCCGTGTAACAATATAAGCGGTTCATCTGTACCGCGCATTTCATAATACATCTCCATCCCGTTGATGGCAATCGTCCGCCCGAGAGTTGGCGGCGTCTTCATTTAGCTTTCCTTGTGAACCGACGCTCTGGAGCGGCCTAACGAGAACCGAAATCACCTACCCGCTCCGGCAGGCGCAAGTTGGAGGCAATTGGTGGCGCCATTGAACGTGTTGCTGCAAAAGAGTTTACCTCCATCGCCGAGGCGCGGCGCCTCGAAATTTCTCTTAAACGCAAAAATATCCCACGACTCGCTGTCTTCATGTTGCAGTCACCGCATTGATCTGATAGAGCACCCCAAAAACCTTCGGCTTGGTTCCAGGTTCAAGTCCCGGCCGATCCAATGTGAAACGGTGAAAGGAGATGAATCGTCCGCGGATTTTTGTCACCTCATCACTCTGCTTCTTGGCAATTGGGTCTTTGCACGCCGCAGATTTTGATCTCGCAGCAAGCGCGACCAATCAGCTCGCGGTCGATCTTCACCGTCAGCTCGCCACAGGCAACGAGAATCTTTGCGTTTCGCCCTATTCCATTGAAAGCGCCCTGGCGATGACACTTGCCGGCGCCGATGGCGAGACCCGGACGGAAATGGCGCACGCGCTCCATTTTCCGGATAATGGCGATGCTATTCATGCGTTTTTCGCCGCGCTTCAGCATTCGCTGGATGAAATGGCAAAAAAGACTGCGATGATCGCGGAGGAGTCGAAGACGAGCGGCGCCCCAAGCGAGCCGATTACGCTCGCCATTGCAAACCGGTTATTCGAAAGGGGGAAAAGGGGGTCAGAGCTTACTATCGACACTGCTTACCAGGGTTAAGACGTAACTCGCACTGCCCATCCTTAAGCGCTCGGCGATCCCTCGGCGAGTCATCGGCGTTTCAGGGCGCAACCGCTGCGCGATTTGGGCTTTTACCGGATCTCCTTTTGGTCGAATGGCCAGACCGATCTCCCGCCAACGCACCGCCGCGAGCGCCTCACGCACAATTTTCTTCGCCCGCGCGGACATCCGTCTCCCAGCGTTCTTTGGCTCGCTCGCCTGCTCGGCCGGGCCGGGCCAGTTTGTCCGCCAGCCAATCACGAAAATCTTCCGCCCCAATTAGTGTCAATAGTAAGCTCTGACCCCCTTTGCCCCATTCCGGCGCACTATTTGAGCCGCTGGATTTTCGCAAAGATGCGGACGGCGCGACAAAACACATCAACAAATGGGTGGCGGATCAAACACGCGACCTCATTCCGGCGGGCGCATTGAACGAGCTGACACGACTTGTGCTGGCGAACGCAATCTATCTCAAAGCGCCGTGGGCTTCGGAGTTCTCGGATACTTCCACGAAACCAAAACCGTTCCATGTGCGCGGGACGCAGATTGTCGATCTTCCAACGATGAATCGCCGCGGCGAATTCGGCTACGCGAAGCGCGATGGATTTACGGCCGTTTCGCTTTCCTATAGCGGCGGCGAATTGCAGTTTCTAATCTTGTTGCCGGATGAAGTGAACGGTTTGCGCGCGCTTGAATCGAAAATGAACGCCGATGTGCTTTGGCAATGCGCCAAACTCGAGGCACGCGATGTCGATCTTTATTTGCCAAAGTTCAAGCTCGAGCCGCCTACCATTGCCCTCGCAGACAAGTTGAAAGCCCTCGGGATGAAATCGGCTTTCGACGAGCCGCGAGGCAGCGCGGATTTCGACAGGATTGCGCCGCGCCAGCCTAACGACTATCTCTACATATCGCAGGTTTTTCATAAAACGTTCGTCGCCGTGGATGAAAAGGGAACCGAAGCTGCGGCAGCGACTGCGGTGGTGATGATGAAAGCAACGGCGATGACTGGACCGAAGCCGGAAGCGATCGAAGTGAGAGTCGATCATCCTTTCATCTACGCCGTGCAACATGTGCCGAGCGGCGCCTGTTTATTTATCGGCTGCGTAACCGACCCACGCTGATGGACCTTTCGACGGCTGCCAATCTCATCAACGCGATTGCCGTTGCGGCTGGCGTTGTCTTTGCGGCGGTGCAAATTCGGCAATACCGGCGACGCCGGGGTCGTGATGCGATGCTTGAGCTCGTGCGTTCGTTTCAAAGCCCGGCGTTTACCAGCGCGCTGCGTCGCGTACTTTCTCTGCCTGACGGAGCCGATGCGAACAAGATCCGAGAAGTGCTCGGTCCCGATGGCGAGGATGCGGTTTATCTGGTTTCGCTGACATGGGAAAGTCTTGGCATCCTGGTGCTTCGGCGCGAGGTCACGCTCGATTTGGTGGATGATTTCTTCAGCGGGCCAATTCTGCTTTCGTGGCAGAAGTTGAGAGTCTATGCAGAAGAATGGCGACGCGCACTTAACCGGACCACCGGCTGGGAGTGGTTTCACTGGTTGGCGGAAAGAATGATGGAACGGGAAAAACTGTCACCGCCTGTGCCCGCATACATCGCGCATCGGAACTGGCGATGAATTGTACGTGCCGCAATCTCAGGCGGCAGAACTTGTAGCGGCGGTCTGTGACCGCCGAAACGACCTGGCGCAACTTTGGAAAGTTGCGTTTCCAAGGATCGCAAGTTGAAAACTTGCGCCACAATTTCGGTGCTCGTAGAGGGCCGCGACAGGAATCCCGGAATCCTGCCAGTGACGGCGGGCAGCTACAACGGGAGCAAATCGTGAGAGTGATAACTTAGTTCGCCATTCGCGATGCGCGCAGCCGAGGTGAACGGATGCGGCTCCGTCTTGTTTGCATCGAGAACGTGAATCACCTCGATAGCGCGCGCTTTTAAAAAATCAGAAATCAATGCGCGGTGGCAGCGCCACCACACTGCTTCCGCGCACATGATCGCAGTCGGCCCGGCTTCGTTCGCGAGATCGATAAGGCGCGCGATCGCTTTGCGAAATTCTTCTGTCTCCATGTAATCGGCATAACCGCGGAATGAAGCGTTGCGCCATGCGGTATTGCGCGAATCGGGTTTCGGCTTACGTCGCCCGCCAAGCTGCGGAAAATGTTCGTAGCGGATTCCGGCTTTGCCTAACGAATCGGCAAGCGCCTCTTTGTTGAATTGCGGATAACGTTTTGAGCCGGGCAACGAGCGAACATCGACAAGCGACTTGATCCCGTTCTCCTCAAGCAGCGAAATGAAATTGTCGATCTTGCGAGTCGAATGACCAATCGTCCAGATTCTTGGAATCAACGGCTTGATTTGGGCGTAGCGGTGGTTGCTTCGGCCATTGATTTGAGCATTCGGCCGAGATCGCTGTTAGTCGAAATGACTGCGGTCGTGTTGCGCTCGAACGCGGCCCGCATGACATCGAGACTGCGCAGAAATGAGTAAAGTTCCTGCGCGTCGGGCGAATTGAATGCCGCGGCGTAAATCGCGGCGGCGTCGGCGTCGGCTTTACCTTCGATCTCGAGCGCATTTTTGGTCGCAGTCGAGCTGATAGAAGCGACGTCGCTTTCTTTCTGTCCGCTGATATTTGCCGCCTCGCCGCGACCCTCGGAACGAAACTTGGCCGCGATCTGATGACGTTCGCTCGACATGCGCTCGATAATTTTCTCCGCGACCGCCGGATTGTATTTGCTGCGTTTGAAACGCTCATCCAGAAGCTCGATCCCGAAGTCGGCAATCTTTTGTCGCGTGCGCTCGGTGATTTGTTTTTCGATTTCGCCGCGACCGAGCTCGATGTCAGGAATGGAACTGGGCAGGAGCGTGCCGCTTTTTTCGAGTTCTTCGTCGCGCAGCGGTTTCCGGCCCTTGGTCACGCGAATGATCTCGACCAGATCGTGGGTGGCGACAGCCGTGCGCGTTTCGCTGCCGAGGATGTCGTCGAGACGCGAGAGCGCGCTGCGTTCGTCGTTCAGCCTATTATAATAGAGAAGCGGGTCGCTGATCCGCCAACGCGCGAAGCAATCGACGATGAGATAAAGTTTGTCCTTGGTCGGACACTCGGTTGGCGGTCCATCCCAGGGAAGAATGCGTTTGTCGAAACGATGAACGATATCGATGACCGGCAACTTGAACTTCAAACCCGGTGCCGTTTCGGTGCGAATGGCTTTCCCAAAACGCGTGATGATGACTGTTTCGTATTGATGAACAATAAAGAGGAGTGTTCCCCACTTGAACGCTGTCAGCAGAAAGATAACGCCCAAGATCGACATGGTGCGGCTTTGCAGAAACCGGAGAATGCGGGGACCGAATGCGGATGGATCGGAAACGTCGATCACGTTCATGGCTGCGATTTCGCCGGTTCCGGCGGCAGCAGCGGCAATGTTTGGAGCACGCCTTTCAAGCTGTCATCCACGATGACTTTCTTTTGCAGGGCCGGGAGGATGGCTTGCATCGCTTCTAGATAAAGACGGCGGCGCGTGATGTCGGGCGCTTTGCGATATTCCGCAAGCAGCAGCGAAAATTTTTGCGCCTCGCCTTTCGCTTCGTTCACGCGACGAAACGCGTAGGCCTCGGCTTGTTTCTCGCGCTCTTTCGCCTGGCCACGCGCGTTCGGGACGGCGTCATTGTAAACCGCCCATGCTTGATTAATCGCAGTTTGCTTTTCCTGCTGCGCCTGATTCACCTCGTTGAATGCTGCTTGCACGGCCGGCGGCGGGCGCACGGTCGCAAGCTGCACCTGTTGGATTTGAATTCCCAGTCCGTATTGCGAACAAAGATCGGCCAGACGTTTCAATGTCCATGTTTCAATATCGTGCCGTCCGATGGTAAGCACTTCGTCCACGGCGCGGTCGCCAATGACTTCGCGCATCACGCTTTCGGAGAGATCGCGCAATGTTTGCTCCGGCTCGCGCGCGCCGAAGAGATACATTTTCGGATCGGTGATGCGATATTGCACGACCCATGGAACCAGCGCGGTGTTTAGATCACCGGTGATCATCGTTTCCGTGTCCGCCGGTTGCGGATCGCCCTGGTAAAAGTTCGTCGCGTTCGGCGTAGCAAAGCCGAACTCGAGCTTCAGCAAGCGTTGCGTGGGGACAATTGTGATTTCATCGATATAGGGAATGGCGTAAGCCAGGCCCGGATTCACCAGGCTCTCGTATGCGCCGAACCGCGTCTTCACGCCAACCGAGTTCGCCGGGATCGAACGAAACCCGAACAGCAACGTGAACAGCGCGACGACGATGCCGATGCAGGCAATCAGCCCCAGCGCTAATCGAACTGGTTTCAATTGATAACCCCTAGCGGTAAAAACTTCGGTTGGCACAGTTAAACTCGGCCGGCTTCGAGCATATCATAAAGCGTAAGCCCGTATCGCCCTCTTTGTTAATGCTTCCGCGCGGATAATCAATGTCGAGCCCGGATCGCCGCATTGAAATTGTCGATCTTGCTTCCAATACAAGCGCGCGTCCAGATTGGCAATCTCGACATATGCGCAAGGTCCTAATCGCTGCGATTCTTCTGGCAACATATTTTGCGCTGATTCTTACGATGCCTGTGGCCGATCGCCTCATTCTCTTTCCGACCACCGCGCATATCGATGCGGTCGGCGCGCAGCCCAAGCCGATTCCATTCGAGGACGGTCAATTGGAGGTGTGGATCGCGAAATCGCAAACCGCGCAACGGATCGGTCGCGCGGACATCTACATTTTACGTTTTTACGGAAATGCAGATCGCGCGGACCGTTGGGTCGCGTTAGAAGCAGAGATGTGGAACGGGCGCGCCGTGGAAATTTGGGGAATGAATTATCCAGGATTCGGAGGCAGCACCGGCCCGGCGCGATTGAGGAGAATCGCACCCGCTGCGCTTGCAGCGTTCGACGCATTAAAAAAAGAAGCTGGCGAACGTCCGGTCGTTCTCTTCGGCGCAAGCCTGGGCGCTGCGGCTGCGCTTCATGTTGCGGCGCATCGGCCCGTGGCCGGGTTGATTCTTCACAATCCGCCTGCTCTTCGGCAACTGATTCTGCAGCAGTTCGGTTGGTGGAATCTTTGGCTGCTGGCCGGGCCGATCGCTGCGCAAATACCGAACGAGCTCGACAGTCTCGCAAATAGTCGGACAATCCAGGCGCCTGCGATTTTTCTTCTCGCCGAAAAGGACGAAATCGTGCCTCCACGATTTCAAAAAATGGTGGTCGACGCGTACGTCGGCGAAAAGAAAATCATTCAGATACGCAACGGCCATCATAACACGCCAATCGGTAGCACGGCGATAACAGAATTGCATCAGGCGCTTGATTGGCTTCTGCCAAGAAGAACAACCAGCCCGGTCTCGGACAGCCGGCATGACTCTCAGTAAAAGTCGATTCGTTTTAATTCGTTCGCCAGCGATGAGCGAAGTGGTAGTTTCAACTGAAACGGAGGCAAAATGAACAAAATTCTTGCGATGACGATGGTGTTCGGCGCATTTATTTCCATGGCCGGAGCGGCGAACGAAACACAAAACCAGCCGGCCGTGGGAAGCGTGGCGCCAGATTTCAGCCTAACGACTGGGGACGGCTCGCAGGTGAGCTTGAAGGATTATCGCGGCAAATGGATCATCCTTTATTTTTATCCAAAAGATTTCACCAGCGGTTGCACGATGGAGGCGCGAAACTTTCAGCGCGACCTGACAAAATACGATCAAACCGGCGCTATCATTTTGGGCGTTAGCGTGGACAGCGCGCAATCGCATAAGGATTTTTGCGCGAAGGAAGGATTGAATTTTAAATTACTGGCCGATCCCGACGGCAAGGTGTCGGGGGAATACGGATCGACAATGGATTATAAGGGCGCGAAAATGGCGGCCCGGAACACGTTCCTGATTAATCCAGAAGGAAAAATCGCGAAGGTTTATACGGGCGTGAAGCCGGCCGATCACAGCGAGCAGGTGCTAAAGGATTTAGCCGACTTAAAGAAGGGTTAATCAAACTGGAAGTCACCATAGCGCCGCAAAGAAAATCGATCCATTGCCGAGATTATCCGAGCGAGAAAAATTATTCGCTCAAGATTTCAGGCACGGAAGAAGAAGTGCTTGACGCGGCAGTGCAACACGCCGTCTCGGCGCATGGACAGGAAAACTCGCCCGAATTGCGCGGGCAGCTCAAGTCGATGCTTAAACAAGAGAACGATTGAGCGAAATATCGCGCCACTCTCATCTCTCTCTTGGGACACGCGGGCCCTACTTAGCGTTTAGAATGACGCTATCCCCGCATGGCATCGGATTGACCGCACTCACGCATTTGCCTGTGCTTCGCCGCTTTTAATTGAGGCTCAATCGAAGCGTTCAATCATTTTCTGAATTCCACTGACCACGAGCGCGAACCGATCATAATCGAGCTTGTCAGGTGTGTCCGTTGCCCTGTGATAATGCGGATAACGAAAGGGCGCGGTGTCTGTGACCATGATTCCGCGATAACCGTGTTGCCAAAAAGACCATTGGTCCGACCAGGCGACGCCCGGAATAAACGACGGAAGCGCGGCCCCTTCGGAAGGAATTTTTGCGTGCCGACGAAAAAGAGTGTGGACGCGACGCAGCAGGGCCCTCGAGGGAATGTTGCCGACGAATCCGATAAAGTTGCCAACCGTAGGATAAAACGCGCCCAGGCCTGCCAACGGATAAGTTTGTGAATGCGGCGCATCAGAAAAATAGCCGATTGTTTCCAGACTGATCATGGCGGAGATTTGATCGCCGCGGGTTTTGCACCGCTTCGCATAAACAAAGCTCCCCATTTGCTCTGTCAGAAAATACGGCGGCTCCTCGTTCACAAAGGCGACGAACCGCAGAGTCTTCGATATCGGCCTTGCGGCAAACCGGCGCGCCAGCGCGAGCATTGCAGCGACTCCGCTGCCGTTGTCGTTCGCGCCGGGCGAGCCCAGAACCGAATCGTAGTGCGCGCCGATGAGAAGGATTTCCGGACGAGCACCGCGAACTTCCGTCTCGATGTTGTAACAGGCGTGTCCGTGCAGTTCGTAACTGTCACGCCGCGGCTGCAATCCGGCCCGGCCTAACGAATCCTCGATGAAAGTGGCGGCGTGAATCAATTGCGGATAGCGCGCCATATTTCGTTCCCCAATTTCGCCGCCCAAAACTCGCACATCGGCAATTAGTTCGGCACGCAGTTCGGCCTCGTGTTCTGAGAGCGGCGTAGCATTCGACATCTTCTTTGCCAGGCATACCCACAACGAACTCCCAAAGTAAAACAAGATTGCAACCACTGCGATCGCAACGCGCAAGTTACCAAGGAGTCGGCGTAACAACCTGCCCTAATCACCCGGTCTGAAGATCGTGAAGGACAAATCGACAGCGCCAAAAGCGGCGCTCGGGGTCGCCTATCGTCAATTAAGCTCTGCTGACGGTTAGAACTTCTTGGTTATTTTGCCGTAGACGAACCGCCCAAGGTTGTCGTA
>Ga0070698_100007854_pt1 | contig 11551 bp, 7 predicted proteins | sample KBSK1502metaG_FD_65477 | JGI IMG/M metagenome (GOLD analysis project Ga0070698, IMG submission 65477) | Corn, switchgrass and miscanthus rhizosphere microbial communities from Kellogg Biological Station, Michigan, USA - KBS K1-50-2 metaG | ecosystem: Host-associated > Plants > Roots >...
GCTCCCGCCCGGCTCCGGGTTCTGTTCGAGCGGCTCGAGCAGGAGTCGGCCGGCCCGGTGCAGTGGGCCTCGTCTGCGCCGCTCCAGTCGGTGGTCCGGGTTCACCCCCGGGAATACCTGGACATGCTCTCGACATTCTCCCAACAGGGCGGGGGAATGCTCGACGCAGACACGCTGCTGAACCGGGCGAGCTGGGAGGCGGCCCTGGGAGCGGCCGGGGCCGTCCTGGCCGCAGTTTCCCATGCCCACCATACCAGCGCTCACGGGTTCGCGGCGGTTCGCCCGCCGGGTCACCATGCCCTTGCGTCGCGGGCCATGGGCTTTTGTCTCCTGGCCAACGTCGTCATCGGGGCACGGGAGGCGCAGAGCCTTGGCCGGGAGCGCATCCTCATCGTCGACTGGGATGTTCACCACGGCAACGGGACCCAGGCACTGATCGAGCACGATCCCACGATCCGATTCGTGTCGCTGCACCAGTGGCCGGCCTACCCCGGCACCGGCCGGGCGGAGGAGCGAGGAGTGGGAAACGTGTTCAATCTGCCGAGAAGCCCGGGGCTCCCACCCCTCCGATACGTCGACGACCTCCGCGAGGCCCTGTTCCGGGCGACCGAGGGGTGGACTCCAAGCATGGTGTTCATCTCGGCGGGGTATGACAGCATGACCGGCGACCCGCTCGGCGGGTTCACCCTGGAGCCCGAGCACTATGCCCAGGTGGTTGGCTCGCTGCGGTCCCGGTGTCCGGATGTGCCCATCGTGGCGGTGCTCGAAGGAGGATATGCTCCGGCGCGGGTCGCCGAAGGCGTGGTGGCGACGCTCAAAGCGCTCGAATGATTTGACCCTCCCTCCCCGTATCCATATACTCCGCCGCCAGCACTGGCCACTAACCAATAGCCACTCGCCACTCGCTACCATACATGCTGCGATTACACGCCGAAATCCTGGAGCTCAAGACCCGCCACCCGTTCATTATCGCGCGGGGGTCGCAGGACACCTACCGGACCGTCCTGGTGAAGCTGGTTGATCGGGACGGGCAGGAGGGCTGGGGTGAGGCTGCACCGCAGCGCTACTATGGCGAGACCCCGGAAACGGTCCTGGCGGCGCTCGAGGTGTATGCGACGGTGCTCCCGGCCGATCCGTCCCACCTCGAGCATGCCGAAGCCCGGTTCGCGCTGGCGCTCCAGGGCAACAACTCGGCGCGCGCCGCGCTTTCCACCGCTTTGCACGACTTGGCGGCCAAACGGCTGGGCATTCCGGTCCACCGGCTCTGGGGGCTCGATGCCGCGAAGTGCCCGGGGACCACCTTTACCATCGGCATCGACACGCCGGAGCGCATCAGGCTGAAGGTGGCCGAGGCAGAGCAGTATCCGGTGCTCAAGATCAAGCTGGGCACCTCGGACGACCTGGCCATCCTCCGCGCCATCCGGGAAAGCACCGACAAGGAGCTGCGGGTCGATGCCAACGCGGGCTGGACCCGCAAGCGTGCCGTCTCGATGCTGCCGGTACTGCAGGATTTCGGGGTGACCGTGCTGGAACAGCCCCTCGACCCCGAGGACATCGAAGGCCTCAGCGAGGTCACCCGCCACGCCAGGATTCCGGTGATCGTCGACGAAAGCTGCCTGGTGGCCACCGACATCCCGAAACTCGTGGGCAAGGTGGACGGGATCAACATCAAGCTGGCCAAGACCGGCAGCCTGCGCGAAGCGCTGCGCATGATCGCGGTGGCGCGGGCCCATCACATGATGGTCATGGTCGGGTGCATGATCGAGAGCTCGATCGGCATCACGGCCGCCGCCCAAATCACACCGCTGGTGGACATCTGTGATCTCGACGGGGCTGCGCTGCTCGCCCACGATCCCTACGCCGGGGCCACGATCGATGGGGGCCAGCTGCGGATTCCGGAAGCACCGGGGCTCGGTCTCTCGGTGAGATGACCGAGCGCTTCGCCCAGGTCGCGCTTCCCCTTCCACTCTTCGAGCCATACACCTACCGCGTCCCTGAGACGCTGGGCGACCGGATCGCTCCCGGCGCCCGCGTGGTGGTCCCGGTCCGGGCCCGCCAGCTCGTCGGAATAGTCATTGCGAGCGAAGCGAAGCAATCTCCTTTCGCCGTCAAGGACATCCTCGCCGCTCCCGATTCCGAGCCGGCCCTGACGCCGGCCCTCCTCCGCACCGCCGAATGGATGGCCGGTTACTACGGGGCGCCGATCGGGCTTGCGCTCAAGGCCATGCTGCCCGCGCCGATGTGGGGCGCCTCGCGCGTACTCATCCGCGCGACCGGAGCCGGGACGTCGCGCGTCGGCGGCCTGGCGGAGCAGCTGCTCGAATGGCTCAACGATCGCGGCGGTGAAGCGCCGCTCGACACCGCGGCCCGCCATTTCCGGAAGCCGCTCTGGGAAGTGGCGGATCGCCTGGCTCGGGTCGGCGCCGCCGAGCTCATCGTGGAGCCGGCGGAGGCGGAGCCGTCCGGACTGGTGGAGCGGCGGCTCGAGCTCGCCGGCGAGCCGCTGACCCTGGTCGAGCGCGAGGCGTCGTTCGCGCGGCGGGTGAAACAGCGCCGGCTCTACGAGACCCTGGAGCAGCTGGGTGGTTCCGCCGCCGTGAAGCACCTCAAGGACACGCTCGGCATGAGCGACGCGGTCATCAAGGCACTGGCAAGCTCCGGCCTGGCCCGCGTGGTAAAAGTCGAGCGGCTCCGGGATCCCTTCGAAGGGGAGCCCGGCACCCCTCCGCCCGCCACCCTCACCCCCGAGCAGGCCATGGTGCTGGACGGCATCAATGGGCTTGCTGCGGGGAGCGGCGCGTTGCTCTTCGGGGTGACCGGGAGCGGCAAGACCCTGGTGTACCTCCGAGCGGTGCAGCACGCGGTCGACGCAGGCCGCGGCGCGATTGTCCTGGTGCCTGAGATCGGCCTCACGCCGCAGATGGTGAGCCGGGTGCGCGGCATGTTCGGCGACGCCGTCGCGGTGCTCCACAGCGGGTTGTCGGACGGCGAGCGCGCCGATGCCTGGCGGCTGCTCCGGCGCGGCGAGCGGCGCGTGGCCGTGGGCGCCCGCTCCGCGGTCTTTGCGCCGGTAAAAGACCTCGGCCTCCTCGTGGTGGACGAGGAGCACGAGACCAGTTACAAGAATGGGGAGGCGCCGCGGTACCACGCTCGCGAGGTGGCGCGGGTGCGCGCCCAGCTCGAGTCTGCGCGGTTCGTGCTGGGTAGCGCCACGCCGTCGCTGGAGACCTTCAGCCTGATCGGAAGCGCTCGTACCGACCTACCGACCTACCGGCTTACCGACCTGCGCCTCCCCCACCGCATCGACTCCCGCCCCATGCCCCCCGTCGAGATCGTGGACTTGAGGACCGCACCGAAGGTTGCCACCGGGCATTCGGTGCCCTGGTCCGAAGCGCTGGACAGTGCCCTGAACACGGTCATGAGCCTGGGCCAACAGGCCATCCTGCTGCTCAATCGCCGGGGATACGCGGCGTTCGTCCAGTGTCCTGAGTGTGGGCTGGTGCCGGAGTGTCCCGACTGCAGCATCGCGCTCACACTCCACCGGGTCCCTCCCGGCCTCCGCTGTCACTATTGCGGCAAGCACTTCCCGATACCGGCCGCCTGCGCCAACTGCGGCCACGCGGTCCAGCGCGCCCACGGCATCGGCACCCAGCAGCTCGAGGAGCTGGTGGCGGCGCGGTTCCCCAAGGCGCGGCTGGCGCGGATGGACCTGGACACCACGTCCACCCGTTTCAGCCATCACCGGATTCTGGAGCGGATCGAGAAGGGAACGGTGGACATTCTCCTGGGCACCCAGATGATCGCCAAGGGAATGGATTTCCCCAACGTGACCCTGGTGGGCGTGGTGGACGCCGACACGGCGCTGCATCTTCCCGATTTCCGCGCCGGGGAGCGCACCTACCAGCTGCTGGCCCAGGTGGCCGGGCGAGCGGGACGGGGTCCCAAGGGAGGGAAAGTCCTGGTGCAGACCAGGAGCCCGGATCATCCGGCGCTCAAGTTCGCGTCGCGGCATGACACGGAAGGATTCCTGGCGCACGAGGCTCTGGAGCGGAAGAACCCGCCATATCCACCGGAGAACAGCCTGCTGAATGTGGTTGTCTCGGCGGAACAGGAGACGCGCGCGACGGAGGAGGCGGTTGCCATGGCGGACTGGCTGGAGAAGCTGATCGCCTCGCAGGGACTCCCGCTCATGGTTCTCGGCCCCGCGCCGTGTCCCTTGACCCGCATCAAAGCAAGGTGGCGCTGGCACGTGCTGGTGAAGGGCCCGGTCGAGGAGATCGGTCGCGTCGTGCGATATGCCGCGCCTCGGCTTGAGACCCAGGGAAAGGCGCGGGTGGTGCTGGACCGGGATCCGGTGAGCTTGTTGTGAGGGCTGTTACTCCTCCCGCAGCGCGGTGATCGGATCGATGCTCATTGCCCGGCGCGCCGGGAGGTAGGAAGCCAGGGCTGCGACCCCCAGCAACACGAGGGGCACACCGATGAACGTGACCGGGTCGGTGGCGCTCACGCCCACCAGGTAGCTGCTCACCACCCGGGTCAGCGCCAGCGAGGCGCCGAGTCCCAGCACGATGCCGATTGCCGCCACGATCATCCCCTGGCCGAGGATCAGCTTCTGTACGTCTCGATCGCTGGCGCCAAGCGCCACCCGCACGCCGATCTCCCGGGTGCGCTGCCGCGCCGAAAAGGACACGACGCCGTACAGGCCGATCGCCGCCAGCACCAGCGCCAGGCCGGCGAACGTACCGGAGAGCGCGAGCAGGAACCTGGTCGGGGCCATGGCCTCCGTGACCCAGGACTCGAGCGTCGACAGGTCGGCGACGGGCACATCTTTATCCAGCGCGGTGACCTCGGCCCGGATCTGCGGGATCAGGCCGGCGGGGTCGCGGGCGGTGCGCACCACGAAGGTCATCGGCAAGAACGACTGGAAGACATAGGGCACGTAAATCGTCTCCCGGCCCTCCGCCGCAAGGGAAGTCGATCTCACGTTCGCCACCACCCCCACGATGGTCACCGGAAGCCGCTCCAACGAGAAGGTCTGTTCGTTGAAATGATCAATGAGGATCTGGGCCCCCAGCGGATTCTCTTTGCCGAAGACCTTGGTCGCGAACTTTGCGTCCACCATCGCGACGTCCAGCGCTTGGGCCTCGTTGTCCGAGCGGACCAGGGTACGACCCGACACCAGGGGGATCTTCATCGCCTCGAAGTATCCCGGCAGTACCGCCCTGAAGTCCGCCTTGTTGGTCCGGTACTGGTCGTCCGAGCCGCCGATCTTGCCGTACGAGGCGACGGAATACTGCTCGCCGCCGGCCAGCGGTAACGGCGTTACGCCTCCCACCGATTCGACGCCCGAAATGGTGGCCAGACGGTCACCCAGCTGGTTGACGAACGACGCCCGCAGCTGTGAGGTCAGGTACTTGAGGAACGGGATCGGCACGTTGAAGGTCGCCACGTTCCTGGCGTCGAATCCGGGGTTGACTTTCTGGATCGCGGCGAAGCTGCGCACCATGAGCCCGGCCCCGATCAACAGGACCAGCGAGAGCGTCACCTCGCTGACCACCAGCACGGTGCGGAGCTTGTTCCCCTTGGCCCCGCCGGTATCGGTGCCCCGGTCCCGGAGACCGTCCGACAGGTTCCCCCGGACCGCGCGGAGCGCGGGTGCCAGGCCGAACAAGACCGCCGCTACCACGGCGACGGCGGCGGCAAACACAAAGGCTCGGCCGTCGAGCGACACGGTCTCGATCCTCGGCAGGTTGGCCGGGCTCAGCGCCTTGATCACCTGGATCCCCTGCCAGGCGAGCAACAGTCCGAGCCCCGTGCCGGCGACCGAGAGCACCAGGCTCTCGGTGAGCATCTGCGCCACCATGCGGCCACGCCCGCCGCCGAGCGCCGCGCGGACCGCGATCTCGCGGCCGCGCTCGGACGCCCGCACCAGGAGCAGGTTCGCGATGTTGGCGCAGGCGATCAGCAGCACGAAGCCCACCGCGCCGAGGAGCGCCACCAGGGCGGGCCGCACGTGCTCGACCACGTCCTTGTGCATGCCGGCCACCGTGATCTGGAGGTCCTGGGTCTTGTGGAACTGGTGGACCTCCCGGAGCCGCGCCGCCAGGCGGTTCATGTCTTCCTGGCCCTGCTCGAGGGTCACGCCTTCCTTGAGCCGAGTTACCACGGTCAGCCAGGCGGCTTGCCGCTCGAAGTCGCCGACATTGCTCGGCAGGATACCCCAGGCGTCGATGTTCGACGGCATCCCGGCGTCCGGGGGGAGATAGATGCGGAAGTCCCGAGGGAGCACGCCGATCACCAGCGAGCCCCAGCCGTCCAGCTGGATGGTCTTGCCGACGACCGCGGAATCGCCGCCGAAGCGCCGCTGCCAGAGACCGTAGCTCAGAACCACTTTGTTGGGCGGAAGCTTGGCATCCGGGTTGCCGAACATCTTTGGATCGATCGGGAACGCATCGTCTGCCATGTGGGTCCGGCCCAGAATCGGCCGGACACCCAGGATGCTCAGCATGTTCCAGGTGACGTAGGCGTTGGTGATCCGTTCCGGCGGCCCGTCTCCGGTGAGGGTCCCGGGAAGGGCCATCGCCCCGGCAAATCCCTGGAACTTGGTCGCGTCGGTCTGGTAGTCCTTGAAATCGGGTCCCGAGACCAGCGCGCGCGAGACGTTCGTCTTGGGAAGCCGGGTCCATACGAAGGCCAGCTCCTCCGGGTTTTTGAACGGCAGGGCGCGGAACAGGACGGCGTTCGCCACGCTGAAAATTGCCACGTTGCTGCCGATGCCCAGCGCCAGCGTGAGCAGGATGACGCCCGTGAAGAGTGGTCGCCTGGCGAATGAGCGGAGGGCGTACTTCAGGTCACGGAAAACGTCTCGAGTCATGACGCGACCTCACGGGCCGGGCGACGGCCGGTAAGCAAGGGTGGAAGCGAAGCCCACCATTCTACGACGGTGATCCAACGGGGACAAGGAAGGACGGTTCACCGCTTCGGTGAAGGGCCCCCACCAACGGCGAACGGATCGCCCGAGCGGTCAGTGGGGGCAATCGTGTACTCGCTCTGAACCAGGCCACTCGCGTACTGCCTTGTTTCAATGTGCTGCAACAGGATGTCGCGCGGCAGGGCGCCAAAGAGCGGAATGCCGGCACCGATGAGCACCGGCACGCGGGTAATAACCAAGCGTTGAATCAGCCCGGCCTCCAGGAACCGCTGAATCGTGATCCCACCATCCACGTAAATGTGTCCGATACCCCGGGCGGCAAGTTGGGCCACAATGGCGCTCGGCGCCCCCGACATCCGCTCGACCACGGCGCCCGTCGGCGGGGAGGTGAGGGGGCGGGTGCTGAGCACAAAGACAGGCTTTCGGCCATACGGCCATGCGTCAAAGCCGAGCACCGTGTCGAAGGTATTGCGCCCCATCACCAGCGCATCGACCGTCGCGATGAATTCCTCGTACCCGTGGGGCTCCCCACCGCCAGCCGGGAGGAAATCAAAGGCGCCGTTGGGTCGCGCGATGAAGCCATCGAGGCTGGTACCGATGAACACGGATGCCTTCACTGCGGAGATCCTGGCGCCGGCTTGGTCAGTCCCTGGGCTTCCAGCCAGTACGCTAACGCATCGAACCAATGGTCGCTGCTGGTGCCCTGCTTCTTCATCCCGAAGCCATGGCCGCCGGCGCTGAAGATGTGGACCTCGGGTTTGTGACCCGCCGCGGTCAGAGCCTCATGAAACTTGACGATGAGTCCAGGCACGACGCGGTCGTCCTGCGCCCAGGCGAGAAACATGGGCGGCAGCTTCGCCGGGATGGGCGGCATGGCGCCGAACGGACCTCCATAGATCATGGCCGCAAAGCTCGGACGCGCCGCGGAGTCGCCCTGGAGCAGCGTTCCGCCGGCGACCATGGCCCCGGCCGAGAAGCCCAGGAATCCGACCCGGTCGCGCGAGAGGCCCCATTCCACCGCGCGCTGTCGCACCACCTTGATGGCCTGAATGCCGTCGGCGATTCCATACCGGCCGGCGGTGTCCATGTCCATCTGCGGAATACCGTCCTGACGCTTCTCTACCAGGCGATACTTGAGCACGAACGCGGCAATGCCGCGTTCCTGAAGCCGGCGCGCGACATCGTGTCCCTCGAGATCGACGGCCAGCGCCACGAACGCACCGCCCGGCGCTATGATGACTCCGGTTCCCGTGGCCCTGGCTCGCTCCGGAAGGTACGCGGTCAGCGTCGGGGTGACGACGTTGAAGATCACGGTTCCGAGCGGCGTGTCCTTCACCGTCATTTCCTTGTGGGTCCAGGTCTCGGAGCCGGGAGCGACGCCAGGCCAGATATTCACAGTCTGGGTCTGGGCGTGACCTGCGCAGACTGTGAAGCCGATTCCGGCCGCGATAGACAACAGGGTTCGCCGCATATCTCCCACCTTTGCTAGTCTCCCCGCAGCGCCTCCAACGGCTGCACCTTGGTCGCCCGGCGGGCCGGCACGTACCCTGCGACCAGCACCACTGCACCGAGCACCAGGACCACCCCACCGAAGACCAACGGATCCCGCGGGCTCACCCCGAACACTAGCGTCTCGAGCACGGCACTCAAACCGATCGCGGCCACCAGCCCCGCGGCCATGCCCGCCCCGGCGATGAGCACGCCGTGCTTGATGACCGCGCCGCGCACCTGGCTGGGCTTGGCACCCAGTGCCATGCGCACGCCGATCTCGTGCACCCTCCGGGTTACCGCGTATGACAGCACGCCGTAGACGCCCACCGCCGCGAGGGTCAGCGCGACGGCCGCGAATGTTCCCATGAGCAGCAGGGTGAAGCGTTGCCGCGCGCGATGGCGCGCGACCACGTCGTCGAGCGGCCGGGGCCGGTGGAGCACCAGCGCCGGGTCGATGGTGGCCAGCGCGGCGCGGGCAGGACCCGTTACCGCCCCGGATGCCCCGGCGGTCCGGACCACGTAGGTCAGGCTCCAGTTGCGGTCGTTGGCGAACTGGGCGTGGCTCAGGTAGACCATGGGGCCCTTGGTGCCGTCGGCCTGGTACGCCACGTCGCCCACCACACCTACGACGCGGAACGTCCTGCCGCCGGTCTGGACCGGCTCCCCGATCGGGTTACGCCGGCCGAACGCCTTCTCGGCCAGCACGGCACCGATCACGGCCACTCCGTTGGTGTCGAGCCCATCGGTCGGGACGAAGACTCTGCCCTTGACGAGCGGAATGCGGAGCGCCGCGAAGTAGTCACCGTCCACCACGCGGGTCTGGGTGCCGGACATGAACTGATCTGCACCGGTCGAGTCCCGGTAGCCGAATCCCCACTGATGATACATCCCGTTGGCCGGCAGCCAGGACACCGCACCCACTTTCTCGACTCCGGGGAGCTCGACGAGCTTCCTCCCGAAGGCTTCATGGAACTGCACCCGGCTGCCAGGCTGGGCATAGCGCGCGGCGGGCAGGTTCACCTCGAACGTTTCGATGCGATCGGTGACGATCCCCAGGTCCACCCGCTGCAGGGCGACGAACGACTTCATCAGCACGCCCGCGCCGATCAGCAGGACCAGCGCCACGGCGACCTGGCCGGCGACCAGGATGTCGCGTACCCGGCGGCTGCTCCGCCCGCCGGTGTTTCCGCGAGCGCCTTCGTGCAGCACCTCGGTCGGGTCCACCCGTGCGGCACGCCAGGCCGGCGCGGCACCGAACAGGAGTCCGGTAAGAACCGTGGTGGCCAGCGCAAACCCCAGCAACAGCGGATCAAACCCGACTTCCTCGGCGCGAGCCAGCGAGGCCGGGCTCACCGAGAGCAGCAGCTGCACGCCCCAGAACGCCACCAACGACCCGGCCACGCCGCCCACCGCGGCCACGAGCAGGCTCTCGGTAAGGCGCAGACGAATGAGCCGGGCCCGATTGGCGCCCAGCGCCGTGCGGATGGCCACGTCCCGAGTCTGGCCCAGGCTCCGGGCCAGGAACAGATTCGCCACGTTCAGGCAGGCGATGAGCAGCACCAGCCCGGCCGCACCCATCAACACGAAGACCGAGGTGCGCGATTCGCCGACCGTGTCATCCAGCAGGGGGAGCACGCGCATGATGCGGTCCTTGCTGGTGTCGGGGAACGCGTCCTCGGCGCGCTTCATCACGGCGTCCACCCGGGCCTGGGCCTGCGCGAGGGTGACGCCGGGCTTGAGCCGCGCGATGGCCGACAGGTAATGATTGACGCGCGAGTTCCTGCCGCCCCGGTCCAGGTTCGCGGGAAGCCAGGCCGCCACGTCCTCTCCGGCCACGTCGCGAAAGGTCGGCCGCATCACGCCGATGACTTCGCAGTCGCGCATGTTGAGCGGGATGGTTCGGCCGATGATGCTCGGGTCACCGTTGGTCAGCTCGCGCCACAGCCGATGGCTCAGCACCACGCGGGCTACCACGCCGTGTTCCTCATCCGGCGTAAAGGTCCGGCCCAGCAATGGGGTGGCGCGAAGTGCAGGGAAGTAGCCCGCGCTGACGTCCACGACCCGGATCCGGCGGGGGTCGGCGCCTGGGAGCGTCAGGTCGCCGCCGGTTTCGCGGTAGGTGTACAGCGTGCCGAGATCGGAAAAGGCGCCGGACTGGTCGCGTACGTCGAGCAGGTCGATGGCGGTCAGGAATTCGCGCTGGGCCGGCTCCGTCCGGGAGGCGGTGTAGAGCCGCACCAGCTGCTCGGGCTGGTCGTACGGCAGAGGGGCCAGTACGACGCTGTTGAGCACGCTGAACACGGCCGTGTTGGCGCCGATGCCGAGGGCGAGCGTGACGATGGCGACGATGGCGAAGCCCGGCTGTTTCGTGAGCGAGCGGGCCATGTGGCGCAACTCGGAGGCGAAGTTCCGCATGGGGCTGGTCCTGGATGACTGGAGATCCGGTGGGTGATAGACCCGACGCGCCTCGAGGTGCGTGGCGGGAAGCGAAGCGAGCAGGTTGCGGAGCGTGGCCAGGGTTTGCCTCGCCGAGGGCACGGCGTCGCGCTGGTCGAGATACGCGGACAGCATTTCCTCCCCGAACCGTCTCCGGAACGAGGCGGGGTAGAGGCGGATGATCAGCGCGACGAGGCGCGGGCCGATCACCGCCGCGCCCCCAGGAGGCGAAGCGTGGCCGGGTGATCGAGCAGCGCGCGGAGCCGCTCGGCCTCTGCCTTGCCCGCGGCTCGGCCCAGGGCGGTCACGGTGTAGTACCGCCGGATGCGGTGGTCGGCCGGCTCGGCGCGGGGGGCATCGACCTCGCGGATCATGCCCTGATCCAGCAGGCGGCTGATGATGCGATACAGGGAGCCGATTTCCAGCGCCGGCTGGTCCGGGAACGCTTCGGTGGCCGCCTGGACCATCCCGTAGCCGTGCAGCTCCCGGCCGGCCAGCAGGGTCAGGATCTGGAAATCGAGCGGGGGCAGCGGCAGGAACTGCTTGGCGTGTCCGGTTCTGGGTGCCATCGAACCCTCTATATCTGTTTGCTACTTATATACTCTCCCTGGTTGGATACGGGAAGGGGGGATTTCGTTGCTCCTAGAAGTGCTCCGGCGGCTTCGCCTTGGCGGAGAAGTCCTTCCAGGGAGC
>Ga0070698_100007855_pt1 | contig 11550 bp, 10 predicted proteins | sample KBSK1502metaG_FD_65477 | JGI IMG/M metagenome (GOLD analysis project Ga0070698, IMG submission 65477) | Corn, switchgrass and miscanthus rhizosphere microbial communities from Kellogg Biological Station, Michigan, USA - KBS K1-50-2 metaG | ecosystem: Host-associated > Plants > Roots >...
AGGTAAAACGTCCAGACGCGCCCGTCGTGCGACGACTCCCAACGCGTCGCGACGCCGGGAACGGGCGCCAGGGTTTGCGGATCGTAATCGGTAAGCCCTTCAAAAAGCGCGCGAACCGCGTCCGTATCAGGCGGCGCAGCGGCAAATGCCGGATCGAAAGTCTGGGGCAAACCGCCGTCGCTCCAGCGAAACTCCTGCGCGCGCGGCGGTGTAACCTTGCCGTAGTAAGTCGATGGTTCGTCGTTGAAACAGCCGGTGTAAACCAGACAGAACATTGCGACACAAAAAGGCACAAGAGAACACAAGGATGACTTCGTGCGTTTTGTGCCTCTTTGTGGCTCAAGGTTCGTCTTCATTTATTGCTTGTCTGCCGCCCGGCGCAGTTGGTTGTAAACCGCTACGGTGCGTTCTCTGGTTGGTTCAAACCCGTCGGAAGTATCGATCAAGTAATCCGCAAACTTTTGTTTCTCGGCTTGCGGCATCTGCGAATCAATTCTCGCCTGTGCTTCCTGAAGCGAAATACCGTCGCGCAACATTAGACGTTCGAGCTGCACTTCGGGCCGGCAGTGGACCACGATCAACTTGTCGAACCGTCGATAGCCGCCTGACTCGATCATCAGCGCGGCATCGATGACGCCGATGGCTTTAGGATCTTCGCGTTCCCACTCGCGCATGATCTCATCCTGACGCGCGATGATGAACGGGTGAAGTATTCGGTTTAATTCCTGCCGCTTCTCTTCCTCCGCGAAAACAATCTTCCCTACCTGTTGCCTATTTAGCGTTCCATCCGGGTTAAGTACGTCTGTCCCAAATGCTGCGGCCAACGCGGCCAAACCAGGCGAGCCGGGAAGCACTACTTCGCGCGCTGTTTGATCGGCGTCCAACGTGCGGCAACCAAGGTCAGAAAGAATTGAAGTCACAAAGGACTTACCGACGGCAATCGATCCTGTTAGGCCAACGCGCAGCATCGAATTGAGTACGGACCTTACGCCTGACTCCGGTGTAACTTCGCTGCCTTGAGTGTGTTCTTCATCAACATTGCGACAGTCAGCAGACCAACTCCGCCTGGAACCGGCGTTAACATACCGGCGACTTCCGCAGCTTCTGCTGGATTTACGTCACCCACCAGTGTGTATCCGCGTTTGGCCACAACCTCTAATCGCTTCTCGGCAGCATCGCCAAAGAGCGCGCGAACGGCACTCTCTTCGGAGACTTTATTCATGCCGACGTCGATCACAACCGCGCCTGGTTTGATGTGCTCGCGGCCGATCATTCCTGTGCGGCCAATCGCGACGACCAACAGGTCCGCTTCGCGTGTGACTGCGGCGAGGTCGCGAGTGCGTGAATGACAAACGGTGACGGTTGCATCGCGCTGCAAGAGCAGTTGGGCGATGGGGCGGCCCACGATTTGACTGCGTCCCACGACGCACGCATTCGTGCTGCGAATTTCAATTCTGTTGTAATCAAGTAGTTCGATGATTCCGGCCGGCGTACACGGAATAAAGGCCGGCCTGCCGAGCGCCAGCTTGCCCGCATTGACGGGGTGAAAACCGTCTACGTCTTTTGAAGGATCGATCGCTTCGATTATTAACGCCTCATCGATACCTCGTGGCAGCGGAAGCTGCGTGAGGATGCCGTCAACATCGTCACGTGTATTCAACGCGTTAACCAAACCGAGCAGTTCCGCCGTGCCGATCGATTCCGGTAACGCGTGATGCTCCGATCTAATCCCGACCTCTTCGCACGCTTTAATCTTGTTGCGCACGTAGACGGCTGATGCCGGATCGTCACCCACGAGGACGGCCGCGAGACACGGACGATAGCCGCTTGCCTGGACCATCTGTTCGACTTCCGTCGTTACTTCCTGTTTGATCCGCACCGCCACTGCCGTACCATCAAGAAGCCGCGCTTTTGTTCGTTCGGTAATCATTGGCGTCAATAGTATACACAGATTACACCGATTATAATTCCGCCCATGTTGTTCGCGAGACTAATACTCTTCTTCCTGTTTTCTGTTTCGATCGCTGTGGCCCAGTCACAGCCGAACCAGGATTACCTGCTCGGACGCAACGCTGAAAAATCAGGCGATATCGCCGCTGCTACCGCGAGTTATCAAGCAGTTGTTTCGCGTAATTCACTTCTCAGGGAGTACGCGCTGTGGCGGCTTGCGAGAATTGCTCGTTCGACGGGCGATCTGGTGCTCGAACGTGAACGACTCCAACGGCTCGTCACATCGGCGCCGAACAGTCTTTTGTTCGAAACAGCAGCGTTGCGGCTCAGCGAGAGTTTCTTTGAAAGTGGTGACTTCGAAGCTGCCGCAAAGAGCGCAACAGTTCTTTCCGCTGCGAAAAACACTTCCGTCGCTCGGGAAGCGGCGGCGTTGATGGGTTCCGCGTACGTTCGCGCAGGAAAACCGGCAGAAGCGCGCGAAGTGTTCACAAGGCTCGTGATGCAGATGCCTGACGCCTCGCGTCCGGACGACTTTGCGCTGACAGCCGTGCGCGGGCTCGACGCTCTCGAAAAATCATCAGCCGTATCAAATCCTTCTGAGGCCGAACACCTGCTTCGTGCATCCATCTACCAGTTCAATCGCGACTTTGCCGGCGCGCGTGCACATTACCAGGCGCTCATCGAAACCTATCCACAAAGCGGCACGCTGCCAAACGCCATTTTCCAACTGGGTAGAGGCTATTACCTCGAATACAAGTACGACGACGCAATCAAGGCTTTTCAGAGAGTGATCGACACTTATCCGCAGGCACAGGTCACACGCGAAGCCGTCAGCTATCTCGGCTCGAGTTATCTTCGCATGAAGCGCACGGACGATGCGGTCGCGGCGTACAAACTTCTGATTGATAAGTACGCGGATACGCCGAATCCGGAACGCGCCTACTTGAACATTATCGATGCGCTTCACGAAGCGGGCCGTTACACCGAGGCGCTGAACTGGGTGCAACAAACGCGCATGCGGTTTAAGAATGAGATTGGCGGCGCGCTCGCGTTGTTTGCACAACTGCGAATTCATGTTGCGCAAGCGAGCTGGGTGGCAGTAGTTAACGATGCGGATGAGCTTTTGAAGTTTTCGGAGCTTGGTGGCACGCGTGTAGCGGGCGGAACCAGTTCGGCAGAGGTTTCATTTCTGCGTGGTTATGCGTTGGAGCAGTCCGGACGTTTTGAAGAAGCGATTGCAGGCTATCTGGCGATTCCGGATGGACGAAACGAATATTACGGTGCGCGAGCGACGCAACGTTTGCTGCGGCTGGCGACTGTCGACAAGTCTGGCACGTTGGTCCAGATGCGGCTCAATTCGCTGCTCAACGACGCGAAGGTAAACAGCACCGCGGGACAGTGGGAGCAAGCGAGAGTCGCGGCACAGTCGGCGCTGCGGCTGACCAGCGATCCCAATAAGCGCGCCGAGATTCTGGCGTACTTGCGAAATGCGTATAACGCTTTATCCACGTACCGTCTCCCGAACTTCAATAAAATCCCTCCCTCGAAACTGTCGATTGAACCTTCTTCGCTCGGAGAGACCCTTCTCGCCCTCGACCTCTACGACGAAGCAGTGCCAGAACTCCTGGCCGCTTACAAAACATCCAGTGGTCCTGACGAGGACTACACGATAGCGGCGCTGTCGTTGAAAGCGGGCCTGCCGAACCGTGCGGTCCGTTTTGCGGAGCAAGTGTGGAAAGGAATTCCCGCGGATTATGTAATCGAGATCGCGCCACGCGAGCTGATTGAACAGTTATATCCTGTTGCGTTTCAGAGCTCGTTACTCAAACACGCCGCGTCTAGAAACGTGGACCCGCGGTTCCTTTTGGCAATCGCGCGACAGGAGTCGCGCTTTCGAACCGATGCGAAGTCCGTTGCCGCCGCGCGCGGCATGATGCAGTTTATTCCTTCAACCGCAAACGACATTGCCGCCGAACTAAAGTTGACGCACTTTGAACAGGATGATCTTTACAACGCTGACACGGCAATTCTTTTCGGCGCGCAGTACCTTTCGAACCTCTTCAAACAGTTTCCCGATCAGCCTCAGGCTGTGGCCGGTGCTTACAACGGTGGCGCCGATAACCTCGCGCGCTGGATCGGACGCTCGCGTTCGAACGAAGCCGATCGCTACGTTCCCGAAATAGGGTTCTCACAAACAAAAGACTACGTTTACAAAGTGCTTACCAATTTTTGGAACTATCAACGGCTCTACGACGCGCAGCTCCAACCAATCATGAGTACACCACGATGAATTCCGCGCGTCTTATCGTTCTAATCCTACTCCTTCTGACGACCGCTTTGGGCGCGTGCCGGCGAAACGAACGGCGTTACGAATTGAAGGGGAAAGTGGTCATGGTGGAGCGCGACAAACATCTCGCAACGATCGCGCATGAAGAAGTCAAAGGCTTGATGCCGGCGATGACGATGCCGTTTACGGTTCCGAGCCAGTCAGACCTCGACTATCTCGCGCCGGAAGATCAGGTAACCGCGACGCTCGTGGTTGATGGTTCGCAGTCGTGGTTGGAAAACTTGATTGTAGTGAGAATGAGTGGCACTGCATCCGCCGCGACGGTTGTGGCGGGGGCAAAGGAGGGGGATGAAATCCCCGATTACCAACTAACAAATCAAGACGGCAAGAAAATTCTTATTAAGAGTTACCGCGGCAAACTGCTGTTGCTAACGTTTATCTACACGCGCTGTCCACTTCCTGAGTACTGCACCCTGATGAGCAACAACTTCGCGCAAATCGATCGCGCGCTTGAGCAGGATCCGGCGCTTTATGAGAAAACTCACTTGCTCAGCGTCAGTATCGATCCGGCGTACGATACGCCGCAGGTGCTGCGCAGTTACGGCGCCGCGCACACCGAACGTTACGAGAAGGAAACGTTTGCACACTGGGAGTTTGCGTCAGGAGATCAGGTGAAGGAGATGGCGCAGTTTTTCGGCCTCAGATACTTTCCCGAAAAGGATCAGATCATTCATGGACTAAAGACAGTGATCGTCGGGCCGGATGGGAAAGTCGCGAAGGTCTACAGCGGCAACGACTGGAAGCCTGAAGATGTGATAAGTGATCTCAAACGACTGCTTTAACCACAAAAGGCACAAATCAGCATGAGGGAAGAAGAGAATTGCGCCTTTTTGTGTCTAAGAAAGGCCTCGGAGTTTTTTGATTTCTTCGGTCAGTACAGGGACGGCTTCGAAGAGGTCGCCAACGATACCGTAGTCGGCGATGTCGAAGATCGGCGCTTCCGGGTCTTTGTTGATCGCCACGATCGTGCCGGAGTTTTTCATCCCCACCAGGTGTTGAATCGCGCCCGAGATTCCCAGGGCAACATAAAGCTTCGGCGCGACGGTTTGTCCCGACGACCCAATCTGGCGATCAATTGGTAGCCATTCGGCGTCGCAGATGGGCCGCGAAGCAGCAATATCACCGCCAAGCGCTTCAGCCAGTTTCTCTGCGAGCCCGAGATTGTCTTTGCTCTTGATCCCGCGTCCGACAGCAACAATCACATCCGCTTTTGTCAGATCGACGGCCTGCTTAACTTCCTGGAACGGCGGCTCCGGTTTCATGCGCACATCACCAATTTCAACGGCAACGTTTTCAACCGGCGCGCCACTTCCCTTCGCAGCCTGGTCCGGCCTGTAAGCTCCAGTTTGAAACGTCGCAAACACCGGCGCCTGCGCATCCGAGACCACATCAGCGTCTAATTTGCCCAGAAAAATTCGTCTGGTAAATCCGATCTTGCCTCCATCGACGCGTGCGCGAATGCAGTCGGAGATCATCCCTTTCCCAAAACGTGCGGCGAGCTTCGGCGCGAAGTCTCGAACCTGATACGTGTGCGTCATGAAGACAAAACTGGGATTGACCCGCTTGATGACGTGCTCGAATCCCTCGGCAAACGCGTCCGGAGTATAGTCAGAGAGTTTTGCGTTAGTCGCACAGATTACTTTTTCAACGTTGTACGCGGCGAGTTCCTGGGCCAAACCGCTGATATCATCACCCAGCACAACAACACTCACGGGCTGCTGTAGCTCCGATCCCAATGTTTGTCCCGCAACAATCGCTTCAATGGAACTCTTGTTTGCGACGCCGCCTTTATGCTCTATGAAAACCAGTATGCCGTTGCTCATCTCTTAAAAAACTCGTGCTTCCGTGTGCAGCTTTTGCGCCAACTCGGCGGCGCCCGCTTTCGCATCGCCATTGCCGAGCAGTTGCGTCTGTTTCATTTTCTGCGGCAAGTAAACTTTCTCGACACGTTGATGCGATGGACGCCCGACCACGTCGGCAGAAGGAGTCACTTCTTTGATCTCTTTCTTCTTCGCTGCCATGATTCCTTTCAACGTCGCGTAGCGAATCTGGCTGATGCCGGATTGGATTGTTAGCAGCGCAGGCAATGGCATCTCGTACCACTGATACCAGCCACTTTCGAGCTCGCGTTTGACGCGCAGCTTCTCTGGCGCAGCATCAAGTTCAATAACGATCGTCGCGTGCGGCAGACCAAGCAATTCAGCCATGATCACGCCTGTTTGCCCGTAACCGTGATCGTCTGATTGCAAACCCGTCATAACGAGGTCCGGGTTCTCATCGCGAATCGCGTCGGCGAGTACCGTCGCAGCCCCAAACGGGGAAAGATGAGTGAGGTTGTCGCCTAAAACGTGAATCGCGCGATCGGCGCCACGCGCAAGAGCGTCTTTAATCACACTCTTCACGCGCTGTGGCCCCATTGAGCAAACAACGACTTCGCCGCCGAGTTTCTCGCGCACACGGAGCGCTTCTTCGAGCGCGTAACCGTCAGACTCGCTCACCTCGAACGAAAGATCGGCCTCTTCAATCCACGTGGCGTCTTTATTAATTCGCAGGATCGCGTCCTTGTTCGCGACCTGCTTCATCATCACTACAATCTTCATCAGTTTAGTACTTACCCTGCTCAGTCCTCATACCTCTTAAACAACAGCGCCGCATTCGTCCCACCAAACCCGAAACTGTTCGAGAGCACATAATCAACCCGCGCCTCACGCGGTTCGTTCGGCACGTAATCGAGATCGCACTCCGGATCGGGATTGAAGTAGTTAATCGTCGGCGGCAGAACGTTCCGGTGAAGGACCAACGCACTGAAGACGCTCTCGATCCCGCCTGCGGCGCCAAGCAAGTGCCCGGTCATCGACTTCGTGGAACTGACCGCCAGCTTGTACGCGTGCTCGCCAAACGTGTCTTTGATCGCCTTCGTTTCAAACTTGTCGTTGTAAGGCGTGGACGTTCCGTGGGCGTTGATGTAACCCACCTGTTGCGGTTTCACACCTGCGTCTTTCAGCGTCCGCTGCATGACACGCCGCGCACCCGAACCGCTTTCGTCCGGCATGGTCAGGTGAAACGCGTCGGCACACGCACCGTACCCCACAACCTCGGCGTAGATCCTGGCGCCACGCCTCTTTGCAGACTCGAGTTCTTCGAGAATCATGATCCCGGCGCCTTCGCCAATTACGAAGCCGTCGCGATCTCGTTCGAACGGCCGAGACGCATGCAACGGATCGTCGTTATTCGTAGACAGCGCGCGCATCGCCGAGAAACCCGCCACGCTCATTGGCGTGATCGCCGACTCCGCGCCGCCGCAGATCATCACATCCGCATCGCCGCGTTGAATGATCTTGAAGCTGTCGCCGATCGCATGTGCGCCCGCCGCACAGGCCGTGGCAGTGGCTGAATTTGGTCCTTTGGCGCCAAAACGAATTGAAACCTGTCCGGCGGCGAGGTTCACAATTGCCGAGACGATGAAGAACGGCGAAACGCGATCCGGACCATCGTCGAGCAATTTCGAGTGCTCGCGTTCAATGGCCCAGAAATCTCCGATGCCGCTGCTGATGTAGGTGCCGGCATTCTCGGCCACACCGTCAGGAAACTTGCCTTCGGGAGTGAGCTCTATCCGGCTGTCGGCCATCGCTTCGATCGACGCCGCAATCGCATAATGAATAAAGGCGCCCATCTTGCGCGCCTCTTTCTTGGCAATGAATGTCAGCGGGTCGAAATTTTTTACTTCGCAGGCAAACCTTACTGAGAACTTCTCAGCGTCGAATTTCTTGATGTAATCCGCGCCACCGCGACTGCTCATCAGCGCGGCCCACGTGTCTTCGACAGTATTGCCAACAGGTGTCACGAGGCCGAGGCCTGTAATCACGACACGACGTGTCAAAGTAGAACTCCTTGGGTCATTGTCAATTGCCAATTGCCGATTGCCGATTTGAGAAATTGGCAATCTGAAATCGACAATTGGCAATCAGCGTTACTTCTTGTGCTGGTCGATATAGTTATAGGCGTCCCGCACGCTTTGAATCTTCTCGGCGTCTTCGTCAGGGATCTCAATGCCAAACTCCTCTTCAAAACGCATCACGAGTTCCACCGTGTCCAGCGAGTCGGCGCCGAGGTCGTCAATAAATCTGGCGTTTGGCGTGACCTCGTTTTCATCGACACCAAGCTCGTCGACGATGATCTGCTTTACCTTATTCTCGATCTCTTGATCGGGCATCGTGTTTGCTCCTCTGTGAGTTTAATTAGACTAATTCATCCCTGACAGCAAGCTCGGCGAGTGTCACCTCCAAGCTTGTTGCGTCTTGCACGTTAAGACACTCTACGTCACGGTCCGTTTGCGACATCAGTCCCGACAATACCCGGCCGGGTCCGATCTCCACGAAAGTTTGCACGCCCTCCTGGCGCAACAACAGCATCGACTCCATCCAGCGAACCGGCGCCGACACCTGTCGCAATAGCGCATCGCGCAACTCGTTAGGCGCGGTGGTGACACGAGCATCGACGTTCGTAACTACAGGCATCTGCGGTTCGTTGAAAACCAAACGCTCGAGATGGGCACCGAGTTTCTCCTGCGCAGGTTTCATCAACGCACAATGAAACGGCGCACTCACGTTCAACTTGATCACGCGTTTCGCGACGTCTTTCAACAATTCAATCGCGCGATCGACCGCTTCGGTGTTTCCGGCGATCACCACCTGTTTACGTGAGTTCGTATTGGCGACGCTACAAACCTGACCAGCGCTCGCTTTCCGGCAAGCGTCTTCGATCGCATCTAACTCACCGCCAATGACCGCGGCCATGGCGCCAGTGCCGACGGGCACCGCTTGCTGCATGTACTGGCCACGCGCGCGGACCGTTTTTACGGCGTCTGCCAACTGCAACACGCCTGCCGCAACAAGCGCTGAGTATTCACCTAAACTGTGTCCGGCGACAAACTGCGGCGCCGGCAAACCATTCTCTCGCGCCGCACGATACGCGGCCACCGACGTCGTGAGAATTGCAGGTTGCGTGTTCTCGGTTAGTTGCAATTCTTCCGCCGGGCCTTCAAAACACAAGCGCGAGATTGAAAAGCCTAACGCGTCGTCCGCTTCTTCAAAGACCTGTCGCGCAACCGGAAACTTCTCCGCGAGTTCTTTTCCCATGCCCGGCGCCTGCGATCCCTGGCCCGGAAAGACCATTGCCAATTGCCGATTGCCGATTGCCGATTTCTCCTCGTTCACGCGAGCGCTGTGTTTGTTTGAAAGTCAGTACAAGCTAGTGACGCAATTGGCAATTGGCAATCGAAAATCGACAATGTCCTCACCATTGCATCAACACCGCGCCCCAGGTTACGCCGCCTCCAAAAGATGCCATCAACACCAGATCGCCTTCCTTTACACGGCCTGCTTCGACACATTCATCCAGCGCGATCGGAATTGACGCCGACGAAGTGTTGCCGTGCACTGCGATATTCGAATAGACCTTATCGAGTCCGACGTTCAAACGATCGGCCACAGCCTCAGTGATTCGCTGGTTCGCCTGGTGCGGAATGAAAAGATCGATCTCGTCTGACTTCCTGCCTGCCATCTCCAACACTTCGCGCGAGACCTCAGCCATTGAACGAACTGCGACTTTAAACAGTTCGTTGCCCTTCATCTTGAAAAAGTGATCGCCTGCCGCGAGTGTTTCTGCCGTGGGTTTTCGACGTGTACCACCACCCGGCGAAAAAAGTTGTTCTTCGTAACGACCGTCAGACCTAATCTTGCTGGCCAGGATGCCGCGATTGCCGTCCACTGGTCCCAAAACAGCAGCACCCGCACCATCACCAAACAACACACACGTTTGACGATCGGTGTAGTCAACGTACTGCGTCAGGATTTCAGCGCCCACGACGACTGCATGTCGCGCCTGTCCCGTTTTGATCATCGAGTTTGCGAGTGAAACGCCGTACAAGAAACCCGAACAAGCGGCAACGACGTCCATTGCCGCGGCGCTATGCGCGCCGAGCTCAGCCTGAATGATGCAACCTGTCGAAGGAAGGATCTGGTCCGGTGTGACGGTGGCGCAAATAAGAAGATCGATGTCAGAAGGATCGAGACGGGCGCGTTCAATCGCCTGCCGCGCTGCCCGCACTGCGAATAAAGAAGTGTATTCACCAGGCCCGGCTTTACGGCGTTGCTTTATTCCGGTGCGCGTTGTGATCCACTCGTCCGAGGTTTCAACGATCTCCGCGAGATCGGCATTGGTCAGAATACCTTCGGGGTACGAGTGGCCCGTGCCCAGAATTCCAGCTCGTTGATTTACCATTTAATCCTCAGAGTACTACAACCAGGCCACAGATTACACAGAGACACACAGGTTAGTCCTGTGTCTGTCCTGTATGATCTGTGGCCAACTTAATCCCACTCTCAATATGCGCAGCCGTTCCGTGTTCGGAAAACTCTTTCACACTTCTAATGGCGTTGCGTATCGCGCGGGCATTAGAACGTCCATGCCCTATAACCACGATGCGCCTGACACCCAACAGCGGCGCCCCGCCATATTCAGTGTAATCGAGGCGCTTCTTAATGCTTTGAAAAGCCGGTTTCGCGAGTACTGCTCCCGCTTTCGTCACCGCAGTCGCCGTCAACTCGCGCTTCAACATCGAAAGCACGGCCTCAGTCAAACCTTCGGACAGCTTCAACATCACGTTTCCGGTGAAGCCATCGGTCACAATCACGTCAACCATTCCCGAAAAAACGTCGCGGCCTTCAACGTTTCCCACGAAGTTGATATTCGTTAACTGCCGCAAGAGTGGGAACGCTTCTTTCGTCAGTTCGTTTCCTTTCGCTTCTTCCTCGCCGATGCTCATCAATCCAACTGACGGTTTCACTGTTCCCAGCACCGAACGCGAGTAAGCATCACCCATGATCGCAAACTGTGCGAGGTGATGCGGCTTACATTCGGAATTCGCGCCCACGTCGATTAACAGCGTCGGCTTTCCCGCTTTCGTCGGAATCATCGCCGCGAGTGCGGGACGATCCACGCCCGGAATGGTCCCAATCACCATTTTCGCGGTCGCCATGGCGGCGCCAGTGTTTCCCGCTGAGACAAAACCGTCTGCGTGGCCTTCGCTGACCAACTTCGTGCCGATTCTCAAAGAACTCTTTTTCTTGCGTCTGACTGAAGTCGCGACCGGATCGTCCATCGCAATCACTTCAGCAGCTTCGACAAACTCAATTCCGCGATCACCGTCTCCACGCCAGCCGCACCGTCTCAGTTCGGGTTCAACCTTTTCG
>Ga0070698_100007856_pt1 | contig 11549 bp, 10 predicted proteins | sample KBSK1502metaG_FD_65477 | JGI IMG/M metagenome (GOLD analysis project Ga0070698, IMG submission 65477) | Corn, switchgrass and miscanthus rhizosphere microbial communities from Kellogg Biological Station, Michigan, USA - KBS K1-50-2 metaG | ecosystem: Host-associated > Plants > Roots >...
CGCATCCACGCCGCCGGCGAGCATTACGTCCTGACGTCCCAACGCAATGTGTTGGGCAGAGTAGCCGATCGCGTCGGTCGAGCTGGTGCATCCTGTGGAGATTACGTGCGAGAGCCCGTGAAGGCCAAAGGCCATGGATAGCTCGCTGGATAATGTGCCGTGCGTAGCCGCAGGAATTATGTAAACGCTTGCTTTTGAAATCGACGCTCCCTGATACCAAAGCGCATAATGCTGCTCCACGAACGGTAGACCGCCGCCACCCGTTCCGAGCATGACGCCAATCTGTTGCCTCTCTTCCGGCGACAGCTCGTCTGGAGCAATGCCGGCATCAGCAAACGCTTCCCGAGCGGCAGCTAACGCCAGCGGCACTGTTCGAGGAACATGCTTTCGATCTTTGGGATTGAGTTGTGCCTCCCAATCAAAGTCGCGAACCTCGGCAGCAATTTTCACTGCCGATTCGGTAACATCAAAGGCTTCAATTGTCCGGACGCCGCTTTCACCCTTGGTTAGCGCACTCCAAAAAGCCTGGCGGCCGATGCCGATCGGTGTGACGCAGCCAATCCCGGTAATCACTACTCGACGCGGCTGCTTGAATTGACTAAACATGGGGATTGTTCCTACTCTTCGAGGCTTACGGGTCGGCTTTGCGTTGGTAGAATAGCATGGCTATCTATCACAAACATACAAAGGCACGAAGGTTAAAGCCCTTAAATAGCTTCTAGTCTCCGTGCCTTCGTGTCGACTTCTGACCTGTCTCAAACTGTCGCAACCCTACTCGACTTTAGTTCCGCACTCATTGCAGAACTTGGAACCAGGCTGCATTTGTGCTCCGCATTTTACGCAGGGGACGGTCTGAGTGGTGGTTTGCATTTTCTCACCGCACTCGTTGCAGAACTTCGCGTTTGCCAGATTTGCGGCTCCGCATTTTGGACACGCCATTTTCGCTGCCCCGGCGGACTCGCCCTTCGATTGATTCATTGCATTCGACATGGCGCCGGCCATCGCATTGCCAATCGCGAAGCCTGCTCCCAGTCCGGCGCCCGTAGCCGCGCCACCACCGCCAGTATTTTGCGCTGCATCCCTCATCGCGTCTGCCGCCTGGAATTGCGCATAACGTCCAACATCGCCGATAACCCCCATCGAGGTTCGCTTGTCCATAGCAGCCTCAACCTCGGCAGGCAACGAAATGTTTTCAATCACAAACTTTGTTAGATCCAGTCCGTATACCTTGAAATCGTCAGTGAGTTTGCCACGCGTAAACTTTCCGAGTTCATCATAGTTGGAGGCCAGATCCAGCGCGGCAATTTTCGACTCTGCCAACGCGTCACTAAACCCGCTGACCAATGTTCGTTTGAGCTGCCCTTCTATATCTTCGGTTACGAAGTGCGCGTTTGTGCCGGCAATCTCTTTGATGAAAGCCTGCGGATCACTCACCCGAATCGAGTAAATACCGAATGCACGGAGACGCACCATCCCAAAATCCGTATCGCGCATCATGATCGGATTTGATGTGCCCCATTTCAGATCCGTGAACTGTTTGGTGCTGACAAAGTAGACCTCCGCTTTGAATGGCGAATTAAACCCGTGCATCCAGGCGCCGAGTTTGGTAAGGATTGGTGTGTTGCCGCCATCGATGGTGTGTAGTCCCGGTCCAAAGACATCCGCGATTTGGCCCTGGTGAACAAAAACCGCCGCTTGCGATTCGCGCACCGTCAGCTGGGCACCGTTCTTGATCTCCTGTCCCTGGACAGGAAAACGATAAACCAGAGTGTTACCAGAATCATCGAGCCACTCAATAACCTCGATAAACTGTGATCGGATGGCGTCAAATATTCCCATGTCTCTCTCCTTTGTGCAGCAAGCTTAATGTCACTCGGTTAATACGGTGCGCTCGGATCATTAGTTCGCGTCCACAAGTGTAACCACGGAAATAATTGCACAGTAGGACGCTTCAGGGAAAGCCGACTTGCGAGAATCATCGGCGCTCCGGTTTAGCTGTGGATTTCACGCTCGCGGCGATTCTTCCTATAAAACTTAAAGATTAGCAGGACGGTCAAACCACCGACGATATCTATAGCGCTGTCGTAAATAGATGCCGTGCGTGACGGTACGAAGCGTTGGTGAAACTCATCCAGCAAGCCGTAAATCACTACGAGAAGTAGTGCTAACTGAAACCAATACCGCTGCAAAAACGCGTGGGAAGAAGTAGTGAACGCGCGCCTGGCGAGAAATGCCAGAACCGCATACTCGGTGAAATGTCCGGCCTTTCGCGTTAAGAAGTGTATGGCTGCCAACCGAGACTCGCTAATATTCGGGAAAAGCCACAACAGTAGAGGACGAAGGATTGCCGAGGTGTTTCCAGCTGAAAACTCACTCGTCGACGCAAAGGAAATGAAGAGTATCCATAAGACCAGCGGGCCATAGCGCCAAAACCGTTGGTGTGTTTGTTTGATCATTTGGAGTTGAAAATATAAAGGGAAGCGGCGCATACCGCTTCCCTTTATTCAGTGACGCGCGAGCGAGGCAAGCTATTGCGCCGCGGCGCCGGAAACGACTTCAATGATCTCATTCGTGATGGCTGCCTGACGGACCCGGTTCATGTTGAGCGTTAGCGAATCGATTAGTTCACGCGCATTCTTTGAAGCGGAATCCATTGCCGTCATTCGTGCGCCTTGTTCAGACGCTATCGATTCTAGCAAGGCGCGGAAGATTTGCGTTTCGACCAGGCGAGGAAGGAGTCGAGCGAAGATCTCAGACGGAGGTTGTTCGTAAATGTAGTCAACCAGAGTCAAGGGTTGATTCGTATTTGCCGGTTCCGAGGCGCTGGACGCTCCACGCGCAACCGGCAAGAGTTGCTCGGTAGCCACCCGCTGCTGAAGCACCGACTTGAACTCGTTATAGATGACAAATACCTTATCAATCTCTTCATCCTCGGTGAATCGCTTGATCACATCACGCGCAATCTCGAGCGCCTCCGAAAAGTCGACGCGTCCCTTCCCGGTTACGCCGATGTATTCACCAACTAAACTTGCGCCACGCCGGCGAAAGAAGTCTCTGCCTTTACGCCCCACCGCCAGAATGTCGATTTGCTTGCTCGGATTGTCACGAATGAACGTCTGGGCAGCTTTAATCAAGTTGGTATTGAATGCTCCGCACAACCCTTTGTCGGCCGTTACCAGTACGAGTAAGTACCGCTCATCGCCTCGTGCGTCGAGCAATGGGTGGTGAAAATTTTCGTCGGTTCGATCGGCCAATCCCCCGAGGACCTCAATCATCTTATTGGCAAACGGGCGGGCTGTAACAACTCTATCCTGCGCACGCTTCAGCTTCGCGGCCGAGACCATTTTCATGGCCTTGGTAATTTGCTGCGTGTTCTTAACCGACTTAATACGCCGGCGGATGTCCAGGAGATTGGGCATTGAGTACGAAAGTTACTCAGGCGCTAGCAGGCTGTGCCGCGTTCTGGGCCAAGGAAGTAGCCGACCTTTCCGTCCACGTATCTTTGAAATCGGACAATACTTGCTTGAGATCCACGATGATTTCGTCTGTTAAGCTTTTCTTCTCGCGAATACTGTGCAGCACGCCAGGATGCGAGTTTTCTACAAACTTCAGCAGCGCGTCTTCAAAGTCTCTAACATCTTCAATCGCCACGTCGTCAGCATATCCATTGCTGGCAGCCCAGATGACCAGCACCTGATTCTCAATATTCATTGGCCGATATTGAGGCTGCTTTAGTATTTCGACCAGACGTTGACCGCGAGCGAGCTGGGCCTGAGTCGCCTTATCCAAATCAGATCCAAACTGGGCAAAAGCTTGCAGTTCTCTAAACTGCGCCAGATCGATTCGCAGCGTTCCCGCCACCTGCTTCATCGCCTTGATCTGGGCAGAACCACCGACGCGAGAAACGCTGTTGCCCACGTTGATGGCCGGACGGATACCGCTATTAAAAAGGTCTGCTTCAAGGAATATTTGTCCGTCCGTAATAGAGATAACGTTGGTTGGAATGTAAGCTGAAATATCTCCCGCCTGCGTCTCAATAATCGGAAGGCTGGTCAACGAACCACCGCCTTTTAGGTCAGACATTTTTGCTGCACGCTCCAGCAAACGGGAGTGGAGATAGAACACGTCTCCTGGATACGCCTCGCGGCCGGGGGGACGACGAAGCAGCAATGATATCTCGCGATAAGCAGCAGCTTGCTTTGAAAGATCATCGTAGATTGTCAAAGCGTGACGGCCGTTGTCGCGAAAGTATTCGCCCATTGCGGCACCTGAATATGGAGCCAGGAACTGCATCGCCGCAGGATCGGACGCCGTCGCCTTAACCACGATCGTGTATTCGAGCGCTCCAAAATCCTCGAGCGTTTTCACCACCTGCGCCACCGTCGAGGCCTTCTGGCCAATCGCGACATAAATGCAAATTACGTCTTTGCCCTTTTGATTTATTATTGTGTCAACTGCAACCGCCGTCTTGCCAGTCTGTCTATCTCCGATAATTAGTTCACGCTGCCCGCGCCCGATAGGTACCATCGCATCTATCGCCTTCAGCCCCGTCTGCAATGGTTCTTTGACCGGTTGCCGATCAACGACACCGGGAGCGATACGTTCGATAGCATAAAACTCATTCGTACTGATCGGTCCGCGATCGTCGATCGGATTTCCCAGAGCGTCGACCACGCGACCCACCATCGCTTCACCAACTGGGACCTGCATGATGCGGCTGGTTCGTCTAACAATATCTCCTTCTTTAATCGCCTGGTACTCGCCGAAGAGTACGGCCCCGACCTTATCCTCTTCCAGATTCAAGGCGAGGCCACGAACGTCATGCGGAAACTCCAGCAACTCGCCAGCCATTACCTTTTCAAGTCCATGGATCTCGGCAATACCATCACCAACCTTAATGACGGTGCCAACTTCCATGACCGTCACACCAGTCTCGAAATTCTCGATCTGTTTTCGAATAATCTCGTTAATCTCGTCTGCTCTAATAGGTTCCATCATTGTCCTCTGTACTAACCAGCAAGCTCCTCACGAAGGCGGCTGAGTTGATTGCTTACCGAACTGTCGTAAATTGTTGAGCCAATTCGCGTTATTATTCCCCCTAAGAGCGATTCATCGATGGCGAACGTTAATCGCGCCTTCTTCCCTGTGATCTCACGAAGCTTCTCCTCAAGCAACTCTCTTGCGTTATCGGCTACGGGCCGTGCGGATATTATCTCCGCGCTCACTATACCGGCGCGCTCGTCTAATATCTGAGCCAACTTGTCGTTCACTTGAGGAAGCTCAGACAGTCTCTGATTCTTCAATAAGGTTCGGAGAAAATTCGTAGTCGTAGGTAGAACTTTGGTTCGCGTTATTAACTCGTTTAGGAGGTTTCGCTTTTGTTCATACGCGACCGTTGGATTACTGAAGGCTTCAACTAAGGCGTTGTTCTCCGAAATCATTTTTGCCCAGGCCGCTAGTTCCGCTTGAACCAGTTGCGCTTCATTTCGTTCGCTAACAACGTCGGCCAAAGCAGACGCATACCGCCTCGCTACGGTTTCGGAACTCACGCGCCTATCCTCCCAAGTTCTCGCACACTCTGGCTAGTTAACCTGGCGTCGTCAGCCGGACCTATTTCAGTTTTCAATATCTCTTCCGCCAGTCGCACACTTTCTGTTGCTGCAAATCTTCGAAGCTCGTGCCGTGCCGCTTTCCCCGCGCTTTCTATTTCTTTTTTGGCCTGTTCCCGGATCCTGGCGATTTCTTCCTCCGTTGCAAGCTGAATCCGCTCCCTTTCCACCTTACCCTCCACTTTTGCTCTTTCCTTAATTGCTGCAACCTCGGCGTCTAAGTCCGCAAATCGCGCCTCGACCTCTGCCAACTTCGCTAACGCCTGATTCCTCTCATCCTGCGCCCTTGCCAGCTCGTGCTTGATTCTCTCCCCTCGTGACCGCAACGCCTCACGCACTGGCCGCCCAAAGCGACGGTGAAGCAAGAGCGCACAGATTACAAATATCAGGAGGTTTACGAACTTCCACAACTCCAGCCCCGGGTAGTTCAACCAAGGGTCAAGCGAATCGGGTATCCAGTGTAGGAGACTAAGTATGGTAAGTAGAAGTAACAAAATACTCTCGCCCTTGCCCGACAAGAATCACAGCTTTTGCATTCTAATTGGACGCCCAAGGATCCGACTACCAATCTCACCTGCTCGGGCTCCAGCATCCTTTATGAGACTTGCTTTCACTTCTGCCTCGGCCTTTTTGAGATTCTCTTTCTCCTGCTCTCGCCAAAGCACAATTTCTCCTTTGACGGCGGAAACCAATTCTTCTCGCTTGCGCGACGCTGCACTACGCTCCTCCTCTAATAGAACGTATCCCGTTCCTCGGGCGTCACGTAGTCGGCGCTGATATTCCAGCATTCGCTCGTCTACACTCGCCAAGATCTTCTGCGCTTCTCCCATCCGCCCTCTTGTTCGGCGCTCACGCTCCTCTAGAATGCGGCTGATCGGTTTGAGCAGCGTTACATTCAGAAAGGCCACCATAGCGACGATGAGTGCCAGATGGATCAACAGCGTTGCATCCGGAACCAGCTGGATACCACTGTCTGAGAATGCCAATAAACTCAATCACTTCCTCCAACTAACCCTTCGACCCAAAAGCGTCGGAGCATAACACCCGCCCAAAATACGGTCAAGCACCTGACACTCGTACCCCAATCCCACAACCCACCTCTCCTGACACCTGAGAGCCAAGCAATGCTGGACACCATTTCTGGTTTCCCGCAAACCTTTCTCCGGAAACTTCACCAGCTCGCTTGTACAATGTGCTGCGGCCACAGGAGGGTTGCTGTACTTGGTACACTATTGGGAGGGGCTGACTCGTGTAAGTAAACCATATAGACGGTTAAGGTCGGTTTGGTTGTAAAACTCCAACTCAATTTTGCCGGATGAGGAGTTAGTCTGAACTATTCTCACCTTCGTACCAAAATGCCTTCGAAGTTTGGTTTCGGCCGCGCGAATGTTGGGATCACTTTGTTCCTGGCCTTTGGCCGGACTTTTCGTTATCGGCTGACCAGTCTTCACCGCCGCAAGCCTTACCAACTGCTCGGCAGCTCGGACCGAGAGTCCCTGCTCGATTATTCGTCGAGCGATTCGTCTTTGAGTATCCGGCTGATCGACTCCCAGTAACGCCCTTGCATGACCCGTCGATATTCTCCCCACCTGAAGCAGTTCCTGTAAATCTTCGGGCAGCTTAAGCAACCGGAGGTAGTTAGTCACGTAGGACCGATCTCGTCCCACCCGTTCTCCAACTGTCTCCTGCGTAAGCCCCAGGGTCTCTATAAGCTTCCTGTAGGCTTTAGCTTCTTCGATCGGATTCAGGTCTTCCCGCTGAATGTTTTCTATCAACGCGATCTCAAGAACCTTGTCATCAGAGACATTGCGTACGATCGCCGGTATCTTGATCAAGCCAGCAATCGCAGCCGCACGCCAACGCCTCTCGCCCGCGATGAGTTCAAACCTATTCCCCTTTCTTCGAAGAAGAACGGGCTGAACCACGCCGTTGACGCGAATTGACTTCGCGAGCTCATCCAATTTCCCATCATCGAACACGCTTCGGGGTTGGAGGGTGCTGGGATCGATCAGCTCAATTGCGATTTCGTTATTCTCTTCGGCCGCGGTGGCGGTGCCTTCAGCTGAGAGCAGCGCCCCCAACCCCCGACCCAATGCCTTTCGTGTCATGAGTTATGATCTCCTTGGCTAGTTGCCAATATGCTTCAGCACCTTTGGAGTGCGCGTCGTAGAGGGTAATCGGCTTCCCATAGCTAGGTGCCTCAGCTAGCCGAACGTTGCGAGGAATTACCGTTTCGAAGACCTGTTGTCCATAAAAGTCTCGCAGATCAGACGCCACAGCTGATGATAGGTTTGTTCTTTCATCGTACATAGTCAATAAGAGGCCCTCGATGGTAAGGCTAGGGTTATAAAGGCGCCTGATACGGGCTAGCGTGTCGAATAACTCGGTCACTCCTTCAAGCGCGTAATACTCACATTGGATCGGTACCAGCAATGACTTCGCCGCAGTCAGTGCGTTCAGAGTCAAAAGGCCTAACGAGGGCGGGCAGTCGATAATTATGTATTGATACTTGGCGTCCAGCGACTTCAAGGCTTGGCGTAATCGAGATTCCCGCTGATCCATGTCTACGAGCTCTACTTCGGCCCCGGCAAGATCTTTGTTCGCGGGTAATACTTTCAAGAGCGGGATTTCCGTGTTCAGGATTGACTCCTCAACGCTGTCTCCCAATACTACGCAGTGATAAACGCTTCTTCGGAAGCTTCCGCGCTGAATGCCGACACCGGAAGTTGCGTTACCCTGGGGATCTGCGTCAACAAGGAGGACTGACGACTCCATGCTTGCGAAAACTGCGGCAAGGTTAACGGCGGTGGTGGTTTTGCCAACGCCGCCTTTCTGATTTGCTATGGCGATTGTTTTGGCCATCTGGATCGGAATTGGCGTATTTCCTTGCGCGAGTGGCAGTAACTTAACACAAGGTCAGGACAGTTTCTACCGCCCCTCCCGAAATCAACGGTTTTATGCTGGGAGGTGGATGTTTCACATGTCCCAAAACGACTTGCTAAGCAAACGGGACACGTGAAACATTCTACGTTTGAAGGTTCGCGGCAACGTACAGAGTACTAAGGGCTGCTGCTGTTAGTCCCGGGATAACACGCGCCTCCCCAAATGTTTGCGGCCGCGTGCGCTCGAGACGCTCCACCATTTCGTGTGACAATCCGTCGAGAGTTCTGAAGTCCAAATCTAAAGGAATGCGAGTCGAGTCGTGATGCTTCAGGCGTCGAATAACGGCCTCCTGCGCCCGAATGTAGCCTGCATACAGGTTGTCTGCTAAGGCAGCCTCGAGCTCGGCGATGGTTACTTGCGCTTTCGTCGCCAACGGCAAGAGGCGTTCTATCGTCTCACTCGTTATCCCCGGCCTCATCGCCAAATCCCCGAAGCTGATGGACTCTCCTAAATCAGAGCCTGTTAAATCTACCGCGGCCGAATACCCTGCATCCGCCTTGCGCAACCGGACCTCTCTTAGCAAGCCTTTCGCCGCAGCGATACGCTCTTGCCGCTCGTTAAATCGCTCCCAATCGGTGTCTCCTACAAGTCCTAAGTCCCTCCCGTACCGCCGCAGTCTCTGGTCGGCGTTGTCGTGTCGTAACGCCAGCCTACACTCGGCCCGCGAGGTGAAAATTCGGTAGGGTTCATCAACTCCTTGTTTGATCAGATCGTCAATTAGCACGCCAATGTATGACTCTTCCCTTCGCAGTCGAAATGGTCGGCCGCCTTTTGCCAGAGCCGCGGCGTTAATCCCCGCTACTAAGCCCTGGCAACCTGCTTCTTCGTAACCCGTAGTCCCGTTCACCTGGCCAGCATGAAACAGACCGGAGATTCTTTGACATTGCAGGTCCGGGCCCAGTTCTCGCGGGTCAACGTAGTCATATTCAATCGCATATCCAGGGCGAATGATCCTCACTTCGTCAAGCCCAGGTATCATCCTGACCAAGTCTTGCTGGATGCCCGCCGGCAACGACGTTGAAAACCCATTCAGATACACTTCATTTGTATCGTGGCCTTCGGGTTCAAGAAACAGTTGATGGCGTTCCTTGTCAGCGAATTTAACTACCTTGTCTTCTATGGACGGGCAGTAACGGGGACCAATTCCCTTGATTCGTCCGGAATAAAGTGGTGATTGATTAAGGTTCTGGCGAATTGTCTCGTGAAGGCCTCTGTTCGTGTAACCAACATAACACTTGATTTGTGCCTGTTCTATCCTGTCGGTCGAGAACGAAAAGGGGACGGGCCTCTCATCCGCCTCTTGAGGCTGAAATGCCGACCAGTCAATGGTCCTACCATCGAGACGTGGCGGCGTTCCGGTTTTAAGCCGGCCGACTGGAAAGCCTAGCCGCTTTAAGGTCTCGGCCAACTCTATCGAGGCTGGTTCGCCAGCCCTACCAGCCGTATAGGTTCGTTGACCCGTATGAACTAAACCGTTCAAAAACGTTCCCGCCGCGATGACCACAGATCGCGCTGCGATGCGCCGCCCATCCTGCATCTCAACACCGAGAATCTTTTCGTTCTTCACCAACAAATCAATAACCATCCCCTGCCGAAGATGAAGATTTGGAGTGTGCTCCAACATCTTTCGCATTTCCGTCCGGTAAAGAGCGCGATCAGTTTGAGCCCGAGGCGACTGGACTGCTGGGCCTCTGGAACGATTCAACAGTCGGAACTGGATGCCCGCTCGATCCGCAACACGGCCCATGATTCCGCCCAACGCGTCAATCTCTCGAACCAAGTGTCCCTTCGCTATTCCACCGATCGCCGGATTACAGGACATTTGTCCGATGAGATCCAGGTTCAAAGTAATCAATGCAGTTTGCGCACCCAGGCGTCCCGCGGCTGACGCAGCCTCGCAGCCAGCATGCCCACCGCCAATTACAATCACATCAAAGGCTTCATCAAAAACCATCGCTATTTCCCTATGCAGAAGGTGCTGAAGATTTCTCTAAGAATATCGTCTGTGGTTGTTTCGCCAGTTATCTCACCCAGGAATTGGAGAGCACTGTGAAGGCCAACTAACACGATCTCTTCGCTAGCCGAGCGACAAAACAACTCAGCCGATTTCTCCAACGAAGCTTGCGTCCGGCGTAAGAGATCATAGTGCCTGCTGTCAGTGATCAAGAGCCCGACTGCTTCAGAATCCACGCTGCCGAATGGCGCCAGTATAGCAGCGTTAAGCTCGTCAAGTCCCTCTCCCGTCAAGGCCGACACATGGACCACCTTCGACGACGAGTCCAATCTACCTTTGAGTCCAGGATTTCTCACGAGATCACATTTATTGATCGCGACTACATGCCTGCTTTGCGTCGCTTGATCGACAATTGTCAGGTCCTCGTCCGAGAGGCTGGTTGATCCATCGATCACAACCACAAGTAGATCCGAGTCAGCCATTGCCTGACGAGTACGTTCAATTCCGATTTCTTCGATCTTGTCGTTTGCGACGCGTAATCCGGCAGTATCACTGATCGAAATCGGAATACCGCCTAAACTAATTGACTCTGAAATACTGTCCCGCGTGGTCCCGGCTATCTCCGTAACAATGGCCCGGCTCATGCCGACTAACCTATTGAACAGGCTCGACTTACCGACATTCGGCCGACCGACTATGGCAACCTTTAGTCCCTCGCGCAACGTGCGTCCTGTAGCGAACGTGAGGGCTAACCTCTCCACAATTGCAACTACCTCGGCAAGCTCTTTTTCTACTTGCTGTGCCTGGATTCGCGGCAGATCGTCTTCGACAAATTCCAGCGCCGATTCCAACCTCACGATTATCTGTATCAGCATCTCTTTGGCCGGTTGGAGAGCGACTGCAAGTTCGCCTTTCAATTGACGAGCGGCTTGAGCCGCAGCTGCGTCGGTTCGCGCATCGATCAGATCGCGGATTGCTTCGGCTTGACTGAGATTCATTTTTCCGTTCTGGCAGGCACGTAGCGTGAACTCTCCGGGTTCCGC
>Ga0070698_100007857_pt1 | contig 11549 bp, 8 predicted proteins | sample KBSK1502metaG_FD_65477 | JGI IMG/M metagenome (GOLD analysis project Ga0070698, IMG submission 65477) | Corn, switchgrass and miscanthus rhizosphere microbial communities from Kellogg Biological Station, Michigan, USA - KBS K1-50-2 metaG | ecosystem: Host-associated > Plants > Roots >...
TAAAAAATTTTTTGAAGAAATTTTATTAACATTTCGATTTTACTTGTGGATAATAGAACAAATAATGAATAAATGAAGGATTAAATGAATTCAGTCACATCATATTTTCTTTTTTCATCATCAGTGCTGTTATAAAATCAGTTTAATTTTTTAAAAACATACATAAATGACGATCACATTCGATAATTATCAATCATGTTACGCATTGCAAAGCTGTTTACCTTTGAACAAATTCTAACATTATGCGATTGGATAAACCGGTTTCGGTAAAATGGATTGCTGATTTCATTGGAGCAGAAATAGCCGGAAATGCTGAAGCATCAGCAACTGGCATTAATGAAATTCATAAAGTGGAAAAAGGAGATATTGTTTTTGTAGATCATCCGAAATACTACGGTACCTGCATTAATTCCGCAGCTACGATCATTATTATCAATAAGGATACTGATCATCCTGATGAAAAAACATTGCTTATTGTCAATGATCCATTTGAAGCATATTTAAAACTGGTAAACCATTTTCGTCCTTTTACTCCTTCATCAAAGAATATCAGTGATTCTGCTGCAATTGGACAGAACACTGTTATCATGCCTAATTCTTTTATCGGTAATCATGTAATTATAGGGAATGATTGTATTATTCATCCAAATGTTACCATTTTGGATCATTGCGTCATTGGAAACAATGTTATTGTACAGGCCGGCACAGTTATCGGTAGTGATGCATTTTATTATAATAAAAAAACTAACCGCGATATTCACTACAAAAAAATGAATAGCTGTGGCAGAGTTGTACTTGAAGATTTTGTTGAGATTGGCGCTAATTGCACAATCGATCGTGGTGTAAGTGGTGATACAGTGATTGGTGCCGGAACCAAGATTGATAATCTGGTTCATATAGGACATGATACAGAAGTTGGCAAAAATTGTTTGTTTGCGGGCCAGGTTGGTATTGCAGGCGCCACAAAAATTGAAGACAATGTAATTCTTTGGGGACAGGTGGGAGTAAGTAAAACACTTACGATCGGTAAAGGAGCTGTTCTGTATGCACAAAGTGGTGCGCCGGCATCGTTGGAAGGTGATAAAACATATTTTGGTTCACCAGCTGTAGATGCAAGAGAAAAAATGAAAGAGTTTGTATGGATAAAACGTATTCCGCAGCTTTGGGAAAAAGTGATGGGCAAGTAGGTTTAAGAGTTCCTGGGGTTAAAAGTTTAATGAGGTTTTAGTTGATGAAAAACCACTTTTAAAATAAACCATTAAACCCTTAAACGATTTAAACTAATTTAATCTGGCACGTAATCATTCGGCACCTGGTCGGCAATATTCTTCCAACTCCAATAGCCAAAATTTATCCAATCTTTTTGATCATAATAATAACCGTTTTGTTTGATAGTTATAACATCGAGCAAATCTACATAGGAGATCTGCTGACCGATATTCATAGGTAGTTTATATTTTTTTAAGTATTCATTCTCGGGTGTTCTCTTTGTATAAGTGATGCTGATCCTTTTTGGAAAATAAATATCGATCTCGTTAACACTATCTGCAGGGGTATACCAGGTTGTATCATAGGGCTCAGTGATCTTGTTGAATTTTGTATCATCCTTTTCATCCAGCATCGCAATTATAAAGCCTGCTTCTGTCAATATACTATCATAATAACTATGCATAAAATGCAGCCGACTACCTAGATACGCTTTTTGACGATTCTTTTTCCAAAGTTTTATACTGTCTTCACTTGAGGTTCTTTCTTCATAAAAACTCAAACCCCTGTAACTGCATATATCTGTTTTGTACATAAAAAGAAAAGAATCGAGATTGTAACGAAGATTATATCCAAGGGCATTATTAAAAATGATCAATGGTGAATCGGCAAGTACTTTTAATTTCTCTGATTTCCGGAAATAATAAAACTTTAATACTTCGGGGTTCAACAAAACACACTGGGAAGAAAAGGGAGTAGAACCGATAAAATTTTCAATAAAAAATTTACCGTATTTGGTCCAGCCATCTTTCACCTCATTACTGCTTCGTATTATCACTTCTTCAATACTTTTTTCCTCTTTTACCATTTCAATTTGCAGGTCATTGGTTTTTATATCCGGGCTGATGCGTATCATTCTTGACCTGTAACCTGTATAAGTGACTACAAGATCATAACCACCTTCTTTTAAGCTTAGATAAAATGATCCTTCTTTATTTGTTGCGGTACCCTGTGTAGTATTCTGACAAAAAACAGAGGCAAAAGCCAACGGCTCTTTTGTTGTTGAATCGATCACCTTTCCGGAAACTGTAAAGTTTTGGGTGAACCCAAATACAAAAGGGAAGATCAAAAGGGTAAACAGGAATGTTTTTTTCATAGAATAAACTATTGCCCAATAAAGATAATGCAGTTATGGTTTTAGTTGCATATTGTTTACTGCTTCCGCGTAGTTTTTGCAGGCTTTTGTGATGTAGGGCTCTAATGGAATAAAGGAAAACCCCGGCAGGGCTTTTAGTATTTTATCGTTTTGCCAATAAGTTTTACTCAACGCAATTCTTGCTGTTTCTTTTGTAAGCAATGGTTTTGCGCTCTTTAAAGCAGATTTTATTTTTTCCATTCGCCATGCAATGCTACTCATAAAAGGAGTGGCCTGCCATTTTGGATGTTTTTGGCCAAAGCCATCAGCAATTGCATCAAACAATTTTTTAAATTCCCAGTTTTCATAGCTGATGATAAAACGCTCTTCGGTGATATTACTTTTCATTAATAGTACAGCGATCTTGGCTACATCTTCCACAGCTACAAAGCCATTGATCCCATTTGTATACCAGGGAAATCCCTTATACATGTTTTTAAAAATGGCGCAACTGCTGTCATGCCAGTTTCCGAAACCAAGCACTGTGCTTGGATTGATGATGACTGCATCCAATCCTTCACCCATACCACGCCATACTTCCATCTCTGCTTTATTCTTACTGATGCCATAATGCGAATTCAATTTGCTATCCATCCATTTTTTTTCTTCGTTCACATGTTCACCGGCAAAAGTTCTTCCCAAAGCAGAAATAGAACTGATATGTACTAATTTTTTTATTCCATTTTCAAGGGCAAGATTTACAACATTGGCAGTTCCATCCACATTTGTATTATACATCTGCTTTCTTTCTTTTTTATCAAAAGAAACCAGCGCTGCAGAATGAATAACTGCATCAACACCCTGCATTGCTTCATTAAGTGAAATAACATCCAGCACATCGCTGTTCACCCATTCCACTTTATTTAAAAGATCCGGAGAAATAAAAAAAGGAAGTTTGTTGCTGCGGCGGATTGCACGAACTGAATAACCTTTCTCAACAAGTTCTTTGATGATGTAAGCGCCGATAAAGCCAGTGCCGCCTGTTACAAGTACCATATTCGATTTAAGATTTCGGATTTAAGATTGCAGATTTAGATAGAAAAATTATCATGGACAAATCCGAAATCTGCAATCTTAAATCTACAATTAATAGTTATAGTATCCTTTTCCTGTTTTCTTTCCTAACTGCCCGGTTTCGACTTTTTCTTTTTGAATAAAAGAAGGTTTTAACCTTTCAGGACTACCGAGCTGATCATACACAGAACAACTTACTGCATAATTAATGTCATTGCCGATCAGATCCATGAGTTTGAATGGCCCCATTTTAAAACCGGTTGATTCCATCAGTGAATCGATCGTGTCAAAACCAATTAATTTTTCTTCAGCCAATCGTAATGATTCAATATAAAAAGGTCTTGCTACACGATTTACAATAAATCCCGGTGAATCTTTACAGATAACCGGTGTTTTGCCCAACTGCTTTGCGAGTTCAATGATAATATTGGTTGTTTGTTCATTGGTGAATTCTGTTTTTACTACTTCCACCAGATTCATGATAGTTGCGGGATTAAAAAAGTGCATACCAATAACCCGTTCAGGATTTTTTACTCCTTTGGCAATTTGTGTAATGGAAAGAGAGGAAGTATTGCTGGCAAAAACAGTTTCGCTGTGATTGATCTCCGCCAATTGATTGAATAGCGCAATTTTAGCCTCAGATTTTTCGATGATGGCTTCGATGATAACATCGCCCAAGCAATCATGAAGATCATTGGTGAAACGAAGATTATTTAGCGTTTCTTCTTTTGCGTTTCTGGTGATCTTACGTTTTTCTACCAGTGATTGCAAATTCTTTTCAATCGAGACTTTTGCTTTTTCAAGTACAGCATCATTTAATTCATACAGAATAGTATAAAAACCGGATGATGCAGCCGCTTGTGCAATGCCGCTACCCATAGTGCCTGCGCCGCAAATGCAAATGATAGAACCGGGATTCATTTGATTAAAAAGGATTATGAGGATAAAGTTAGCTGATACTTCGACAAGCTTAGTAGAATTACTAAAGTACAAGTGAGTGACACAACGAAAGATCAATAGTAATTCTGAAGCTGGTAACCATAAAAGCTATACAGCACTTGTAAACTGTTTCAAAAACCTTACATCATTTTCGCTGAAGAGACGAATATCATTGATACCGTATTTCAATAATGCAGGCCGTTCGATACCCATGCCGAATGCAAAGCCTGTGTATTTATTGGGATCGATGCCGCAGTTGGATAAAACATTTGGATGCACCATACCACTGCCAAGAATTTCAAGCCAGCCGGTTTTCTTACAAACATTACAACCAGCGCCTTTGCACAACATACAACTGATATCCATTTCGGCGCTAGGCTCAGTAAATGGAAAATAAGAAGGACGAAAACGTATTCTTACATCATTCCCATACATTTCTTTTGCAAAAAAATAAAGCGTTTGTTTCAGATCAGCGAAAGAAACATTTTCATCAATATATAAACCTTCAACCTGGTGAAAGAAGCAATGACTCCTTGCACTTACTGTTTCATTTCGATATACACGGCCGGGACAAATAATGCGGATCGGCAATTTGCCTTTCTGCATTTCACGGATCTGGATATTACTTGTATGTGTTCTTAATAACCAATCAGGATTTTGCTGTACATAAAAAGTATCCTGCATATCTCTTGCCGGGTGATGCTCAGGTAAGTTCAATGCAGTGAAGTTGTGCCAGTCATCTTCGATCTCAGGGCCTTCAGCAACAGCAAAGCCAAGTCGCTGAAAAATTGAAATGATCCGATTGGTCATTAAACTGATCGGATGACGGGTGCCAACTGGTATTGAATCTCCGGGAAGAGTGAGATCAAGGTTTGAGGTTTGAGGTTTGAAGTTTGAGGTTGATGACTTCATCTCCTCATATTTTGTTTCTGCCAGTTGCTTGAACTCATTTAGTATTTGTCCAAATTCTTTTCTCTTTTCATTCGGCACATTTTTCATTTCACTCATGATGGTTTTCACCAAGCCCTTCGTGCCAAGCCATTTAATGCGAAATTCTTCTGCAGCTTTTTCATCTGTTGCAGTGTAAGCGGTTATTTCCTTTTTATAATCTTCAATTTGCTGTAACAATTGCTCCATTCAGCAAATATAATTGATGATGATTGAGGGAAAACCTTTTTCAAATTTTTTCAGGATGTTTCTGCTTATAATTTTTAAATAATAAGCGTAACATGCTGGGTAATACGATCAGGAGCAGCGGCAAGGCGATTATAAACCCTCCGATAACAGCGATCGCCAAAGGCTGGTGAAGTTGTGCCCCTGTCCCAATGCCTAATGCAAGCGGCATCAGGGCAATGATCGCCCCGAGTGCTGTCATCAGCTTGGGACGCAGTCTTGTGGAGATGGCATATATAATAGAATCATCTACACTTTTTTCGTGCAGCGATTCTTTGAATTGTAAAAAAGTGAATATGGAATTTTCACCGATGATGCCGACGATCATGATGAGTCCGGTGTAACTGCCTACATTCAGCGGTGTATTTGTTAACCATAAAGCAAGATAACTGCCCGATATTCCCAATACTGCGATCAATAAAATAAGTAACGCTACCTTGATCTGTCGGAATAAAAATAATATCACTGAAAAAACAAGCAGGCTGGCAGCGATCAGTATCATCAATAATTCACTGAATGATTTTTGCTGCTCTGCATATGCTCCGCCATATTCTACATAATAGCCGGAAGGAAGAGTAAGCCGGGAAGAAATTTCTTTTCGTACATCTTTCATTACACTCCCCAGGTCCCTGTTTTCAAGGTCTGCAGTAACTACTCCCATTGATTGCAAATTTGACCGTTGAATTTCTGCATCACCGGGATTAATAATAACAGTGGCTAATTCATGCATTGGTTTCAATCTCCCATCCGGTAAAAATATCTGCAGGTTATTAATGTCACTCATACTAAGTTTTCTGCTGCCCGGATATACCAGCCTGATAACAGAATATTGTTCTTTCTCAAATAAATTGCCAACAACATTGCCTTCTAAAGAGGTTTGCAATTGATATTGAAGATTAGCTGGAGTAATGCCGTATTGCGCAAGCTTAGAATAGTTGGGCTGAACAGTAATAGATGGTCCGGCGATTACTATTCCATCAAAAGGATCTGCAATGCCCGGTATATCTGCGATGATCTCTGAAGTTTGTCTGGATAATTCCTGTAACTTTTTTTGATCATTGCCAAATATTTTTATCTCAACGGGCTGAATCGATGCCATCAGGTCACCAAGCATATCACCGATCACCTGTCCAAAATCTATACGGAGAGCCGGTTGTGTGCTTTCAATTTTTTGACGCAACTCTTCAATCACATCGTTCGTAGTTTTATCCCGATTCTTTTTTAACTGGATAAGATAATCACCGCTATTGGGTTCGGTAATAAAAAATCCCATCTCTGTTCCGGTTCTTCTTGAGTAAGCCTCTACTTCAGGAACGCTTACAATTATTTTTTCTGCTTCACGTAGTATTTTATCTGTTTCCTCTAAAGACGTTCCCGGGGGTGTTGTATAATCAAGCACAATACTTCCTTCATCCATTTCCGGCAAAAAACCTGTTTCGAGTCGAGGTAATATTAAAATGATTGAGATTATCAATACAGCTACTATACCCAAACTGATAAAAGGATTTAAAATAAAAAAGGAGACCCATCTTTGTTTTTTTACTGCTTGTGGCTTTTCTTTTTGCTGCTTTTGTGTCCTATGTTTTTTTGAAAGCAATAAATAAATGACCGGCAAACCGATCCATGTAACAAAGAAGGAACTAACCAATACAATGATCATCGTATTGGTCATTACATTGAAATAAGAACCTGCCACACCTGTCATTAATAAAAAAGGAATAAAGATGACGATGGTGCTTAAGGATGAGCCAACCATAGCCGGAAAAAGATAATGAATGGCTTTTTGTACTAATACCGGCGAGGATTCATCAGGATTTTCTTCATGCGTTCGATGAATTTGTTCTACTACAACAATTGCATCATCGATTATCAATCCAATGGCAGCAGCAATTGCGCCAAGCGTCATAATGTTGAAATTGTAACCAATAGCGTACAGAACAATAAGTGTAAGAAAAATAGTAATAGGAATAGTAATTAAAATAGTAACACTTGCTTTCACTGATCTCAGGAAAATAATAGCAACAACGATAGCAAGAGCAAGTCCTATCCATAAACTGTCAGTAACACTTTTTACCGAGTCATTTACAAAATCCGCTTGTATATAATAAGGTTTGACGAGCACATCCTTCGGCAGAATTTTTTTAAGCTGTTCGATCTTTAGTTTCATCGCTCTTGAAAGATCTACCAGGTTAGAGTTAGGCTGTTTTACAACTGCGATAAGTAAACCATCTTTTCCATTCGCATTGATCTTAATGAACTCAACTCCTTCTTTTACATCAATTGTTGCTATATCTTTTAATGTCACGATCCGCTTGCCATCATTTTTGATAACAATATTCTCCAGTTCATCTTTATTATGTACTGTAGCATCTGTTATGGTCAGGTACAGGTATCGGTAATCAGATAAAAAGCCATTTGACTTAATGAAATTCGTTTGCGCCAAAGCAGTATTGAGCAGGTCAGGTGTGATAGAAAGTGTGCTCATCTTTTGAACATTCAGTTGCAACCAATATTCCTTTGTTCTGCCTCCGGTAATTCTTATTTCTGAAATTCCTTCTACCTGCGATAAAAATGGTTTGATAGTGTAAATAGCGAGTTGCTTTAATTCGATCGGCGATCTTGTATTGCTTTCTACTGAATAACCCATTACTGCTAAAATGGATGGGCTCATTTTTGCTACAGTTATATCTACATCAGGCGGCAGTGTATTTCTTATCTCGCTGATCTTTGATTCTATGTGCTGCTGGTTGACATCTATATTGCTGTTCCAGGTCATGAATGCAGATATTTCACAACTGCCACGACTGGTAGTGCTGCGGATCATTTGCAGATCGGGAACCTGTTTGATCGCAGTTTCTAATGGCTTTGTTACACTTACCATCATTTTATCAACCGGCTGCAATCCTGCATCAGCAATAATTTTGATCTTGGGAAAAGTGATCTCGGGAAACAATGATGTTTGCAACTTACCATAAACAAATATGCCACCCGCAATGATAAGAGCAAGAAGAACGGCAAGAGGGTTTTTATGTGAGATAAAAAATTTGTTCACGTTCTTTTAATTTATTGCTCCACGATCCTGATCCTGGCGGTATCTGCCAATCCATAGTTACCGGTCAATAAGAATTTATCGGAAACTAAAAACTTTGGTGTCAGTATCTCAACTCTGTCATTAATTTCTAATCCTTTTGTTACCGGCACTTTTGCAGCGGTTGAATCATCAATTAATTTCATTACCCAAAAATTAGTTTGGGTCTCATCAGATAAAACAGATTGCTTTGGCAACGAAACTGCATTTGTTTTCGCAGTCTTTACCACTTTTACTTTTGCAATAAGATTGATGGGAAGATTTCTTTCATTGACCCTTAATACAATATTCTGTGTTTGTGAAGCGGAGTCAACAACAGGCATTGCTGAAGAAATGCGGGCAGTCATTGTTTTGCCATCCGGTAATAAGAGTTCAACGGTTTGCTTATTCAACACATAAGGTCGAAGCTCGTAAGGAAGATTAAGAACAAACACAAAACTATTTGCATCGCTGATCACGGCTAATTGTTCTCCTTCTTGTACATAATCGCCGGGTTGATGATTGACTTCCGAAACATAACCTGTTGTTCCTGCTTTGATATTAATGATACCGGAAAATTTGAAAGAACTGTCCAGTTGGTTGATCGCATTTCCTATGCTTTGCGCTTCTTTGGTTTTTAAAACAAATACATTTTGTGATGATGAAACCATTTTTCCTACCTGTGCATTTACTGATTTGATATAACCATTAGAGCTGGCTTTTACAAATGCTTGCTGAAGAAATGTAGAAGTGGCATTCAGCTCAATATACTCAACCATTGGTTCTGTGGTGATAGATGTAACAGTAACAGGAGTGATCGTTTCCTGCTCTTCTTCTATTATTGTTTCTTCAGTTTTTTTCGATTGGCAGGAAATGACAACTAACCAAAGAACTAAAGAATAGATGCTGATTTTTTTCATAACAATTAATTTATCTGCCCCAGTAATTGAGTTGATTCACTATTTTCAAACGGGTGATATAATTCTGTGTTACCAGGTTCTTTGCATTAAAATAATTATTCAGCGTGAGGATGAAATCAGTTAACCTGATATCACCGGTAGCCAGCAATCTTTCATTCACGGTGATCAGCGTTTCAGTGTATTTGATCTGTTTATTGATCTGGTCAATCAACTTATCTGTCCCATTTAATTGTTGTATCAGCTGAAGCATTTGCTGGTTGCGCTGCTGAATATAAAAATCTCTTTTAAGGATCCTCGTTCTTTCCTGGATATCAATTTTTGCATATTGCAGTTTCTTTTGCCTGCCATCATAGATAGGAATGGTTAGATTAACTCCTACACTGGTTCCAAAATTCTTATATGGCTTATAGGTTAATGAAGAATTATACCCTGCATCGCCGTAGGCATTGATCCTTGGGCGATAGCTAAGATCAATAAGCATCCTGTCATTTGCCAGTTTTAAACTATCAAGCACGAACTGGCGATAAAAAACTGAGCTGGTAAAATCGCCAAATGTTTTTGAATTCAATTGCGGGTCCTCCAGCCTTGCAGTAGTAGTATCTACAATACCGGCCAGGTAATTCATAGCAGCATAATCAAAATTGTATTGCATTTCCAGTTGAGAGGTAGCCAGCAATTGTTGCTGCAATGTCACCACAAAAGCCAGGTATTCATTTTGCTTGAATACATTATCCTGCGTCAATTTTTTTAATAAGCTATCTTCTTTCTTCAGCAAATTATTGATCTCATAATTAAAATCAAGTTGCAGCTGTTCTCCATACGTAACAATGTATTGATCTGTTATTGTCTTTATTACATCCTGTTCCGATATCTTAATGGTGTTTGCAATGGCCTGGCTTTGTAACTGCAGGTTTGCGATCTGCGAAGCGATTGTCTTATTACTTAAAAATGATTTGCTAACCTGTATCAGTGCAGATATCTGCTGACCATTTGAGATCACCTCATCATATCCCCAACCTCCAATGATCGGTGCATAGCTATTATTGCTTATACCATTTACCTGTGGTTTCAATGAAGCACGAATGATCTGGCTATCTAATGAAAATGAAAGAAACTGGTTCTGGAAATCTTTTAATAAAGGGCTATTAGTTATGGCCTGGTTAACAAAATAATCAAGATTATTTTTTTGTGCCCATGAATTAAAAGCGAAAGCTATACAAAACGATAAAATAAATAGCCGTTTCATTATTTTATTTTGATCAATAAAGCCGTTCTACTTCCCGACAACTAATACCTGGAACGTACCCGGTATCATCTTAGGTCTTGCATTAGGAGTTTTGGGATCGGGGTTTTCAAAATCTGCCGTCGGCAAATAGATCCAATGGGTTTGTGCATCAATCGTGATCGTTCTTGCGCCTCTTTTGGTAGTAACAGTAGCAACTGCTTCCAGCTTATCTGCTGACTTTTCATTAAACACCGACATCGTTCCTTCTCCATTGGAAGTATAAATGTTTTTTGTATCCTCATCAAAAGCTACGCCATCACATCCATCACCGATCGGAAGACTTGCAACAACTGCGCCATTAGTGGCATTTACTGCTATGAGGAATTTATTGCCGCATCCGGTAAACAGCCTGTTTGTATTTTTATCTAATACTAATCCGGTAGGTTCTTCACCCGGGCCAATAGGCCAATGAGCCTCTACGATCATTTTATTCAGATCCACTACAACTATTTCATTTTTGTCTTCAATATTTACAAATAGTTTTCCCGATCCGTTTGAAACAGCGGTTTCCGGTTTCCCTCCTACATCTATGCTGTCAAGTAATTTATTTGAAACAGGATCGATAAAGCTTAAATTCTTACCATGGCCATTACAGGTTATTATCTTTTTTGTAAAAGGCTCATACATGATGGCATCAGGATTGGCGCCAGTTGGAATTTGAGTGATTACTTTATTTGTAGTAAGATCAAACACGGTTACATTATTCAATCGTCCATTACTGGTAAAACCTTTGTTCTGTGATTTATCAAA
>Ga0070698_100007860_pt1 | contig 11545 bp, 10 predicted proteins | sample KBSK1502metaG_FD_65477 | JGI IMG/M metagenome (GOLD analysis project Ga0070698, IMG submission 65477) | Corn, switchgrass and miscanthus rhizosphere microbial communities from Kellogg Biological Station, Michigan, USA - KBS K1-50-2 metaG | ecosystem: Host-associated > Plants > Roots >...
GACCCGTACGTTCCGCGCGCGCGTCCTCGGCGACACCAGCGGCGACGGCACGACCGGCATTGACGATGCCTATGCCGCCGCGTATTTCGAAGGGCTCGGCGCCGAGATCATGGGCGCGGCCATGTTCGGGCTGCACTCGTTCCCCGACGATCCTGACTGGACGGGCTGGTGGGGTGACCAGCCGCCGTTCGGCACCCCGGTCTACGTCCTGACCCACACGGCACCGCGTCCGTCGATCGAGATGCAGGGCGGTACGACGTTCCACTTCCGCAGCTCCGCCATCGAGGACGTGCTGGCCGAGGCTTCCGAGGCCGCCGGCGGCCTGGACGTGCGCGTCGGCGGCGGCATCGGCACCGCGCGCGCCTTCCTGCGCGCCGGCCTGGTCGACCAGCTGCACGTTGCGATCGCCCCGATCCTGCTCGGCCGTGGCGATCGGCTGTGGGGCGGCCTGCGCGGCCTCGAGCACACCCACAAGGTGACCACCGACGTGGCTGAGAGCGGCACGATCCACGTCACCTTCGCGCGATAGGACGTCCATGACCATCGAACGCCGACTCGCCCGCGCCGGGTTCACCCTGACCCGCGACTACCCCGTCCCCGTCGAGCGCGTCTGGGACGCGTTCGCAATGGAGGACCAGAAGCTGGCCTGGTTCGGTGCCGGCGACACCTTCGAGGCCGGCCAATGGGCGTTTGACTTCCGCGTCGGCGGCCGCGACGTCGCGGAGGGGACGTTCCACGACGGTCCGGTGTCGCGCTACGAGGCGACGTACGCCGACATCGTCGAGCACTCCCGCATCGTCACGACGTACGACATGTGGCTCGATGGGATCCACATGTCCACGTCAGTGGCCTCGTTCGAGTTCGAGCCGATCGACGGGGGCACCCGGTTCACGCACGTCGAGCACGGCGTCTTCTTCGACCAGTTCTGGGCGGACGGGCCGAACCGCGAGGAAGGCAGCCGGGGCCTGCTCGACGTGCTGGGCAACTACCTCGCCTAAACCGCCGATGGGGCGGTGGCTGAGCTACCGATGTCGGAACAGGTGTCGGTACTCGGTCGGGGAGGTGCCCAGACGTTTGTGGAAGATGGCGCGCACGGACGCTGGGCTTCCGAGTCCGGTGAGGCGTCCGATGTGCTCGATGGGCTCCGCCGTGATCTCAAGCAGCTCCCGAGCCTGGTCGACGCGCGCTGCGGTCAGCCAGGCCATCGGTGAGGTTCCGGTCTCGGTTCGGAAGTGACGGACCAGGCTCCGCCGTGACATGTGAGCTTGCGCAGCCAGCACGTCGATGGTCATGGGTTCCGACAGGTTCTCAAGCATCCATTGACGCAAGGGGGTCAGCTTGTCCCCGGTCGGTTCGCCGCGCAGGCTGTCGACGTACTGCGCCTGGTCGCCACTGCGCCGCGGCGGCGCCACCAGCGCGCGTGCACACTCGTTGGCGGCTGCGGCGCCGCAGTCGATCCGGATGAGGTGGAGGCACAGGTCGATGCCCGCGGTGACGCCGGCCGAGGTCAGGATGTCGCCGTCGTCGACGAAAATCCTGTCGGGCTGGACGTCGATGTTCGGGAACCGGGTGCGGAGCCGGTCTGAGGCAGCCCAGTGGGTCGTCGCCGGGCGTCCGTCGAGCAGACCGGCCGCGGCCAGGGCGAACACTCCGGTGCAGATGGAGACCATCCGGGCCCCGTTGCGATGGGCGGAGCCAAGCGCATCCAGGACCTCGACGGGGAGTACGGCGTCGAAGTCGGCGTAGCCGGGGACGATGACGGTGTCCGCGGTGTCGAGAGCTTCGAGGCTTGCGCTGCCGGCGATCGTGAACGACGAGCCCGAGACGTCTGCGGAGCCGCCGTGAACCACGACGGTGAGCTCGTAATGCGGGTCCATCGAGAAGATCTGGGCCGCGATGCCGAGCTCAAGGGACAGCACCGTCGGCAGGCTGAGGACGACGACCCGGTGTCGGCCGGTGGAAGGCTCAGACATGGCCCGATCCTAGCGCAAGTAGGCACTTGGGCCACTCGTGGAGCAGGGGCCGGCCTACCTACGCTTGGAGCCGTGTCCGACCCTCTCCGCCTTCCGACCGGCGCCATGTGTGGCGCGGCACTCCAGCTGGCGCGGACGTCGACGAGCAGGCCGATCTTCGAGCACAGCCTGCGGAGCTTCTACTACGCACGACTCATCGCAGAGCTCGAAGGCACCGTGAACGATGCCGCGTACGACGAGGAGCTCCTGTTCGCGGCCACCGTGATGCACGACCTCGGATTGGGAAACTTCGCACAGAGCAGGGCGCGGTTCGAAGTCGAAGGAGCAGACCTCGCCTCCGCACTGCTGGCCGATCACGGCGTTTCTGGCGGCGACATCGACCGCGTCTGGGAAGCGATCGCCCTGCACAGCTCGATCGGCTTGGCCGACCGGATGGGCGTGCTGACGTGCCTGACCCACCGAGGCGTGTTCATCGACGCCGGCCGGCTCGAGGGCCTGCCCGAGCACATCACCGAGCCCATTCGGATCGCCTATCCGCGCCAGGCCGGCGATCGCTCGATCTCCGACGCCATCCTTCGGCACGCTCGGCGCTCGCCGGCCGCAGCCGCCCCGCCCTTCTCGCTCGCGGCCGGACTCCTTCTGCAAGCGGGCGACACCTGACCTGATCATGACCACCCGCCGCCTGGAGGCATTCACCGACGCCGTCCTCGCCATCATCATCACGATCATGGTGTTGGAGCTGAAGGCTCCCGAGGGCCGTTCCTGGCAGGATCTCTGGGAGACCACCGGCCCCGGACTCCTCGCCTATGCGCTGACGTTCGTCTACGTCGGCATCTACTGGAACAACCACCACCACCTGTTCCAACTAGCCGAGCGGGTCAGTGGTGGCGTGCTCTGGGCGAACCTGCACCTGCTCTTCTGGCTCTCGCTCTACCCGTTCACGACCTCGTGGATGGATGAGACCGACTTTGCCCGCGTGCCCGTCATCGTGTACGGCGTCAACCTGCTCTGCGCAGGTCTCTCCTGGCTCGTCCTCCAGCAGCTGATCGTCCGGACCGAAGGCCCTGAGTCGCGCCTTCGCAGTGCGCTCGGCACCGACTGGAAGGGTCGGATCTCGGCACTGATCTACCTCGGCGGTGTCGGCCTCGCCTTTGTCAACTCCGCACTGGCGATGGCGCCCTACGCCATCGTGGCTCTCCTCTGGCTGGTCCCCGACCAACGCGTCGAGCGAGCACTGGACCGCGCCGGCCAGCAGGCCGCTTGAACCACGAAGTCCTTGACGCTTCAAGTAGCCAGTGGTATGACTTGAAGCATCAAGTCAACTGTCGCGCATAACCGCGACCAGAAACCGTTGGGAGCAAGTCATGTACACAGCTCGACGCATCGTTCCCCTGGCCCTCCTCGCCATCGCGATGGGCGCTCTCTCGCTTGGAGGGGCAGCCAGCGCACATCCGGACAGGTCCACCGTCGAGGGGCGCGCCTCCTCGCGCCCCTCCGAGCCGGCCGCGGTTGCCGCGAACAAGCGCCTGGTGCTCTCGTTCTTCGACGACGTGCTCAACGGCCACCACGGGGACCGCGCCGCTCACTACTTCAGCGAGGACGCCGTCTGGTCCGCCGGGACCCTTGGCCCCGTCACGGGCGGGGACAACGTCGCCGGCCTGTTGACCAGCGTGGTCACGGCCATTCCTGATCTGCACGCCGACATCCAGGACGTCCTCGGGCAGGGCAACGAGGTGATGGTCCGCGTCGTCGTGACCGGTCACCTGCAGGGCCCGCTCCTGGGGATCGACGGAACCGGTCAGAGCCTTCGCTGGGATGCGATCGACCTGTTCCGGCTTGAGGACGGGAAGATCAGCCGGGAGTGGGCCGCCGAGGACTTCGTCGCCTTCCTCAACTCGACGGGCACCTACCAGGCACCCTGGATCCCCTGACGCCGTCGGTGCGCCTTCTCACTTGAACCATCCAGTGAAGGTAGCGTGGCGGCATGCCCGGACCCGCCCACCCCGCCTGGCCCACATCCGACGTTCAGTGGCTGACGGCTGCCGAGCTCGAATCGTGGCTCTCGCTGGTTCGACTGGTGATCTGGCTGCCGTGGTCGGTCGACCAGCAGCTCCAGCACGACTCCAACCTGAGCCTCATCGAATACCAGGTCCTTGCCATGCTGTCGGAGAGCCCGGACAGAACCCGCCGGATGAGCGGTCTCGCCGAGAAGACCAATGCCTCACTCTCGCGCCTGTCCCACCTCGTGAAGCGACTCGAGGCGAAGGGCCTGGTGCGCCGTCAGCCTGATCCGGCTGACGGGCGGTTCATCAACGCAACCCTCACGAACGAGGGGTACGACGTCGTGGCTGTCGCCGCACCGGGACACGTTGCGCACGTACGGTCCCTGGTCGTCGACGCGCTCACCCCGGAGCAACTGCGCCGCCTGGGGCTCACGGCCGAGCGGATAGTCGCACGCATCGACACCCTGGCCATCAACACGTAAGGCTCTCTGCCAACGTCGGCCTTCTCAGCCGGATCGGCGCAGCCGTGGTCGCTCCAGGTCAGAGCCGCGGGTCTACAGGCTCAGACTCCAGAGCCAGGACGGCGAACACCGACTGATGGATCTTCCACAGCGGCTCGTGGTCGACGAACGCGGTCAGTGCCTCCAGTCCCAGACCGTGCTCGCGCTGGGCAAGCTGACGCTTCTTCCCGAGATGACGCGCGCGCAGTACGTCGAGCGAGTCGGTGTAGTCCGGGCCGTAGATGATCCGGAGGTACTCGCGGCCGCGGACCTTGATGCCGGGCTGGATCCGACCCTCGGTGAGGTGAGCGGGCTTCACCACCATGCCCTCTCCGCCACTCGCGGTGAGGTCGAGCCACCACTGGGTCGCGGCCTCACGCTCGCCGGGCGACGAGAGGTCGACGAGTCGGTGCCGGGTCGGCGTGAAGAGGCCGCCTTCGAGCCTGGCGAGCTCGGCCATGTGCCACTCGTGCGACTCGGTGAGCGCGAGCGAGCGGCCCTCCGCGGCCAGGATCTGGAACGGCGCAAGGGTTACTCCGTCGAGTCCGTCGGTGGGCCGGACGTACGCCGCGTAGGCATCGCGGAACGCCTCGGCGTTCTCGAACCGGCGCTGCGATCTCTCGACCAGCCCGCCGACGTCGAGACCGCGTGCCTCGGCCTGCTCCAGTACGACGAGCGCCTCGGGCAGCACGCTCCTGGCGGCCGCGCCCACCGAGGCGTATTGCGCCTTGATGAGCTCCATGGCCTTGGCCGACCAGGGCAGGAGCTCGCAGTCGAGGGCGAGCCAGTCACTGTCCAGCGATTCGAACAGCGGGTCGGCGGCAACCCGGAGCCGATCGACGAGTTCGGCGGTGTCGTCGAAGAACGGCCGCCCGGTACGCGTGTAGACGACGCCGGTGGTGCCGTCACCGATACCGAAGCGTCGCTCGGCGGCGTCGGCGTCCTTGGTGATGACGGCGATGGCACGCGAGCCCATGTGCTTCTCCTCGCACACGACGCGGGTGACGCCCCATTCGGCGTACTCCTCGAAGGCCTGCTCGGGGTGCTCCAGGAAGCCCTCGACCTTCGAGGTCGCGACCGGCGACATGGTGGGTGGCAGATAGATCAGCCACCGCGGGTCGACCGCGAAGCGACTCATGATCTCCAGCGCGGCAGCCGCATTCTCCTCGGGGATCTTCACCTTGCCGGCATGGGTGGTCACGAGCCAACGCGTGCCGGCGACGTCGCCGATCTTGAGGACCGAAGCCTCCCGATCCGCCGCGGCGGTCACCAGCGGTCGGACCGGCTGGTACCACTCCTGTTCGGCGGGGACGGAGACGATCTCGCGCTCGGGGTAGCGCAGCGCGGTGAGCTCGCCGCCGAAGACGACACCGGTGTCGAGGCAGATGGTGTTGTTGATCCACTCGGCCTTCGGGACGGGGGTGTGGCCGTAGACGACCATCGCCTGGCCGCGGTACTCCTGGGCCCAGGGGTAGCGAACGGGCAGGCCGTATTCGTCGGTTTCTCCGGTGGTGTCGCCGTAAAGGGCGAACGACCGAACTCGGCCGGATGATCGGCCGTGGTAGCTCTCCTTGAGACCTGCGTGGGCGACGACGAGCCTGCCGTCGTCGAGGACGAAGTGGCTGATGAGCCCGTCCATGAAGGCCAGCGCCTGGGCGCGGAAATCCTCCGGCTCCTTATCGATTTGGGCGAGCGACTCGGCCAGGCCGTGGGAGACGGTCACCCTGGAGCCCCTGAGGGCGCGCACGAGCTTGGCTTCGTGGTTGCCGGAGACGCACAGCGCGTTCCCGGCCGCGACCATGCCCATGACCAGGCGGAGTACGCCGGGGGTGTCCGGGCCGCGGTCGACGAGGTCGCCCACGAAGACCGCCTGACGACCCTCTGGGTGGGTGGCGTCGATCGCGGCGGTGCCGTCGTACTCGATGTTCCAGCCGAGCTCGGTCAGCAGGGTCCGCAACTCCGACGCGCAGCCGTGGATGTCACCGATGATGTCGAACGGACCGTGGACCTCGGTGCGGTCATTCCAGGGACGCTCGCGGACGATCTCGACCGCGTCGGCAAGATCAGTGCCGCGCAGCACGTGAACGCGGCGGAAACCCTCCTTGTTCAGGCGACGCAACGACCTCGTGAGGTCGCGGTGCTGCCGGGCCACGACATGGCTGCCGAAGTCGCGGTCGGGCCGCACCTTGTTGCGCTCGATCGCGACCGACTCCGGGACGTCGATGACGATCGCGTCGACGAGCACGTCGTGGCTCTTGGCGAGCTTGATCAGCGAAGCGCGGGCAGGCTGCTGGACGTTGGTGGCGTCGACGACGGTCAGCAGTCCTCGACGGAGTCGGGTGCCAACGATGTAGTGGAGAACGTCGAAGGCGTCCGGTGTGGCCGACTGGTCGTTCTCGTCGTCGGCCACCAGGCCGCGACAGAAGTCGCTGGAGACGACCTCAGTGGGCTTGAAGTGCGTGCGGGCGAACGTGGACTTGCCGCTGCCCGAGACGCCGACCAACACGACGAGCCCCATGGCGGGAAGGGTGACCTGCTGCTTCTCGGATTCTTCAGTCATCGCTCCCCTCCTTCCGGGTGAAGATCGCCATCTGGGTCGGTGTGCCGAGGGTGTCGTCGAGGTCGCCGATGCCTCTACGCTCCACGGCGTAGCCGCAGGCCATCGCCACACGGTCGGACCAGTCGGCGAACTCTTGGCGGGTCCACTCGAACCGGTGGTCGGGGTGTCGCATCCCGACGAGTCCTTCGTAGAGCACGTTGTACTCGCAGTTGGGGGTGGTCACGATGACGGCGCCGGGCTTCGCGGCGCCGAAGACGACGCGTTCGAGGGCTTCGAGGCGGGACGGGTCGACGTGCTCAACGACCTCCATCAGTACGGCGGCGTCGAAGCCGACGAAGCGCTCGTCCTCGTAGGTCAGGGCGCTCTGGAACAGCTCCACGCGCTCGGCCTGGCGCTCGCTCATTCGCTCCACCCGCAGGCGGCGTGCGGCGTACTGAAGTGAACGGGTGGAGACATCGCTGCCGGCGATGCGCGTCAAGGCCGGGTTCTTGACCAGGCGGTCGAGGAACTGACCGGGACCGCATCCGAGGTCGATGACCGACCGTGCGCCCAGATCGAGCAGAGCCTGGTAGACGGCGTCGTGTCGCTGGGTATTGAGCGGGACACGCTTCCCCTCCGGCTGCAGGACCTCCTCGTCCTCGGCCGGCTCGATGGCCTCCTCGACCTCGTCCCCGAGCTCGGCGAGCCGGGCCAGGGCGGTACGGGTGAGGCCGCTGCGCCGACCGAGGTAGCGGCGGGCGATGAGGTTGGCGTCGGGGTGGGCGGCGAGCCAGCCCTCACCCGAGCGCAGGAGCTTGTCCACCTCGTCCGGTCCCTGCCAGTAGTGCTTGGACTCATCCAGCACGGGCAGCAGCACGTGCAGCTGGTTGAGGGCGTCGGCCAGCCTGACCGCTCCCGTCAGGCGAAGACGGACGTAGCGGGAGTCACCCCACTCTGCGAAGGCGTCATCGAGTGGGATCGGCTCGGCCTCGACGGCCCAACCCAGGGGTTCGAAGACCCGGTGGGCGATGTCGGCGCCGCCTCGGCACGGCAGCACCGGGATCACGATCTCGAGCGGGATCGCGGAGTCGGCGAGCTCCTGCTTGGAATCGCAGCGCCCGCTGCGGGCGGTGCTGAACACGTCGGCCATGGCGACGCCCAGCAGTGACGACGCCGCATAGGAGCGGTCATTGACGTACTGGGCAAGGCTGAAGTCGGGTGCGTTCTTGGCACGGGACCGCGCCAGCCGGATGGGGTCGACGTTCAGCATCAGCGCGACGGTGCACCGGTCCTCGCTGGCTTCTGGGTAGAAGACCGTCACGCTGCCGAACGACTGCTTGAACTCCTGGACGCGGTCGGGGTGCTTGTGCAGGAGGTAGCCGAGGTCGGTCGCCGGCTTGTGAGTGGTCGAAACGGTCAGGAGCACGGGCTGAGTCTGCCCCGAGAGGCAAATGGTTTTCGACCAGTGCGTGCGCGTCGCTACGGTGGCCGACATGTCGAAACAGCCGAACGTCGAGTACGGCGAACGTGGCGTGGCTCTCCCCAACTAGATCCTGCGCTCGGTCGTCGGTAGCGGCGTGCACGGAATCGCCATCGAGGGCACCGACGACCACGACGAGATGGGCGTCTTGTCGTCACACCCCTGGGAGAGGAACTCCGCGACCTGCGCACGGCCTTCATGTCGCGACTCGCTGTTGAACGTTTCCTCGGCTACATGCGCTCCCAGCACGAGCGGATGCTCGGCGTCAAAGCGCAATGTGCCCAACCGACCGGAGCTGATCGAGGCGTACGGCTGGGATGTGAAGCACGGCAGCCACGCCCTCCGACTTGCCCACCAGGGCTTCGAGATCGCCAGCACCGGCAGCCTCAGCCTGCCGCTGCCGGATCGCGAGCGCGCCGCGTTCTCGCCGTGAAACGAGGCGAGGTGGACCGGGAAGCGGTCTCAGCCGAGATCTCTCGCCTGGAGAAGGCCGTGCGGGCCATCCTCGACGAGGACCGTTCGCCCCTTCCGCACACGGCAGACCTCGACCGGATCAGTACCTGGGCGATCGACGCGCAACGGCGTCACTGGGGCTGGACCTGAGACTCGCCCGTCACCCCACCCGGCCGACCAGGTTCAGCTAGAACTCGACCCTGAAGGCGGGTGTGAACGACTCGCTCGTGGGGCGGATTCCGGCAATGCGGTCGAGTCGGTAGCTACGCAGTTGCCCCTGATCGTTCACGACGAAGAGGACGATGTTGCCGTCGTGGGTACGGCGGAAAGAGTGGGGGGCGACGCGTCGAGATCCCCAGCGACCGTTCTCGGCGCGGTAGTCGATGTCGACCTTTAGCCTGTTCGCGCCCGCATAGCGAATGAGTTCCAAGGGAACGCCTCGACGCCACGACGTGATCGCGGCCGGCGCGCTCCAGTCAGGGTCGACGTTGGCGGACTCTGCGCGCGCCAGGCGGGCGGTCGGGCGCGTTCCATCGAGCCACCCGAAAACGTCATCGAGGGTGGCCCAGAAGTCCGAGAAAGGCGGCAGCGGGCGCGGAAGTTGGTGACCAAGCATGTTCTCCCACTCGGACTCGATCTCCGCTCGAAACCTTGTGGCGCGGATCGAATCGAGAGTGGGCTCGGCGATACCCGCGTGTTGGCACTTGTCACGCAGCACATCTCGGACTGCAGATGAGCGTCCGACGAGATCGGGGTGCCGATGGAGGTGCACGACGTCGTAGAGGTCGCGGGGCCTGCATCGTTCAGCGAGGGCGCGCAGCTTCTCTCCGAACAGCTCGTCGATGGAGTAAGACGCCACCCCGTCGACCGGGAGCGGGTGGTCACTGTAGGGGTGCCCGATCGGCCGCAGGAGCGGCGCCTGGGTCAGGAGCTCGTCGCTGGTGATGTCGAACTTCACCTTGGGGAGGGTTCCACGCGTCTCGTTCGGGCCGCGATAAGCGATCTTGCCCTGAGTCGTCGGGTTGCCGCGGCGGTTGTGGCGCCGCCGAAATGCCTGCCCGCCAACGACGAGCTCGATACCGGACTCTTCGCGGATCCAATCGGCTATCTCGCCAAAGATGCGCAGGATGTCTTCGACTTCTTCTGGTCCACCGTCAATGACTGTGAAGTCGAGGTCCTCGGAGAACCTGAAGGTCTCGTAGTAGCACTTGCGGAGGCAGGTTCCGCCTTTGAAGACCCACGTCTGCGACAGGTCGATGTGCTGCGCGACGCCTGCCAAGAGCCAGCCCAGGACGTAGTCCTTCTCGATGACCCCGATGTCGAGCGACCACTCGCCGCGCAGTTCGTCGAGTTCGCGCCGCGAGATCATGCGGGTTCCTCCGCGCCGAGTGTGACGTTGATTCGAAGTCCCCAGCGGGTGTCGCTGCGACCTCCCGGTGGGCCGTCTGGGTCGAGCGCCGAGATGCCTGCCGAGACTCGTTCCTGGCATGCGCTGACCATTGTCGGGAGATCTCTGCCCATAGCCTCGATGCTGTACCCGAGTCTCTTGAACAAGGCTCGGTTGCCGAGCCGATCGCCATATTCGAGCAGGGTGCCTGGGTCGTGCTCGTCGAGGTACGCAGCGAGGATCTCGGCGCCATGACGCATTCCTCCCCCGAGCCTTGGGGCGTCGAGGATGTCGACGACGGTGCGAGCGGGATCCGCGAAACGCAGCCGGGATTCATGTCTCCATTGGCTCTTCATTCCCCAGCGCATATCGGCGTCGTTGGTCGAGCTGATCAGGTAGTCGTGGTCAAGCAGCCGCACCTTCGATGCCCGCACGCGTGAGGTCGTCTTCAAGATGGTGGTTCGGAAGACCTGATCGCTGAGGGCCCACTCGTTGGCGGCAGTCCACCCTGTGAAATAGCAAGGCCACACCTCGGCCGCGACTACGAGTGGGTCCTCCGACCATGAAGCGGGGTGAGCGGCCTCGACGGGGACTCCGATGTACAGGCCCCGGCGCACACGGCGGAGCCACCCTTGCGCGGCCCATCGTGACAGCTTCTTTGCTGCCGCATCCGCACTAACGTCCAACGCGCTGATCACGTGCTCGGGCCTGACGAAGCGTCGGCCGCCGGCCAAGACGGTCGCCAGTTCCCCGCGTCCGGTAGCGCTGATTCCCGAATGAGACATCCGTAAGCCAGTAACTCTCTCATGAAGCGATGTGTTGGATTCAGGTTAGAATAACACTCTTAGGCCAGCAACTCATCGTGGATGTCTCTTTCCGGCTTCTGAGTATGCGCACTCCGCGGGATCGCCGACGCAGACCGAGACGAAGACTTGGCTACAGGTCGCTCTCAACTCAGATGGCCTCGAGGTTGAGCGGTTCTCAGCACCGGGGCACTCACAAGGCCGGCTGAGGCGGGAGCGCACGCGAGACGAGCTCATCGGCCTCGGCAGTCGACAGTCCGAACATGCGCAGGATCTGCCGGGTCATGGCATCGGAACTCTCCCCGGCGTCGAGGTCGGGGTTCTCCTCGAGCAGCTGGAGCAGGCCGAGCAGCGCCCCGCCGGCTGCCATCAACGCCAGGTCCGCGTCGGGTACGTCGAACCGTCCG
>Ga0070698_100007862_pt1 | contig 11543 bp, 8 predicted proteins | sample KBSK1502metaG_FD_65477 | JGI IMG/M metagenome (GOLD analysis project Ga0070698, IMG submission 65477) | Corn, switchgrass and miscanthus rhizosphere microbial communities from Kellogg Biological Station, Michigan, USA - KBS K1-50-2 metaG | ecosystem: Host-associated > Plants > Roots >...
TTCTCGGTGAGGTCGCGGATGAAGGCGCTGAACGTCCACTCCGATCCGAATTTCGCGGGAGAGATTGCAAGCTCGATTGGAAATTCGACGCCATCCCGCCTGAGAGCGGTGATCTCTATTCTCTGGTTCAACACCGGTCCTTCACCGCTGTCGAGGAATCGTCTCAATCCTTTCTGGTGTGCGTCGCGGTAACTCTCAGGGATGATCGTTTCGGCGATGCGCTTGCCCAGCACCTCACTGCGCGGCCAGCCGAACATCTTTTCCGCCTGTGAGTTCCACTCGGAAATGCGACCGGCTGCATCCATCGTTATCACTGCATCGAGAGCAGTATCGATAATGAGGCGCGTTCGGCGCTCGTTCTGACGCAATGCCTCCACGGCCTGTCTCGCGTCTGTCACATCGACGGCGAGTCCGAGGCATGCGTCCGACCCGTCGAAGATAATCTCCTGCGAGCTCACCTCGACGTCGATCATCGATCCGTCCTTCGTTCTGTGTCGTCCGCGCCATGACGCTTCGCCGTTTCCGTCACCTGACGACCAGGTGATCCTTCTCATCGGTGAGCTATCCGTGTCAGCACGGATGTCGCTCAGCTTCATCGTCAGGAATTCTTCCCTGCTGTATCCGTATGCGGATATCGCGGCCTGGTTCACCGCCTTGAACGCGAGAGTCGAGCGCGAGTATACCCACATCGGATTGGGATTGGAATCGAACAGCAGGCGGTACTGCTGCTCGCTTTTGCGGAGGTGAACCGCCTGGTCGGCCAGCTGTCTCGTGAATGCCGAGCGTGCCTCTATGTTGCGGTCGATCACTGCGCCGATGATCGCAAGGATGAGGATCAGAATTGCGCCGATCACGACTGCGGTTCCCAGCTGTCCTGTGGCGAGTATGAACGTTGCGTGCGGCGCGTGCGTGTGACCTGGAGCAAACTGCGCGGCCGCCATTGCAGTGTAGTGCATTCCCGAAATGGCGACGCCCATGACGACAGCGCTCATGATCTTGAGGATCATTCCTCGCGCGGAGACGTCGGAGCGGAACCTGAAGGCAAGCCAGAGGGCCGCGAGTGATGCGACGACAGCGATCACAATCGACAAAGCGACCAGTGAAGGCGAATAACTCAGTCGTGCATCCGCGTGCATTGATGCCATGCCGATGTAATGCATTCCGGCGATGGCTCCGCCCATCAGCAGTCCTGCCGGGAACAGTGCGCGGAGACGAAGCTTTGGAGTGTTGATGGTTATCAACGCGAGGAGCGATGCGGCGATCGCGACGAGCACCGACAGGAGCATGGCGGGCAGGTCGTAGCCGATCGGCACGGGCAGGTGGAAGGCGAGCATGCCGACGAAATGCATGCTCCAGATCCCGAGGCCCATCACGGTTCCGCCCGCGGCGATCCATCCAATGCGTGTTGCACCAGACTCGGAGCGCACTCGTCCGGCGAGGTCGAGTGCAGCGTACGAGGCGAGCATAGCAACTATTACAGAAAGCAGAACGAAAATGTCGTCGTAGCTGCGTGTCATACAAACTGCCGGATCATGTGAAAGCGAAGAATGTTATCGAGCGGCCGCGTCGGCGCGGGGTGGGAAAACAAGCGTCTTAGGATGGGCAGAACAGGGATTATTCGCAAACCTTTTTTGTCCCGTTGCAGCGGCATCCCTGGTACGCGTGTATCATTAGACGACGACCTGATCGCCTCGGAAACTCCCACCAGCCCGGCGATCAGCCGCCGTAGTCACGCAATCCCGCCCTGGCGCTTCTGGCGACGCCGCAACAAGACCCTGAAAAGGAGAGGCACCATGTGGCATCAGCTTCGGAGGCGACTATTTGGCGCACCCGTCCGGCTTCCTTCTGACAATCCGTCGATGGAGCCGACTGTCCTGATTGACGCCGTAACGGAGGCCGATCTCGAGAGAAAGCCGTGGAGAACTGTCGGCATCACCGAACAGAGGCTTCGGGAGAAGAACAAGCGCTCGTGGCTCACAAGCTCGAAAGGATGGTCGGAAATGCTTGGCCGCTTTTCGAGCGGATCGGGCAACTGAGCTCTCGAGCTAGCTGACCAGCACTGGTCCGGCTCGTGTTGCTCCGCCATGAAACTCGACACACCAATCGATCAGCTGCACCGCTAGCTCCCCGCTTGCTTTCACAGACCCATTCTCTGCACTCCTGAGGATGTCCTTCACGGTCTGGATCACTGTGGTGAGGGGCACGCCGCGCGCGTGTTCTACGGCAACGTAGGCGCACACTGCATCTCGAAGAACAACACGCGCCGCGATAGCCGCTTCGGTCCGTTCAGAGAGTACGCTCTTGAGCTGGGCGAGCAATGTATCGTGCTCTTTGGCATTCCTGCTTGTCATACGCAGGCGCCCTCGCTGTCGAAATATGCTTTGATGCACCACGTGCTGATACTTTCGCGAAGAAGGTCGCCGTTCCAGTCCGACTGATGTGGGACGATCTGGGGCAAGGCCCGGTTGTCGATGAGATTCTTGAGCGTGATCAGCACTGCTTCCGGAGTGATTCCCTCGCTGCGAAGCGCGAAAGTGAATTCACACACGGCAATGCGCAGCGCATGCATTGCGATCGCGTTTCGCGAAGCAGCGACTTCGAGTGCACTTCGAACACGTCGTGATGCGTCTGCCTGCGAGATAGGTTTGCGAACAATCAGAGTCGACCCGCCGACATCCGCCAACTCGGCTTCGACGCAAACAGCAATCGCTGATGCCTCGGCGACTCTCTGCATGAGGTGCAGCTCGACGTCGACCGCAGCAACTCCGTCGGTGGCGTGGATCGAATCATCGCTGGCCATGGAGACTCCGGATCGAAACGGCGTCGCCAGAAGCGCCAGGTACTGTCATTTCCCATCGCGACAGCGAATTGCGCGGGCTGGTGGGCGGCCTCCGCGCGGACAAATCAAGTAAAGGCATGATACCGCAATGCTTTGCGCGGCGCTCGGTTCTTAACGGCAACCACGTTGACACAGGCTTAAGGACACAAAGCGGCGCCGCCATGAGCAATCGCCACTTCTGCGAGCTGATCGTGGGTACATTCCATCACTAGGAGTACTCCATGGATCAGCAGCCGTTCGTCGAAGACATCGAAACGTACGCGCAGGATATTGTCGACACCGTACGTGAGCCGCTTCTGATGCTCGACACAAATCTCCGCGTTCAGAGCGCCAACCGCGCTTTCTACGAGACATTCCATGTCTCTGTTGCCGAGACGGAAGACCAGCTCATTTACGAGCTCGGCAATGGACAGTGGGACATTCCTGATCTAAGAACGCTCCTCGAGGATGTCATCCCGACGAGCTCAGTGTTCAATGACTTCGAGCTCGAGCATACGTTCCCAAACATCGGCCGTCGCGTGATGTTGTTGAACGGCCGCAAGCTGCGTGCAGGAAGTCACTCCGCGATCATTGTGCTGGCGATGGAAGATGTGACGGAGAGACGACGATCCGAAGCAGATCTGCGGGCGATCGAAACGTACGCGCAGGACATCGTCGATACAGTTCGTGAGCCGCTTCTCATTCTCGACACCACTTTGCGCGTGCAGTCGGGGAATCGCGCATTCTACAGAACGTTTCGCGTCTCGCCCGGAGAGACCGAGAATCGCCTCATCTATGAGCTCGGCAACGGACAGTGGGACATTCCTGCGTTGCGAACACTGCTCGAGGACATCGTTCCAACGAGCTCGGTTTTCAATGACTTCGAGCTCGAACACGATTTTCCGACGCTCGGGCGAAGAGTCATGCTGCTCAACGCGCGAAAACTTCAGGCGGGCCACCACGGCGAGCTCGTGGTTCTCGCAATGGAAGACGTAACTGAGCGTCGGCGTGCAGAAGAGGAGGCAGCCAAGGCGAAGGAAGCCTCGGAAATTGCCAATCGGACAAAGAGCATGTTTCTCGCGAACATGAGCCACGAGCTGAGGACGCCGCTCAATGCGATAGTTGGCTATTCCGAGATGCTGCATGAAGAGGCGGAGGAACAGGGCCTCGATTCCTTCTGCGTAGATCTCGAGAAGATCAACGGCTCAGGCAGACAACTTCTCGCTCTCATCAACGACATTCTGGATCTGTCGAAAATCGAAGCAGGAAAAATGGAGCTGTTTCTCGAAAGCTTCGATTTGAGCGCGTTGATCGACGAAGTCGCGGCGACGATCAACCCGATGGTGAAGAAGAACGCCAATGTTCTGAAGATCGAGCGCTCGACCGACCTTGGCGGAATGCGCGCGGACCAGGTGAAGGTCAGGCAGGCGCTGTACAATCTTTTGTCCAACGCGGCCAAGTTCACTCACGAAGGCACAATCACACTCGATGCAGAAAGACAGCGAATGGATGGATCGGAGTGGATTGTGTTCAGAGTAGTAGATACCGGCATTGGCCTTTCCGCCGAGAAGCTGCTGCGATTGTTCCAGGACTTCACGCAAGCTGACGCATCAACAACCCGCAAGTTCGGTGGAACGGGTCTAGGGCTCGCCCTCACCCGCAGGTTCTGCCAGATGATGGGTGGCGACGTCACTGTGCGCAGCGTTCCTGGCGAGGGGAGCACATTCACCATCAAGCTCCCGGCTATCGTCAAGGAACCTGACGTCGAGCGGCAGGACGATCACGATGACGAAAGGGCTCCCATTGTCAGCACCGACCGTCGCGATGACGATCCCGCCCCCGCTCCTTCGACCTGCGTGCTCGTCATAGATGACAACGCTGCGCAGCGCGATCTCATGCGGCGCTTTCTCGTAAAGGAAGGCTATTGTGTGCGTTGTGCGGCGAGCGGTGAAGAGGGACTTCGTCTGGCGAAGGAGATGATTCCGATTGCGATCACACTCGACGTAATGATGCCGGAAATGGATGGGTGGACAGTCCTCCGGTCGCTGCAGTCCGAGAAGTTGTTATCCGATGTTCCGGTCATAATGCTGACCATGGTCGATGACCCTGAGCGCGGACTCAACTTCGGCGCTAAGGAGTATCTCACCAAGCCGGTGAATCGCCGGAGATTGTCGAGAATTCTCAAGAGATACTCGTGTGCGACTCAACCGTGTCCCGTGCTGGTTGTAGACGACGACGCAGCCGTTCGTGCTTCAATGCGAACCATGCTCGAGAAGAACGAATGCCGGGTTACGGAAGCGGAGAATGGCGAGAAGGCCCTCGCGTTAATGGAGACGGACAGGCCCACGCTCATCTTCCTGGATCTCTGGATGGAAGGAATGGATGGTTTCGCGTTTGCCGATCAGGTGAGAACACATCCTGAGTGGCGGTCCATTCCGATCATCGTGGTAACAGCGCACGATCTTACCGCTGGTGAGAGAAAGCAACTGAATGGAAATGTGGAAATGATCCTAAAGAAGTCCGGACAATCGAGAGAGGAGTTCCTCGCTCAGATCATCGATGCCCTCGATAATTGTGCGGTTCCACGACTCGTGGCGGTCTAGGACAATGCGCCGAATACTTCTGGTCGAAGACAACGAGATGAACCGCGACATGCTGTCGCGACGCTTGCAGAGACGCGGCTACGATGTGATGATCGCTGTCGATGGACAGGAAGGCGTGCGCATGGCGCAGGAGGAATCGCCTGATCTTATCCTGATGGATATGAGCCTGCCGTTGATCGATGGGTGGGAAGCAACGAGGACCCTGAAAACAGCGGTGGAAACGAAGATGATTCCCATCATCGCGCTGACTGCGCACGCGATGTCTACCGATCGCGACAAGGCACTCGCAGCGGGGTGTGATGATTACGACACGAAGCCTATCGAGCTGACAAGATTGCTCGGAAAAATGGACGCACTAATCGGAGCGCTTTCATGACGGAGATTGCCTCAGACGAATCCGCGCAGCACGTCCTGCCATGTGGGCTCGTACACGACTTACGTAGCCCGCTCAACGCCATACTCGGTTACTCCGAGCTGCTGATTGAACAGACTCACGATGCAGGACACGATGAGTTCATCCCTCACCTCGAGAAGATTCGAGCGGCAGGTCAACAGCTGCTCGCAATAATGGAAGAGAACTTTCAATCCTGTTGAACGCCGCGTGAGGTGCATCGCCCCCCTGGCCGCTAAATTCCAGTCATGGTCTCCGATCGAACGGCCAATGTCGCACTCATCGGGTACGGTGTCGGCGGCCGCTTTTTCCACGCACCGATCATCTCCGCAACGCGGGGGCTCAGACTCGCCGCGGTAGTTTCAAGCAACGCAGATCGCGCGAATGAGGCGAGGGCCGAGCATCCTGATGCTCGCGTTGTGAAGAGTGCCGAAGAGTTGTTCAACGACGCATCTGGTCTCGATGTCGCCGTCATCTCCACCGCGAACAGCGCCCACGTTCCGCTTGCGCTCGCTGCTATCGAGGCCGGGTTGCATGTCGTGGTGGACAAGCCCATTGCTCCGACATCTGCGGAGGCTCGACGTATCGTCGCTGAGGCGGACCGTCGCAAGCTGATGCTCACCGTGTATCACAACCGCCGGTATGATGGCGACTTCCTTACACTGCAGCGATTGATCAGCGAGCATGCACTGGGGGAGATACACAAATTCGAGTCACGGTTCGAACGGTGGCGCCCGATTCCTAAACCAGGTTGGCGGGAGAGCGGCGATCCAGCTGAGGCCGGTGGTCTGCTCTTCGATCTCGGTCCGCATCTGATCGATCAGGCACTCGTGCTGTTTGGAACGGTGACATACGTGTATGCAGAAATCGATCGTCGCCGAAAGAATGTAGAAGTCGACGATGACGTCTTCCTTGCCTTGACGCACGCCTCGGGTGTGCGCTCTCACCTTTGGCTGAGCGTGCTCGCCGCGCAGAAAGGGCCAAGGTTTCGTGTGCTGGGCGATCGCGCGGCGTACACGAAGTTCGGAATGGATGTGCAGGAGGATGCTTTGCGGCGGGGCGAGCTACCTCGCGGTGTCGATTGGGGTGTCGAGCCCAGCGAGCAGTGGGGGACCCTTGGCGACGGAGAAGATTTACGTCCTGTGCCCTCGGAACCTGGCGATTATAGGAACTTCTACGCGGGTGTTGTCGCCGCGATACGCGATGGCGAGCGGCCTCCAGTAGATCCGCGTGATGCTGTTGCGGGACTCGAGATCATCGAGGCCGCTCGCACATCAGCGAGCGAGCGGCGTGTCGTTGCAATTACGGGCAACTAGGAACTTCGAGAGCAGCGGCCAGCAGACCGGGCGTATAAACAGGTCCGGTGTCTTTTGTCCAGAACGCTTTGTACTGAAGCTCGGCGTGCGGCATTGTGTGCGCGTTGCACACCGCAACTTTAATGAGCGTTGCGTTCTCCTTGAAGTTGCTCCACGACGCGAAGTTCCACGAAGATGGGGCCGCCAGGTGACACGTTGCGCAGTAAGGACGAACGACTGATTTGTAGAATCCCGACTGGGTCCGCCAGCCGGTCGGCACGAAATCGGGTATTGCCGTTCGTCCCGGCATCGAGACCTGGTTGCCGTAAAGACCATTGATGTAGGCAACTACAGCAGGCGCGGAACCCGATTTTGCGATCATCTCGTTAATGCGACGGATTCTCTCCTGTTGTATCTCCTTGTCCGCGGCCGAAGCAAACGATTGGAGGTTCGGATCGATCGGCAGGAACGACGCGCCGTCTACCTTGTGCGTCGTTTCGTTGTATTTCCCACCATGACACGACAGGCATGCGTGCGGAACGTACTTCGGTCCTTCGCTATCGAGCGTTACAGTTGGCGAGAGCTTGTACTTGTTGACTGTCCATGAGGCGTCCTGCAACACGGTTGTCGGTCCGAACACCATAAAAACCGTACCCGTAGGTTCCTTTGTGATGACCATAGCCAGGAGAAAATCCTCGCCTTGCCCCTCACCGGGGTTCGTGATGACCGACGAATCGTTGAAGCCAGGTTCTCCGGCCGCGATTCCGTGTGCGGCCGCATAACACACCGTATAAACTCCCGGAAGTCCTTCGGTACGGGTTACCTGAGCACAGAACGATCGGCGTCCGACACCTAAGTCACCTGGATTTCCATAAACAGCTTCGATCGGAAACTGCGAAGGGGTGTCCCAAAGGCGGAAGGTCGGACTTACAGCCAGCCATGCAGTGAGCCCGACAGGTTTTGCGTCCCTGGTAGTGGTGACGTCCTGCTCGAGAGATCGACCAAGGAACGTTGCGTAGATCGGATCGTAAGGATGCTGCAACCGGTTTGGCACAAACACCTTGTCGTAGACACAGAAGAAGTACCAGCAACTGAATCCTTCTGATTTGGGCATCTGCACGTTGTCCTGGCTTCCAGGTCCATTGCTCTTGGTCAGCCACTGCCCCGGGTGTGGGGGAAGGATACGGACGACTAACGATGTCGTCGATGGATTTGCATAGTCCGCGAAATTGCCCTGATAAAGCGCGGTCAGCTTCCACGAATTCGCGCCCGCCGGCGTCTTCGGAAAACTCGCAGTCGTTCCCGTTGCAAAAAACCCGGTGCCAGGCATGCCCGGACCGTCGAGTCGATATCGCAGCGCGCCGCCGATGGCCTGCCACTGAAATTCGACATTTCCCTGGCCGCGGTCTTTCGCGGTGAAGCCCGTTGGATTCTTGAGCGGTGGTGAGATAAACTCCACGCCTGGTGACGTGCCCCAGCTTCCGTCAGCGTAAGTGACGACCAGCGTATAGATGTATGTGTCGCGCGGATCAGGAATCGTGTCGCTCGCGTTTCTTTCCGCTGTTGCACTCACAGTCCTGCGTTCGATCGGAGTAGCAGTACCGACGGTTCGTTTTATCGAGTAGCTGGCTGCATTCGGCATCGCGTCCCACACGAGACTTGCGATTATCGGCACGCTCGACGCGAGCCTGAATCCTGTTGGCGCTGCTCCCGTAGTCGTACGCGTTATCGTTGTCGACGTGATTGGTATCGGGGCGGGTGCCAGAGCAATCGTTGTTGGTGACGTAACTATAGTAGTTGTTGATGTGGCCGAGGTTGTCGTCTCAGCGTTTGGTGCTACGCTCGGTGTAACGCAGGCTGCCGGATCAACCTCGTTTTGTGGTCTCGCCAGTGCGAACTCACCCGAGACCTTGATCTCGACGCCGCTGACCCGCGACTCCTGCACAAGCGTGCGCGCCGGGTACGTCGCCGTTATCAAACCGCTTGTCCCAGGCGTGCCTGCCTGGCACCCGCACGCCATCAGATGATAGGCATCGATCCAATAAGCTGCGACCGATTGTCCGTCAGCCGAGGTCACTGTCACGTCGAAGTCGGCGATTGTGACGCGAGCACCAGCTGGAGTTCGAGGAATGTCGCGTGTGGCTGGATCCTGTATGTCGAGGCGCACCGCCGCGCATGCTCCAATAGGAAGAGGATTCATCGTCGAGTTAACCGCCACAGTCCACGCATCCTGCGCGGCTGCAAACGACGGAACGAGGAAGCTCGCGGCTAGCACGAGCAGGTGAGCGCGTCGTTGCTGCGACATGATACCTCGGGACTGTGAGGACTTTTTACGGTGACGGACCGTTGCTGAGGGCGAAGCGAGCGTGTCAGCTGCTTCCATCCGTCAAAGGTGGGCGATTCAATATGCCGAATTAGTCAGGAACAAGCGAATCGAACCTGATGAGAGCGGCCAATAGTCTGGGCCGTCGCTCCACGAAGTCAGAGCGTCAGATGGAAACGCGACGCAGCAGCTGCGCGTTCACTGCAACGACGATTGTGCTGAGTGACATGAGAATCGCACCGACTGCAGGGTTCAACACAATTCCCCATGGTGCGAGGATGCCGGCAGCCAGCGGCAAGGCGAAGACGTTGTAGCCCGCAGCCCACCAGAGATTCTGAACCATTTTCCGATAGGTTGCTTTGCTGAGAGCGATGATTCGCGGCACATCACGCGGATCACTTCGAATCAGCACAACGTCTCCGGCCTCGACGGCGACATCAGTGCCCGCACCGATTGCTATGCCGACGTCTGCAGCGAGAAGTGCGGGCGCGTCGTTCACGCCGTCGCCAACCATCGCCACACGTTTCCCCGATCGTCTTGCTTCCTCGATTTTCGAAGCCTTCTGGTCTGGCAAAACTCCGGCAAGCACGGTGTCGATGCCGAGCTCGGTTGCGACTGCATCGGCTACGGATTGTGCGTCGCCGGTCATCATGACCACCTCGATGTTCTGCGAATGCAGACGCCTTATCGCTTCCAACGATTCCTCCCTGATCGCATCGGCAACCGCGAACACTGCCAGCGCACCGCGACCTTCGACCAGTGTGATTACGGTTTGTCCATGAGCTGCGGCTTCGTCCGCCGCTCGCCTCAGGTCTGAGGGAAGATCGATTCCCAGTCGTTGCAGAAGTGCGGGGCCACCTAGCATGAGATGCCGATTGTCAATGGAGCCCTGCACACCTTCTCCGCGAAGTGCGTTGAAACCTTCGGCGCGGGGAATGGCAATACCGCGCTCTTCCGCACTTTTCACGATCCCCTGCGCGATGGTGTGCTCCGAATCACGCTCGAGAGCCGCAGCCATTCCGAGCGCTTCGTCAGGATTGAGGCCATCGACGGTCGCAATCTGAACAACGCGAAATTCTCCCCGAGTCAGTGTCCCAGTCTTATCGAAGAAGATCGAGTTCAGGTTTCTAGCTTCCTCGAGTCCGCGCCTGTTACGGACAAGCAACCCGGACCGTGCGCCTAATGTTGTGGAGATTGCGATTACGAGTGGGATTGCAAGTCCGAGTGCATGTGGGCACGCGATAACGAGAACAGTTACGACACGCTCGACAGCAAACGCCGTTGTTGCACCTGCGATGAGCCAGGCCACGAGAGTGATCACCGCACTTACGATTGCAACTATAGTAAGGAGGAATGCGGCTCGGTCCGCCAATGCCTGCGCCCTGGACCTGGACGATTGTGCATCGGCAACAAGCCGCATGATCCCGGCAAGGGCTGTCCGCTCTCCTGTGCCTGTCACCTTGATGCGGAGCGAACCCGAGCTATTGACTGTACCAGCAATCACCTTGTCTTCGGGTTTCTTGTCGATCGGACGCGACTCTCCCGTAATCATTGCTTCGTTAACCGAGCTGGATCCTTCGACAACTACTCCGTCCGCGGGGACGCTGGTACCAGGTCGAACGAGGACGATGTCGCCTTCGCGCAACTGTCCGACGGCAACGTTCTCCGTCCTGTCGCCAACGACACGCTCGGCCGTATCAGGAACAAGTTTGGCGAGCTCCTTCAGTGCGCCCTGTGCCTGCGAGATGGAGCGCATCTCGATCCAGTGTCCGAGAATCATGATGGTGATGAGTGTCGCGAGCTCCCACCATAGGTCCATGCCGGGAACACCGAGCGTCACTGCAATGCTGAACACAAACGACACCGTGATCGCGAGCGAGATCAGCGTCATCATTCCGGGCAGGTGGTCGCGAAGCTCTTGAACCGCGCCACGAAGGAAAACAATTCCGCTGTATCCGAAGAGAATCGTTCCGAAGATCGCCGGGATGTAGCTCGAGCCGGTAAACCGCGGAGCGGTAAAGCCGAGCCATTGCTGGATCATCGGCGACCACACCAGAGTTGGTATTGTCAGTGCGATCGAACCGATGAACTTGTCGCGAAACATCTTGACGCT
>Ga0070698_100007864_pt1 | contig 11542 bp, 8 predicted proteins | sample KBSK1502metaG_FD_65477 | JGI IMG/M metagenome (GOLD analysis project Ga0070698, IMG submission 65477) | Corn, switchgrass and miscanthus rhizosphere microbial communities from Kellogg Biological Station, Michigan, USA - KBS K1-50-2 metaG | ecosystem: Host-associated > Plants > Roots >...
CCATGAATTCCTCCGCGCAGCGGAGCTTAAGGAGCCTGTCCAGAGGGCCACACGCTTTTCGGATTAGATGCGCAAGCTACCGTTCAGCTCCGCCTTCAAATCCGACAGGCTCCTGGGCTGTTAGGCCCAGGGAAACGCCCCCCTAGCGGTCCAGCGCTGAAGGCGCGGTGGATTTTGAGAACCGCTCAAGCCCGAGAGATAACGTGCTAGGCGGTTCGGGGGTTAGGTCAATTTGCCGATATTGCTCGCGACAATAAAGCAACGATTTCCGCCGCGCCTTCAGCGCTACTCGCCTTTATTTCACATTCCCTGGGCCTAACAGCCCAGGCTATAATCTTTTCTGCGCTTCGCGCCTCTTCATTGCTCCATAGCGAAACTGACTCCAAAATCCGACAGGACCCCAGGCTCACAGATCCTGCCTTCGCCGGATCTGCCGCCGCCGCTGCGCTGGCGCCTTAGCTAGCGTTCGATGAAAGCCATACACCTGGCCGCGACGTAGGCTTGACGGAGTCGGGTTTCGCCCCACCATCACGCCGGCTGGTCCGACGAGGCGAAGTCGGACACGTCCATACGCTGCCCCGACCATACGCCGTACCGTCTCCGGTATTCCGTGCCGCGCACTCCCTATTCTGCAATATTTGCTTTCCGCCTCTGGCGTGGCATATCAGTGCCTCCGACAGCATGCTCTTCCGCGTTTCTCACGTGACCGATTACCATTACCCAGCCCCGGTCGCGGAAGCATATCTCGAATTGCGGCTCACGCCGCAAAGCCGTCGCGATCAGATAGTGAAACAACATGCCCTGCAGATAGAGCCGAGCGTCCAAGTCTCCAACTACGAGGACTATTTTGGGAATCAGGTCTCATTCATTTCGCTTCCATTCAGACATTTGCGACTGAAGATTTCGAGCGAATCACTCATAGCAACGACGGCGCCTCCGTTACCGACCGAGAGCCTTGAACTATCGATCCAAGAATCGCGCCAAATATTAGGCTCGGCTTTGCCGTTTGTGTTTGATTATTTACAGCCGACCGAGATGGTGAAAATCAGTCGGGAATCGACCCAATGGGCTCGACGGTATCTAAGCGGGCGGATGACTCTCGGAAAAGGTCTTGAAGATTTGACCAGAGCGATTTGGGAATCTTTTGAATACGAGAAAGGTTCGACCGAATTTTCTACGGATCTTTCGGTCGTGTGGAAGCAGCGCCGAGGTGTCTGCCAGGATTTCGCTCATGTGATGTTGAGCGTTCTGCGTACAGCTGGCCTTCCATCCAGATATGTCTGCGGCTACATCGAAACTGCTCCGCCACCCTCTGAATCCGGTGCTAAACGCTTGGTCGGCTCAATTGCAACCCATGCCTGGGTGGAAACCTTTATCCCGGGTCAGACTTGGGTTGCTCTTGATCCGACGAATAATCGATGGTGCGGCGAGCAGCATATCGCCGTTTCGTTCGGTCGCGACGCGCGAGATGCGGCGCCGATTCGCGGCACCTTCAAAGGCGGCGGCAAACAGACGCTGAAAGTCCGGGTCAAAGTAAAACGGTTACGCGAGCAGCCGGTCAAACGTAGAATTGAGCAACATGGCAGGTAGTGGATCAACTATGAGACGAGGTGGCCAAGCCACCTTCGCTCCGCAAAGCCTACGCCGCGGCCAGCTTTATACTATTTCTCGAGCTCTCCACCCGGGCGCGCCAAAGCGCAGCGAGGGCCGCCGGTCGAGAGGGCCGGAGATTTGCATGTCAGATTGGCAAGCTACCGTTCAGCTCACCCGTTAAGTCCGACAGGTTGCTATGCGTGTTCAAATCGAGAACTGGATGAGGTACACATACGAGAAGCCCGTAAGCTTCTCGCCGCATAAAATCCGTCTATATCCGCGGACCGATCCAACGATTATTACTCATCGGTTGCAAACGCTGGCAAATATCCCGGCCGATGTGCAATACCGGCGAGACCTTTACGATAATTTGATTGCGAGCTGCTTTTTCAGCGCGCCGGCTAATACTTTGGAATTAAGGGTCCAGCTCGAAGTCGAGCTTTCGCCGAAAAACCCATTCCACTTTTTATTGGCGCCCTACGCCGTCGAGATCCCGTTCAGCTACACCGAGGCAGAGGCAAGAGTTTTAGCGCCGTACCGGGAGATTCTTCCTGGCGATGAAGTCGATTCGGACGAAATCTGGCGCCTCGATGGGAAGCGAAGTACGGTCGATGCTCTCGTCGATTTGGCTCAGACGTTGCATTCGGAGATCAGCTACGAAGTGCGCGAAGATGGCGAGGCGCGCCCTCCCTCGCGAACGTTGGAATTGCGCTCGGGCGCCTGTCGAGATACCGCCCTGCTAGCAGCATCGATTCTACGCAAAATGGGACTGGCCGTTCGCTTAGTAAGTGGATTTTTGTGCGAGTTTCAGATTGATGTACGGGCCCGTCGAGCCGATAGCGCCCTCCACGCCTGGATTGAGGTTTTCCTGCCAGGGGGCGGTTGGGTAGGCATCGATCCGACGAACGGCACATTTTGCGATCATCGTTTCATCCCTACCGCTGCCGGGGTTCTGATGGCGGACATTGCATCGGTCGAAGGCAGCTATTTCGGAAACGAAATTGTTCCTTCCGATTTTCAGGCCAAGCTCGAACTGGAGTTAGTCGTAGAAAAAGATCTCGATCGCCTCGCGGCAAATGTCGAACAAACCTTGGCGACAGAGAACTTCACCCTCACGATGGGAGGCGAACCGACCTTCGTACCAGAACGCCCAGAGGGGGCTGAGTGGAGCGTGGCAGCGGTTGGACCGAGCAAAATTGTCTACGCCTATCAGTTTGCCAACACCCTGGTTGAATCCGTCCTGCCCGGCGCGATGATCCTCTACACTCCCGGCAAGCTCTATCCGGGAGAGGTCGATCCTCGTTGGGCTCTCAACGTCTTGCGACCTCCGAACCCCTTCCCTGTAGCAACCAAGGAGGAGATTAAAGCTCCCGATGAAAAGAGTCTCAAGCAACTGCGAGAGGCGCTAATCGAAAAATTACAGATCGAAGATCGCTGGATGCGAGCGTCTGATCCGCGTGAGCCCAAAAAACAGGTCTGGGTACTCCCCCTGGATTTTGTGGACGGAAAATGGAAAAGCGAACGATGGAACCTGCGCAAAGTGGAGCTCACTTTGGCCAATGGCCCAGCCGGTCTCAGGTTACCGCTGCAACTATTGCCGAACAGTCTGATAAAGCGAGCAATGGTGATCGAGGTGCAGCCGACGTACGTCGATCTGTTTCTCCCTCCTCTCCTCACGGCCCAATTCGAGTCACTGATCCGAATGATTTACGGCATTGCCGACCAACCAGGCGCCATTCATTGGCAAAGCTATGTTCCGGTCGATCTCCCTGCGGATTGGTCAAGAATCGCGTTTACTGCCGACCCCGGCGTCTTGGAGGTCAATCTTCCTCCCTGCCCTAGTTGGAAGACCTATCAATCCTGGATAGAGCGTCTGGAAGCGATTGGACGACAACACGGCTTGCGCTGCTTTAAGGAAGATGGTTTGACGGTGGGTACTGGTGGCGGCAACCACTTGCTTTTTGGTGGACCATCCCTTGAGCGCAATCCTTTTTTCCACCGCCCGCATTGGGTAGCTTCTATTGGTCGCTATTGGCAGCACCATCCCGCTCTCTCCTATCTTTTTACCGGAATTTACGTTGGAGGTTCCGCTCAAGCCCCACGTCCCGACGAATGCGGACACGATCTACTGGACATCGAGCTTGCATACCGTCAGCTCGAATCCTTGCCACCCGGCGATCAACGACAAAGCATTCACGAGATCTTGCGCCATCTCTACACCGACCCGAGCGGCAATCCGCACCGGAGTGAAATCAGCGTCGATAAATTCTGGTCACCTCCGCTTGGGTTCTGGGGTCTACTCGAATTCCGGGCGATCGAGAGCTTTCCGGAAGTCAGGTGGGTAACCGCGGTAGCGTTGCTGTTCCGCGCGAGTCTGGTCTATTTGCTGAAGCAGCCATACCGGTCGGCCCTGAAGCAATGGGGTCAGGAGTTGCACGATCGGTTCTTCTTGCCGACTACACTCTGGAATGACTTGACCGACGTGCTCACTGAGTTGGCTCAGTTTGGCTTCGCGTTTGATCCCGCGCTATTCCGAGAGATATGGGAATGGCGCTTTCCTCCACTGCTTCAATGGGAAGGCTTAACCGTCCGCAAGGGCCTAGAGGCGTGGCCGTTACTAGCGGATACTCCGGTTGAAGGTCAAACTACGAGCCGGTTCGTTGATACCTCAATGACTCGTCTGGAATTTTCCGCCAGCGCTCAGTTTCATCGGGAACACCAAGTCTTTGTGAATGGCCGCGAACTACCTTTTCGCTCGCTTTCAGCGCGAGAATTGACCGTCGGCCTGCGCTTCCGGAGGTCCGCGCTTTATCCCTCCTTGCACCCGCAGCTACCGATCCAAACCCCTTTAGTTGTCACGATCTTTAATCGCGACACGGAAAAAGTGATGACCCAGTTCATCCTTCCCCAGAACCAAGACCGGTTTACGGAAACGGATCAACCACTTTTCGCCCGAGCGAAACCGTGCGAACCTCCGGCGCCCGATTTGATCACGTGCGATTTACGAATCGAAGATTCGTTATTTGAAAAGTAACCTGCTCCTTCCTCCTTCGTTCCCCCACACCACAACTGCGGCAGGCAAGCCGGGCACAGGAAGCCGGGCGCGGTGCATCTATGAGGACACGTGATTAGGAAACAGGAGGCGATCATCCGCCAAAAGAACGTCAAACATCGGAGTCGTTTTTGCCATTTCTTGCACAAAGGGATAAACCTTAATCACCGTAGCCAGCGGGAGAATGGCTAGCACATCTTCGATCCGCCTACCTTGAAGCTCCGCGTTGAGCGCTTCGGTTTGCGAGAGATTAGCGTTCTGGCGAAACCATTGAGCGACCTCATCTTCGACCGAGGCTCCCGCCACGACTTCGAGTAGGCGCTCTTCGGGCACACCGATCCCGTCGAGAAGCACAAGACTCAAACCGGGTAAGGCAGTGCTCATCCCGCGAATGGTGTAGCCGCCAATCTTGCCGCCGGGAAGTTTCGCGCGCAATTTATCGATCGTGCGTGGAACCATGAATAGACCCTCGGTCTTTCGATAAGGGCTACGTGGCGGGCGAGCAGTCAAATCCAGAGGTTCCATATCGGACGCCATCGTACTCCGGCGCCACGGATCGCAAGTGAGAGATCTCTCCCCCTACTTCATCCGATCGAAGGTCTTTTGCAGGATTTCCAGATCGGTCGCGTTGCCAGTCTTTGCTCGGCTGGCCTCAATCCATTTTTGTTCGAGAGCGTTCTTGGTCGGACGATCAATTTCGTAAAAGACGCCGAAATAACCTGGGAACGGTGCATCCGCCAGTCGATAGGCGGCGATCTCGTCGGTCACATCGTGGCGCGTCTCGTCCTCGGGCGAATCGTCCCACTTCTTCTCCTCGATCAGCTTAAATTCACCACCTTTCCGCGGGTTCCCAGCATCGAAAGCGCCCGGGTAAAATTCGATGCACTCCGACAGACATTCGATCACTGAAAATCCGTCATGATCCATCGCCCGTTCGATCATTTGGATCATATGATTGACCTGTGCGGCATGCGTGCGTGCGACAAAGGTAGCCCCCGCCGCAATCAGTTTTTTGATGGGATTGACCGGATGATCGATCGCTCCGGTCGGATCGGTCTTGGAGCGATAGCCAATGGGCGAAGTCGGGGAGGTCTGCTTCTTAGTCAGACCGTAAACAAAGTTGTCCATGATCACGTACGTCAGCCGGATGTTCTTCCGGGCGCCGTGGTCGAGATGATTTCCGCCGATCGAGAAGCCGTCGCCATCACCGCCGAAAAGGAAAACATGCAAATCGGGACGAGCTAAGCTTATGGCGGACGCTAGCGGAACCGCTCGTCCGTGGATGAAATGCGCGCCGTGCGAATTGACAAAGTATGGAAATCGAGAGGAACAACCGATTCCGGCCAGAGTGACAATGTTTTCATGCGGCAATTGGCGCTTCTCGATTACCTTATAAAAGGAAGCTAACACAGCGAAATCTCCACAGGCTGGGCACCAGGTGGGATGATCAGCTGTAATCGCTTTCTTCGTTAACTTTTCGCGCTCCGGTGGCGGCGTTGCGGGAACTGCATCTACGGGATTCATTGGAATGTTCCTTCTAAAATTTCGCGGACACGATAGGTCAGTCCATCGGTCTTCGTCAGGCTCTCAATCTTTGGATCGCAGAATTGGGCTCGTAAAACCGTGGCCAGCTGCCCATGCCCGTACAAGCCTTGATCGTTCATTTCGACTACGACGATCCTCCGAAACCGCTCGAAGATCGAATCCAGCCCGCGCGGCAGGGGATGCAGATGCCGAAGATGCAAAGCGGAGACGCGTTCGCCGCGCGCCCGAGCTCGGTTGACAGCTTCGTAGATCGGGCCATAGGTAGAACCCCAGCCAACCAATAGTACCTCGCCCTCCGGATCACCATGAACTTTCGGCACCGGCAATTCGTCAGCCAACTGCTGGTATTTCTTCCGACGTTTCGCCGTCATTCCTGCATGCAGACGAGGTGACGCGGTGGGATGTCCCATCTCGTCGTGCTCCAGTCCGGTCACGACTGGGTACTTGCCTTCCAGCATCCGGGTCCCAGGCGGAGCGTGTTGAGTAATCGCCTCTAGTGGGTACGGCTTAAAGCCCGTTGGACGCGGCGTGAGATCGGGCTTCGGCTCTTGCATCAGTTCAGCCAGGTTGGGCTCGTCGAATGCTTCGATCCGAGTGGCCAAAGAAGAATCGCTTAAGATAAACACCGGCGTGCTGTATTTGCGCGCGATTCGAGCAGCTTCCAGCGCGGTGTAAAAACAGTCTTCCACCGTCGCGGCTGCGAGCACTACTCGCGGGCTGTCGCCGTGTCCACCGAATATGGCCTGATAAAGATCACTCTGTTCTACGTTGGTCGGCAATCCTGTGCTCGGTCCACCTCGCTGAACATTAACCACAATCAGCGGTATCTCCGCCATCGACGCCCAGCCGATCGCTTCCGCCTTCAAAGAAATACCAGGTCCGGCACTCCCGGTGACTGCCAGCGAACCCGAGTAGGAAAACCCCAGCGCAAGCGACACCGCAGCCAACTCATCTTCCGCCTGCACGAACAGACCGCCATACTTCGGAAATTCCGAGCGGAGAATTTCCATCACCGATGACCAAGGTGTGATTGGGTAACCCGCCCCGTAACGAACGCCGCCAGCGATCAGTCCGTACGCCAGCGCCTGGTTTCCATCCATTGTCACCTGGGCCCGGTCCGACGTTCGGGGACTCGGCTCGAACTCGTAGAGCGTAGAGAGAAGATTACGCACCGGATAGGCGTATCCGGCCTGGAAGGCCATGAGCGCGGTGCTGACGATACTCTCATCCTTGCCGCCAAAACGCTCCCGAATGAGACCCTTTAGTTTTTCTGTATTAAGATGAAAAATGCTCGCTAAGAGCCCGAGTACGAAGATGTTTTTCCCTTTGTCCTTGGCAGTTCCACCTAGCGCCTCAACCGTGAGCCCCGTGATCGGTACACCCACATAAACAAACCGCTTATCGTCCCGGTTGGGCTGAACCTGGTCAGAATCGTAAAGCAGGACGCCACCTTCGCGGAGAAAGTCGACATGGTTTTCGTAGCTGTGCTGATAAAAGGCGACGAGGAAATCCGCTTCATCACCAGCTGAAAGCACTTCTCCGGACCCGATGCGAACTTGGAAAATCGATGGTCCCCCCGAAATGGTCGAGGGAATCGTCATATACGTCATCACATCCTGCGCACTGCGTCCCGCTAAGCGCGCCAGAAAGGCGCCGGCGGTCTGGATGCCATCTTGGGAGTTGCCGGCCAGTCGAATAACCGCGTCGCGAATGTGCTCGGGTCGCAAATCGGCGCGGCCCGTAGGAAGCGAAGGAGCCGGTTCGGGTAAAACGGGGGAAGAACTCAAAGCAAATGTTTCTTAGACGCTAATAGAGGTAGGAGGCCCTTGTCAACGAGCTGTGCGTAATTCGGTAGGGATACGCTCCCGACTTCGCAAAGCCTGCGTCGCGGCTAGCTCTGTGATGTTTGCGGGCCTAAGTCCTAGGGCGCGCCAAAGCGAAGCGACGGCGGCCTGCGTGTCCGCGGTAGGGACGCACTCCCGTGCGTCCGTTTCCCAGAGCCCAGCATGTACGCACGTCGAATTGCGGACGCGCAGGAGAGTATCCCGACCGTCACGCGTTGTGCACGGCCTGCACCAGATTGGTCAGCGATTCTTTCGCGTCTCCATATAGCATTCCGCAATTGGGTTTGAAAAAAAGTGGATTGACCAGGCCGGAGAACCCTTTCCCCTGCCCGCGCTTGAGCACAACGACGGTCTTTGCGCGATCCACTTCCAAGATCGGCATTCCGGCAATGATGCTCTTTGGGTTGTCGCGAGCGTCCGGATTCACAACGTCGTTCGCGCCGATCACGACAGCAACATCGGTCGATGGGAACTCCGGATTGATCACCTCCAACTCCTGGAGCTGCGAATAAGGAACGCTTGCCTCCGCTAACAAGACATTCATGTGTCCTGGCATTCGGCCGGCTACCGGATGAATTGCATACTTCACCGTGACTCCCCGCTGTTCGAGCGCATCGGCTAGTTCCCGTAAGACATGCTGCGCTTGCGCAGTCGCCATGCCGTAGCCAGGAACAAAAACGGCCTGGCGCGCGTAAGCGAGTTGCACGGCTACATCGTCTAACCCTATCTCGTGCATCTGCCCTTCGCTCGACTGGGTGGTTTCCGAGACACTGCCGAACGCGCCGAATAAAACGTTCGTGATCGAGCGGTTCATCGCCTTGCACATTACGATCGAAAGAATAAATCCAGAACCGCCATCCAAGGTTCCTGCGATAATCAACACATTGTTACCAATCACCATCCCGGTCGCCGCGGCGGCGAGACCGGCATAGGAGTTTAGTAAGGCTATCACTACCGGCATATCGGCAGCACCAATCGGCAACACGAGCAGAACGCCAAAAGCAAATGCCAGGATCAGCATCAGGTAGAACAACGGATACACCGCCGGAAAAAACAGTAGACATACGAAACAGATGATCGTGACCGTCAGGAGCGAGAGATTAAAGATGTTTTGGCCCTTGTACGTGAGTGGCGAACCCGGCATCAAACCTTGGAGCTTGGCAAACGCCACTAAGCTGCCGGTAGTGGTCAGTGAACCTAGTAAGACTTCAAAACTGAGCGCGCTCATCTTGAATTGGCCCAGTCCGGCGCCATGCAAATAGTATTCTGAGATTCCTACCAATGAGGCAGCTAGCGCGCCAAACGCATGGGACAATGCGGTTCGTTGCGGCATTGCGGTCATCGGCACCCACAAACCCATTGCCAGACCAATGGTGGAACCAATCAGAAGTCCAGCGATGATCCACTCGTAACTAACTATCTCGCGGTTGACTAACGTGCCCAGGATGGCAAGTAGCATTCCGAATTCGGCTAGATGCATCCCTCGCCGCGCCGTATCCGGGTGACTTAACCCACGAAGTCCGAGGATAAAAAGAATTGAAGCAAGGAGATAACTGACCTCAATAAATATACTGCGTACATCCACGGCTCAGTCCTCCTTCTTGGCAACGGGTGTTTCCCGTTTCCTGAACATTTTCAACATCCGATCGGTGATCACAAAACCGCCGACCACGTTGATCGTGGAACAGGCCACGGCCAAAAAACCAAGCACCGCACTTACCGCGGTGTGATGCGCACCGGCAGTAACCAGCGAGCCAACCAACGAGATCCCGGAGATCGCGTTAGTTGCTGACATGAGCGGAGTGTGCAGGAGTGAAGGCACCCGTGAGATCACCTGATAGCCAAGAAATGCAGCCAGGATCAGAACGTAGAAGGTGGCGATTAGTGTTTCGGCGGGCATAGACTCAATTGCGGAATGCGGAACGCGGATTGCGGAATATGAAATTCGCCGTCGCTCGATTGCAGGCTGAGAGTCTGTTCCCGTCGTTTCCTGGAGATTGATTGGCGGTGATGAGCGCAGCAAGATCATTCCGCGATCCGCAATCCGCATTCCGCAATTCTTCAACCTCCATACGTCTTCTTAATTGTTTCATTGCAGATCTCTCCAGCGTGCGTGATAACGCAACCCTTGAGCAGGTCATTGTTCAAATCGAGAGCAAACGCCTTCTTCTCTTTGTCCCAAAAATGCTCAACGAAAGCGGCAAGATTGTTTGAATACATCTCGCTGGCGTTCGTAGCGACGCGTCCAGGTAAATTGGCATATCCCAAAATCTTCACGCCGTTCAGCTCGACTTCTTGGTCGTATTGCGAGCATTCGACATTGCCTCCCGTCTCTGCCGCGGTATCGACCACCACACTCCCCGGGCGCATCCGCTTGATCATTTCTGTGGTGACAACTATGGGCGCCTTTCTTCCGAAAACCTGAGCTGCAGTGATAACGATATCGGCTAGCGCGACATGCTCAGCCATCACCTCGCGTTGTTTTTGCAATTGTTCAGGTGTAAGCGGTTTGGCATAGCCGCCCGCTGTTTCGCCAGTCTCGCCGAGATCGATCTTTACAAACTTCGCTCCCAACGATTTCACCTGTTCTTCCACTACCGGTCTGGTATCGAACGCTTCTACCCATGCTCCCAGTCGCCGGCCGGTCGCGATCGCTTGTAAACCGGCCACCCCAACCCCAATCACGAACATACGGAGAGGCTTAATAGTTCCAGCCGCGGTAGTCATCATCGGCAAGATCCGTTTGCTGGCGGCCGCCGCGAGAATCACCGAGACATAACCACCGAGGTTTGCTTGCGAACTGAGCGCGTCCATTTTTTGGGCAATTGTGACGCGAGGAATCATCTCCATGCTCACGGCAGTAACGCCCGCAGCCGCAAGCCGGTGCACCAATTTCTCCTCATTAAACGGATCAAGCAGACTGACGTGAATGCTTCCCGATTTCAGGTGCTCGACTTCTTCCAGTGGCGGCTTGCGTAACCGCAACACCAGGTCGGCGCTACTCAACGAGTGCATGCGGTCGGAACTCGTTTTTGCACCGGCAGCTTCATACTCATCGTCCGGCCAGCCCACCGATACACCGAGTCCTCTTTCCACCTCGCACTCCGCGCCCAGCTTGACCAACTTCGCGGCCGTAGCCGGCGAAATCGGGACGCGTGCTTCCGATGGATCAGGTTCCTTGGGAACAAAGATTCGCATGATGATGGATCGATTTGGTGGAGTCGGCGATCGAGGAAAAATTCCCGAACAGCAATCGCCGAAGGGCTACACTGTTGCGAGCTAAGAAAGTCGACGCGGAAACCATTCGGGAGATTTGTGCGCGGATGATGCCCAAAACTTTTTGAAACATCAAGCCGGAGACAAAACAGAATACAGGATACAGAACACAGCAACCGGTAGACTTTCTATGGGTCTTCAAGGGAAAAAAGGAATGGTTAGGATTGCTGAAGCTGAAAGATCCAGGAGCCGTGTTGGAGTTGATTGCGGTGATGGAGCTCGGCATTGTAAG
>Ga0070698_100007865_pt1 | contig 11542 bp, 9 predicted proteins | sample KBSK1502metaG_FD_65477 | JGI IMG/M metagenome (GOLD analysis project Ga0070698, IMG submission 65477) | Corn, switchgrass and miscanthus rhizosphere microbial communities from Kellogg Biological Station, Michigan, USA - KBS K1-50-2 metaG | ecosystem: Host-associated > Plants > Roots >...
AGCGGGCCGCGCTGCACGCACGAGTTGCCCATGATCGCCGCGATGAACTGGAACCAGCGGGTCGTCTTGAACGTGCGGTGCGAGAAATACCGGTGGTAGAAGGCGGTCACCGAGAACATGCGGATGAGGTAGAGCGCCACCGCGACGCCCACCGCGGTCCAGCTCCAGCCCACCCAGATCACGGTGAAGACGGAGAGATGAAGCGCCACATATGGCACGAGGCCAATCCAATCGATGCTGCGGGTTTCTACGGCTGTCGTCGGTACGGCGGTGGAAGCCATGCGCGCTCCTTGCGGTCCAGGTTCGACGTTCGGTGGCGGCGAATTCAATGCGTGGCTCACAGCGGCCACCCGCCCACGGTGACGGGCGTCGTCTGCGAGACATGAATCGCCGTTAAGTCAGCTGGGTTCACGAGTGCATCGGAAGAGAGATAACCCATGCCGAGCCCCTGTCCGGTGCCGGGCTCGGATGCGGTGCTGGTGACGAAACCCGAGGGCGCATCGGCGCCCGCGGCGTGAATCGGCGTTTGTGCCGGGAGCGCCGATCCCTCCCACGGAAAACGAAATCCCACGCGGCGGCGGCGAACCTGGCCGCGATGCGCGGTCCTCGCCACGACCTCCTGCCCGACGTAGCACCCCTTGTCGAACGAGATGGCCTCGGGAAGGCTGAGTTCGGTGGCCAGTCGCTCGGGCGTGTAGTCGACGCCCCCGCGCGGAAGCCCGGCCGCGATCCGCCATGCTTCGGCCGCCTCCGGGTGCGCGGCCGCCGGGAGCCGCGACGCCTCGGTCGCGAGCGGTACCAGCAGAAACGAGAGCGGCTCCGAGTGCACGACGCCGGCGCCCGGAATCGACGCGGCCAATTCCAGGAGCCGCGACGCGCGACGAGGTCCGGCCACGCCGAAGACGCGCGGCATTCCATCGGGTCCCTCGAACTCCACGTCTTCCATCACCCGGAATCGCTCGAAGTGGGGGCGGAGCGTCTCGCGCGCCGATTCGTCGGCGATGACGGTAGCCGTCGCGCCGTCGGTGGCGGAAGAAACCCAGGCCAGCGCCATGGGGCGCCCCTTCTCGGTAAGGAAGAGCGACATCGTCGCATCGGGGGCCACGACGCGCGCAACATCTTGGGATGATAGGCCTTGCAGGAATTCGCGGGCGTCCGGGCCGTGAAGCCGCAGGAGACACCACCCCGCCAAATCGAGCACCCCCGAATCCTCTCGAAGAGCGTGGTAGTCATCTATCGGCCGGGCCATGGGTGGAGAATAGCATTTTCCGAATCTGTATTGACGGTCAAGAGTCTATATCGTATATTGACGATGAACGATTTGGAGCGAATGCGACTCCATCAGCCCGAGGAGAGACGCAATGGCGACCACGACACCCAAAGACGTAGAACTGGCCCGACTCGCGAAGGCGCTCGGGCATCCCGCGCGTGTCGCGATCATTCGACTTCTATCCGACGGCGATTGCATCTGCGGCGCGATCGTCGATCGCCTGCCGCTCGCGCAAGCGACGGTCTCGCAGCACCTCAAGGTGCTCAAGGACGCAGGGTGGATCACCGGAACGATCGACGGTCCGCGCGTCTGCTACTGCATCAAGGCGCAAACCGGGCCGCGATTCCTGGAATTGGTCCAGGAACTCGCCGCCGCCACCGAAGGGAGCAAGTCATGAACTCGACCACGGAGATTCGAGAGACCGTCCGCGAGAAGTACGGGAAGATCGCCGAGGGCGACGCCGCGGGAGCGGGCTGTTGCGGCAGCGCCAAGGAGTCCTCTTGTTGCGGCGGCGGTGATGCGAAGGTCGCGCTCGGAGAACTCGGCTACACGAACGAGCAGGCCGCGGCGATTCCGGAGGGCGCGAACCTAGGATTGGGATGCGGCAACCCGCTGGCCCACGCGGGCGTGAAGCCGGGCGAGACCGTGCTCGACCTAGGGTCCGGCGCGGGCATCGACGCGTTCCTCGCGGCGCGCGAAGTCGGACCGACGGGACGCGTGATCGGCGTCGACATGACGCCGTCCATGCTTCGCCGCGCGAGAGAGAACGCCGCCAAGGGCGCCTACACGAACGTCGAGTTCCGCCTCGGAGAGATCGAGGCCCTTCCGGTCGCCGATGCCACCGTCGATTTGATCATCTCGAACTGCGTGATCAACCTCTCCCCCGAAAAGCCGCGCGTCTTCGCGGAAGCGCTTCGCGCGCTCAAGCCGGGCGGACGCCTTCTCGTGAGCGACCTCGTCTTGACGCGGGCGCTTCCGGAGTCGGTTCGCGCCTCGGTCGAAGCCTACGTCGGATGCGTTGCCGGCGCCTCGCTCAAGGACGAGTACCTGCGCATGATCCGCGACGCGGGATTCGCGGACGTCGAGGTGGTGGAGGAGCACGGTTTCGGCCCGAGCGCCGCCAAGCTCCCGGATGCGGTGAAGGACGCGAACGCGTGGGACGCCGTCGCGTCGGTGAAGGTCCGCGCGGTCAAGCCCGCGAAACGCTAACGCGGCGGCGACGGCGGGCGCTCGAGCCCGTACAATCGAATCCATGCACGTCTTGATCAGCGGCGCGAGCGGACTCATCGGGTCCTCCCTCGCGCCGCGTCTTTTGGCCGGGGGACATACCGTGTCGCGCCTCGTTCGCGCGGCGGGGCGCGGCGGTGGCGCGAGAGGCGAGGGCGGCGCCGCCGACGTCGCCAGTGCCGGCGGTGCCGGCGCGGCGATCCCGTGGGATCCGGGCGCGGGCGTCCTCGACCCTTCGCGCCTGTCCGGGGTCGACGCGATCGTCCACTTGAGCGGCGTGAGCATCGCCGCGGGCCGCTGGACCGAGAAGCGCCGGGAGCGCATCCGGTCGAGTCGCATCCGGACGACGCGACTTCTCGCCGAGACGCTGGCGCGGATGAATCCGCGACCCGCCGTGCTGGTGCATGCTTCCGCGGTCGGTTACTACGGCGATCGGGGGCAGGACGTGCTGACGGAGGCGAGCGGCTCCGGGTCCGGATTCCTGGCGGATCTCTGCCGCGACTGGGAGGCGGCCTCCATGCCGGCGCAGGACGCGGGCGTGCGCGTCGCGCGGCTTCGGATCGCTCCGGTGATCGGGCCCGGGGGAGGGATGCTCGCGGCGATCCTGCCGATCTTCCGTCTAGGATTGGGCGGCCGACTGGGAAACGGGCGGCAGTGGATGCCGTGGGTTTCGCTCGAGGATCTCCTCTCGATCGTGGCGCGGGCGCTGGCGGACGGCTCGATCAAGGGTTCGATCAACGCGACGGCGCCGGAGCCCGTCACGAACGCGGCGTTCACGCGCGCGCTGGGGCGCGCGCTCCACCGCCCCACGCTGTTCCCCGTCCCGGCGTTCGCGCTCCGCTTAGCGCTCGGCGCGATGGCGGACGAACTCCTGCTCGCGAGCCAGCGCGTCGTGCCCGAGACGCTTCTAAGCGGCGGATTCCGATTCGCGCACCCGCGGTTCGAGGACGCCCTCGGCGCCGCGCTCTAGTTCGAGACCGATCCGAAGAGCACGAACGAGCCGCTCGGGGTGGATGGGATCGGCGACCCTCCCTTCGGCTCGAGCGAGACGGCGAACCCGCTCACGGCGCCCGCTTCCCCGAAGTTCTCCAGTCGCATGACCGCGATTCCCCTCGAATCCGGCACGGCCACTCCGCGACTCACCGGTTGGCCGGCCCGCACGACCCACACTTCATAGTCCTTGCCGGCCGGGGGCGTCACCCCCTCCAAGACCAAGAGGGCGCGTTGAGCCGGCGGGGCATAGACCGCTCGGCCACGAATGCTCGTCTGCACGTCGGGAGGGGGCGCCAGATTCAGGACCTGCGCTCCCTGGAATCCGAGCATCGCGGCCCACTTCTCTTCGACCGCAACACGGCGATGAAGCTCGTTCACCTCGTTGTTCCGCGCGCTGATGATCGCGCGGAGCCGGCCCGTGGATTCGAGGAGCGTCCCGGCCACGATCGCGAAAATCGCGGCCAATCCCCAGCCGACCGCCCAGACCCAGCCGAACCCGCCGCGTGGTTCGCGAACAGGGGCTTCGTGATCTGGAGGTGGAATCGGCTCCGGTTCGATTTCCCGAGCGCGCTCGAAATGCGGCGCGGGCGGCGGCTCGACCGGGACGGCCGTATCGACCGGTACAGCCGGGACGACGGGGACGAGGGCCCGCTCGGCGGCGTGGGATCGCTCGAGCGCGACCTCCGCCCCGCCGGCCTGGATCGTGGCCATCACGCGTCCCTTCAGCGCCGGGCTGGCGGCGCCGATCGGCCCCGACGACTCTTCCTCTGGCTCGTCGGCGGTCGTTTCCTCTTGGCCGCCGAGCAACGACGCGCCGCGACGTCGCGCGGCCAGGGCCGCGGCGCGATCCAACGCGCGCGATCGCACCATCGAGTGAAGCCAGGCTTCCACGGTGCCTCGGCGCGCGTCGTACGACGCGGCGTCGCGCCAGATCTGAAGCCACGAATCCTGAACGACGTCCTCCGCCTCGGATTTGTCGCGCAGAATCCGCGCGGCGATCGGATAGATCGCGGCGGTGTGCCGCTCGAACAGCGCGTCCATCGCGCGCGAGTCCCTCGCCGCGATGCGCCGGATCAGGTCGGCGTCGATCTCGTTCTCGTCCATCGAGGCGAAAGATACCCGAACGAGGTGGCGGCCAACAGCCAAAGTGCTATTTTTTGGGCATGGCGGGCAAGCGGCTGGTCATCCTGGGGGGCGGGTTCGCCGGGCTCGACGTGGCGCGCGCGATCGGGAAGTCCCGCGTGGCCCGCGAATACTGGGACACGCTCCTCATCGACAAGGAGAATTTCTTCCAGTTCAACCCGCTCCTCCCCGCGGTCGCGGTGGGGGCGGTCGAGACCCGTCACATCGTGTATCCGCTGCGGCAAATGGCGCGCCATCGGCACATCCGTTTTCATAAGAACAAGGCGACCCGAATCGACCTCGCGCGGCGCGAGGTGCATCTGCACAACAATCTGGTCGAGCCGTTCGACGTCCTGGTCATCGCCGTGGGAAGCGCGACGAACTATTACGGAGTCCCCGGAGCCGCGGAGCACGCGCGCCCGTTCAAGACGATCGTGGACGCCATGACGCTCCGCGCGCGCGTCGTCGAACTCTTCGAGATGGCCGAGCAGGCCGAGACGCTGGAGCAACGGCGCCGCCTTCTCTCCTTCGTCATCGTGGGAGGCGGCGTGACGGGCGTCGAGGTCGCGGCCGAGTTGATCGAGATGGCCCGCGAAACCCTCCTCCCCCGCTATCCCAGCCTCCTGCCCGCGGACCTTTCGGTGATGGTGCTGGAGGGCGGCGACCGCATCGTGCCCACCGCGCGGCCCGATCATTCCGTCTACGTGCACCGATTCCTCGAGCGGCGCGGCGTGAAGGTCGTGCTGAACGCGCGCGTGGATCGCGTCGAGGCGAAGCGCGTCCATTACTCGGGGGGTGAGTCGGTCGACGCCTTTACGATCCTCTGGACTGCGGGCGTCACACCGCCGGCGCTGGTCGCGGAGTTGCCGGTGCGGAGGCACAAGGATGGGCGCGTGCTCGTGGACGAGATGCTCCGCGCGATCGGGACGGACGGAACGGCGCTGCCGGACATCTACGTGCTCGGCGACTGCGCGGCGTCGCTTCGTCCGGACGGCAAGATGCAGCCCGCGCTCTCGCAGACCGCGATCGCGATGGGCGGGTACGTCGGCGACACGCTCGTCCGCCGGGCGAAGGGCCGCGCGGCGGGACCGTTTCGTTTCAAGGACGCGGGCTACATCATCTCGCTCGGCAAGCACTCGTCGGTGCTGGAACTCTTCGGCCTGCCCCTGTCCGGGAAGTTCGCATGGCTCCTCTGGGCCGGCGCCTACCTCGTCAAGATGGTCGGCATCCGAAAGCAGTTGGAGGTCGGCATCGACCACCTGACGCACCTTCTCTTCGAGCACGACACGTCCCAGATCCTGAACCGGCGAGCGGTGCTCTCGGACTCGGAGCTGAACCTGCCGCTCGGGACTCGGGAGGGCGGTCACGAGGACCGGCCCGCGTCGTAGGCACTGGATGGGCGTGACCGGGCCGGGGATGTCCCATCCCGAGCGCATACCGTAGCTTGCATTCCCGGACCCGGAGCGCCTACGCTGGTGTTTCGTTACGTAGAAGACAATCGCCGGGGCGACGGACGCACCGGATGAACTCCAAGGGAGGCAACGACATGAAGCGCATCGGGATCGTTCTGGCAGTGGTTGTCGCAGTGGCTTGCCTCGGGTTTGGCCTGGTCGCCGCCGAGGAGAAGAAGGCGGAGGCGGCCGCGAAGCCCGCCACGATGTCGGGCGAGGTCGTGGACATGGGCTGCTACGTCGGGCACGGCGCTGCCGGCGAGAAGCACACAGAGTGCGCCACCAAGTGCATCGCCGGCGGGATGCCGATGGGGCTTCTCACGAAGGAAGGAAATCTCTACCTCCTGACGATGGCCCACGGAAACGCCGACCCGTTCAACAAGTTGAAGGGATTGGCGGGCAAGCAGGTGAAGGTGTCCGGCTCCGCGACCGAGCGCGCCGGCATGAAGACGCTGGAAGTGGCGTCGGCAGAGGCAGCGACGCCCGCGGCAGCCCCGGCGAAGTAATCGTAAACATCGCGCGCGTGGAACGTCCCCTTCGTTCCGCGCGCGTTTTTGTTTCGGCATGATGCCGCGACCCCCTCTTCGCATCCTCGCGATCGCAGGTGCGATCGCCATCTTCGGCGGTCTCGTCGCCGCCGCGGTCGTGTTTCGCCCCAACCTCACGCCCATCGAGCGCGGACGCCGGCTGGCCGAGGCAAACGGTTGCTTCGGCTGCCACGGACCCGAGGGATCGCGCGGGGCCGCGAATCCCGGCCGCTCCGACAAGACGGTCCCGTCGTTCGAGGGCGCCCTGATGATGTACGCCGAGAACCGAGACGAAGTGCGCGAGTGGATCCGGGACGGCGGGACGGCGGCGCGACGCAAGAGCGAGACGTGGAAAGCGGAGCGCAAGCAGGGAGCGATGCGCATGCCCGCGTTCGGGAAGCGGCTCAGCCCGCGCGAGATCGAAGACCTGGTCGCGTTCGTGATGGCCGCCTCCGGCGAGCCGGCGCCCGATGATTCCCTGGTTGTTGCAGGCCGCGATCGCGCCGAGGAACTCGGCTGCATCGGCTGCCACGGCGCCGGTGGCCGCTACGCGCGCCCCAACCCCGGATCGCTCAAGGGATACGTCCCGCCCTGGGACGGCGCGGACTTCCCCGAGTTGGTGGCGAACAAGGCGGAGTTCACGGAGTGGGTGGAGCGCGGCGTGTCGCGACGATTCGACACGAACCCGGTCGCGAAGTTTTTTCTGAAGCGCGCGCCGCTGAAGATGCCCGCGTATGGGAAGCACCTTGCACCCGGCGACGTGGATGCGCTGTGGGCGTACGTGGTGTGGCTGCGGAGGAGCGGGCGCTAGGGTCGGAAGGCGCGAAACGTTTGCGCCCTCCGGCCATCGCCTTCGCTCTGTGTAGTGACGGGCCGCGGAGCTGGCGATTCGCCCCGCGGCCCGGAGAACATCGACCTACCTTACTTCAGAATCGCGAATCGGCCCGTGACCGTGCCTTCCGCCAGATCCACGCGGTAGAAGTAGATCCCCGTGGCGAGCGGCCTGCCGCCTTCGTCTCGGCCGTCGATCCGTACTTCATGACGCCCCTCCGGCAGGGTGCCTTCTTCCAGAGTGCGAACGAGCCGCCCCGTCTGGCTGAAAATCCGTATCGAGACGACCCCCGGCCTCGTACTTATGAAGGAGAGAATTCCCGAGGGATTCAGGGGATTGGGTGTCACTGAAGCCGCCAGACTGCCGCCCCCTCCGACTACCTCTACGGAGAGCGGGGCGCTGAATTCTCTTCCGGACGTCAGGGTTCCCGCCAGCGTCACATTGAGTGTGGTCTTTCCCGAGACATCGCTGAACAGGAGTCGGAGATCTTCCTTCCGGAAGCAGAGGTTCGCGTCCTCGACGTCGTTCTTGTCCGCATCTCCCACGGCGAGAAACTTCCCTCCGTTTGCGGAGATCTGAGGCACCGAGCCTGTCCCAGGGGACATCAGAACGACCGACGCACGGACGATGTCGCTCACGCTGAACGATCCCCCGATCGCCTCGACCGAAGCGCACCAGAACGCCTTCTCGGAATTGACACGAATCGTACGATAGGAATTGACCGTGAAGGCGCGAGCGACCAGCGGAGGCGCGACGTCGATCACCGTGGCCGTCGAGTTGGAGAGCATGCCCCCATCCACTGTCGCGGTGAACGTCACCGGCCAGGTGCCCGCCTGATCCGATCCCGGAGTCCAGGTGAACGTGCCCGTGGTCTGGCTCGCTGAAACAGTGAAGTCCGATCCCGGCGGCAGCCCCGAGCCCGTAAGCGTGAGCGACTCCCCACCGCAGGTGGCCGCCCCCACGATGAAGGAGACCGGAACGCCGACCGCGGCCGCCACATGGCTTGGCGCGGACAACGCGGGGGTGCGATTGCAGTCGGTGACGGTGATCACGATCATCCTGGACACACACCCGCACGTGCCGCAGACGGTGATGATCACAGTGTAGGTCCCGGCCTGCGTGAACGACGGTGTCCAATTGATCGTCCCCGCGGTATGCGAGGCGTTCGTCGTGAACGTGGCTCCCGCCGTCATGGCCGTGCCGGATGCGGTCAAGGAGGTCAGTGGGTCGCCCGACGGGTCCGCGGCCGTTACCGTGAACGAAATCAGGGATCCTTCGGGGCCCGCCACGGAAGTCGGGGCGTCGATGATTGGTGGGCGGCAGTTGTCGGTTACGGTGATGCTCGTCGTCGCGAACCCGGATAAGGTATTGCTTGCCACGAACGTGGCCGAGTAGGTCCCGGCTTGCGTGAGGGTCGGAGTCCAGTTGAGTGTGCCCGAGGTGTTGGAGGCGTTCGTCGTGAACGCGGCGCCCGCCGAGATGGCGGTGCCCGATGCCGTGAACGAGGTGATCGCTTCTCCCTCCGGATCGCCCGCCGCTACCGTGAACGTGAGGAGCGAACCTTCCGTGCCCGACGCCGTGGCAGGAGCAAGCACCGCGGGTGGACGGTCGCACCCGTTACCTACGGCGATCGTAGTCGCCGCCGAACCGCTAAGGGCATTCTGGGCTGTGAACGTGGCGGTATAGCTTCCGGCGGAGGTAAACGTCGGCGTCCAGTTGAAGGTGCCTGAGGTATTGCCGGAACCCGCGGTGAATGTCGCGCCCGCCGTGATGGCCGTGCCCGAAGCCGTTAGCGAGGCGATGGCGTCGCCGTCGGGGTCGCCGGCCCCAACGGTGAACGTAAGTAGCGTGTTCTCGCAGGCGAATCTCGTGGCCGGAGCGGTAACGACGGGGGCACGGTCCTGCGCCAGGGCCGGCGAGGAGACGATGAAGAGATAGGCGAACGCTGTAAGAACAAGGAGGCGCCTCATGGATTCACCAATCCTTTCTGGGGAACAGATCGACCGGGATTGCGGCGGATGTCGCGGCGAGGGCAATGCGGGCGCGAGAAACGCCGTGCTGGCGGGAGACTGCGGGGACTTGCATGGCTCACCAACCGTTCGGGGATGAACGCCTGTGACCCATTCAGGCTACAACCGCCGAATGCCAGAGGCAAGGTCCTAGCTACGGGGCTAGACCGAAAGAAAGGGCCCCGGCAGATTCCCGCTGCCGGGGCCCATTTGGAAGCCTCAGCCCGGACTCGGACTGAGTCAGGGCCTTAGTGCTGCGTGCTTAGCGCACCAGGACGGCCCTGGTCGTCAGGCTCTTCCCGCCTTGAGTGAGCCGGATGATATAAACGCCGGAGGCCAAGGTCGCCTCTTCGCCGAGCGTAATGGTCCGAACGCCGGCGCCAAAGCTCCCCACTTCGCGACCCGCCACCTTCCGGCCGCTGACATTGAAGACCGCGATCGTCGCCGGCCTCGCGTCCGGCAGGCTGAACACCACGCGAAGAACCTTCTGGCTCGGGTTGGGCGTTACGGTGCGGAGCGCGAACTCCGGCTTGATGCCGGATTCGACACCGGTCGCGACCTCGATCGAGAACGCGCCGCTCGTTCCGAGAACACCGTTAACGAGATAGCCTGTTTCGTCTGCACCTTCCACCAAGACCACAGCGACCCGCACCTTATCTGCAGCGGTGGCAGGTACCGCCCAGTCGTACGCGCCACTGTTCGGTAGCCCGTTCACCTCGAGGTTCCACGTCACTCCGTCGTCCATCGATGAGAGCATCGCTACCGACTGAATGTCGACGCCTCCAGGGGTCGTCCATCGCACTGGGGTGGAGGTCCCAGAGGTCAGGACGGCGCCAGCAGCGGGCGCGGTCACCACGGCCCTCAATACACGAATGTAATCCGTTCCGTGGAAACTATGGTCTGCGACGGTTCCGCTGACGGTGACAGGAACACTCGAACCCTCGCTTACCGTGAGTTCCACAGCCGCTCGATTGAATTTGACCATCAGGTCGGGAATGCCGTCGCCGTCGTGATCACCGATCTCGAACGGTGCCGCGGGATCGACCGCCACCGTGTTGTTGATCCGGATGGAAGGTCTGTCGATTTGGGCTGGAGTGAACGGCGCGGTCGGCTCCAGGTACGCCGTAACCCAGTGGCCCAGGGATCTAAGGTTTAGCGTCCCCGGGGTCAAGTCGAAGCTCATCGGCACCGAGCCGGTGGTCACGGTGATCGTCGTCATCGCGAATCCGCTGATCGCATTCGTCGCCGTGAAGGTCACGACATATGGACTCCCGGCCGACCCTGTGAAGCCCGGCGTCCAAGTGAACACGCCGCTCGAATCGCCTGCGCCCGCCACGAACGAACCGCCAGCAGCCACGGCCGTGCCAGCTGCCGTCAACGCGCTGATCGCGTCGCCGTCGGGGTCCCCTGCCGTCACGGTAAACGTGAGCAGTTCGCCCTCGTTCACCGTTTGAGAGGCCGGCGCCGTCACCATAGGCGCCCGATCCACGTTGTTCACCGTGATACTCGCTGCAGCGGAACCCGTAAGTACGTTCGTCGCGGTAAACGTCACGACGTAGGGGCTACCAGTCGAGGCGGCGAACCCCGGCGTCCAGTTGAACGTCCCGGAAGAGTCCCCATCATCGGCCGTAAATGTACCGCCCGCCGTAACGGCTGATCCTCCCGCAGTCAACTCGCTGATCGCAACCCCGTCCGGATCCTTTGCGGTCACGGTAAACGTCAGGAGGTCGCCCTCGTTGACGGTATGAGATGCCGGAGCTGTGACCACTGGAGCCTGGTCCACATTGTTCACCGTGATGCTCGTCGAAGCCGAGCCTGAGAGGCTGTTCGTTGCCGTGAACGTTACGTCGTAAGGGCTGCTGGCCGCGGCGTTGAACCCTGGGGTCCAACTGAAGGTGCCGGAAGTATTCTCCGCGGTCACAGTGAATGTGCCGCCAGCGGTCACACCGGAACCCTCCGCCGTCGATTCGACCGTTGCCTGGCCGTCCGGATCCGTAACGGTCACTTCGAACGTGAGTACTTCCCCCTCATTCACGGACTGAGAGGCTGGTGCCAACACTACAGGGGGTTGGTCCACCACGTTGGTTGTCGTGTTTGTGATGACAGGCTCG
>Ga0070698_100007867_pt1 | contig 11541 bp, 10 predicted proteins | sample KBSK1502metaG_FD_65477 | JGI IMG/M metagenome (GOLD analysis project Ga0070698, IMG submission 65477) | Corn, switchgrass and miscanthus rhizosphere microbial communities from Kellogg Biological Station, Michigan, USA - KBS K1-50-2 metaG | ecosystem: Host-associated > Plants > Roots >...
AGGTCAGAACGCGTGTTCTTAATCTCGGCCTGGGCTTTGGCTTTGACGTTGGCATCGGGCGTGGGCGTCAGGCCGTTGGTCTCGTCGATGGGCGCCGGCTCCGACTTTTGCTGTTGTGCGTCGGTGTCGGCGGTGGTTCCGCCCGGGAAAAGCTCGTTGACGCCTTGAACGATACGGTCGAACTCCTCCTGCAGGCGCTGGTCGGAGCGGATGTCGAGATTGCTGCTCAGCAGTGCATTGAGAGCGTTGTCGAAATTCTGCTTGGCCTCATCCGTTTTACCGGCCTGCTGGTTGGCCAATCCCGCTTTGTATTCCTTTTCAGCCCGGGCGATGAGAACGGCGACCGGATCCGCATTCGCGGCGCCCACCGGCTCAGCTGTCGGGCTGGATTCTATTCGGGCCGCTTTTTGAGGCTGCGCATCCTCCGCTGGAGTCGTGGCCGTGGTCACAGGAGCGGCCGGAGCTTGCGTCGTCGGCGTCGTTTGCTTCAGCGCGGGCGCTTTTCCGGGAGGCAAAAGAGAGACGGGCTTCTGCGCGGTTTGGCAGGCGCAAGCTGCCAGGGCCAAAGAGGCCAGCACTGCGGTCCGGACGTAGAGCTTCGCTAATCGCATATTTCTCTACGAGATACGTGATTCTCCCTAGGGGCTCAAGTCCGGTAGATTCTACCAAATCGTACTCGGTGGTCTCGCCTGGGTCAACGCCGAAAAGGCACCGGTCGCAGTTACTTTCGGCATCAGACCTGATGGGTACTTCCAACCCAGCCTCGGACCTCAGACTTCAGACCTTGGACCTTAGACCTCAGAATTTGGATGATCGGTCTTACGCCGTCGGTTGTCGGGCTTAGAACCTAAAGTGAACTCAAGGCTGAGGGCTGAGGTCTGACGCCCGAGGTCCAAGATCCGAGGTCCGACTTCCGCTTTCACACGCGCCAGTAATCGGGGCGCCAACTCTGAATCGACTTCTTGATGTCGGCTCGCGACAGCTTCTCGTTCAGGGCGCGCTCGGCCAGTTTCGGAAGCTCGACGTCGGACGCGAAACGCAGCCCGCAAAGTTGACCTTCTGTCAGTTCGGGAATTCGGGAGCGCAGAGGCTCAGGCAGAAGTCTCATGAGCCGCAACTGCTCTTCCAGGCGGATTACGCGGTCCTGCACCTTGAGCGCATAGAGGCGAGTCTTGAAGGCCAGGATCAGAAAAGCCAGCGCCAGCAAAATCAGCAAGAAGGCGTGAAAGTGGTCTCGGAAGTCACCGTGGGTGATATGAGCAAAAAAATGGATCAGGCTCATGACCAGCCCTAGCACGAAGATTGGCAAAACGAAGAAATGAAACAGCGGATCCCAGCGCGTGTGGTTGGCAAACGTCTGGGGTTTGCTCTCGGCCATGCAGGCCTCCTTGCGAGAAGACGTGCCAGTGTAGCAGAGTCGGCGGTACGCCCGGACTTTGGTAGCGCCGGCATCTTACCGGCTGTCTCGAGGGCGTCCTCGCCCGCGACGCCGTGAGTCTTTTCTACAGCCGAAATAATCAACCACGGAGGGCACGGAGGAGCACAGGGGAAGTCAAAGCCCAGAAGTCAAAGTCCCCACCCTCTCGCACAGAAGGCAGAAGCGTGGGGCACCCGGAGTTTTGTCGCTGGGGAACGTGTCCAAACCCAGCGGGCTCGAACGTCATTGTGGTAGCGGAGAAGATTACCGCACAGAAAATCGAAATGGAGGTTCCAAATGAAATACATTCTGATGGCGTATGTGAACGAGGGCGCGTGGCCCAAAATGACGAAGGCCGAGCAGGAACAGGGAGCGGCCGCTTATATGGCGTACGGGGAAGCTCTGCAAAAGGCGGGAGCGCTCGTGGGGAGTAATCGCCTGCGGCCAACGTCGTCCGCTACCACGGTGCGGATCGCGGATGGCAAGTCGCAGGTGCTGGACGGTCCGTATGTGGACTCGAAAGAGCAGTTGGGCGGCTACTTCCTCATCGACGTGCCCGATCTTGATGCTGCGATCTCGTGGGCATCGCGCTGTCCGGCGGCAGCGCATGGCGCCGTTGAGGTACGTCCCATCTGGGAGATGTAAGAGTGATTGTGTTGGAGCCTAATCCTATGAACTCGCGCGAAGGCGATGAGCAGGCACGCACTACCGCGGAAGCGGTCGCACGTCGCAGCTACGGCAAGCTCATCGCCTTTCTTGCGGCCCGCACTGGAGACGTGGCCGCTGCCGAGGACGCGTTGTCGGAGGCATTCGCTGCGGCACTGGCGGACTGGCCGCGAAAGGGTTCTCCGGCAAGCCCGGAGGCATGGCTGCTCACTGTCGCGCGGAGAAAGATCATCGATTCCTACCGTGGACAGCGCCGGCATGAGGTTGCCGGCGAAGAGTTGCAAGTCCTGACAGAGGGCCTGGGCGCCGCCGCGATCGCTGCGGAAGCTCCAAACCAGATTCCGGATCAGCGGCTGGCGCTGATGTTTGTCTGCTCGCATCCAGCGATCGAGCCCGGCATTCGAGCGCCTTTGATTCTGCAAGTGATTCTTGGGCTGGATGCGAAGGCCATCGCCTCGGCGTTTCTCACGTCTCCGGCGGCGATGAGTAAGCGTCTGGTTCGAGCGAAAGAGAAAATCCGGCAGGCCGGCATCCCATTCCGCGTTCCAGAGCGCGAAGAACTTCCCAGCCGGCTCGACGCCGTGCTGGACGCCGTTTACGCCGCTTTTGCAGAAGGTTGGACCGACCCGGCTGGGACCGATGTGGCCCGGCGCGATCTCACCGAAGAGGCGATGTTTCTGGCGCAGCTTGTGACGGAACTATTGCCGGAGGAACCGGAAGCGCTGGGCCTGCTCGCGCTCATGCTCCATGCGGAAGCGCGCCGTCGCGCTCGACGAGGGGCCAGTGGCGAGTACGTGCCGCTGGCGGAGCAAGATCTGGCTTTGTGGGATCTACGAATGATCGATGAGGCCGAGGCTCTGCTGCGGCGTGCCAGCGCACTTGGCGTCATTGGCCGCTATCAGTTGGAGGGCGCGCTCCAGTCGGCGCACGTGGACCGCTATCGCACGGGCCGCACCAACTGGGCAGAGGTGGTGCGGCTATACGACGCGCTGTTTGCGCTCTCCGGGTCACCGGTCGTGGCAATCAACCGCGCTCTGGCGGTCGCGGAGTTGCAGGGCGCCAGTGCCGCTCTCAACGCTATGCCGGACGTATCAACCGATGCCAGGCTCGCGGAATATCAGCCCTACTGGGCTGCCCGAGCGGAGTTGCTGGTCAAGACCGGTTCAAATGAGGAAGCCCGTCGAGCGTACGAAATCGCAATCGGTCTCGAGCGCGATCCCGCGGTGCGCCGCTTCCTGCAAAAGCGTCAGTCTGCATTAGCGTCCGTAGCCGAAGGCGAATGAAAAGCAGAAGGCGAAGGCGGTCTGCGAGGAGTGAACGCAGGATGCAGAGGTTGGGGTGCGGACAAAATGGGTACGGGGCCCCCACGCTCCCGTACCCATCTCGACTTCGGCTACGAACTACTTCACGGCGAGTAAAATCTCTTCCGTAGCTTGCACGTTCTGGGCCCGTAACTCGGCTTCGGCCCGGCTCTCGGGCAGTCGATACATGGTCTGAGAGCCTTCAAGCTTCACTTCCCACAGGAAGTACCGGTTCCCGTACTTGTGGAATACCAACGCGTCGGTGGTGGCCGGCTTCTTGGCCTCGACGCGTTCGAAGTTGGCCAGCATGTTGACATTGGCTTTGCGGTTTCGCATGGCCAGCGTGTCGTTTTCCGGGGCTAACCGTTGCACACTGAGTTGGCCAGCGGGGACGATCTTCGATCCGATGACGAAATCGAAGGGAACCTGGGCCACAATCTTGGTGTCGCCGAGTGGCGTCTGAGCGGCGGCCAGCATGGGCAGCAAGGTCAAAGTCAGCATGAGAATCCGAGTCATGTGTTTCATAACGCACCTCCCAAAATTTGTTCCGCCCATCGCGGAAGTGAAGCGATCTTGCTCCCACCCCGCAAAAAGGTCCATGGAGACAGTCTGAAGCGATATCAATTGATCTGAAGAATTGGGACGAGGCTTGACAGCGCGGCCAAGGCAGACAAGAATGACTTAAATTTACGGGGACGATTTCTAGCATGCCCGAGAAGAAAATTCGGTTCGCCGAATTCGAATTGGACTTCGGCCGCTTTCAACTGTCGCGCGGCGGCAACCCGGTGCGTCTGGAGGGCCTGCCCTTGCAACTCTTGATGTACCTGGTGGAACACCATCGCCAGCTGGTGACGCGAGAGCAGATCGCCAACGAATTGTGGGGCAAGGACGTCTTCGTCGACATCGAGCAAGGAATCAATACCGCGATCCGCAAAATCCGCATGGCCCTTGACGACGATTCCGCGCAGCCGCAGTACCTGCAAACGGTCGTGGGACGTGGCTACCGGTTCGTGCCGGAAATCCGCGTCGAGGGGGACGCGGCCGGTTCGAAGGACGGGCAGCCATTCAAGATATCCGCTGAAGAATTCGGGCGCGCGCTCCTGGCTGCGGCTGGGCTCGATGATCCAAAGACACCACCCAAAGCCCCGAACAATTCTTAGTGGCACCTTGTGCATCAGGGAATCGAACCCAATCATGAAAGCCATTCAAGTGAAACAACCTGGCGGGCCGGAGGCGATGGAACTGGTGGAGTTGCCGGTTCCGCAGCCGAAGGCGAATGAGGCGGTCGTGAAGTTATCCGCTTCGGGCGTGAACTTCATCGATGTGTACTTTCGCGAAGGGCGATACAAGGCGGTTCCGCCCTTTGTGCTGGGGCAGGAGGGCGCGGGCGTCGTCAACGCGGTGGGCACCGACGTCAAGTCGGTGAAGAACGGCGACCGCGTGGCCTGGGCCGGCGTGTTGGGATCGTACGCGGAATATGCGGCCGTGCCAGCGGACCGACTGGTGCCGGTTCCTGACGGCGTGACGGACCAGCAGGCCGCGGCCGCGATGTTGCAGGGCATGACGGCTCAGTATCTCTTGCATGACACGTATCCCCTGAAGCGCGGCGAAACGGCGCTGGTGCACGCTGCTGCCGGCGGCGTAGGACTGCTGCTGTGCAGATGGCGCACAACATTGGCGCGCACGTGATTGCTACCGTCTCGACCGACGAGAAGGCCAAACTGGCGCGCGAGGCCGGGGCAGACGAAATCATTCTCTACACGCAATCCGATTTCGAAGCCGAAACCAAACGGCTGACCGGCGGCAAGGGCGTCGACGTAGTCTACGATTCGGTGGGAAAGACGACTTTCGAGAAGGGGCTGAACGTTCTGCGGTTGCGCGGCATGATGGTCTTATTCGGTGGATCGAGCGGCGCGGTGCCTCCATTTGATCTGATGATGCTGGCACAGAAGGGGTCGCTCTACGTGACGCGGCCCACGCTCGTGGCCTACATCGCCACGCGGGAGGAGTTGCTGGCGCGATCTGGCGCGGTGTTTGGCATGATCGCAGCCGGCAAACTCAAGTTGCGAATCGAACAAACCTATCCCTTGGCCGAAGCACAACGCGCACATCGAGATCTGGAAGGACGAAAGACGACGGGGAAGCTGCTGCTGATTCCGTAGGTATTCGTAGCGCCGCCGTCACGGCGGCTGTCGCAGCGGGCGTCCTCGCCCGCCGCTGCGTGGGCGAGACGCCCCACACGACAGCCGGCAAGGTGCCGGCGCTACTCTTTGTCGGCTCTAATCAAGGACAACATGAAAGTCATTCTCGTGCGGCACACCGGCGGGCCCGAGGTGATGGAACTCGCCGAAGTTCCCGGCCCACAGCCCAAGCCAACCGAGGCCGTGGTGAAAGTCTCGGTTGCGGGCGTGAACTCGATCGATGGCCACTTCCGCGACGGAAGTCTGCGGACCCCGGTGCCGTTCATTCCCGGGCAGGAGGGCGCGGGAGTAGTGACGGCGCTGGGTGCGCAAGCGAAAACCGTGAAAGTCGGAGACCGCGTGGCGTGGAGCGGGGCTTTGGGCTCGTATGCCGAGTCCGTGGCCGCATCGGCCGACAGTCTCGTGCCGGTGCCGGATACGTTGACCGATCAACAAGCTGCGGCGACGATGATGCACGGGTTGACTGCGCACTACCTGGTCAACGACGCGCACAAATTGAAAGCGGGTGAGACCGCGCTGGTGCACGCGGCGGCAGGCGGCGTTGGATTGTTGCTGGTGCAAATGGCGCGCATGATCGGAGCGCGCGTGATTGGCACGGCCTCAAGTGATGACAAAGCCATGCTGGCGCGCGAGGCCGGCGCGGATGAGGTGATTGTCTTTACGCGGCAGGATTTTGAACCTGAAGTGAAGCGCCTGACCGGCGGCAAAGGCGTTGACGTGGTGTACGACGGTGTGGGCAGGGCGACGTTTGAAAAAAATCTGAACGTCATGCGCCTGCGCGGGATGCTCGTGCTCTACGGCATGTCGAGCGGGCCGGTGCCACCGGTGGATCCTGCGAAGCTGTCGGAGAAAGGGTCGCTCTACATGGCGCGCACCACGCTGGCGCACTTCACGGCAACGCGCGAGGAACTGTTGTCACGCACGGGCGCTCTGTTCGCGATGATTGCGCAGGGCAAACTCAAACTGCGAATCGCAAAGACCTATCCACTAGCAGAGGCGCCGCAGGCGCACCGCGACATGGAAGCGCGCAGGGTCGCGGGGAAACTGCTGCTGATACCGTAGGCCCATGTGGGGACAGCCGCCCTCGGCTGTCCAGCTGAGCGAAGCTCGGCTTTCTATATAGGCAGGCATTCTCGCTGACCGGTGCTGCTGCGAAATTTCCATTTCCACTCCGGCGAAGCAGTAGCCGCGGAGCTTCGCTCCGCCGGACAGCCGGGGGCGGCTGTCCCCACATAGGCCGTGAGGGATTCAGCCCTCAGCGCTTGCGAGTGTAGTTGCGCGCGTATTCTGGCGCTTCTCTTCCTGAAAGCAATCTCGCATCGTCAATCGGCTTGCCCACTTTCATTTCGAGCGGTACGACTCCGGCCCAGGTGGGGAACGAATAGTCTTCCTCGTCATCCTTGGGAGGGCCGGTGCGAACTTTCGCGGAAAATTCTTCGATGGGAACGCGCAGCACCGAGGTCGCTTTGAGTTCGCGCTCGTTGGGCTGGCGGGCATCATCCCATCGGCCGGGCAGAATGTGTTCCGACAAAATTCTCAGTGCCGCAAGCTTCTCTTCAGGATCATCCACCAGGGTTGCCTTCCCCAGAATCACCACCGAGCGGTAGTTCATGGAGTGATTGAAAACCGAGCGGGCCAGCACGAGTCCGTCGAGCAACGTAACGGTGATGCAGATTGCGATACCGTCTCTCATCTGGCGCAGCATGCGGCTGGCGGCCGAGCCATGAATGTAGAGAGTGGCATCCTTGCGGCCGTACGAAGTTGGGATGACGAAGGGCTGCGCGTCGACAACGAAGCCGATATGGCAGAGGAAGCCTTCGTCGAGGATGCGGTAGACGGTATCGCGATCGTAAGCGCCGCGCTGGGCTTCACGGACCACGCGGGTGCGCGCCGTAGGCATTTGCGGTTCAGGCATTAGGAAACGGACTCCGGCAAGCGTCAAGGATGGGTGAACGGAAAGTGTAACACCGGATCTTTCAGCAGTTGCGGTTGCGACGGGCGGAGTGCATAGGTCCTTCGGCGGGCAAAGAGCGCCCGCCTCAGGATGACAAGATGCCAATTAGGCGCGGTTGCGTATTGCTCGCGCGCTTACCAGTACACCTTCATCGCGAACTGAAACTGACGCGGATCGTAGGCGGCGGTTGCCTGGCCAGCGTTGCACGATGTGCTACTGCAGAGCGGGCTCACCGCAGCCACGTTCATTTTGTTAGCGATATTAAACATGTCGGCAATCAGTTCCAGGCTGATGCGCTCGCCGAAGTAGATGCGCTTGGAAACTCGCATATCGTCGAAGACTGTCCAGGGCTGGATGCCGGCGTTGCGGCCAAGAGTGCCATCCAGCTGCAGAAGGGTAGGCGTGGTCAGGGTGGCGACGAAGCCGATGATACAAGGTTCCTGGAGCGACCCCGAAGGCGAGTACTTGGACTTATAAACCGCTCCGCAGGCCGGACTGGCTGCTGTATTGGGGCGTCCGGTCAGAGACGACAGCTGGAGATTGTCTCCGTTGCCGGTGATGATATTGAATGGCCGACCCGAGGCAACATCGAGCAGCGGGGCGAAAGTCCAGTCACTGAACAGCGCCCGTACAAAGCCGCTGCCAACTTTGCCACTCTGGTAGACGCCACTGAACACGAATCGATGACGCTGGTCGAAAAGCGACGTGGAGCGATCGAGACCGGGGTAGTAGCTGTCCTGCGGCGTGAGCGTGGATTGCAGATCGGTGGAGTCGTCGATGGAGTGCGACCAGGTGTAGGACGCCAGGAATTCGTAGTGTTGGTTGAAGCGTTTGCGCAGGTTGGTGGTGAAGCCATGGTAGATGGAGCTGCCGTTGGAATAGTTGGCATCCATATCGCCGAAGGGGACGCAACCGCTGAAGCCGGTGGTGAGGGTCGGAGCGCAGTTGGCGTTGAAGCCCTGGCTGGCAAGACTGCTTTCGATCTTTTCGCCGAGCTGCAAGCAAGGGATTCCGGCGCCGCCGGGAGCCGCTAGCAGCGCGCCCGCAATAGAAGGATTCAAGCCGCCGGGACGGAAGAAGTTCATCAGCGCGGAATTAACCCACGGCCCGAGCGCGCCGTTGCCGCAAGGGACGGCTCCGCCGCCCACGGTGAAAGGACTTGCCGGGGTTTGTCCGGCGGCGAGTGCTGCGTTGAAGTTGGCCACCATCAGGTCGCCGCGAATCGTGTTGGCGTTGATGGGGCGGTTCAGGTGACGTCCGCCGTTAAAGTTGTATGCCAGACTCAGCGCGAATCCGCCACCGAGATCCCGTTCGACGCTCACATTCGCTTGCTGCGAGTAGGCGTAGACGAAGTTCTTGGATTGCGGATACCCGAAGGGTTGGAATCCCAGCGGCAAGAAGGTAGATGGGTTCAGATAGTTCTGATTCAGAAATACAGATTGAGGAAAGTTTAGAGCCTGAAACTGCTGCTGGTTGGGAAGGTATCCCAACGCGCTGGCCGTTGCCGGACTCAGAGTCGCGGCACACGGATTGGCGGGACTCGGAACATTGATCGGCAGACCCTGGAAGATGGTAATTGCGTTCAAATTGCTTGGACTGCCGGCGCCGGAGCAGACTGACGTGCCAGCAAACGCCAATTGACCGCTCGATGAACCGTCGGAAGCGTCGCCAAGAAAGTAGAGGCCGAGCAATGGGTGGTCATAGAACATACCGTATGACGCGCGAACGACAGTCTTGCCGTTTCCGCTGGGATCCCAAGCCACGCCGATGCGGGGCTGAATGTTGTTAGTGTCAGTCTGAATCCCTTTCTGCAATCCCAGCAGATTGTAGGCCGGAAGCGCCAGGCCCTGCGGGGCCTTGAATTTTGGGGGAATCTCCACGTCGTAGCGAATTCCATAATTCAGCGTGACGTGTGGATTGACCCGCCACGAGTCTTGCCAGAACGCGCCAATGGGAATGTTCTTGAAAGAATCGCTGGGACTGCCGAGGCCCTGGATGAAATCTCCGGGCAGTCCGGCTCCATAGGCCTGCACCGGCGAGAGGTCGGGGAACGGAGTATTGGGAATCGGGGAGACGAAGCCCAGGTTAGAGGAACTGAAGCTGCCAAAGTCGTACACGCCCCCGTAGTTCACAGTGAAGACTGCTTTGAGCGGAAGGTAATTCACGTCTCCGCCAAACTTCATATTGTGGCGGCCGACGGTCAAGGAGAAGTTGTCGGTGAACTGGTAACGCTGCTCGGTTCGCTGAATGTAGGAGTAGGGTTCGCGGCCGAAATAGGCGAAGCCCGGAATGTTTACCGCCGGGTCGGAGCCTCCCGGAATTGCAGTGTTGTAGAAATACGAGAGTCCGCGGCGTGCATACTGAAAACGAAATTCGTTGACCTTGTTGTTGCCGATGGTCCACGTGTCTTGAAAGACGCCAGCAACGTCGCGATAAGTCTGCTGCGAAGTTCGCGAGTACGCGTTTTGCCCGAAGGGTTGGTCCTGGCCGCTGACTTCGATGCCGGTCACGGTGCTCGGGCTGACGTTGGCACGAAACGTCAAGCGATGGCTGGTTCCCACGTTCTGGTCGAGACGAAGCGAGTAGAGACTTGTTCCCTCAAAGACGGGGAAATTTCCAGCTTGCGATGCCAAGGTCTGGTAGGAAGCCGGCACGGGGGAGCACGGCCCCGGGGGAGCGCAGGTTGTCGGAAAGCCCGCCCAACTGGAGAGCAATCCGCCGGTCGAGCCCTGAACCAGGCGGGTCGGCCAGGCTCCGTTCACTCCCTGGCCGGAGGATGCGCCAACCAACGCCGCGTATTTGCCAACCTCTTGCGCGAATAGAGGATTCGACTGCTCCAACCCGAGGACACTGGGATTGGTGAGGAAGCCGATTTGGGCCGAAGTCAACTGCAATGTGCCGAAAGGAAGTCCGACTTGCGTGGTGTCGAATGGGACGAAGCCGAAATTCCCTTGCCCGATGCTGGAAAATCCGGTTTCATGGCGCCGCGTAACTTCGTACGCGAAGTAGTAGTAGGTCTTGTCTTTCTTGATCGCGCCGCCAAAGGCCACGCCCGCCTGCACGCGCGTATACGCCGGGTTGGGGACGGTGCTGAAAGGGTTCACCGCCTGGAAGTTGCGATTGCGCAGATAGCCGAAGACGTCCCCGTGGAAGTCGTTTGATCCGGAACGCGTGATGATGTTGACTACGCCGCCGGCGGCGCGCCCGTATTCCGCCGCGTAATTATTGGTGATGATCTGGAACTCCTGCACCGCTTCCTGCGACACTGTGGAGCGGACGCCGTTGACCGAGTTATCGGTAGCGTCGGCGCCATCGACGTTGACCAGGTTCGAACGCGCGCGCTGGCCGCTCATGTTGAGGCCTGAGGTAGGAGCGGCGCCGAGGTTGGGCGCGTTGTCGCGCACTACCTGCGAATCGGTCAGCGTGAAGTTGATGTAGTTGCGGCCATTGATGGGCAGATTGTCGATGCGCCGTTGGCCGATCGTATCGGTGGTTGAACTGCGCGAAGTTTCCACAAGGTCTGCTTGGGCGTTGACTTCAACCACCTGCTTGGTTCCTGCAATCGACAGAGCGACCGGGAGTTCCACCAGGCCGCCGACTGTGATCGTGACGCCTGTATCTTCGACCTTGGTGAATCCCGGCGTCTCGACCGTGACCGAATAGGAGCCTGGAGGCAACTGGCGAACGCTGTACCCACCCTGACCGTCGCCCGTGGCCATGCGCTCCAGACCCTTAGCAAAATCGTGTGCAATTACGATCGCGCTCGTGACCAGGTTCCCGCTCGGGTCTTTGACCGTCACGTGCAGATCGCCCGTGGCAACGCCTCCCTGACCAAGGGCAACGGAAGAAAGCAGGAGAATGAAGAAAGTCAAGGAGGCAGTTTTAGCTGTGCGGATCATAAGGTTCTCCCTTGGACTCGCGGAGGCGAGCAGGCTTCGCTGGCGATTCCAGCGGCGGGTTGCGATGTAATCACGAATGGTCTGGGACGAGCAAATCCAGTGT
>Ga0070698_100007868_pt1 | contig 11539 bp, 10 predicted proteins | sample KBSK1502metaG_FD_65477 | JGI IMG/M metagenome (GOLD analysis project Ga0070698, IMG submission 65477) | Corn, switchgrass and miscanthus rhizosphere microbial communities from Kellogg Biological Station, Michigan, USA - KBS K1-50-2 metaG | ecosystem: Host-associated > Plants > Roots >...
TAACAGCTGCTGACTGGAATGAACAGCAAAAATTTCTCAACAATATCAGCAACGAGGTAAGTGATATTCACAAATCAATAATTGCTATGCGTAAAGTAAAGAAGCAGGTGGAAACGTATAACGAATTGCTGAAAGATGTGAAGGATAGCAAAGAGCTGGTTGAAAAGGGAAAGGAGTTGATAAAGAAAATTGATGAATGGGAGGCAAGCCTGATCGAAACAAGGCAAAAGACCTTCCAGGATGTAATTAATTTTTCGAGCAAATTAAATGTGGAGTTTCTTTATTTGAAAAATCTTTCTGATGCACATGACCCAAGAATAACAGAGGGATTAAAGACAAGGAATGCTGACCTGGATAAAGAATGGGTGAAATACAAAAATGTTTATGATAAAGATCTCAGAAAGGCTATTGATAATTACAATGCTTTATTTAAAAATAAAAACTTGCCGGCAATAATTTGGGAGTTAGGAGTTCAATAAATAATGTAAATCACATGCGGCTTGTCATACCGAGCCCGACTTTATTTAATCTTCAACATAAATGAATTTCAGCGAGGTATCTCATACTTGTTAAAGTTTGAGATACCTCGATTACGTTTTCTGATACAAGAATGAATCTGGAAATAACCATCTCGGTATGGCAAGACTCCTTTTTATGAAGAGTTACAACTGATATGTAATGTATAATGGTATTTGTTGCTTCCCGCAAAACTCTTCTTAACTTTAAGATTAGTTTGCATAGTTGTGAAAATCATTTTCATCATATTTCTTTTCTTACCACTTTGCTTTTACTCTCAACAAAGGCAGGAGGATTTTTATAGAATCGATAGTAAAGCTGAAGCCATTCCATTTGCCAAAACAGATACATTGGCAAAACAACTGGCTTCACTTGGTAAAACAGATCGTGAAAAAGTGAGAGCTATCTTTCGCTGGATAACCGAGCATATCGATTACAATGTGATGCCTTTTGGCCGAAGTAAGAAAATAACCAGTCAATTTTACAAAGAACCTGATGACAGTACTGTTGCATTACCGCCATTAAATGAAAGAATAGCAACAAAAGTTTTGAATACCGGGGTGGCTTTTTGCGAAGGATACTCACGGCTATTTAAAACACTTTGTGATCATGTGGGAATAAAGGCTGAGATCATTTATGGGTATGCAAGAACGAATACAAATCGAAGATTTGCCGTCAATCATACATGGAACTCGGTTTATATTGACAGCGCATGGCATTTGCTTGATGTGACCTGGGCCAGTGGTTTTGTTACTTACGGAAATGAATATATCCGGCGATATAATGATTTTTATTTTCTTACTTCACCTGACGAGTTCATTCGTGATCATTACCCCGAAGATCCGCAATGGGCACTGTTGAAAGACCCGCCTGTTTATCGTGAGTACAGCCAAAGCCCGTTTCGATATTCAGGTTATCTCAAAGCAGGTGTCAGCAGTTATTTCCCGGCGAAAGGAGTAATTGATGTGGCAGTTGGAGATACTATTCTTATTGAATTAAAAGCAAGAAAAGAGCTCAGAAATTTTTTTGTTTCCGAATCACCGGTGCTTGATACAACTCAGATTAAGATTACGGAATTTTCCCCTGTCAATACAAGTGGCGAAAAACTTGTATTTAAATATAATATAACTACAACTACAGGAGAATGGCTCTATGTTTTTTGCAACGAAGAATTAGCGTTGCGTTATAAACTGAACGTAAGAAAGGAAATTGTAAAGGCAAATGAGTGAAGCAGAATTAACTTCCCCTTTGTGACCCTGTATTGGCCTGTTTGCTTACGAAAGTATTCGTCTGAGGCTTTTGAATGAATTTTGAGCCAGGTCCTGACGCATTCTGATTTTTCTTTTTGTCGTTTTTCTTTTTACCTTTTTGCTGATTTAATAATGACATACGGATAGATTTATTTTTTGTAAATATACGAGTTTATTTTTTTTGATTTGCGATCATTTTGGATCCACCAAAACTTTTCAAAACATAGTATTTAATATTTGAAAACAGGAACTTAATGAGTGTATCTTTTTTGCAGGTAATTGTTTCTCTCTTAGCTGGAATTATTTTTATCATCCTGCTTACTGTAAAATTCAGAGTACATCCCTTTTTTGCGTTGATCATTGCCTGTTTTGTTACAGGTCTTGGCGTACAATTACCAGTTGCTGAAATTTTATCTCTTATCAAAAATGGTTTTGGTGACGTAATGTCTAAACTGGCCATTATTATTGTATTGGGTACAACGATCGGTGTATTGCTGGAAAAAAATGGAAGCACCAATGTTATGGCAGTTTCAATTTTAAAATTAGTCGGACAAAAAAAATCCTCACTGGCTTTATCAGTTACCGGCTTTATTGTAGGGTTGCCTATCTTTTGCGATTCAGGTTATATTGTTTTGAGCGGCATTAACAAATCACTAATAAAAAGAACTGGTATCGCAGTAGCCACAATGAGTATTTCATTAGCATCAGGTTTATACGCCGTTCATTGCTTAGTGCCGCCACATCCCGGTGCAACTGCATCGGCAGGTATTCTTGGGGTTGATCTTGGGAAACTGATTTTATATGGGATTTTAATTGCTATTCCTGCAATGTTGATCGGCCATTGGTGGGCAGTATATGCTGGTAAAAAAACCCTGCCTGCCGGACAGGCAGGAAAAAAAAATATTGAAGCCGCTGACGAAACTAAAGAAGAGATTTTAGCAGGGCCAAAACCGGTTCCTGCTTTTCTGCCGGTAGTAATTCCCATTTTGCTGATGGCTTTAAGGTCTTTTATTGTATTTAAAAAAAATCAAACTGGTTCTTTGGCGAATATTTTTAATGTTATCGGGGATCCATCTATCGCTCTTGCTATCGGTGTATTGCTGGCAATTATTACAGGAAAAAATTCTCCAAAGGAATCTTTACGGACAAAACATTCTTTAGCATCTCAACTATCAGTTGCGATTGAAAAAGCAGGAACGATATTAGTGATCATTGGTGCAGGCGGTGCTTTTGGTGCAGTGTTGGCTGCTACTAATATCGGCAATCATTTTGGAGAAAAACTTGATTTAAAAATGCTGGGTATCTGGTTTCCTTTTTTATTAACCTGTCTCATCAAAACGGCGCAAGGTTCTTCTACAGTTGCAATTATTACCGCATCTTCAATTGTGTTACCATTGTTGCCAATACTAGGTCTTGAATCTGAAAACGCAAAACTCTTGACGGTTCTTGCGATGGGTGCCGGTTCAATGATGATATCACATTCCAATGATGCTTATTTCTGGGTCATCTCAAAATTTTCAGATATTGATATCAGGACCATGCTGCGTGTGCATTCAGTGGCTTCTGTTTTGATGGGACTGATAACGATGATAGCAGTTTATATTTTATCGCTTATTATTTTATAACAGGATGCATATACTGATTGCTCCGAATGCTTTTAAAAACAGTCTTGATGCCGCAAAGGTTGCTGAAGCGATCAACAATGGCTTGCATCAAAGTAAGTTATCCTGTACTACAACTTGCTTTCCTGTAGCTGATGGCGGTGATGGCACTGCGGGTTTATTAATGGATCACTTAGGCGGTCAATTGATTCATGCAATTGTACATGATCCTTTAACAAGAAAAATAACATCTTCATTCGGGTGGATCGAAAAAAATAAAACAGCCATTATTGAATTGGCAGCCGCATCGGGTTTGCGATTATTGAAAGTTAATGAATACAATCCTTTAGTTACAACAACACAAGGTACCGGCGAATTGATCATTGAAGCTTTAAACAAAGATGCCACTAAGATCATTTTATGTATCGGGGGCAGCGCAACAGTTGATGGAGGGACAGGAATTCTGAAAGCATTAGGGATAAAATTTTTTGATGTAGAAGGAAATGAACTTAACAATTTGCCCGCTTCTTTATCATTGCTTGCAAAAATTGATATAATGGGATTAGATAAAAGAATTGCAAACACTGAAATAATTATTTTATGTGATGTAGAAAATCCTTTGCTTGGATCGAATGGAGCTGCTTCAATTTTTGGCCCGCAAAAAGGAGCATCAGGTAAAGATGTTCAGTTGCTCGAAGCGGGTCTTACTAAATTTCGCGATGTTGTGTTGAGTAAAACAGGAAAGGACATGGCTGTTATAAAACACGGAGGTGCGGCAGGAGGAGTAGCAGCGGCATTACATATTCTTTTAAATGCACATCTTGTGAATGGCATTGATCATTTTTTACAGGTAACTGGTTTTGAAGAAGAGTTATCAAAAGCAAACATGGTTATTACCGGCGAAGGATGTATTGATGAGCAGACATTGCGGGGCAAAGGACCATTCGGGGTAGCAAAAAAAGCAAAGGAATTCTCTTTGCCTGTTATTGGTATGGCGGGAAAAGTGCCTGAAATTAGCGAAAGGTCATTACAACAATATTTTGATCAGCTTATTTCAATAAATGATGATGAAGCTGATTTGGAAACTGCAATTAAAAACACATTCACTAATCTTGAAAGAGCTGCACGGCAACTTGGAGATCTGCTTAATTTGTCGTCTGTGCAAAACTAATTTGGATGTAAAATTTGGAAACGGGTATTCTTTGTTCTTACCTTTTACAGGATACCGTATCTATGATAAAGACCTTCCTTGAAAACTATTATTCTTCACATTTTAAAAAAAGGAGGTTGTTATGTTTGTGCGACTAACTTACTTCGGCTTTAAGCCCGAAAAACTTCAAGAGCTTAAAAAATTTTACAACGAGACTGCAATTCCAACATTAAAGCAGCAAAAAGGAAATCTCGAATGCAGACTACTGGAACCTACTGACAAAAAAGACGATTATATTTCGATGACAACATGGGAAACCAAGGAAGATGCCGATACTTATGAAAGCAAAGGGGTGTATAAGAAACTCGTTGACCAGGTGCGGCCTTTTTTCTCCAAAGAGCCTGTGCTAAGAGTTTATCAAACTGAACATGTAATGGAGCATGCCTGAGTGCATTAAAGCTTCATCTTTTAGGAACGGGATTTTCGTTTATCCGAAAATCCCGTTTTATATTCTGTAATTTTTTATGAACGATTATCGGAGCAGCTTATAAAATTTTTCCAGATCTGCTGTTTCTGTTGAAGAAAAAACTTCATTGTTTTCATATTTCGCTTTCAGGAACAACACTCTTTTATGTTGAGGATATTTTTCCAGTATAGCGGCTATCATTTTCCCCAACTCTTCATCTTTTTTATAAAGTGGTGCAGGAGCAGGCTTATCAGATTTATATCGGGTTGGCTTTTTTAAAATGATGGCTTCTAATGTCGATAGTTTACCAACTGGAATTGTATTTACTTTCTGAGCCATTTGATACAATCCTTCTAGTTGTTTTTTACTAAGGCCTCCTCGGTTCAAATACTGTTGATGGAGGCTTTTAACAAATTTTGATGCCGGAAGGGCGATCTCCGTTTGTTCAAGAATATCCCGGATAATATCTACATCATGCATAGCAGATCTAAAAATAGGAAAAGCAGTGAAATGTGTTCATTTATTGTGTAAGGTGAATAAAATCAGGGTCTGCCCATAGCCACTTGAAAAGCAATTCTGATTGGGCATATTTCTTAACTTCAATATTATTTTCTATTGCCTTACTTAAATAAAAAAGAGAGGATTTTTTTTGTTTTTTTTCACCGTATGAAGTTGCAATTTTATAAAATGCCCAATACTTTGATGTGTCTTTTGCGATTGCCATCTTAAAATTAGTTAGAGCTTTATTTTCATCTTCTTCTAAATAATAGTGTCCTAAATTTAAGTAGCCTAGATAATTGTTTGGATCCAATCTTATTGACTTCTTTATATACTCAATTGCTTTAATGTTATCTCCAAGGGAATGGCATGCCAAACTTAAATTCATAAAAGTCTTCGAATCGTTTGGATCTAATTCAATAGACTTTTCAAGATAAAATTTAGAAAGTTGATAATTTTTAGTTTCTAGGAAAAAATCTCCATATCTATTTAATATTGTGGGATTATTGGAATCAATTTCCGCTGCCTTTTGAAAACATCGAAGTGCTTCAATGGGATTATTAAGTTTTAAGAAGTACATATCTCCTAGGTGCAGCCAAGCTATCCAGTTATCGGGGTATTTTTTTATAGACTTTAAATAATTTAATTTGGCTAATTCAAATTCATTGGTCGAAAGATAAATAAGCCCAAGATTGTGGTAAATAAGCCAATATGACGAATCCAATGATATTGCCTTTTCCAAAGCTTCTTTCGCTTTAGAAAACTCCTTTGAATGTATATATACTTGCCCTAACAAAGTCCAATGAAGAAAATAATTGGGATTTATTTGAATTGCCTTTTTGAAAGTTTCTTTCGCTTTTGAAAAGTTTCCTAATTGGTCATATGAAACAGCTAAGTTTGATAAAGCTGTATCATTATTTGGGTTGATCTCCAATGCTTTCTCAAAACAATATTTAGCTTTTTGATAATTAACGAGTGGATTTCGGGTAGCTTTTACACTAAAAGTATCAACTGGTAATTTTATTTTAATTTTTGTTTGTTGTTTCGGGGTATAACAAATACCGAGATTTATCCAGGTGTTTACATCTTTAGGTTGTATTGCTAATGATTTTTTTAGATATTCTACCGCATTTAAATATTCACCTTGAAAAAAATGAGTCATTCCTATGTTGAACAGAATCGTAGAATTTCTTTCAAAGTTATTAATCTTCATATAGAGCTTTATCGCTTTTTCAAACTCTTTGTGTGTCGTTACAGTCATAGCAGTAATATAGTAAATTACGAAGTCAATATTCTCTTGACCTGTTCCTTTGCTTAATGACTCTGTTCCCTTAAAGAAACTTCTCATGTAAGCATCATCATTAAATTTTTTTTCATTTAAATAAGATTTACTTGAGTCAGTTTGGTAATTAAAACATATTTTATCCGATGTTCCACACTCTTTCAAAGTATAATCGCCATAAATTAGAAGATTAGCATTATTAAATTCTATTAATGAATCAGCAGTTTTTGAAGTGAAGTTTATAAGGTCAAGATCCTTGGAAGTGTATAAATAAAAAATATTAAGGGAAAGGGAATCGTTTTGATTGAGTGAATCCATCCTATTTTTTATAACTAATCCTATATCATATTTGCCTCCTTCATATGTACAGATCTTATTAAATGGTAAAATCAAAATCTTGAATCGAGTATCGGCGGAATCGAAAACTGGTTTAATTTGTTTGTTAGATATATTTGATACAATGCTATCGCCTTTTTTTGATTTATAGTTAAACAGTATTGAAATACCGATTGCGATTGGTAATAAAATTATTCCAATTCTATAATACCACTTTTTGGGAAACTTATCTTTTAGCCAATCTCTAAATATGCCAGCAGCAATACTTAATAGTATCCCCGTTAAAATTAATGCGATAGCTATAATTGGTAACATAAGTCTTCTGTTTACTCCAATGGATAAATTGATACAAAATTACTTAGGTTAGAATAGATGTCGATTAATGTTTCAAAAGTACAAGAGTGCTACGCAACAGAGGCTTAATAGTAGTATCATCGCTTGGCCCATAATCTTTATCTTTGCCAACTTATGAATGATGAAGTAAAAAAAGAAGAACGCAGCTTAAATTTCCTGGAAGAAATCATTGAAGAGGATCTGAAAGCTGGTAAATACAAACAGATCATTACCCGTTTTCCGCCGGAGCCGAATGGTTATCTGCATATCGGCCATGCATCAAGCATTTGTTTGAATTTTGGGCTGACAAAAAAATATCACGGCTATACTAATCTCCGGTTTGATGATACAAATCCTGTAACGGAAGAAGTGGAATATGTGGATAGCATAAAAGATGATGTTCATTGGCTGGGTTTTGAGTTTAAAAATGAACTATATGCCAGTGATTATTTTGATAAGTTATATGAATTTGCTGTAAAGCTGATCAAAAAAGGATTTGCTTATGTAGATGATAGCACAAGTGATGAAATGGCGGCAATGAAAGGTACGCCGACCGAGTCAGGTAAAAACAGTAAGTATCGTGACAGGACTGTGGAAGAAAATCTTGACTTGTTTGCAAGAATGAAAGCCGGGGAGTTTGAAGATGGCTCAAGAACATTGCGTGCAAAGATCGATATGGCGCATATCAATATGCTGATGCGTGACCCGGTTATCTATCGCATTAAACATGCACATCATCATCGTACGGGTGATAAATGGTGTATTTATCCAATGTATGATATGGCGCATGGTCAAAGTGATTCAATAGAAAATATCACACATTCAATTTGTACACTTGAATTTGTTCCGCATCGTGAATTGTATGATTGGCTGATCGAAAAGTTAGAGATATATCCTTCGCATCAATATGAATTTGCAAGACGCAATATCAATTACACAGTTACAAGTAAAAGAAAATTATTGCAACTGGTAAATGAAAATTATGTTACAGGCTGGGATGATCCGAGAATGCCAACGATCACTGGTCTTCGCCGTCGTGGTTATACTCCGGAAAGCATTCGGGAATTTTGTGATAGAATTGGAATTGCAAAAAGAGAAAATATTGTTGATGTTGGGTTACTTGAATTTTGTTTAAGAGAGCATTTAAATAAGATAGCATTGAGAAGAATGGTGGTGTTTGATCCGGTAAAAGTTGTTATCACGAATTACACGAATGAACACGAATTATTCGAAACTGATAATAATCCTGAGGATCCGAATACAGGTGTTCGGCAGATCTCATTCAGCAAAGAAATTTATATAGAACGGGATGATTTTATGGAGAACCCACCGAAAAAATATTTTCGTTTAGCACCAGGACAAATGGTGAGATTGAAAAGTGCTTACATTATTAAATGTGATGAAGTGATAAAAGATGCTACCGGAAATGTGACTGAGCTTCATTGCTCTTATATTCCCGAAAGTAAAAGTGGCAGCGACACATCTGGTATTCATGTAAAGGGTACATTACATTGGGTGAATGTTGCTGATGCTGGGACAGTAGAAGTAAGAGAATATGATCGCTTATTCAGAGTGGAAGACCCTTCAAGCGAAGAGGGAAATTTCAAAGATTATATAAATCCCGATTCGCTGAAAGTAGTGAAGGGTTATGCCGAACCGGCAATTAAGAACGCAAAGTTTAGCGACAGGTTCCAGTTCTTGCGTAAAGGGTATTATTGTCTTGATAAAGATTCTTCAGAAGAAGGAATGATCTTCAATCGTACGGTGACCCTGAAAGATGGTTGGAAAAAATAATTTCGGGACTCTTTGCTTTCATCTTCTTTAATGAGAAAATATAAACCTAATACCACCCTCCTGTATAAATTTTTCGGGGCTTGTGCAATTATATTAATCATCGGCGGGATTGTGATGGAGATCTTTGGTCTTGAATCTTCATTTGTTCCGGGTCCTACTTATGAGTCATCAACTATTTCTGGGAGAGAGGTAACATGGATCGGTACAGGAATGCTGATCTTGCTCCTTGGATTCTATTTATTAAAAGAAAAACGAAAATCCCGGGCTAAATGAGTTTTGTTTTTGCCTAATCATTTTCTTCACTATTAATTATCATACAATCGTTTGACTTTTATCAGGAATATTCTTTTATGCAAAGGATATATTTGGTTAAAAGATTATATGAGCTACGTTAATATATTAAGAGCCGGTACCGATCATACCATTTGGGCAAAAGGACTTGAATTCTACAAGGATGAACTGGAGCTGATGACTAAGAGGCTTCTCGCTGTTTCTTCAAAAAACACTTCTGCGGAAGCAAGCAAAGGAGTTGAGCATTTTCAAAACCAATTCATCATACAGCAAAAAAATATAAGTGATTTAAAACATGTAGTAAGAAATTATGTAAAGGGGCTAAGCAATGATGCACAAAATCATAGCGGGCATGTGGATGCGATTTTTCTAACGCAGGGAGATGGTTTACGTGGAAGATATGAACAACTTGAACTTATCATGAACAGCCTTCGGCATGAGTTCAATGATTTTTTAAGTAAGTGGATGTGAGCTTGATATACCCAGTTTTGAAAACGAATTTCATTCATAGTGTTGTTATTCCGACGAAGGAGGAATCAATACGCCTTACCTCTATGAGTAGCATTCGATGGAGGCCATTCTCCTAAAATTTCATGATCGAGAAATTTCCATGATGGATTAGACGATTTTATCAACTCTTCTTTTTTCTTTCTGTTCCATCCTTTGATTTCTTTTTCTCTTAGAATAGCATTATAACTACTTATACTCTCCGAAAACACTTCTTAGCTCATCGGCAATTTCACCAAGGGTAATCTTATTTTCTACAGCTTCTATTACAGCCGGCATTAGATTCTCACCGCTAACGGCTTTATCATTTAGTTGCTGGAGCAATTGATCAACTTTGGCTCTATCCCTGCTGTCTCTTAATCTTGCCAGTTTATTAGCTTGTAAAGTTCTAATGCTGTCATCAATTCTAAACCCAGGAATTGGGACTTCATCTTCCACCTGGAATTTATTTACACCCACAATGATCTTCTCATTTGTTTCCACTTTACGTTGATGTTCGTAAGCACTGCGTGCAATTTCATTTTGTATAAATCCTTCTTCAATTGCATTGACGCTGCCACCCATTGCATCTATTTTCTCAATCAGTTTCCAGGCAGCGTTTTCGACTTCATCAGTAAGCGATTCGATAAAATAACTCCCGCCAAGCGGATCAACTGTATCCGGTGCGCCGCTTTCAAATGCAACAACCTGCTGTGTTCGCAACGCAATTCTTGCTGCTTCTTCTGTTGGTAAACTCAATGCTTCATCATAACCATTTGTATGCAAAGATTGTGTTCCTCCAAGCACTGCAGCCAATGTTTGAATAGTAACTCTTGAAATATTATTTAAGGGTTGTTGCGCTGTCAGCGTACTGCCGCCTGTTTGTGAATGAAATCTAAGCATCATAGCTTTTGGATCAGTGGCGCCGAGTTCTTTCATCATTTTTGCCCACATTCTTCTTGCTGCACGAAACTTAGCCACTTCTTCAAATAAATTATTATGTGCATTGAAAAAGAAAGAAAGCCTTTTGCCAAAAACATTTATGTCAAGACCTTTTTCCAACGCTGCTTTTACATAAGCTTTTCCATTACTTAATGTAAAAGCAATTTCCTGTACTGCTGTGCTTCCTGCTTCACGAATATGATAACCACTAATGGAAATGGTATTCCATTTTGGTAATTCCTGGCTGCACCATTCAAAAATATCAGTAACGATCCGCATGGAAGGTTTAGGGGGAAAGATATACGTTCCCCTTGCTGCATATTCTTTTAAGATATCATTTTGGATTGTACCTGTGATCTTTTTCAGGTCAGCACCTTGTTGTTTTGCCAATGCTACATAAAATGAAAGAAGAATAAATCCTGTGGCATTAATTGTCATAGAAGTGGAAACATCTTCCAACTTTATTCTGTCAAACAAGGCCTTCATGTCTTCTATTGAATCAATTGCAACACCAACCTTACCAACTTCACCTTCTGCCAATGCGTGATCACTATCATATCCTATTTGTGTTGGCAAATCAAAAGCAACGCTTAA
>Ga0070698_100007870_pt1 | contig 11536 bp, 8 predicted proteins | sample KBSK1502metaG_FD_65477 | JGI IMG/M metagenome (GOLD analysis project Ga0070698, IMG submission 65477) | Corn, switchgrass and miscanthus rhizosphere microbial communities from Kellogg Biological Station, Michigan, USA - KBS K1-50-2 metaG | ecosystem: Host-associated > Plants > Roots >...
GGCGGCCAGCTCATCGAAGATCGCGAGCTCCAGCGCCAGCGCCTGGTCGGCGGCGCGGCCGATGCGCGTTTCGAGATCGGCGAGCTCGGCTGTGCTGAAGCGCGTGGCATTGGCCATCGATTGGCGGCGGGTGAAGCCCAGCGCCGCGAGATCGAGCTTGTCCGCGTGCGTGGCCGTCACCTCGATGTGATAGCCGATCATGTTGTTGTGCCGGATTTTCAGCGACGGCACGCCGCTCGAGGTCCGGTACTTGGCCTCGAGCGCGGCCACGGTCTTGCGGCTGTCGTCGCGCAGGGTGCGCTGCTCGTCGAGCTCGGTCCGGTAACCGACACGGATGAAGCCGCCATCGCGCGCGAACAAGGGCGGCTCGTCGGCCAGGGCGGCGCCCAGCGCATCGATCAGCGGTCGGTGATCGGAGCAGGCCGCGACGATTTCCGCGAGCGGCGCCGGCGGCGGCGCCAGCGCCTCGGGTTCGGCGCGCAAGGCAGCGGCCAGCGCCTCGCCCGAGTCGAGGCCGTCGCGCAGGGCCGAAAGATCGCGCGGACCGCCGCGGCCGACCGACAGCCGCTGCAGCGCGCGCTCGATATCGGGCGTGCGGCGCAGCGCCTCGCGCACGCGCTCGCGCACGGCCGGCCGCTCGACGAACAGCTGCACCAGGTCGAGGCGACGCTCGATCTCGCCCCGCTCGGTGAGCGGCGCGGCGATCCGCTCGGCCAACAGGCGGGCGCCGGGACCGGTCAAGGTGCGATCGATGGTGGCTAAAAGGCTGCCGTCGCGCCGGCCGTCGAGGCCGCGCACCAGCTCGAGATTGCGCCGCGTCGCCGGATCGATCTCCATCGTGCCGTCGGCGCGCTGGCGGCGCGGCGGCGCCAGCGCCGGCAATTTGCCGGCTTGCGTCAGCTCGACATAGTCGAGCAGCGCGCCGCACGCCGCGACTTCGGCGCGTGAGTACGAGCCGAAGCTGTCGAGGGCGGCGACGTTGAAGGCCGCCTGCAGGCGCTTGCGGGCATTGTCGCTGTCGAAGCGCGCCGAGGGCAGCGGCGTCAGCACCGCGTTCCATTCTTCCAGCGCCAGCTTCACCGGCTCGCGCGCCAGCAGCCGGTCGGGCACCAGCACCTCACCCGGCGCCAGCCGCGCCAGGGCAGCCGCAAGCTGGCTTGCCAGCAACGGCTGGGTGGCGAAGTCGGCGGTCGACAGATCGAGCCAGGCCAGCGCCAGCTCGCCCTGGGCCTCGGCGATCGCCGCCAGATAATTGTGGCTGCGCGCGTCGAGCAGCGCGTCCTCGGTCAGCGTGCCGGGCGTGATGACCCGCACCACGGCGCGCTCGACGACCGACTTGGCGCCGCGCTTCTTGGCCTCGGCCGGATCCTCGACCTGCTCGCAGACCGCGACCTTGAAGCCCTGGCGGATCAGCCGCGACAGATAGGCCTCATGGCTGTGCACCGGCACGCCGCACATCTTGATGTCTTGGCCCAGATGCTGGCCGCGCTTGGTCAGCGCAATGTCGAGCGCCGCCGAGGCCTTGACGGCATCGTCGAAGAACAGCTCGTAGAAATCGCCCATCCGGTAAAACACCAGATGATCGGGATGCGCCGCCTTGATGGCCAGGTACTGGCGCATCATGGGCGTGGCATCGGCCGGAACCGCCGAGGTCGAGGGGCTGCTGTCGGGCACGAAAACGGTTTAGCATGCCGGCGCCTTCTGCGATGGGGGCCAATTGGGGGAAATCAACGTGGCTTGGCTGGATGGCGTCGATCGCGCGGTGGGCAGGCTGATCGGCGCCGGCCGCTGGCTGGTGCTGCCGGTCGCCTTGATCCTGTTCCTGCAGTGGCCCTTGCGCGATTTCGTGCGCGCCTGGTCGCGCGAGGCCAACGATCTCGGGCAATGGGTCTTCGCGCTCTATGTCAGCCTTGCCATGACTTTCGCCACGCGCGAACGGGCCCACCTCGCCGTGGACGCCATTGCGCACGGCTACACCGCGCGGCTGCGCGGCCTCATCGCCCGCTGGGGCGGCTTCGCTTGCGTGGCGCCCTGGGCGCTTTTCATGATCTGGACGATCGGGCCCACCGTGCAGCGCTCGGTGCTCGGCCTGGAGAAATTCCCCGACACCTTCAATCCGGGTTACTTCCTGGTGAAAGTCGCCGCGCTGCTGCTTGCGGTGCTGGCACTGGTGCAGGCGCTACTCGACCTGCGGCGGCCGGCGAGGGATTGATCGATGGAAGCGGCCGGCCTCTGGATGCTGCTGGCCGTCGCCGCCGTGCTGCTGGGAACCGGACTGCCGGCTTTTGCCGTGCTGATGGGCGTGTCGGTGCTGTTCGGGGCGCTGGGTCTCCTCACCGGCAACCTGGAATGGGCGCTGCTGACGGCGTTGCCCAGCCGCATCATCGGGCTTCTGGAGAACGACCTGCTGCAGGCGCTGCCGCTTTATGTCTTCATGGGCGCGCTGCTCAACCGCCTGCCCCTGGCCGACCGGCTGTTCCGCTGCGGCGTGGCGCTGGGCGGACGGTCGACCGCGTCGCCGGCGCTCGCCACCCTGTGGCTCGGCGCATTGCTGGCGCCAATGAACGGCTCGGTGGGGGCGAGCGTCGCCATGCTGTCGCGCAGCGTCGCGCCCAAGCTCGCCCAGCGCGGCGTGCCGGCCGCCGAGAGCACGGCGCTGGTCTGCGTCGCCAGCACGCTCGGTGTCGTCATCCCGCCGTCGCTGGTCCTGATCCTGCTGGGCGACGCCATGATGCGCGCCCATACCGAGGCGACCAACGTCACCAAGGAAATGGTGCGCATCGTCAACACCCAGGACATCTTCCGCGGCGCCCTCGTGCCGGCCGCTCTCTTCCTTGTCTTTTGTCTCGTTGTGGCGTGGCTGCTCGGCCGCCGCACGCTGGCGCGGCGGTCGCAGCAGCGGCCCCAGGCGGGGGAATGGGCGACCGCCATTATCGCGGCGATTTTCGTGGTCGGCCTGCTGGCGGGCGTCGCCGCCGGCTATTTCTATGCCGTCGAAGCGGCCGCCATGGGGGGGACCGCGTTGCTGCTGTATGGACTGTTGAGCGGCGGGCTGCGCGGCGCTGCTTTCCGCGCGGTGCTGCACGACACCATGGCGGTGAGTGGAGCGCTGTTCGCCCTGTTCGTCGCCGCCACCACCTTCACCCTCTTGTTCCGCGCCTTCGGCTCCGACCGCGTGCTTGATACGTGGGTCGGCCTGGTGCCGGGAGGCGCCACGGGCGCGGCGATCACGGTCCTGGTGGTGTTCGCGCTCTCGGCATTCGTGCTCGACGCGTTCGAGATCGTGTTCGTGATCGTGCCCATCGTCATGCCCTCGGTGCTGACGCGCGCGCCCGATGCGGTCTGGATCTCGGTGCTGGCACTGCTCGCCCTGCAGGCGAGCTTCCTGGTGCCGCCCAGCGGCTATGCCGTGATGATGGCAAGGAGTGCGCTTGCCGAAAAAGCCCCCATCCGAGAGGTCACGCGGGCGTTGGCGCCCTACCTCGCCGCGCAGCTCGTCGTGCTGGCGCTGGTGGTGCTGATGCCGCAATTGGCCCATCTCGCCCAGCCCAAGAGCGCCAGCCCACCGCCTGTCGAAAAGATCGACGACGAAACCGCCCGTAAGCGGTTCAACGACATGCTGAAGCTGCCGCCGCCGCCCGAAGAATAAAGAGCCAAGGAACGTTTTCGCACACCTCGTTGCAGTGCGGCATGGCCGCTGGCCCCGAGCGGGGATTGCCGCCAATATGCCGTCTCACCCGGGAGAGAAACGACGATGGCGAGCAGCGGCTCGGAAGCAATGGTCAACGAGATGGGCGATCTCGACGGCGATTCGCTGCGCATGCATCGCGAGGGCCGGCCCGGCAAGATCGAGATCATCGCCACCAAGCCGCTGGTCACCCAGCGCGACCTGGCGCTGGCCTATTCGCCGGGCGTCGCCGCGCCCTGCCTGGAAATCGCCAAGGATTCCTCGACCGCCTACGACTACACCATCCGCGGCAACCTCGTCGCCGTGATCTCCAACGGCACCGCCGTGCTCGGCCTGGGCGACATCGGCGCGCTGGCCAGCAAGCCGGTGATGGAAGGCAAGGCCGTCCTGTTCAAGCGCTTCGCCGACGTCGACTGCATCGACCTCGAGGTCGACACCAAGGACGTCGACGAATTCGTCAACTGCGTGCGCTTTCTCGGGCCGACCTTCGGCGGCATCAACCTCGAGGACATCAAGGCGCCGGAGTGCTTCATCATCGAGCAGCGCCTGCGCGAGGTGATGGACATCCCGATCTTCCATGACGACCAGCACGGCACCGCCATCGTCTCGGCCGCCGGCCTGATCAACGCGCTCCACCTCACCGGCCGCAACATCAAGGACATCAAGATGGTGGTGAACGGCGCCGGTGCCGCTTCGATCGCCTGCATCGAGCTTGTGAAGGCGATGGGCATGCCGCACGAGAACGCCATCCTGTGCGACACCAAGGGCGTGCTGTGGCAGGGCCGCACCGAGGGCATGAACCAGTGGAAGAGCGCCCACGCGGTGCGCACCAAGGCGCGCACGCTGGCCGAGGCGATGAAGGGCGCCGACGTCTTCTTCGGCCTGTCGGTCAAGGGCGCGGTGACCAAGGACATGGTGAAATCGATGGCCGACAAGCCGATCATCTTCGCCATGGCCAACCCCGATCCCGAGATCACGCCGGAGGACGTCCGCTCGGTGCGCCGCGACGCCATCATCGCCACCGGCCGCAGCGATTACGCCAACCAGATCAACAACGTGCTGGGCTTCCCCTACATCTTCCGCGGCGCGCTCGACGTGCGCGCCCGCACCATCAACGAGGCGATGAAGGTCGCCGCCGCCGAGGCGCTGGCCAAGCTCGCCCGCGAGGACGTGCCCGACGAGGTCGACCGCGCCTATTCCGGCCGCCGGCTGCGCTATGGCCCTGAATACATCATGCCGGTGCCGTTCGATCCGCGGCTCATCTCGGCGGTGTCGGCGGCGGTGGCGCAGGCGGCGATGGATTCCGGCGTGGCCCGCCGGCCGATCCCCGACATGGCCGAGTACAAGCGCGCGCTTTCCGGCCGCCTCGACCCGACCAGCCATTGGCTGCAGAGCCTGTTCGAGCAGGTCAAGGCCAACCCGCAGCGCATCGTATTCGCCGAGGGCGAGGAGGAGCGCACCATCCGCGCCGCCGTCGTGTTCCGCGACAACGGCTACGGCACGCCGGTGCTGATCGGCCGCGAGGAGCAGGTGCGCGACACCATGAAGTCGCTCGGCATCGCCGATGCAAGCGGCCTCGAGATCCACAATGCGCGGCTCAGCACGCGCAACAAGCCCTACACCGACCTGGTCTACAAGCGCCTGCAGCGCGACGGCTACCTGCGCCGCGACGTGCAGCGCATGGTCAACCAGGGCCGTAACGTGTTCGGCGCCTGCATGGTGGCGATGGGCGACGCCGCCGGCATGGTAACCGGCATCACGCGGCGCTTCCCCGAATGTTATAGCGACATCAAGCGCGTGATTGACGAGCGTCCGGGAAAGGTGCCGATCGGTTATTCCATCGTCGTGGCGCGCCACGGCACGGTGTTCCTGGCCGACACCTCGATCAACGAGACGCCCTCGCCCGAGCAGCTCGCCACCATCGCCAAGCAGATGGCCGGCAATGCCCGCACCATGGGCCACGAGCCGCGGATCGCTTTCATGTCCTTCTCCAACTTCGGCAGCCGCGAGATCGACCGCATCGATCGCATTCGCAAGGCGATCCGCCTGCTCGACGCCGAGAAGGTGGACTTCGAGTATGACGGCGAGATGCAAGCCGACATGGCGCTCGATTACGAGCTGTTGCGCGAGACCTATCCGTTCTGCCGCCTCACCGGCCCGGCCAACGTGCTGGTTATGCCGGGCCTGCACTCCGCCCACATCTCCTCGCGCCTGATGCAGCGGCTGGGCGGGGTCACGGTGATCGGTCCGGTGATCGACGGCCTGCAAAAGCCGATGCAGATCGTGCAGATGGGCTCGACGGTCAGCGATCTGGTGAATCACGCCGCCCTCGCAGCCTATGGGGCGCTCAACGGACGGAGGTAGTGATGGTCGATCTTGTCATCCGCGGTGCGGTGATCGTCGACGGCCTGGGACACGAGCCGCGGCGCGCCGATCTCGCGGTCAAGGACGGCCGCATCGCCGCCATCGGCGAGGTCACGGACCGGGGCGCCGAGACGATCGACGCCGATGGCCTGGTGCTCTCGCCCGGCATCGTCGACATCCACACCCACTACGACGCGCAGGTCACCTGGGATGCCACGCTCTCGCCGTCGCCCTCGCTCGGCGTCACCACGGCGGTGATGGGCAATTGCGGCTTCGGCATCGTGCCGGCGCCGCCCAAGGCGCGCGACCTGGTGATCCGCAACCTCTCGGTGGTCGAGGGCATGGACCTCGACGCGCTGCGCCAGGGCATCGCCTGGGACTTCGAGAGCTTCGCCGACTACATGGCGATGCTGCGCCGGCGCGGCGCCTACGCCAACCTCGCCGTGCTGGCCGGCCATTCGACCATCCGCACCGCGGTGATGGGCGAGGATGCCTCGCAGCGCGCGCTGGCAACGCCCGAGGAGCTCGAGCGCATGAAGGCCATGGTGGCCGACGCCATGGCAGAGGGCGCCATCGGGCTCGGCGCCTCCTACTCGCTCAACCATTCGGGCTATGGCGGCGTGCCCATGCCGTCCACCATCGCGCCGATGTCGGAGCTCGATGCGCTGGTCGGAGCCATGGGACCGCGCGGGCGCGGCGTCGTCGAGATCGCCTCAGGTGCAAAGACGCCGCAGGAGCTGGAGCCGATGGCGGCCAAGCATGGCCGGCCGTTCTTCCAGGGCACCGGCATGGCCATGTACAACGAGCAGGAACCGGCGCGCGCCTTGCGCATCTTCGACGATTGCGCCGCCGCGCTGCGCCGCGGCGTCGGTCTCTATGTCCAGATCCCCTGCCAGCCGTTGTCGTTCGACTTCACCATGGCCAATGCCTATCCGTTCTACAGCCAGCCGGCCTTCGACCCGATCAAGGCTTTTGCGCCCGAGCAGCTCAAATCGGTGTTCCGCGATCCATCGTGGCGCGCCAAGTTCCGCGAGAATGCCAGAAACCCGCGGCCCGGCATGATCTTCCAGGGCAACTGGGATCGCGTGATGGTGGCCGTGCCGCACAAGGCCTCGAACGCCAAGTACGCCAACCGCTACGCCGCCGAGATCGCCAAATCGGAACATCGCGATCCTTTGGACGTGGTGCTCGACCTGGCGCTCGACGAGAATCTCGAGACCGCCTTCCTCGGCCGTTTCCTGAATGTCGGTGACGAGGGCGTGGCGCGCCTGCTCAAGCATGAGGCGGGCGTGGTGGCGCTGAGCGATGCCGGTGCGCACCTTATCTATATGTGCGACGCGGGCTTTGGCCTGCACTTCCTGGCCCATTGGGTGCGCGAGCGCGGCGATTTCGACCTGGTCGAAGGCATCCGCCGCCTGACCAGCCATCCCGCCGATCTCTACGGCATCCCGAACCGTGGCCGGCTCACGGTCGGCGCGCAGGCCGACCTCTTGCTGTTCGATCCCGCCACCGTGGGCGTCAGCCCGGCCGAGCGGGTGGCCGACCTGCCGGGCGGCGGCCGACGCACCATCCGCCGTCCGACCGGCGTGCATGGCGTGTTCTGCAACGGTGTCCGGACATTTGACGGCAAGGATTATGTGAAACACGCCAAGGGGCCCGGCCACGTACTGGACCGGTTCAATTCCTCGCAGGGACGGCATTCCGCCATCGCTGCGCAATGATGCTGAGACTGTCATCGCGCGCGGGGTAGCCGACAGGGAGTGCTTCCCGGCCCCCTTTCGCCGGTATAGGGTTTTTATAAGCAAATCGCCTGGGAGGGCGCCATGACGGTCATGAAAATCAGCAGCCGGAGTCTGTCTTCCATCCGCCGCCGCAGCCTGGTCAAGGGCGGCATGGCCGGTATCCTTGCCAGCGGACTGGCGCCCAGCTTTGCCCGCGCCGAGGCCAAGAAGCTGGTGATGGCCCACCTCAACGCCGTGCCGGAATCGGCGGCGGTCGCCTTCGACTGGCAGGCCCAGGAAGTGCGCAAGCGCTCGGGCGGCGAGCTCGACATGCAGTTCTTCGGCTCGACCTTGCTCAACAAGGAGCTCGAGATCATGAACGCGGTGAAGTCGGGCAACATCGCCATCGGCAACCCCGGCGGCGCCGCGGCGACGGTGTTCCCCGAGATGGGCGTGTTCCTGGTGCCCTACCTCGTGCAGAGCTACGACCAGGCCTACAAGATGTTCAACGGCAAGATCGGCGACGCGCTCGATAAGCAGTTCCAGGAGAAGTACAAGCTCAAGACGCTGTGCTTCTTCGACTATGGCTTCCGCCATTTCTGGACCAGCAAGAAGGCGATCGTCGAGCCCAAGGACCTGCGCGGCGCCAAGATCCGCGTGCAGCAGGCCAAGGTGTTCGGCGACACCATCAACGGGCTGGGCGGCAACGCCGTGCCGATGGCCTGGGGCGAGGTCATCTCGGCGGCCAAGTCGGGCGTGATCGACGGCGGCGACCTGCCGATCGTCAACCAGATCGCGCTGAAAATCTACGAGGTCTCGAAGTACTGCTCGATGACCTTCCACAATTACGGTCCCACACTCAACACCATGAACCTCTCGGTGTGGGAGGGCTTGAGCGAGCCGCACAAGAAGCTGATGCTCAACACCAGCCGCGAGGCGCAGGCCAAGTGCCGCGAGCTCACCGAATCGGTCGACAACTTCGCCGCGGCGAAGAGGGAGCTTGAGCCCAAGGGCATGACGGTGGTGCAGGCCAATGTCGAGGCCTTCCGCAAGGTCGCGCAGGAGAAGATCTGGCCGGCCTACAAGCAGCAATATGCCGGCCTGTGGGACCAGATCGCGGAGTTCAAGGCATAGGGACGCGCATCGCCCCGATGCGGAAGATCATCAGCGACATTCCCAAGTTCGTCGTCGCCTTCCTGCTGGTCGCCGCCATCGTCAATCTGCTGATCGGCGTGTTCCTGCGCTATGTCATGCTCGAGGTGACGGATTGGCTCGACGTCGATCCGATCCGTTTCACCTGGGTCGAGGAGGTGGGCGAGATGATGCTGGCCTGGCTCACCTTGATCGGCGCGGCGATCGGCGTGCGCGAACGCACCCACTTCACCCTGCACGTGCTGCAGCTGTCGCCCGCCGCTCAAGTTTGGGCCGACCGCATCCACCATGTGCTGATCGCAGGATTCGGCGGGCTCGCCGCCTGGTACGGCGTGAAGCTCTGTCTGCTCAACCGCACCCTCGCCACGCCGGGACTCGAGATCAATCTCGCCGTGCTCTACGCCTCGGCGGTGGTGGGCGGCGTCCTGCTGGTGATCTACGCCGTCTCCATGATCGTGGCGCCGCCGCCGCGCGATCACAGTATCGTACCACTGGAAGTCAGGGCCGAATGATTCTGCTCGCCGCGGCGGCGATCTTCGTCGTCCTGATCCTTTTCTCCATGCCGATCGTCTTCGCGCTCGGCGTCTCGGGCGTGGCCGGCCTCGCGATCGGCGGCTACGACATGCAGGTGCTGTCCTCGAGCATGGTCTCGGGCTCGCAGAGCTGGGTCCTGCTCGCCATCCCGGCCTTCGTCTTCGCCGGCGGGCTGATGGAAAAATGCGGCATGAGCCATGCCCTGGTCGACTTCGCCCGCGCCCTGGTCGGCTGGGTCAAGGGCGGGCTCGGCATGTCGGTGATCGTGGTCGCCTACTTCTTCTCCGACATCTGCGGCTCGAAGATGGCCGAAGTCTCCGCGCTCGGTTCGACCCTGATGCCGCCGCTCACCAAGGCGGGCTACAAGCCCCACGACTCGGCGTCGCTGATCGCCGCCGGCACGGCAATGGGCATGCTGGTGCCACCCGCCATCTTCATGATCGTGATCGCGCAGGTCACCAACACCTCGGCGGTGGCGCTGTTCCTGGCGGGCTTCGTGCCGGCCGCCACCATCATGGTCTGCCTGATGGTGCTGGTCTATTTCCGCGCCCGCAAATACGACTGGCCGGTCGATGTGCGGCCGAACCGGCAGTTCCTGTGGAGCTCGGCCCAGCGCGCCGCGGTGCCGCTGGTGATCCCGATCGTGATCCTGGGCGGCTTTTTCCTCGGCATCTTCACCGCCACCGAAGCGGGCGCCGTCGTCGCGGGCTATGCCTTCATCGCCGCGCTGTTCTATTACAAGAACGTCACCTTCCGCGAGATGGCCAAGCTCGCCTACGAAAGCGCGATCCTGACGGCCGCGGTGGTGTTCCTGCTGGCCGTCGCCTCGGTGTTCCAATACCTGATGGGCGTCTCGGGCGTGCCGAAGCTCTTGGCCGACGTGCTGGGTCCGCTGAAAACCATGCCGTGGCTGTTCCTGCTCTGCACCGCGCTGATCACCATGATGTTCGGCATGGTGCTGGAAGGCCTGCCGGCCGCCGTCGTGCTGATCCCGGTGGTGTTCCCGATCGCCGAGGCGATGGGCATCGATCCCATCCATTTCAACATCGTGCAGACGGCGGCGGTCGGCATCGGCCTGTTCTTGCCGCCGATGGGCGTCGGCCTCCTGATGGCGCTGAAATTCGCCAACCTCACGGTCGGCGAGCACTGGCGTTCCTACCTGCCCTATATCGCCGCCCTGCTGGTCGGGCTGATGCTGATCATCCTGTTCCCGCAGCTCTCGCTGTTCCTGCCGCGCAGCGCCGGCCTGATCAAGTGACTTTGAGCACCGTGAGTTCGTGGCGGCGGCCGTCGCGCGCCGTCCAGCTGATCGACTGGCCCTCGGCGAGGCCGATCAGGGCGGCGCCGACCGGCGTCATCACCGAGATGCGGTGCGCATCGAGGCTTTCGTCGGCCGGGTAGACCAGGGTGAGTGTCCTCTGCTGGCCGTCGTCCGACTTGAAGGTCACGGTCGAGCCCATGCGCACGACGTTGGCCGGCACCGCCTTCGCATCGACCACCCGTGCGCGATCCATCTCCGACAGCAGCTCTTGCGCGACGTCCGGCAGGCGCTCCAGCGAGGCGGTGGCAAGGTCGGTCAGCCGCTCGTAATCGGCATTACTGACGATGATCTGGGGTACCGAACGGGTCCGAACGACGTCGCGCATGGCGATCTCCTGAAACAACGCACGTCAAGCCGCAGTAAACGTTGCTGCATGAACTGTCTGATGGATGCTTGTTCGCCTGGTGGACTGCTTACTTCTGGGCGAAGCGTGCGCCCCCAGGCGGGGCGCAGCAAGGGCCGGCTGGGGGACTACGCTGGGGCGACCGGTTGGTTCCGTCGCCCCACCAACGGGTGGGTGGCCAAACTTTTCATACCTAAGGAAATGGGGCTTCGAGCCCGCGAAATCAAGCTACTTGGTGGGCTTGTCCAGCCCGTCGCGCGCACGCCGTGCCTCATAGGCCTGCACCACGGCATAGGCCATTCGCAGATTAGGTGCGGCGACGCCGAACTTGCGGGCCCGGCCCAGCATGTCGCCGATCACGTGGCGGCCCTCGATCGCGCCGCCCTTCTCGAGGTCGCCGAGCATGGAGGCGG
>Ga0070698_100007871_pt1 | contig 11536 bp, 7 predicted proteins | sample KBSK1502metaG_FD_65477 | JGI IMG/M metagenome (GOLD analysis project Ga0070698, IMG submission 65477) | Corn, switchgrass and miscanthus rhizosphere microbial communities from Kellogg Biological Station, Michigan, USA - KBS K1-50-2 metaG | ecosystem: Host-associated > Plants > Roots >...
CCCGGACATAGCGGCTCGATCAGTGGCACCTGGACCGCGGTCGACGTTGTGGCCGTTCCATCGCAGAATGTCTCGGCAGGCGACTTCGCGGGTCTAGTTAAGATTCTCCGCGCCCACTTAGGTTATGCCAATATCCACACGCCGCTGTTTTTAGGAGGCGAAATCCGAGGGCAGGTTAGTGTCCACGAAGAGGACCGCGAGGACAACAGATAGTCGGCATAGTGACTCGTGACTTAGGGTCGGGGGCTGGCGACTTAGGATCGGGGGCTGGCGGTCAGGACTCCCAGGGAGTCTTCGTGTGGCTTCGAGAGGCTCTTATCCCTCGTTCAACGCAACCCCTTGCCCGCTTTTAGCCGTTGCTCAAGTTGAGCGTACCGTGCAATAGATGTTAGGTAGAATCATGCCCGCCCGTATGAAACTCGCCTAACCATACAGCTCTTTCCAGGCCTCTTACTCAGAGGCAAGGGTTCATTGTTTCGGAATTGTCATCAAGTTAGGACCACGACCCACCAAACCACACTTACGCAACATGAACAAACCGCGGTCTATTTAGTGTCTTTCTTGTGCGTCAGTATGTTGCATGCTTCGGAAGCGGAGGTGGGATCGATCGCTACATTCCCTTCGTCGATGTGTTGAATGATTCCGTTCTTGTCGATTACAAAGGTAGCACGATTCCCAAAGCCCTGCGCCTCATTGAAAATGCCGTAGTCCCTCACCACAGTTCGTTTGAAATCGCTCAGCAGGGGAAACGTGACGCCGATGTCTTGCGCGAAGCGTTTGTTGGCGGGAACACTATCTACACTGATGCCGAAAACCTGCGTGTCTGTTCCTTCGAATTTGGCGATATCAGCCTGATACGCCTTCAACTCTTTCGTTCAACCACCGGTAAAAGCCAAAACGTAAAAAGCAAGCACCACATTCTTCTTCCCTTTGAAATCGCTTAGCTTCACTTTCTCGCCAGTAGTGCTGGGCAGCGTAAAATCCGGGGCGGGTTCGCCGATTTTCAGATTTGTTTTCGGCGGGGATGGCTGTTGGGCAATAGCGACTAGGATCATCGTCAACAACAGGCAAAGGCTGAAGGATAGTCTCATCATCTATGCGTCTCCTCTTGTGGGGCTCGAAGGCAACCTTAGTTTACAGTCTGAACGTTGTTGATGACAACGCGTTCAGTGTCACCTACTTAAGCAGTGGACCCCTTTGTGAATTGTCTTCTTTATCAACGGCCGATCAAACCAATCTTATCGAACCTCAGCTCCTGTCGGCGCATGAATCGGGACGCTCGACAACTGCGCCAGCGCTGGCGCATTGTTGCCAAATCGAGTTTTTGGCAGCCATAGGGGCAAATCTGTTTGGCGAAGTCTGAATCGGGATTAGAACTGTAACTTAAGAGACATTTGGATGGAGCGAGGCCCACCGGTTTGATAGACCGAGTTCAAGCCAACGCTACCAACATTGCTTCCCAAACTACTTCCCAACATCGCAGTAGAGCGTCCGAATAGGCCGCTGCCAAGGTCTCCAACGGGATCGCCAAAATTTGGATGATTGAAGACGTTAAAGAAATCCGCCGCAAATTGCAGGTTGATTCTTTCAGTTAGCGCAAAGCGGCGGCGCAGCCCCAGATCTAGCTGTGCGACAGGGAAACCCCGCAAAGCGTTTCGCCCAAGGGTGCCTTGGCGCGCGGTCTGAGGGACGATGAACGCTTCGCGATTAACTACTTCTCCGCCCGGAAACGATGGACCTTTGAGATAGAGGGATACTCCTGAAACGAGATCCGGCCGAAAGTTGAATGGGCCAAAGCCAAGGTCGCGGCGAAAGAAAACATCAACAGGCATAGCGGAGTGTGCCGTGATGATGCCGTCCACGAACCAATCACGCAATAGCCGCTTGCCGAATGTCCCGAAAGACGGAGCAGGAATGCTGTAAGTGATTGCTCCCGCAAGAGAATGACGCACATCGAAGTCGGACGAAGCTCGATCCAGATCTGAGTTAACAATCGCGACAGGTGGATTGGCGAATGAGTCATTCGACGAGTTGTCAATCGAGTGTGACCAAGTGTAAGCGATATGCGATTGCAGACTGCGCGAGAGCCGGCGCTGGAATTGAAGCTGAAGCGCGTGATAGCTCGAACTGGCTCCGTTAGTGGTTACAAAGACCTGGCCAAAGTCGGGATTTGGATTATTCTGTAACTCCAACCGGAGCAAGCGGCGGCCAACTGCACCAACGTACGAAGCCGAAAAGCTGCGCTTGGAGCCCAACGATTGCTCGAACGTAACATTCCATTGCATGATCAAAGGTAACCGCAGGCGCGGATCAGATGCGCGGATGCTACCAACCGGCGGGTTTAGGGTGTATGGAAGAAGCTCGGTCAAAGATGAATCCATCGGATAAGCGATGTTAGAGAGAACTTTTCTTCGTAGATAAGGAAAAGAGACCGCACCATTGGCGAGGGAGCCTGAACCCAGATCGTAGAAGATGCCAAAGCCGCCGCGCAGCACTCTCTCCCACCCCTGCCGATCGGATAGTTGGTAAGCTAATCCGAAGCGCGGTGCGAAGTTATAATAAGTCGCTCGATAGTAGGGCGTGCCAGCAGGCGCAAGAGTAAGCGTCTGTGGATTATCCAGTCCCTGTACGGTGTAGAGGGCCTGGCCGTCTCTCCCTTTCGGGGACGGATTGAATTCCCAGCGCAAGCCGTGGGTGAGCGTGAGATGACGCGTGAGTCTCCAAGCGTCCTGCGCATAGGCGGAAAAGTTTGTGAAAATCATGCCTACTTCGTCCTGTGTTTGAATCGCAACAGACGAAGCGGTTCCATGGAGCGCGCTCTCCACGCCGTTGAATGAAGCGGACTGTTTAGATTTCCACTGACCGTAGATGGGAGTCAGGCGGCGATAGTCAATGCCGAATTTCAGTTGATGCGAGCCAATGAAGATCGCCAGACTGTCAACGAGATTTATCTGATGTTGAAAATTCGTAGCATCCTTGCCTACTGAGAATGAAGTATTGCCGCCAAGGCTGAAGCTATAACGCGAGTTTCGCTCTGACGAGAGAGGCGGAAAGACCAGAGAATTGTTGAAAGGTTCAGCTTCGCCAAAATCGTCCAGGTCAAAATACTTTCCTGCCCTGGTTACGCTGTAATTAGCGCGAAACTCGTGCGTGATTTTTGGAGTTACGACCTGGATGGCGCCGATGGTCAAGGTTTGAGCGCTGAAGATCATCTGGAGCGTTGTGTTCAGGCTGGTGCTGGCTCCGCCCCGCGTCTCTGTCTCCGACGGAGAGTAGCTGTACCGACCAAATAGCGACAGCTTCTCGCTGACTTTCTGGTCCACGCGAATGCTTCCGGCATGCAAAAATCCCTCATCCACGAAGCTGGCCGAGAAGCGTGCCAAACCGTTCGCGGTCTCACCACCATTTGGCACGGGGAACGCATTCAAGAAAGGACGTAGCTTTACTGGAGCCGTATCGCGTGCCCTGACCGAAGGCACGTCAACCGTTGCCACCTGCGGCTGGCGCAAACGCAGCCCTTCATAAGACACGAAGAAAAAGGTCTTGTTCTTAATGATTGGCCCACCGAACGTACCGCCGTAGTCGTGATGATTAAGCTGCGCTTTGGGCAGCTGGCTGCTGTTGGCGAACCAGTCGTTGGCGCTCAAGGCGCCGTTCCGAAAATATTCAAAGAGGCTACCGCGAAACTGGTTGCCACCGGAGCGTGTCTGCACGAGGACTTGTGCCCCGGGTGTGCGTCCAAACTCTGGTGCATAAGTACTCGTAAGAATTCTGAACTCTTGCAGCGCGTCAATTGAGAATAGGCTGTGCGTCGTGCCTAGTGCAGTCAAGCCAGGCAAGGAGCCTGAGCCGGATTGTCCCAACCCGCCGGCGCCGGCGGCCACGCCGATGTTAGCGCTGACGCCATCTACTATGAAGTAGTTCGCACTGGCGCGTTGACCTTTGGCGCTGAATTGTCCCTGCTCTGCGAAAGTCGGCTTGGTGAGGGTTACGCCAGGCGCAAGGGTGATGATAGGTTGGAAACTGCGCCCGTCGAGCGGCAGATTTTCAATCATCTGGCGATTGAGAGTCGTAGCCACCACGGGAGACCGCGGGACAATTGAACTATCCGGATCGATTGTTACGGTTTCTCCAACCTGGCCCACCTTAAGTTGGATTTTAAGAGCGACTTGGTCGTTAACCTTGAGCGAGAGGCCTCTAATTTCAGCGGTAGCAAATCCCTCGTGCTGCACCGCCACCGTGTAGCTCCCGGGCGGAAGTTCTGGGATCGTGAAGAGACCGACATGGCTGGTCTTCGCTTCCGTTCTTACTTGCGTCCTGACATCTTTGACCAGCACACTCGCCTCTGGCACAACTGCATCGTTTTCATCAACGACTGTTCCAGCTAGCGTTGCACTCGCCGGCGAAGAGTTGATGATCGTCGCGCCTTTGAAAAGCTCCTGGCTCCGCCCTTGACTAACGTTTGTGAGCAAAGCGAGAACACACAGAGACGGAAACACCCCTTTTACTGAAGACCTACGAGAGCGCATTCTCACCGCTTTCTCCACACTAGAGATTGATCTGGTTTTGGGGGCAGTTTACGCGCGTCATCTCTATGTACAAAGTTTTTTGCGACAATACCGTCACGACCTAGGGTAGGATACGGCCTTTGAGAGATTGCAAGGGGTAGCAAACAACGGACACCATGTAGCTCTCAGGCCTGTGTTCAAAATTTCCTGGGGAAGTGCAAAGATTATACTGGATTTTCACGACTAGTGATATAGCAGGAGGGTACAAACCTACAGAAGTGTAGTGATGACCAAACGCACCGATCCACCTTCGATTCTGTCGCTGCCTGCAATTTCCCGTTGCGTCCTCACTCTAGTCGCAATTCTTTTTCTCTCTTCACCAACGATCAATCTCGCTCATTCTCTCGCACGCATTGGTCCAACAATACGGCAAGACCCCAACATAGCAATCGCTGAGAAAAACTTTGCGGAAGGACAACAACTTCTAGCCGAAGGGAGTGTCGCCTCAAAACGAAAAGCGATCGAGAAATTCACAGAAGCGGTCCGAGTCTGGCACGTTGCTGGTGACCGGCGGCGAGAGGCGATCGCGCTCAGCTTCATCGGCAAGATCTATGATCTTCTGAGTGAAAAACAGAAAGCGCTGGACTTTTACAACCAGACGCTTTCACTCGTGCGCACGGTCGGCGACCGTTCGAGTGAAGCTGCCACGCTCAACAACATCGGTCTGATTTATGACGCTCTCGGCGAGAAGCAGAAAGCGCTCGACTACTACAACATCGCACTTCCCATTTTGCAAGGCGTCGGCAACACACGCGTGCAAGCCATTACGCTTGCCAACATTGGCCTGGTTCATGACTCAATCGGCGAGAAGCAGAAAGCATTGCAATCCTATCAGCAAGCACTTCCTTTGTTGCGAGCTGCGCACGATCGGGCAGCGGAAGCGGTCACCCTCAACAACCTTGGATATCTTTATGATTCAATCGGACAGCAGCAAAACGCCCTTACCTACTTCGGCCAGGCACTTCTCATCCTGCAAGAGATTGGTGACCGCCGCGTTGAAGCCATCACACTCAACAACATCGGCTTCGTTTATGACGCCCTCGATGAAAAACAGAAGGCGCTGGATTATTACAATCGCGCACTCCCCGTTTTGAGAGCTGTCGGCGATCGTCGGATGGAGGCCATTACGCTCAATAACTTAGGTCTCGTCAAAAAAGCTCTTGGTGATAACGAAAAGGCACTAGGTTTCTTCAACCAGTCGCTTGAGATACGTCGAGCTGTCAACGATCGTCCCGGCGAAGGTGTCACGCTCAGCGATCTCGGCTCAGTGTATGCACTTCTCGGTGAAGATCAGAAAGCGCTCGATCTGTATCAGGAGAGTCTTCAACTCAGCCGAGCCGGCGATGACAGAAGCACAGAGGCATCGACGTTACGTCGCGTCGCGCTCATCAATGTCAATCGCGGCCGCCTCGAAGACGCTCGCACAAACCTGGAAGATGCGCTTGCCATCGTCGAACATTTGCGCACCAGGATAGCGGGCCAGGAACTGCGCGCTTCCTACTTCGCTTCAGTCCGGCAGTTCTTTGAAACGTACATTGACCTTCTGATGCGCCTTCATCACGACAATCCTACAAGAGGCTACGACGCGCTAGCTCTGAAGGCAGCCGAACGTGCCAGCGCCCGCAGCCTTCTCGACAGTCTCACGGAAGCGCGCGCCAACATTCGGGAAGGCGTTGCCCCTTCGCTTCTGGAGCACGAACGCGCAGTGCGGCGGAAACTAGATTCGACTGCGGAGCGGCAAGCGCGATTGGCTAGTGGCAATCACGGTGAGGCAGAAGCCGGGGCTTTGAAGAGCGAGGCTGAAACACTTCTGAGCGAATATCAGGAAGTCGAAGCAGAGATGAGAGCCAACAGTCCGCGCTATGCAGCATTGATGCAACCCCAGCCCTTAAGTGCCACGGAGATTCAAGAGCAAGTACTTGATCCAGAGACGCTGCTAATCGAATATTCTCTAGGTGATGAGAAAAGCTACCTCTGGGCGGTGACGACTTCTTCCATCCAAAGCTATGAGTTGCCGCCACGCAAAACGATTGAGACAGCAACGCGCCGCGTCTATCAGTTACTCACTGAGCGCAACACGCATATCAAGTTCGAAAAGCCCGCTGAGCAAAGCGCACGCATTGCCAAAGCGGATGCCGACTACGTTTCAGCATCCACCGCTCTCAGCCAAATGCTGGTTGGCAGTATCGCTCCGCAGCTGGCGAAGAAGAGATTACTGATTGTCGGCGATGGAGCGCTCAATTATTTGCCCTTCGCTGCGCTGCCTGCACCCGTAAGTCGTGCCTCTGGGTTCGGGAATATGGAGTCAATGCGGGTTAGCAACCGTGCGTCTTCGTTTTCGAATCGCGACCCTGGATTCCAGGCTTCAGACTCCAGACTTCCCTTGATTGTCCAGCACGAAATCGTTAGCTTGCCGTCAGCTTCGACACTCGCTGTACTGCGGCACGAGTTGATAGGTCGGCCAGTGGCGGCCAAAACGCTGGCAGTCATCGCCGATCCTGTGTTTGAGAAAGATGATGGGCGACTGAAAGGGACTCGCACCGTGGAGCGAAGTAACAGACGCGATAAGAGGTCGTTTCAAAATATAAACATGATTGAGATGACCACAGCTGACATGCCGAGGTCGGTGCCTCAGTCGGAATTAGATGAAGTCCCTGAGATTCATCGTCTTCCTTTCACGCGACGCGAAGCTGATGAGATTCTAGCGATGGTGCCTGAAGCTGAACGGCTCAAGGCGCTTGATTTCGACGCGAACCGAACCATCGCAACCAGCCCTGTGCTGGGCCAGTATCGCTACGTTCACTTCGCAACCCACGGTTTTCTCAACACAGCGCATCCAGAGTTGTCAGGCATCGTGCTCTCGCTCGTCGATCGCCAGGGCAAGGAGCAAGATGGTTTTCTCTGGGCACATGAAATCTACAATTTGCGCCTGCCTGCGGAGATGGTTGTACTTAGCGGTTGCCGCACGGGCCTGGGCAAAGAGATCAAAGGCGAAGGATTGGTGGGACTCACGCGCGGCTTTATGTACGCAGGTTCGAAGCGCGTGCTGGTAAGCCTCTGGGATATTTCTGACGAAGCTTCGGCTGAACTGATGGCGCATCTTTACAGAGCCATGCTCAAAGAACATATGTCACCGGCCGCGGCTCTCAGCGCAGCACAGATCGAAATCATGAAGGAGAAGCGCTGGCAAGCACCATATTACTGGGCCGCCTTTGTGCTTCAGGGTGAGATGAGGTGAGGGGCCCTGCTCATCTTTGCTGGCGTGAGTTTTGGATGGTTGCCAGCAGGTCTTTAACGATTCTGGCACTCACATCATATCCAGAGCCTTGATACTTGCGGCTAGAATTCTCGGGCCAGATCACGTCGCCGCGCGCGTTGATGAGTTCGACAATGACATGGATTGTCTCTGGCTCGGCACCCGCATCTTTCGCGATCGAAACTTCCAGCAGAGCATCGGCGTCGTCTCGATTTCCGGCCAGGATAATTCGGTTGCTTGCTACCAATCTCTCACCAAGCATCTTGCGCAATTTCTGGCTTAAATTCTCGTCCCCGACTGTCTCAACGTAAATCTTCTTCACCGAAGGGAGCGGCACAGCTATTGGGCGTCCCTTCAGACTCCTTGTCTCTGTGCCTACTTCCGCTGCTGCTTCTTCCGGAATTCCAGTGTCAGGCCGTTGTGGAGCGGAATTACGGGCTGGGCCCTCAGTCTTTGGAGGTCCAACTCCTTCACGTTGTTGGCGTGACGTCTTTTCTGCGTTCGAAGTCTTATTACCCTCCGTTGCTGAACTTCCCGATGCGGTGTTTCCTTCTTTACTTAGCGCAATGGTCGGTCGACTGGCTGTCGCCTGGCTCTGCTCCACCGCCGGCGCATTTTCTTTCCGAGCGTATTTGATTATGCCGACAAGTCCAATAGCAAGCAGGAGAACCGCGAGCGCCGGCGCAAGGATCCTCCGATCATGCCAGATCATCCTGGCTGCGTTGTCACTCATCGATCGCGCCATTTGATGAAACAAGAGCGATACGGCGCGGACCGGATTGGTCTCGCCGTAGCTGATGTCAACGGTTGCATCATTCTTATCAGCATCAAGTGAAACGACAATCGAGATCTTTTGACCGCCTTCCAATGTGATCGAAGTATTGGCAGGTTGTACCTTGTCGTCAGCATAAGCGAGAGGGTGCAATGCCAACAGAACCTCTTCGGCGAAACTGTCACGCGAGTGCACCTCGATCACTTCGGCATCTTCGTCCAGATGGAATTGTGTCCGGCACGTTTCCTTTAAATCAAAACGGGCGCGCTCATTTCCATCAACGATAACGCGCAGGAGACCTTGATGTGTCGCCTTCCGGCGTGCGGCATTTTTGTCCAGCTCGCTTTTGATCAACTCTAATTCTTCTTCCTCGAGCTTTGCCGGCTGGCGGCGGCTAGTCGAGCTATCGTTATTTATATCGTTTGCGTAAAAGAAGCGGGGAATGTCCAAACGTGTCTCGGGAGGATCGAAACGCAGGTCGGAGATCAGTTTGCCGAAGCAATCCGGGTGAAGCACGGCATGGATGCGATTCATCTCAATCTCATCTTCTTCGTTGTGACCGTGATAGGACAGAGAGGGAATGCCCTCCCTGATCGGGTCAACTCCTGCCGAGATCAAGCAGGGTGTATTCCAGGGCGTAAAGAAGCTCAGACACTCTCGGACAAGTTCGACGAAACGACTGGGGTTATCGTCTGTTTCGAATCTTTCTTCCCCGCGAGGCCCCTGGCAAACATTGATCAGATTGCCGAAGCGCTGCTTTAGCTCTTGCATAAGAACTCCCTTTCGTGAGCGATAGTAAAAATCGTCCTTCACGCGCTCGGGGTTTTGGATCACAGCGTGATAAATGTCCATCGTCTCTGAGGTGGTGTAGCTGTGGAGCAAACGGCCCAGTCCCAACGTGACGTAAAAAGAGTTTCGCTTGATGGTTTTCCCAACAAGATGCTTGATGAAATGAATGACGAGGTCTTCTTCATCCGTGGTCGAGCCATTTCCCTTTTCCTGTGCTATCTCGTAGGGTTCTGATTCGAGGTAGATGAGGCGTTGGAGAAGGTGAGGTTCGTTAAAGGAAATCTTGTTTCTGAGCCGGTCCGGTTGCGAACGCAATAACCAGGGACGGCCCGCGGGTCTGTAATAGAGCCGTTTGCCTTGCGCGGTAGCGGCAAGCTCAAGCTTGGCCAACGCGCGCGCGACGATGCGGACGGCAGCTTCCCGGTCGCGCTGAATGAAGCAGGCGAGATGAAAAGCCTTATCCAGCAGACCATCGATAGCCACAACATCAATCACAACGCCTCAACCTGATTGTCAGTCGATACCAATGAAAACATATTGCCGCTACCGCCTAGACGATATTACAACTGCAAGATTCCTCTTCAAATATCCACAGCCTGAAGCCCACTGCGACTGCCCACTTGTCGGAATCATATTTAGCGTGACTTCGGGAAGTCCAGCGTGTCATTTTCGGAATTTCTGAAATTGACACGCTCCTCGAAGGACAAGAGGGATAAATTTTGGCCTCCCCAAGAAGCTCAGAATTTTTCCAGCTTTTCTTCTTCCCGCTTGTAGGTGTGTTGCTGGAGGCCACTCTAATTAATTAGTCGTACTAAAACGACAAACCGAATTTCTGACAAACCCCCTAACGTAAATGACACTTAAAAAGTACGAGGACAAATGCCAGGGAGGCTAGGTATGTCACATGCGAATGGATCGAAGCTCGACCACAAAGGAAGATCCGAACGCAAGTCTGTGGTCGACAGGCAGATCGGTGCAGCGAAAACGCGAATCCTATATCTGATAATTATGGGGCTAGCGGCAGTTGCGATTGTACTGCCAATACTCGAAAGAACTCCCGCACATAGCCAACCAACGAATCACGATCAGGGAAACCGGCACAAGCTGAGACACTTCGATGCCGAGATTACCGCGAACGCGAATGAACTGATCGAAAGCGGCAGATCAATTTTCCGGTTCGATACTTTTGGCGATGAAGCTTTTTGGGGTGCTGCACTCCAACTTCACAAAGCAATCGAAGGCGCCAATTTTGGCGGCGTTGGACCAGGAATAAGTCCGAACGCGGCATTGACTCTTGGCCTCAAGGTTGACGTTGATGCTCTGCCACAACCACTACAGGAGGACATTAGGAAAGGTCGGGTCAACCTGGATGATCCAGCCACAACGCTGGCCTTGTTGAAACTCAACGCCGTCCTTGGCGTCAAGGGAACCTTTCAGGGTGATAGTCTCAGCGCAGTCGGTCTTACATGTGCCGTCTGCCACTCGACCGTCGACAATTCGCTGGCTTTCGGCATTGGCCATCGTCTTGACGGGTGGGCCAATCACGATCTCGATCCTGGAAGAATCATCGCCGCCGCTCCTGATCTCAGTTCAGTCGCGAATTTGCTCGGGACAACTCAGGCAAACGTGCGCACGGTGGTGAATAGCTGGGGCCCGGGCAAATTCGACGCTGAATTGTTTCTCGACGGCAAGGCCTTTAATCCTCAGCAAGTCACAGATGGAGTAGTGACTGGGACAAACGTGTCGGGCGCGACCCTGATTCCGAATGCGTTCGGCCTGGCCGGCTTCAACCAGCACACATGGACTGGGGCCTGGGGAACGGTGACGTACTGGAATGCCTTTGTGGCCAATCTCGAGCTGCATGGCACGGGCAGGTTTTTTGATCCATGATTGAACAACGCTGCCAAGTTTCCCATCGCTGCTGCCAACGGCTTCGGAGACCTGCCGCACATCGATCCAGACGACGATCTGATCACGAAAAAACTTCCTGCGCTTCAGTTTTACCAACTAGCGATTCCGGCTCCAGCGCCAGAAGCTGGCACTGACTTCGATCCCGCCGCAGCGGCGCGTGGGGATGAACTCTTTAGCGGTAAGGCGAAATGTAACAACTGCCACGTTGAACCGCTTTGGACCGAACCCGGATGGAATTTG
>Ga0070698_100007872_pt1 | contig 11536 bp, 7 predicted proteins | sample KBSK1502metaG_FD_65477 | JGI IMG/M metagenome (GOLD analysis project Ga0070698, IMG submission 65477) | Corn, switchgrass and miscanthus rhizosphere microbial communities from Kellogg Biological Station, Michigan, USA - KBS K1-50-2 metaG | ecosystem: Host-associated > Plants > Roots >...
CTTGAACACCGGTGTTGGCGCTGGAACGCTTTTGTTCAACACTGCAGATGGAAACACCGCCACTGGTGCTGCAGCGCTTTTCAGCAACACCAGCGGCTTTGGCAACACTGCAAATGGATCGTTCGCGCTGGCTAACAACACCATAGGCACCAACAACACAGCTGTCGGGCGTGAGGCGCTTTCTGGCGATACTACTGGCAGTAACAACACGGCCGTTGGCGCTGGTGCACTCATTAGCACCACCACAAGCAGCAACAACACAGCTGTCGGGCGAGAAGCGCTCCTCCTCAACACCACCGGGGAAAGTAATGTCGCGATCGGTCGCGGAGCCCTCGGCAACAATACCACTGGTGATTCTAACCTCGCCTTGGGCATTGACGCGGGGAACCAGGTTACCACGGCCTCTAACGTTATCGCTATTGGTCACACAGGTGCGGACGTGAGCAACACCACTTGGATCGGTAACGTCTTTGGCGTGACTACGCAGAGCGGTACTACGGCGCCAGTCATTGTGTCCGACACGGGCCAGCTCGGCACGGTGGTTTCCTCGGAGCGTTTCAAAAAGGACATCGCCACCATGGAGAAAGCAAGCGAGGCAATCCTGTCACTAAGGCCGGTCACTTTCCATTATAAGAGTGACACCGGGGAAAAACCGCAATTTGGTTTGATCGCTGAAGAAGTAGCGAAAATCAATCCCGCGCTGGTGTTGCCCGACAAAGAGGGAAAACCGTACACTGTACGCTACGAGGCGGTGAACGCGATGTTGCTCAACGAGTTTCTTAAAGAACATCGCAAGGTCGAGCAACTGGAAAAACAAATTGAAGCGCTCACTGTCGGGCTACAGAAAGTGAACGCACAGCTTGAGGCGAGCAAGCCGGCGACGCAAACGGTTCTGAACAATCGCTAATAGCCGCCTGTCTCGGACAGGCGATGGCAGAGAAACAATCGGGGTAAGCGGTGATCAACGTGCCGCCCGGTACGAGGGACCAGCTCTCAATCGGGCACGCGATTCATGGTTTTCCTCCTTGGTTGAATTGCGTGCGAGTCCGGGGATAGGGGTGGGAGAAACAATGTTTTTAATGTCGTTCCCCAATCGCCAATTAGTAGGGCTAGTCGATAAATTCTTGCGTAAACGACAATGTTACAATTGCGTGACAACGCCGCGCAGCCTGATAGAAATAGTCTCGTTAAAACAGTTCGACCAAGTGATCATCAAGCTTACTAAACGAGAACGCGCTACGATCCTGGCTGCACTACGACGATGGCTAAGCTATCCGGCAGCGCGGGAAGCAGACTCCGTCGCCACAAACGGAGGAAGGCAAAGGCCGCTTGATAACGCGGAGATCGAGCGGCTCTGCGGACGCATCTCTGAACTGGCGGCAAAACGAGATGGAGCGCCGGTGCATCGTCAATCAGACAATGGTGCCCGTGAGCGGAAAGCGTCTAGAACTGCAAGATGATGTACATTCGGCTGAGAATAGCAATCACTTCAGATGGGGGTACAGACACTCATCACCATTTTGCGTAGCGCCTGCTCATGAACGTGCACGCCACCTGTTCGGGAACGGAATAACTTTTCCTTTTGCTTCGTCAGCCGCGAGGAAGAGCTCGATTGATCTTTCGAGAACCGTAACGACGCTCGCACCTGTTTGACCGGCTAGCTGTCGAAGTTTTCTCGCTGTCTTCCTGTCGATAACTCGATCAACGTTTACCCAATCGTCTCCGAGGCTTGACACGTTTATGATATAATCGAACCCAAGAATGGTGGATGAAGGTTTGTGCTTCATGCAGCCGCGTTGCTCTGAAATTCAAGCTGTCGCAAGTGACGTTTTGGTGACTAGACTGCGACTTGTTTTTGATCGCCTGGTGCTGTCTGTCTTTACACTGATAACAGGTTTTTCGAGTATTCAACATATGACACTGCGGAAGCGCCACCGCTCCATTGTGAGGCGCATCGCATCGACGCTCGCAAACGGGACCCATGGATCAGACAATTAATGCAAGCTTGGGAAATCGCGCCAACATTCGCCTCGATCATGCAGCGCGAAGCATCATAATCCCCCTTTTTGGCAGACAGAAGCCTTATGCAGCCCGTTTGGCGCGGACATCTGATCATTTGCCTGTCCCTTGGGCTGGTGGCGATCCCAATCTATTTCATGGATCTGGCGTCCGCAGGACAAGGAGGCGGCAATTGGATCACGCTGGATTTTAGGGGACTTATCTTTTGGACTTACATGACGTTGGTCGCCATCGACATCGTTTTAAGTTCAATTGGCGTCGTCTTATTTCCGAAGTCAGGAGCGTTGCGCATTCATTTTTGGTCAATGGCGCTTTCTGTAATTCTGCTGCTCACAGGTTTTGTCGTTTACGGAAAGTTGCTGCGCGCCCAGGCTATCACTAGTTGACGGCGAGCTTTAATCCAGAGTCGCTCAAGAAGTGGTGCCATTTCCCCGATGGCACTTATGAAGAAAGGCGGGGGCGGGAATCGAACCCGCGAATAGCGGTTTTGCAGACCGCGACCTTACCACTTGGCTACCCCGCCATTTGTGCGAGGAATGAGCGTAACGTGGGAGCACAGTGTGTCAACGCGGCCAAGCGGTTCGTACCAACAAATGTGATTCGTGATCGGTGATTGGTGATTAGTGACATGATTAGCGATTCAACGCCGAAAGCCGTCGCGAGCAATCGATCTAACGGTTATCTTGGCCGGTGACATCTCGCTCCTCACAACTGTTTGCAGCCGCGCGGAAACGGATTCCGGGCGGTGTGAATTCGCCCGTGCGCGCGTTTCGCAATGTGGACGGCTCTCCGTTTTTCGTGGCCCGCGCGAAGGGTGCGAAGATTTGGGATGTCGATGGGAAGGAATATATCGACTACGTGGGAAGCTGGGGACCGGCGATCCTGGGCCACGCGCCGAAAGTCGTTGTGGACGCCGTGCGCGAAGCAGCCACCGGCGGTTTGAGTTTTGGAATTCCGAATCCGCTCGAAGTGGAGATGGCGGACTTGATCTGCAAATGGGTGCCATCGATCGAGAAAGTGCGAATGGTAAACAGCGGGACGGAGGCGACCATGTCGTGCATTCGTCTCGCGCGTGCCTTCACCCAACGCGATAGAATCATTAAGTTCGACGGTTGTTATCATGGCCATGTCGATGGGCTTCTGGTGAAAACGGGCAGTGGCGCGCTGACTCACGGACGGCCTGACAGCGCCGGCGTCCCGCAGGCATTTGCCGATCTCACCATCTCGGTTCCGTTCAATGATGCCGATTTTGTGCGAAGGGCCTTTGCTGAGAACAAGGGGAAAATCGCAGCCGTAATAGTGGAGCCTGTTCCCGCCAACGCCGGTCTTTATCTTCCGAGCGATGATTTTTTGTCGATCCTGCGAAACGAGTGCACAGCCAATGGCGCGCTTTTGATTTTTGACGAAGTAATTACCGGCTTCCGCCTGGCGCGCGGCGGTGCACAGGAAATTTACGGAATCAAACCCGATCTTACCGCGTTAGGAAAAGTGATTGGCGGGGGACTCCCGGTCGGTGCGTTCGGCGGAGCGGCTGAAATTATGGACCAGCTTTCGCCTGATGGTCCCGTGTACCAGGCGGGGACGTTGTCTGGAAATCCTCTGGCAATGGCCGCAGGTCTCGCGCAACTGCGCGAGCTCGAACGCATCAACGGATGGAAATTACTAGAAACACTTGGCGCGCAATTCGAAAAGCTCGCGCGAAATGCCATCACATTCGCAAAGGCCAATGTCACGTTTCACAGGGTCGGTTCTATGTTCTGCTTGTTCTTCGCCCCAGGACCGATCGTCAATCTGGCCGGCGCGCGGCAGAGCGATTTGAGAACGTTCGCGAGATTTTTTCATGCTTGTTTAAAGAGTGGCATCTACTTCGGGCCATCTCAGTTTGAAACAGGTTTTGTATCCACGGCGCACACGCCGGACGATCTGGAGCGCACAAGCGCCGCTGTTCACGAAGTGCTGGGGACCTTGTAGAGGAAACAACTCGTGTTTTCCAGAGAAAGCGACTAGAATCTTCGACCGCGCCAGCGGTTCTCTTTTGTCATTCCGAGCGGAGTCGAGGAAGCTCTTGGTTGAATCGCATTAAATATTGAGGGATGTCTCGACTTCGCTCGACATGACAACGGCGGCAAACCAACGAATTCGCCCCGCAGCGAAATTCTTTTTGGAAGGTGACAAGAAGTTTTTCGTCAAGGGCGTCACATACGGTCCTTTCAAGCCGGACTCGGAAGGGAACTATCTCGGGCGGCCCGAGCAGGTCGATGCCGATCTTACCCTCATGCGCCAGGCCGGCTTGAACGTTGTGCGGATTTATCACGCACCGCCTCCGTGGTTTCTGGACCGATGCACTAACGCCGGGATGCGCGTGCTTGTGACGCTTCCCTGGGAAAAGCATATCGAGTTTCTGCGCGAGCGGTCGATTCGCAGGCAAATTGCAGAAGCAGTCCGGAAGACGGTGAGCAAATACGCCGGACATCCAGCAATTCTTGGCTATCTGGTCGGCAACGAAATCTCCAGCACAATGGCCCGCTGGCTCGGCGCGCGCCGGGTGATTGAATTTGTGGAGGAACTGATTCGGATCGGCCGCGCTATCGATCCGGATGCCCTCTTTTCCTATGCCACTTACCCGCCGACGGAATATCTGTTGCCGCAGAATGCCGATTTTTGCTGTTTCAACGTTTATCTTCACAATCAGCGTGACTTCGAAGGTTACCTGTTGCGACTGCAAAATCTCACAGGCGAGCATCCGCTTATTCTGGGGGAATTCGGCATGGACACGATCCGGCATTCACAGGAAGAGCAGGCCGAAATGCTCGGCTGGCATATCGACAGCGTGGTAAAATGTGGTCTTGCTGGAACCATTTTTTTTACCTGGACGGACGAATGGTTCACGGGCGGACAGGAAATCACCGACTGGGCGTTTGGGATCGTTTCGCGGGAACGCCGACCGAAGAAGGCGTTCTACGTGCTGGAAGACAAGCTGGGCCGAAACAATTCCACCTTACCCCATCGTCCTCTGCCGAAGGCGCCGTTCGTTTCCGTAATTGTTTGTTCGTACAACGGTGGCCCAACTCTTGCGTCCTGCCTTGATTCGTTAGGTAAACTCAATTACCCCGAGTATGAGGTCATTCTGGTAGATGACGGATCGACCGATGATACATCTTACATCGCGGCGCAGTTCCCATGGGTGCGCTACATTCATCAAAGCAATCAGGGTTTGAGTCACGCCCGCAATACGGGCGCCGCCGCTGCCAAGGGTGAAGTATTCGCCTACACCGATTCCGACTGCATGGTTGATCCGGATTGGCTCTATTATCTTATCGGCACTCTTGTAAGCGGCGATTACGCTGGAGTAGGCGGACCGAATGTCACGCCGCCAGCCAAAAATTGGATTCAGGCCTGCGTTGCAGCAGCCCCGGGCGGACCGAGCCATGTGTTACTTACAGATGTCGTCGCCGAGCATATTCCCGGTTGTAACATGGCCTTCTATCGCTGGGCGTTTGAAGGCGTGGGCGGCTTTGATACCGAGTACCGCAAAGCAGGGGATGACGTCGATTTTTGCTGGCGAATTCAGCAGGCTGGCTGGGTCATTGCTTTCAGTCCAACTGCGATCGTCTGGCACTACCGACGCTTTACTCTTCGAGCTTTTTTGAAGCAGCAGGACGGCTATGGCGAAGCAGAGTCATTGCTACGATTTAAGCATTTGATCTTTTTCGGACCAACCGGCACGGCGAAATGGCGCGGACAGATCTACGGGACGCCGCGGTTCAGCTGGTTCGTTAACCGGCCAGTGATCTATCACGGCATGTTTGGTGAAGGTTTTTTTCAATCGATTTATCCCACGCCTCAATCAGATGTAGCCGCCTACCTAAGCAGCATTGAGTGGTTTGCCCTGACGATTTTCCTGTTCGGCCTGGGCATTTTTCTCCCCGCATTGCGCATTGTGCCGTACCTCATGCTCGGTGGCACGCTGTGCGTTGCCCTTTCCTATATGGTGCGAGCTTCCATTGAACCGAAATTCGATACGGCTGGGGCGCGGCTGCTTGTTATGTTTCTAGCTTTTGTCCAACCGCTGGTGCGCGGATTCTCCCGTTATTTCACCTGGCTGCATTTCAAGCGCACACCCGCGAGCGTGATTCGGGCGCACGAACATCTACCGGAGCCCCGCCGTTTTGCAGGCAGTCTAAGTCGCCGGGTTTTTTGGAGCGAACAGGGGAGGGACCGCCACTATTTGCTCGGCACTATCTTCGAGCTGCTGGATGAAGAAGGCTGGCGCTACTCCACTGACAGTGGGTGGAATGAGTGGGACATTCAAATCTATGGGAATTTTTGGTGGAGCATCGCGCTTCAGACCGTCACCGAGTATCACGGTGGTGGTAAGTGCTTGACACGTGTCCGGCTTCGCAGCCGGTTTGTCACGACGACCATTATTTTCAATCTGATCGCCTTAAGTTTGTTGATCTATCGCCAGCTCAATATCTCGCACATAGATCTTTGGGTACTTGTTCCGTACCTGCTCTTCCTGGCGTTTCTTTGGACGCGCGCCCGTTTGCTCAAGTCACGGGTAGCAGAGCTTGTCGATGTTGCAGCGCACCGCGCCGGTCTGCAGCGGGTGACCCATCGAGGCAAAGTCGTCGGAAACGAGTCAACGCCGCGAGTTGAGATATCAGCGAAGACCGTGGAGGAGGTCTCACCGCACGTACTCAAATAGGCGCGCTGCTTGTTGAAGCGCCTCGCCACTTCCGGTCAGAACTTCAAACGGACTCTGCCATTTCCCCGTGCGATTTGGCCGATTCGTTTTGCTTTTAACATTGGCATTGCGCGTCCAGCGTCATGTTCGGAAACCACCGCCACCATTCCAATCCCCATATTAAAAACCTGATACATTTCCTGAGCATCGATCTTTCCGTTTTCCTCCAGGAGCTGAAAGATCCGAGGCACACGCCAGCTTTTCGTTTCAATTACTGCGTCACAATTTCCAGGTAAGGTTCGCGGCAGGTTGTCAATGAGCCCGCCGCCTGTGATGTGGGCAAGACCTTTAATCATGCCGTTTTGGATTTTTGCCAGAAGCGGCTGATAATTTTTGTGCACGCGCAGTAATTCCTGGCCGACCGTTTTCGCCAAACCGGGGAGGCGCGAAGTAACTTTGAGCCGCATTTTGCGGAACAGAATTTCTCGTGCCAGCGAGTAGCCGTTGGTATGCAAACCATTCGATTCCAGTCCGAGAATTACGTCGCCAGGACGAATTTTCCTGCCGTCGATGATATTGCCACGGTCGACGACGCCAATAATGCAGCCAGCGAGATCGTATTCGCCCTTGCGATACAACCCGGGCATCTGGGCTGTTTCGCCGCCAAGAAGCGCACAGCCCGAGGATCGACAGGCGCGCGAAAGACCCCGAAGCAGTTGTTGGAACACACGGGGTTCGAGTTTCCCGCAGCCAATGTAATCCAGGAAAAAAAGCGGACGTGCGCCCAAGACTGCGATGTCGTTCACACAATGGTTAACCAGATCGGCGCCGACCGTTTCATGTTTATTCATAGCAAACGCAATTTTTAGTTTCGTTCCGACGCCATCAATGCTTGCAACCAGGACCGGCTCGCGCATTCCGGAGTAGTTCGCTCGAAACAAGCCGCCGAAACCGCCAATCCCGCCCAACACTTGCGGCCCATGCGTTTGCCTAACGAGTGACTGGATGGCGCGCTTGAGTCTATTGCCGAGATCGACATCAACCCCAGCACGAGCGTAGGCTTTTTGCTTCTTTGTCATGTCGAGCGAAGGCGAGACATCCCTGTTTTTGATCTTAACAGCAAGAGATTTCTCGACTCCGCTTCGTTCCGCTCGCAATGACAAACTATTATTTCAGATCCGCGAATAACGTCGGATGTGCTTGCTGATCGGCGAGCGCTTTGGCGCGCTGCTCGCGTTTCTCCATGATGAACTTGTCCAGCGCAGGATCGACGGGGAGGGGATAATCGCCGTTGAAACAGGCCAGGCAAAAGCTATTCATGGGCTTTCCGGTCGCTCGTACCATGCCCTCCACGTCGAGGTAACCAAGGCTGTCGACACCGAGGTATTTGCAGATGTCGTCCATCGACATCTGGTTCGCAATCAACTTTTCCGGATCGGGAAAGTCGATTCCGTAGTGACAAGCAAAACGGTGTGGCGGACAGCTCACGCGCATGTGCACTTCTTTGGCGCCAGCTTCGCGCAGGTTCACTACGCGCGCTCGCGAGGTCGTCCCGCGCACGATCGAATCATCCACAACCACGACCCGTTTTCCCGCCACCATTTCCTTGATCAGATTCAACTTTACCCGCACATCGAAATCACGGATGAGCTGGCTGGGCTGCAAAAACGTTCGGCCAATATAGTGATTGCGGACAAAGGCGTGGGCGTACGGAATCTCTAGCTCCTGAGCGAAACCAAGAGCGGCATAATTTCCCGAGTCCGGCACTGGGACAACGATGTCTGCGTCGACCGGGAATTTTCTTGCCAGTTCGCGTCCCATTTCCATGCGCACCTTACCGACGTTGACTCCGCCGAGCATACTGTCCGGTCGCGCGAAATAGACGTATTCGAACATGCAGAACGCTGGCCGCGCATCAGGGAACGGCCTCTCGGAGCGCAAACCGTTTTCATCAATGATCAAAACTTCGCCGGGCTCAACTTCGCGGATGAACTCCGCATGAATCAGATCAAGAGCGCACGTCTCAGATGCCAGTATATAGGCATCATCGAGTTTGCCCAGGCAGAGTGGGCGCCAGCCAAACGGATCGCGCACTCCAATCAGTTCGCGCTCGCTCATGATGATAAGCGAGAACGCCCCTTGAATCCGGCGCAACGCCGCGAGAACATTTCCGCCATTTTTCGAGGGTTGGGCCAGGAGATGCAGAATGATTTCACTGTCGGCGGTGGTTTGGAAAATGGAGCCTTTTCGCTCCAGTTCATCACGCAGAAGATCGGCATTGATCAAATTACCATTGTGGGCAATTGCCATTTGGCCGCGAACGCAGTCGACCACGAAGGGTTGCGCGTTTTTGAACGTACTGGTCCCGGTGGTCGAATAGCGCGTGTGCCCGATGGCGCGTGTCCCTTTCAGTCGGGCCAGTTCATCCTGCCCAAATACCTGAGACACAAGACCCATATCCTTGTGCTGGAGAAAAGTCGTGCCGGGCCCGTTACTCGTGACGATTCCCGCGCTCTCCTGGCCGCGATGCTGCAAAGCAAACAGGCCATAATAACTCAGGACCGCCGCATTCGGGTGACCGAACACGCCAAACAGTCCGCATTCATGCTGCGGCAGCACGGCAGTGTCGGGTGCCTGGTCCGGATCAGTTTTGCCCAAGGGGGAGATCACACGAAATAATCCACCAAATTGTTTCACATTCAATCGCGGGATTAAGACTTCATCGCCTGCCAAACAATCGCACGCATTGTGGTCTCAACCGGCGCATCGCCGAAACGTTCCGCAATCCGTTTTGCGACCGCGACGATCACGTCCTCCGGATCCACACCACGCTCTGTTGCTTCAGCTCCGACCGGATTGCCGCGCACCAATCCAGTGGCGAATTCTCTCGCTGAGCTGCTTCGGCAAGGCTTCGTCCCAGAGAAAGATTCAATCTTTTCAAAGCCAGCGTCCTGCAGCAGTTTTCGGATGATCGTCGAATCGTTAAAACCAAACGGGATCTTATAAAACCTGGGCGGATCGTGATCAAAGAACGAAGCGATCGTTGCGTGCGCAATCTGGCCAAACGGATTCATCTCGAACGAGTCCCAGACGTTAAATAGAAAAACGCCGCCGCTGCCAAGGACGCGATAAGACTCACGCATGGCGGCAGCTTTGTCTGGGACGAACATCACACCGAACTGGCAAACGGCAGCGTCGAACGAACAATCGGCAAACGGAAGGGCGGATGCGTCTGCCTGTTTCCAAATAACGTTTTCGTGGTCTCCAAATTTCGGCTTCGCAAACTCGAACATGTCAGAGTTCAAATCAGTCGCGACAATTTCGATTGTTGCAGGCAACGCGTCACGCAATCGACGCGTCACGATTCCCGTGCCACACGCAATTTCAAGGACGCGTTCATATTTCTGGTTTGCGAGTCGCGAGACCAAATCTTCAGCCCACGGCTGGAATATCACCGGCCCGAGGTAGCGATCGTAATTCTCTGGGACCGCTCCCTGGAAAAGAACATTTCGATCGTGTTCCATTTACAAGCTTGGGATGCCTTCGGCGGCCGAATCACTTTCCACAGCGCGGCGGATGGTGTTCCACCAATCATCGTAAAGATCGCTAACTGGCCAGGAAAATTCTTCGCTGCCGAGTCGGATGCGAAGTTGGTTGCCGCCAACTTTGCCAAGTTCTAGGAATGGAACTTGTCTTTCCTGCAAGAGTGACATTGCCTTTTGCAGGTTTTCCCGCGCGACGGAAATCACGATCCGCGACTGCGATTCGTTGAATAACACTGTGGCGGCAGGCGTGCCGCCTGTTTTCAGATCGATCTCTGCACCGAAAAGTTTTTCCGGATTAAAGCAACATTCAGCGAACGCAACTGCGAGCCCGCCCTCGCTGCAATCATGCGCGCTTTTTAGCAGGCCTTCGCGAATCAAATCTCGCACAGCGTTTTGGATTTTAATTTCGTACGCCAGATCGAGGTGTGGCGGCGGACCAAGTTTCAAACGGTGACAAACTTTGAGATACCGTGAACCACCCAGGCTGTAGCCGAGGGCGTTGACTTCGGCTTCACTGTTGTGGCCGGTCTTTGCCCCGCCGCGGTCGGCGCCCGCGGCTACAGTACCGGCGATTTCACCAACTAGGATTATCGCGTCCCCATCGTTCTTGAACCATTGGGTCGTGACGTGCTCTTCCTTGTCGATCAAACCGACCATCCCGACGGTCGAGGTTGGATCGACCACACCCGTCGGACTCTCATTATATAAGGAAACATTTCCACCGGTTACTGGCGTGCCAAACGCGCGGCAGGCTTCGGCGATGCCTTCGACTGCTTCTCGCAACTGCCAAAAGTTCTCCGGCTTATAGGGATTGCCGAAGTTTAAGTTATCGGTGACTGCAAGCGGACGCGCACCCGAGCAGGTGAGATTTCGCGCCGCTTCGGCGACGGCAATCCTTCCGCCTTCGCGCGGGTCCAGCGCGCAATAGAGCGAATTGCAATCAGTAGTCGCAGCCAGGATTTTGTTTGCATAACGCACAAAGAAAACGGCTGCGTCCGAACCGGGCTTCACAAGCGTGCCGGTGCGTACCGTGTGATCGTACTGCCGATATACCCAATTCTTCGACGCGATGGTCGGATCACGCAATAATTGGCGCAGCGCTTCGTGATTATCGATCTCGTTCAGGTTCGTCGGACCGGGATCATCGGTCGCGGCTGCAGGAGGTTTCCCTTCCCTCGAATAAAGAGGCGCTTCGTCAGCCAGCGCCTTGGCAGGGATTTCCGCGGCAATCGCGCCGTCGTCGCGCACACGCATCATGCCGTCGTCGGCGACCCGGCCGATCTCG
>Ga0070698_100007873_pt1 | contig 11535 bp, 13 predicted proteins | sample KBSK1502metaG_FD_65477 | JGI IMG/M metagenome (GOLD analysis project Ga0070698, IMG submission 65477) | Corn, switchgrass and miscanthus rhizosphere microbial communities from Kellogg Biological Station, Michigan, USA - KBS K1-50-2 metaG | ecosystem: Host-associated > Plants > Roots >...
CTAGTGGCCAGGAGTGCCCGGGTATGCGCCAGCACCACCGGGTCGGTGTCGACGTAGGCCACCCGCGCCGCCGGGTTCACGGCCCGCGCCACCTCATGAGTGTTCTGCACCGTCGGCAGTCCTGCGCCCAGGTCGATGAACTGGCCAACGCCCTGGCCCGCGGCCCACGTGATGGCGTGGACTAGGAATGCCCGGTTTTCCTTGACCATCGCCGTCAGAGGCGGGTAGATCGCCAGCAGTCGTCCGGCTTCCTCGCGGTCAGCTGGAAAGTGGTCCTTGCCGCCCAGCAAGTAGTCGTACACCCGGGCCATGTTCGGCATGCTGCTGTCGAACCCGGCCGTCATCGCCAAACCCCTGCCCGGCGGGCGCCGCTCGTTCGGCCGAATGCCTGACGGCCGCGGTCACCGATCACCAGCCACGTGGTGCCGCCCTGCTCACAGGCGGCGAGCATCCCGGAGGCGCTAAATCTGGCGGCTGTGTGGCGAGTGCTGTCGAAGCTGTGGCCCAGCACGGACGCCAGATAACCGGGGGCGAGATGGACCCAGCTGGCGGACACCACGAGCATCTGCCGTTGACCAGGCGACACGTACGGCCTACCGGCCGATATGACATTCCGTGCGGCGTGCCGGTATCGAGGGGGTCCCGGCGCGTCCGCTGCGCGTCTGTCCACTTAGCCGCCCCTGACGCCCGGCCGGAACATCTCCTCGAGGTCATCGAACAGGTCGCGCAGCGTGGAGCGCTGAACCTTCCTGAGACCCAGGTACGCCTTGGACATAGGCCCCTTCAGCAGGATGATCACCTCGGGATGCTCGTCACGGAATCGCTCCAGCCGCGGCAGCTGTTCCGCCTCGTCCGGCGCGAGCGACATCGCGGCCCAGTTGCCGGGCATCACTGCCTCGCCTGACAGTGCGCCCGGATTCTCTTTGCCAGTGCGCCCGGCGTGTCACCCATGAACACATCCCCGGCACTATTGACCGCCAGCCGGATACCGTCATCGACGCCGAATCCCTGGTATCCGCCTTCGGCCCACGCCCGCTCCAGCTCGGCCAGCGCGTGGTCCTCGTCCGCCTCGAACATGCCGCACCGCGGAGCCCCGGCAACCTGCCCTTGCGCCGTCACTGCGTCCTCCCGGCTCGCCGCTGCTCGTGGTCGCCGATCTGACGGGCAACATCGCCCAGGCTCGGCCCCGCGAACCACGGAGTTCCCCGGCATAACAACGTGGGTGGTGCCGCCCACCGTACGCAGGTCGAACTCCAGGTACAGCGCGCGGAACACCCGGGCCGTCAGCTCATCGCGATCCGGGCCGCTCGCGGTGTCACCGCCGCGCATGACCGCCGCCTCCAGCGCGCGCCAGCGGCACCAACCTGAAGCAGCAGGCGAGGCGCACGTGCAGCTTGGCAGGACACCCGGTGGTTACCCGGCCGCCCCAGCGGCGCGCCCGCCAGCCCCGGTCATCATCTAGGCTCAGACGGTGCCCGCGGCCCCCACGCCGCCTCAGGGCATCCAGCGCAACGGCGCCGCAAATGCGGGCCGCCCAGCCCACGGCAGCGCCGGCTCTCGCCGTCCTTCCCATGCGGCATGCCTCCTGTCATCGCGTACCAACGTTGTAAACCCACTCAACCGGGCACAGGCAGTTGTGCGATAGTGACAGGTAGGAGCACGCGAGGGAGCATCCTGTAGCAGCCGCTCCTCCAGATCACGGCGACGCGAAGGCACGCGATGCCCGGTACCGACGGCTCGACGCTGCGCGCACGGCGGCGGGAACGCAGGTGGGATGTGCCCGAGATGGCACGCCAGCTCAGCCGCGCTGCCCGTGAGACAGGTCAGGCCGTTGCAGCGCTCGACGGCCTCATCCGGATGATCTATGCCTGGGAACGCGGAGACCACGCGATATCTGAGCGGTACGAGCTGCTGTACGCCGCAGCCCTCCAGATCGAACCCCACCGCCTTGGCCGACTGCCAGACGATCCGGCAGCCCGGAAGGAGGACACTGACTCAGCGTCCGCCGCACAGATCTCGGCTGGCGACGTCGCGGTCATCCGCGGGATGCTTGACTCGCTGACGGCATCAGATCGCCAGTTCGGCGGCGGCCACGCGCTGGCCTACGCCATGGACTACCTGCAAACCATCGTGATGCCGCGCATGAACGCCCGCGGCGACGTGCGCGTGCTCCACGACCTGTATGCGGTCACCGTGGAACTCAACCTGCGCGCGGCGTCGATGCAGCTCGACGCGGGCCACGCCCGCGAGTCCCGCAGGCTCCTGGGAACATCGTTCCCGCTCGCGCAGGAAACTGGCTCACCCATCCTGGCGGCGTGGGTCCTATCCCGCTGCGGCGAGCAGCACCTGCAAGACGGCATGATCGAGCAGGCTTTCGCCTACACCAGCGCCGCCGCCGCAATGAGCGCGCGGTCCGCGCCAGCGGCACGGTCCTTCATCCTCATCAAGCATGCCCTCGCGCTGTCGGCGACAGGGGACCGGACCGCGACTCTCCGCGTCGTGGGCGACGCCTGGGATGCATACCATCGGGCCGGCAACGCAGACGAGCCCGCATGGATGCGTGCTTACGGCCTCGAGCATCTCCAGCATGACGAGGGCCGCTGCCTGAACAACCTCGGCCTAGGCGACCAGGCCGTCCGTGCGGCTGAGCGATCCCTGGAGATCCGCACGCTCAGCCGCCCGCGGGCATTCACGCTGGCAGTCAAGACGCTCGGCTATGTCCGGGGCAGCAACCCCGACTTCGACGCGGCCTGCACCACCGGCCACGAACTTATCGCCGTCACCGCGGAGATCGCATCGGCCCGCGTGCGGACCCAGGTCGCCAAGGTGCTCCGGGCCCTCCGTCCGCACCAGGCCAAGCCCGCGGTGAAGGACCTGCTCGAGGCAGCACGGCCGCTCGTGGATGTTCACGCGGAATGAACCAGGAAACTCGCTCACCCGTGACACACGACAACTCGGTCTACGACGAGGCCCGCGCCATCCTGAACGCGGTCGGGGGCCGTCTTTGCCTACCGCTCGGGGACGCTAAGCTGCTGCGGCTGCACAGCAACGCCACATTCGCGCTCCCGTCAGCCGGGCTGCTCGTCCGGATCGCGACCAACCCAGCTGCCTATCAACGGATCGCCACTTCCATCGCCATCACCCAATGGCTAGGCCGCCGCGGCTTCCCGTGCACTGTTCCCGCCGCCTTCGCCGGCCAGCCGTTCACTGAACAAGGGAAGGTTGTATCCCTCTGGCATTACGTGCCGCTCGCACCCGAGCCGAAACCGACCGGAGCGGAACTTGGCCGTCTGCTCCGCAATCTGCACGAACAGCCGGATCCGCCGCAGTATCCCGGCAAGTTCGCGGACCCGTTCACCAGCGTCGTGAGCGCGATCGAGGAACAAGCGCACGCTCTGGCTGACGAGGACCGCGCTTGGCTAAAGGAGCGGATCACGTCTCTTCGCGGGGAGTGGAGCGCCCTCGACTTCCCGCTGCCGACCGGGCTGATCCACGGCGACGCGCACATCGGCAACCTGATGCGTTGTGCGTCGGGGCAGGTCATCCTGGGGGACTGGGATCACGTCGCTACCGGCCCACGGGAATGGGACCTGGTGCAGATCCACTACATGCAACGCCGCTTCGGTCGCGCCACCGACGAGGACATCAACGCCTTCACCAGCAGTTACGGATGGGATATCCACAACTGGCCCGGGCTGGAAACGCTGATAGCCGTCCGGGAGATCACCGGGCTAAGCGCATACATCCGGACTGCGCCGTATAAGCCATTCACCCGTGAACAACTCGCCTACCGGCTCGACACCCTGCGCCGGGGCGACGCAACGGCTCGATGGCAGTCTCCGCCTGGATAACAAGCCTACGGGCGTACTGTCCAAGCGGGTCATTCGTTGACTTCTTGCGACCGGCAACCAGATACGGACGGATGGCGTCGGTTAGCCTCCATTCCCGGCCAGGTAATTGAGCTATCAGGAACTTAAGGCCGTCCATCTGACCCTGGAGGTCCATCAGGAGGTTGCGGGCCTGCTGGGTCACCCACGCGCCGGTGGGATGGGCGGTGACCCCCGGCCAGGTGCACGCGCCGGGTGCCATGCTCGACAAAGAACAGCACGTACAAGCGGCGCAAGAACACCGTATCAGCGTGGAAGAAGTCCGCGGCGAGGATCGTCGTGGCCTCCCCGGCCAGGAACGTCCGCCAGGTGTGCCCGGTCCGCCTGGCTGCGGGGTCGATGCCCGCGTCCTTGAGGATCTTCCACACTGTCGATGGCGCGATCTTGTAGCCGAGCCTGGCCAAAGGATCGCGGCTGCAAGCTGGTGGCAATCGTCCATCCGCCGACCAGCAGCACCGGGGCTGCCGACGTGGAGAGCACTCCCCACCACGGCACGTTCCGCATAGCCCTACCGTAGGTAAAGGTCCGCCTGAGCGCCGTAGTGGCCGAAGTCCCGCCTTAGAGGACCCTCTGGCCGCGGCGCGGGCGGATCACTCTCGACGCCTGCCTGGCGCCGCGGCCTCGTCACCTGGTATCACTAGGTGGTGGAGACGGGTCCGGTGTCCTTCGAAGTGGTTCCTGTAGACAAGCCGGCCGACATGAACGTCATTGTCGGCCAGGCCCACTTCATCAAGACCGTGGAAGACCTGCATGAGGCGCTGGCCGGAGTGAGCCCGCACCTGCGGTTCGGCCTCGCGTTCTGCGAGGCCTCGCAGGCGCGGCTCGTGCGCCGGTCCGGCAACGATGACGAGTTGACCGGGCAGGCGGCGGCGAACGCGCTGGCGATCGGCGCCGGGCACTCGTTCGTGGTGCTGCTGAGGGAGGGCTTCCCCGTCAACGTGCTGAACCCGCTCAAGGCGGTGCCCGAGGTCTGCGCCATCTTCTGCGCCACCGCCAACCCGGTCGACGTCCTCGTGGCGGTCACGAACCGCGGACGCGGGATCATCGGCGTGATCGACGGGTCGCCGCCCGTCGGGATCGAGCAGGAAAACGACGTCGCCGAGCGACACGGCCTACTCCGCGCCTTCGGCTACAAGCTCTGACCATCGGGGCGGCCCGTTGCAGGCACGTTGATCACTGACCTGCCTACCCGCGGAACATGTCACCCAGAGCACGGCCGCCGGCAGAGGCTACGCCCTCATCTTCGTCGTGCTGCTGTTCTCTCCCATCGTGGTTCCTGCCGGTCACTTCCCGGCGTGGCTGTTCGCCATCGACAGGGCACTCCCGTTCTACAACATGGCCGAGCTCATCAGAGCTGGCCTCACCCACGGGCTGGTCACCGACCTCACCCGCTCCTACCTGATCCTTCTGGCCTGGACCGTAGCAGGCTGGGTCATGACTGCCTGGGTGGTGGGACGGCGACACTAGCCCGGGCTGGGGACGAAAGACCGGCGAACCAGTTACCAGCGCCCATGACCGAGGGCGGCCCCGCTGCCGGAGGGTGGATGGGAAAGACGAAGGCATTCATCCCGAACGGACCTTGGTTATGGCTACCGCGACCGCGATTCGCGTTCCCCGGCTGATCGATGTCGAGGGCTCGACGAGCTCTATGCGTCTTGCGACGGCTGTCAGCTCACCCTGTCGACTGGAAGGACGAACCGCTCACAGTGGCCACTGCCGTCGAGATCGCGCGGCGCCTCGGCATGACCGAAGACCAAATGAACCGTCGACGACGGCAAGCCGACCGAGATGCTCGCCCGCGAGCAGCTCGAAGCACTCCGACTTGGTCAGCTCCTGCCATCGGACCCGCGGTTCATCTGCGGCCGAGGGCCGCGGTTCATCCGCAGTCCACGCTGACATGATCGCCGCCGGATGAGAACAGGACGTCATCGAGATCACGCCGGACACTGACCGCCGCCTGGATGACCATCCCGATCCTGAGCACGAGGTGCGGGTAGGCGCTGTCGCTCAGCTGGGTCCGGATGAACTCGCGCAGCCAGGGCAGCTCGACCGGCTGGCTGTGCAGCGCCACCGCGGCTCCTGATGCGCTGGCGGTCAGCAGGATCCGCTGCAGCGCCTGCCCGGCGTTCACCCAGTCCACGCGGCGGTCGGCGGCCGTGCTGAGCAGCCCGACCACGCCGGTGGCCCGGGGCGCCCGCGCCGTGCTGAGCGGCGGCATGCCCCAGCCGTGGCCGTGAGCAAAGTCCCGCCCGGGGAAATACGGGTCGGTACGCTCAGCCCGCGCCGGATAGGAGGTAGCCGGCACTCCGTCGCTGCGTGCGCTGCCCGGAGCAGGAGTCCATCTGGCCAGTTCCCGGACGCGCTCACCGTTCAGCCTTAGCTCGAGTTCTGCCGTTTCCACAGCTGCCGCGAGCACGGCCCGCCGCCCGTCATCCGCCACGATGCGCAGCAATGCCCCGTCTCGCGCGGCGCTCCCGCGCAGCGCGGCGAGCGTGCCACGCGGCAGAGGCTCGGGATCGAACGCGCCGCGATGGGTCCGCCGCCGGTGTACCTGACTGGACAGCCACCGCTCGAATTCGCTGACCGGAGTGCGCTGTCGCCAGCTCACCTGCGCCACCAGCGTCGGCTGGTCCGGATCTGGCAGCACGCGCGTCTCGGGAACGTACCCGAGGGACCGCAAGGCGAGGCGGACGTTGAGCAAGGCGGCGCCGCAGCTGATCATCATCTCCCGGCCGTCCGGATCAGCCACGGGCAGCCCGCGGTCCGCATCGGCGTACAGACTGATCTGCTGGCCGTCAGCCACGAACCGCCACGGCTGGGTGTTGTGCACCGACGGCGCCCAGATCGCTTCGATGACGACGTACCTGGCGATCTCCTCCGCCGTCACCGGCTGCGCGGTCGCGGGCTTCGCGGTCGTTGGCTCCCTCGGCATCTCGACCCCCTCCTTCGGTTGAGAGCCGCCAGTTGTCCAGGGAACGCTCGTTCCCTGGCTACACGATCGATCGCCCGACGCTGAGCCGGCAGGGACATTGGTCCCGGGGGCGCCGGACGAATGGCCCCGGTAAGGACCGTCGCCCGCCCCGTTCGATGTCCTGGCGTGGAATGACGATGCCACCCGGACGACGGCGAAGTTCGCGCTCGAGTCAACCAAGCTGGCGGGCAACGGATGGGACGGTAACGGCCGACGCTGCTTGGTGTGACGACCGACTTTAGCAAGGTGACCTGGACCCTCGTCGGCCCGTCAGCCGTTCCGGGCCGGATAGGCCGCCGCTCGCTGCCGGTGCCACTCAGGTTCTCCCGCAGGCGCCTGCGGAGCAGGACGGCCTTGGGTGAGGGGACCTTCGCCCCTTTCGGTCATCGGGAAACCGTCCTGGAGTGAATGCATGACGAGACGGGCGTGCCCGGCGCAGGCCGGGTCGCCGCGGATCGCATCGAACAGGCGCGCCGTGCCTGCTAGAACCTATCCGGTTGCAGGCCGACGCACCTGGCCGACTCGACGGTCGGCCGCGAGCGCTCGTCCTTGGAGGTCAACATGGGCTCAGTCTCGTACACGGCGCTGACACCGCTATCGTTCCTGGAGCGGTCGGCCCGCGTCTGGCCAGGCAAGGTCGCTGTGATCTACGGCAGCCGGCGCCTCACCTACTCCGAGCTCGCAGCCGAGGTGGCACGGGTGGCGCGTGCGCTGCGGGCCAGCGGCGTCGAACCCGGCGACCGGGTTGCTTACCTGATGCCGAATCTGCCTGAGATGCTCGTCGCCCATTTCGCGGTGCCGTTGGCGGGCGGGGTTCTTGTCGCGGTCAATACCCGGCTTACGGCAGAGGAGGTGTCGTATATTCTGCGTCACTCGGGGGCAAAGATCGTTGTGGCCGACGCCGCGCTGCTGCCAACGGCCGCGGCCGCCGCGAACAGCGCCGACACGGTGACTCGGCTGGTGGTGGCCGCAGACACCGAGGCCGGGTCCGCCAGCGCAGATCCAGCGGCTGGGCCTCGGCTGGTGAGCTACCCCGAGTTTCTCGCCGGAGAGCGGGGGGACCCGCTGCCCTGGTCGGTACCGGACGAGCTCGCTCCCATCGCGATCAACTACACATCCGGCACCACGGGCCTGCCAAAGGGCGTGATCTACACTCACCGTGGCGCTTACCTGAACTCGTTCGCGCAAATCGTCCATTCCCGGCATGATGAGCGGAGCGTTTATCTGTGGACGTTGCCGATGTTCCACTGCAACGGCTGGTGCACCGCGTGGGCGCTGACTGCCATCGGCGGTACGCACGTGTGCCTGCGCGAGGTGCGCGGTGATGCGATCTGGGGGCAGTTGCGGGAGCACGGCGTCACGCACCTCAACGCGGCGCCCACGGTCGTCAGCGCCATCCTGAACGCGAGCCAGGCGAGGCCGCTGACCCGGCCGGTTACCATCACTACCGCCGGTGCGCCGCCCAGCCCCACGACGATCGCGGAGATGGAGCGCAGGGGGTTCAAGGTCGTGCACGTCTACGGTCTGACCGAGACCTACGGCCCGATTACCGTCTGCCAGCCTCAGCCGCAATGGACTGACCTGCCTGTCGGCCAGCGCGCCGCCATGCAGGCTCGCCAGGGCGTGAGCATGATCCCAGCCGAGGGCGTGCGTGTCGTGGACGAGAAGATGGTCGACGTTCCGGCCGATGGCGCCACGATGGGCGAGATCGTCATGCGAGGCAACACCGTCATGGCCGGCTACTACCTCGATCCGGAGGCCACCGCTGGGGCGTTCCGCGGTGGATGGTTCCACAGCGGGGATCTCGGCGTCATGCACCCTGACGGATATATCGAACTGCGCGACCGCGCCAAGGACATCGTTATCTCTGGCGGGGAAAACATTTCGACGATTGAGGTGGAGCAGGCACTGATGAGTCACCCTTGCGTCCTTGAGGCGGCGGTCATAGGGGTGCCCGACGATAGGTGGGGTGAACGCCCGAAAGCCTTCGTGGTGCTGCGCCCCGGTAAGAGCACGACCGCGGAGGACCTGATCGCGCACGTGCGTACCAAGATCGCCGGCTACAAGGCGCCCCGTGACATCGACATCACGGTGAAGCTGCCGAAAACCTCGACGGGAAAGATCCAGAAATACATGCTGCGCGAAGCAGAATGGGCCGGTTACGCCCACCGAGTGCAAGGCTGAAGAACTCGTCGGCCAAGACGTGGTTGTGGCCCAGTGGCCTGCCCGCCGCACCAGCGACCTCCAAACAGCTGCGTGGATGCGTTCGCCCAGAAACGCCAGCCAATCTTCCGAGGCGCATGAGCGGGCTACCCGGGCGCATAGGCCCGGCTGGCTTTCTCGACGGCGCTGAGGTAGCCGCTCCGCCCGTAGCCCGGCTGGGCGGCGTCAGCCGCCGGGGCGAGCATTCCGCGGATTTCGCCGATGCCGCCGAATCCCTTGCGTTCCATCCAGGCCGTCAGCCCGTCGAGGAGCACCGCCGCGTGGGCCGGGCCGTGCCGCAGCAGCGCCGATGTCGTCATCACCACGTCCGCGCCGGCCAGCAGGTAGGCGGCCACGTCATCGGCGGTTTCCACGCCGGTGCTGGCGGCGAGCGAGGCGCGTACCTGGCCGCGCAGCCGGGCGATCCAGGACCGGGCTAGCGTTGCCTCGGCCGGGCTGGACAGCTTGAATCCGGTGCTGATGGTGAGGGTGTCGGGGTTGACGTCGGTCTGCATAAAGCGGTTGAACAGGACCAGCCCGTCCGCGCCTGCTCGGTCGAGGCGGACCGCCATCTCGCCGAGGGAGCTGAAGTAGGGGGTCAGCTTGACCGCGACCGGGACGCTGACCACGGCCTTGACCGTGGTCAGGATGTCGATGTACCGCTGCTCGGCGTCACGCGCGGGGATAAGCGGATCACCGGGCAGGTAGTAGATGTTCAGCTCGATCGCGGCCGCGCCCGCGTCCTGCATGGCGCGGGCGTAGCCGGTCCATCCGCCGGTGGTGCTGCCGTTGAGGCTGGCGATCACCGGGACGCCGGATCCGGCGGCACGCTCGATCAGGTCGAGGTACTGGCGGGGCCAGATGCTGGAGTCCGGGTCGATCAGGTAGGTCATGGCGTCGCCGAAGCTGTCGATGCCGACCTCGGCCAGGCGCTCGTCGCGGTCAGCTTCGGCCCCGATCTGCTCCTCGAACAGCGATGGCAGCACGACCGCGCCCACGCCCGCCCTGGCGAGCCGCTCGATCCTGTCGCCGGTCTGGGTCATGCCGCCGGCCAGCAGCGCGTAGGACCGCCCGGGCCCTTCCACCTCCGCGAGCGCGGCCAACCGATCACCTCCGGTTCCTCCAGATGCCGACGAACTCCGGCCCGTCAAACCGCATCGGGCCAGGTAACGGGCAGCACGCCATCGCGCCGGCATCGCCCGCCCGGCACGACGCCGATCCTTTTACAGGTGCAGATGGGCCCGCTCGTGGGTCATGCCCTCAACGTCGGCGGCCGCGGCGTGCAGCAGCTTGTGTGCCAGGTCCGAAAGGGCGCGGGCCACGGCAATCTCCGCACCGATCTTCGCGACTCCCTGATCGGCAGGGTTGAGGCGTGCCCTGCCGCGACCTGTCAGCTGCTCGTCACCGTCCATCGCCAGGCGCGCCTCAGCGTCCGTCTCACCGTCGGTCTCGCTGACCGACAGCCGCACCGACCAGCGACCACTACTGCTCATGCTCATGACCAGCACCTCCACATCAATCGGACCCGCGCCTTCATCGCATGATTCGCGGAGGCGGTTCAAGGGCCATAGAGCCCTCCTTGCTTACTTTAGGTGACCTCTGTCATCGTGGATCGGCGCATCGGGATGATCCTCAGCAACAGCGCCGCGTCCCAGGACTCCCCGGCGGTGCGCGACTGGCTCTTCCGCTACCATGACCACGATCGTGTGGTGAGCCGCGCGCGACGGGCCAGTCTCGCGCAGCGGAGCCTTTTAGCCGCTGGCCCTCAGCCAGGTCGCATGAGGCAGGCGCAGGAGATGCCTGCGTCCATAGTAAGATTCGGCTCTAGTGTCGGGCCCGCGCGCAAGGTGGTCACCACAGGTGGAAATGCTTCAGGCACCCGCCCGCTTCACTTGATGAACTCGCCGATGTCCGGTGGGAGACGTCCAGCACGGCCATCGACGCCTCGAAGCCCGGCGGCGAGGAAGCTTGCCTTGAGGAGTTGTCATGGTTTTCGCCGATCGTGATGAGGCGGGGCGGCGGCTTGCCGCCCGGCTGGGGCACCTGCGGGGCGAGCCCGTCGTTGTGCTCGGCGTTCCGCGGGGCGGCGTCCCGGTCGCGGCGCAGGTGGCGCAGGCGCTGGGCGCGCCGCTGGATGTCATCATCGTGCGCAAGCTCGGGGTGCCGTTCCAGCCCGAGCTGGGCATGGGCGCGGTCGGGGAGGACGGGATACGGGTCATCAACCCCGAGATCATCCACGCCGCCGGGGTACCGGACAACGAGGTCGTGGCGGTCCAGGCGCGGGAGCAGGCCGCGGTGGAAGCCCGCGCTGCGCGCTACCGGGCCCGGCGGCCGCGCCAGCCGCTGGGCGGGCGGGTCGCGGTGGTGGTCGACGACGGCATCGCCACCGGGTCCACGGCCCGGGCCGCCTGCCAGATCGCCCGGGCGCTGGGGGCGGCGCGGGTGGTGCTCGCCGTGCCCGTCGCGCCGCCCGGC
>Ga0070698_100007874_pt1 | contig 11535 bp, 9 predicted proteins | sample KBSK1502metaG_FD_65477 | JGI IMG/M metagenome (GOLD analysis project Ga0070698, IMG submission 65477) | Corn, switchgrass and miscanthus rhizosphere microbial communities from Kellogg Biological Station, Michigan, USA - KBS K1-50-2 metaG | ecosystem: Host-associated > Plants > Roots >...
AGCGGCAGGGGCCGCCCGGGTGCATCCTGATTGTGGATATCCGGAAGGCAGATCATGCTCGCTGTCCTGCTCGCCCTGGGCGCCGCCGTGAGCTTCGGCGGATCTGACTACGCGGCCGGGGGCTGGCCGCGGGCGCCGGGTTCGGCCTTTCCCTCATCGCGCTCAACCGGTCCGGGTCGCGCACCGACCTGTGGCCCCTGGTGGCCATGGGCCTGGCTGGGGTGCTGACAATGGCCTGCATCGCCACGGTGACCTACCCGATCTGCGCCCGGGTGCCGCCGTCGCACCTCACCTGGTCCGTCGCCGCGGACGGACCAGGCTAAGGCACGGTGCTCACTAAGGTACGGTGACCGGCTGGATGACCACGGGGGCGAGGGTCGGGTCGAGCTCGCTAGCCTGGGTGACGTTCGCCGGGGTGATCACGTCCATGGCCTTCGGCACGGTTGACGGGTTGACCGAGCAGATCGGCGCGGTCCCGTTCGGCGCGCACACCCCGAAGGTGAAGCCGCCGGCGGTGGTGGTGAAGTTACGGGCCTGGTCGGTGCCGAACCCGTCCTGGCCGGTCAGCACCACGCTGAAACCCCAGCCGGAGGCCGGCGTGCCGAACTGCGCCTCGGGCAGCGCGACCGTGATCGTCCGGTCGGCCTGCACGGCGAGCGCGGCCGCGGTGCCCACGCTGGCGCCGCTCGCGTTCATCCACACCGGCGACGCGAAGCCCTGCACCTCGACCCGCTGGCTCCAGGCTCCGGCCGGCGCGATCGTGTAGTTGCGCGAGGCGAACGCGGCTGCGGTGGAAGTGGCCGAGGCGCCCGGCGCGTGGACGTAGACGTCGAGCAGTTGCGCCCCGTCGAGTACTCCGAACGTCGGGACCAGGGTGCGCAGCGTCACCCGCAGGTAGGCGAAGGTGCCGTCGCTGAGCACCTGGAACCGCGTGAGGTCGAACGACCCGGGCACGAACACCGGCGAACCGTCCGAGTTGGTCGCCGTCGGGTATTGATAGGTGCCGGGCCCGTTGTCGTCGCCGGTCGGGTCGGCGACGTCAAGGACGCTGGTGCCGCCGCCCTCGTTGGTGACGGTGACCTGGGCGTAGCCGGTGCTCCGCCCGCCGGGCGCGGTGGCGGACACGGTGATCGCGTTGCTGCCGAAGCTGACCGGCACCGTCGCGGAGAACGACCCGTCGGCCGCCGCCGTCGTGCCGATCACCGCGGCCGGCGCGCCGGTGGTGGTGTCGGCCGACGCGACCGTCACCGCAGAACCCGCCGTGGTCGTCCCGGTCACCGTGGTGGAGGCGGCGGCCAGCGTGGCGCCCTGGGCCGGGGCGGTGATGGTCACCCGCAGCTTCCCGGGCGGGCCGTTGGTCACGTAGCGCGCCGTGGTGACGGCCGGGGTGTCCACGTTGCGGCCGGCGCCCAGGGACAGGATCAGCCGCACTTCCTGCGCCTGGGCCCAGGTCAGCGGGGACGCCGAGCCGGCCGCCTTGCCGTCGGTGAACCCGATGGATGCGGTGGCCGGGTCGCTGCCGAACGGTGAGGCGGCCAGGTTCGGATCCTCCCATGCCTGCTCGGGCACCAGGCCTACCCCGGAGGAGAAGTTGATGATGGCGTCGAGCAGGGACGCCGCCTTGCCGGTCTGCCCGTCGGCGAGGTCGGACTCGGCGCGCTCGCCGGACAGGTTCGGCCACAGGTGCCCGGTGCCCTTGTCGGTCGGCGGCCACGGTGCTCCGGTGGTCGTGCACGAGTCCTGGCTCGGCTGGAAGCAGTCGCCGTATCCGTCGGCGCTTCCGCTGGCGGCGGAGTTGCCGTAGCGGTAGTAGCCCGTCCCGCTCGGCGTGGACACCGAGATGTGCTGGTCGAGAACGCCAAGCGATGCCTGCACGTCCGGGTCGGTGATCGGCAGCTCACCGAGCCGGACCAGTTCCTGGAAGCCGCCGTCGATAACGGCGCGCTGGTCCAGGGTGGGCCCGCCGTTGCCGAGGTTGTAACCGATCGCGGCGTTCGGGTCGCCGGTCTTGGACAGCCTGATGAAGTAGCGCGGGGCGTCCGGGCCGTTGGTCGTCACCGTCCAGGCCTTGATGCTGCGCTGGAAGTAGTCGGCGGTGGCCTGGTAGAGCTGAGCTCGCGCCGTGTCGCCGTGGGCCGCGGCGATGGCCGAGGCGGCGGTCAGCCCGGCGATTTCGGCCGCGATGGTGGACGGGGAATAGCCGGTCTGCTCCTCCCAGCGCTCCACCCCGAGCAACGGCCCGTTGGCGACCAAGAAGTCGGCGGCCGGCCGGATGTGGCCGGTGTAGAGCGCGGAGTCGTTGGTGAGCCCCGACTGGAGGGCCATCAGGATCGGGTAGGCGGCCTCGTCCAGCTGGGTGCCGCCGGTGTCGGGGGCGGCCTTGCCGTTGAGCAGCGAGTTGCGCGGCATCGAGCCGTTCGCGAGCTGTTGGCGGTCGAACAGGAACAGGGTGGCCGCCTGGGCCGTGGCGATGTCCCCGTCGGCCAGCAGCCCGGTGAACGCCTCGTACAGGTCGCGGGCGAATACCTCGCGGTAGGAGCCAAAGTAGGCGGGCTCGCCGTTTTGTGTCACCCCGGCCGGGACCGCCTGGCCCCACGGGCTGGCCAGGGACGCGACGATCGCGCCGGGGAAGGTCTTGTCCTCGCTGGCCTTCAGCACGTTGGCGGACAGGAAGTAGTGGCCGACCAGCGGGGCCTCCCCGGCGGGCGGCGGGCTCAGGCCGGCGTCATAGGCCAGCCAGCCGCGCAGGTAACTGGCCTCGGTCTGGCCGAACGGGTGGCTCAGCGCGCCCTCGGCGGCGGAAACCGACTGCGCCTGGGTCCGGCCGAAGCCCAGCCCGAGCGTCACCGAATTGCCGTGGTCCGGGGTCACCTCCTCGGTGGCGACGATGTGGCCGCCGGGGGCGGAGGTGTACGGCGTGAGGGCGTGCGCGGTGTCAAGCTGAGTGAGGCCGTCGCTGGCGGTGCCCGCGTAGCCGACGCTGGCGGCCTGCGCGGACGTGCCGGCCAGGGTCATGTAGGTGGGCACCGCGTAGTCCCGGTTGACGGCGTTGGTGACCGTGTTCGTGCTGAACACCACCGCGACCGGCGACCCGGCGGAGGTGTCCACCACGCCCGAGTTGGCGCCGGCGTTCGCGCTTCCGCCTCCCCCGTTGCCGTTGACGTGAGCGTCGAGCCTGGCGTACAGGTGCAGGCCACCCAGGCTGGCACCGGACCCGGGCGTGCTTTGCAGCCTGGTGTGCATCAGCACGGTGTCACTCGCCGGGTCGGTGATGTAGGTGGTGATCAGCTGGAAGCCGTGCTTGGCGTCGGTGGAGGTCACGGTGCAGGCCATGCCGGTGGGAGGATCGGCGGCGACCGTGTAGGTCATGTCACGCGCCTGCAGGTCGGTGAACGTGGCCCCGTCGGTCACGACGTACTGCAGCGTGCTCACGTCCGTGTTGTCGATCGTGGGCTCGTAGACGTCGGAGAGCACGCCGCCGGCCACGGTGTACCAGACCTTCGAGCCCTGGCCGGCCGCCGTGCCCAGGCAGTCCTTCCTGGCCAGGTCGAAATACGACGGCGCGCCCGGGGCGCCGGGCGCCGTCGCGGCCGTCCCGCCGGGGGCCGCGGTGGCCGCGGGGGCGGTGACAGCGAGGCCGGCCGTCAGCGCGCCAGCCGCAAGCAGGATCGTGATACCGCGTCCGCGTACCATGGCCAAGCCCTCCATCGTGACTGCTGCGGCCGCCAGGAGACACACCGGCAAGAGCCTTTGCCGAGCCTCCCGCCACCCGGTCGTGCGCGTCAAGTAACAATCCGGCCATACCGGCCTGCTCCGGGAAAACCGCAGCGCGAAGACGGACGTATCGCAGCCTCCTGACGTCGTATCTAGTGTCAGCGTTGCGGGGCTACCCGAATTACGGCAGCGTTGTCGTAGCTGCCGAGCGATCCCGGAGAAAGCAATGCCGTCCAAACCGCTGGAGCCTGGCGATCCGCTGCGCCTGGGCCGTTTCGAGCTCATCGCGCGGCTCGGAGAGGGCGGCCAGGGCGTCGTCTACCTGGGCCGCGGTACCAACCCGGGCGAGGACCGTGTCGCGGTCAAGGTGCTGCGGTCGACCGCCGACGCCGACGTGCTCGAGCGGCTGGCCCGCGAACTCGACGCCATCCACCAGGTTCAGCCGTTCGTCACGGCCGGCGTCATCGAGGCCTCGGCGGAGGGCGACCGGCGCTTCGTGGTCAGCGAGTTCATCGACGGGCCCACGCTCCAGGAACGTGTGGACGAGCGGGGGCCGCTGCCCGAGGGCGACCTGCAGCGCCTCGCGGTGGGCACGGCCACCGCGCTGACCGCGATCCACGGCGCGGGGGTGGTGCACCGCGACTTCAAGCCGGCCAACGTGCTGCTCGGCCCGGACGGCCCTCGCGTGGTCGACTTCGGCATCGCCCGGCTCACCGACGCGTCCACGATCACGAGCGGGCTCATCGGGACCCCGTCGTACGTGTCCCCCGAGCAGCTGGGCGGCGCGCGGCCGACCAGTGCGGTGGACATCTTCGCCTGGGCGCTGACCATCATCTACGCCGCCACCGGGCGGCTGGCGTTCGGCGCCGACAGCGTGCCCGCCGTCATGCACCGCATCATGTACGAGCAGCCGGACGTGAGCGGCCTGCCGCCGTCCCTGCGGGCGGTCGTGCTGGAATGCCTGGACAAAGACCCCAGCCGCCGACCGACCGCTCGTGACCTGCTGCTCCGCCTCGTGGACCCGACAGCGTCACGACCCCAGGTGGCGTATCCCGCCGTCCAGGCCTTTCCCACCGCCCAGGCCTTTCCTGTCGACTCGGTGCCGGTCACCGGTCCGCTGGCCCAGCCCGGGCCTACCTCCCCCAGGAGCATGCCGCCCCAGTTCCCTGTGCCGCAGCCCGCCTCCGCGCGGTCGCGGCGCGGGCCGGTCCTGGCCGGCACGGCCGTCGCGGTGGCCGTCCTGGTCGCCGTCGGCGTCTTCCTGCTCACCCGCGGGTCGCCCTCTCATCCCCCGGCCGCTGCGGGCAGCTCTTCGCCGGCCGCCCCGGCCAGCAGCGCGGCGAGCACGCCGACGCAGGCCACCCAGACGGCGCAGGCGACCGGGGCCACGATCCCGGCCGCGTTCGCGGGCCAGTGGACGGGCACCGCGACGATGTCCGCGGTCGGGATATCGGGCCCCTCCCTGACCAACTCGATCACGTTCACGCTGGTGGCAGGCGCGCGGACCGCCCACGAGGTGAATCAGGACTGCGTCAACACGCTCACGCTGACCAGCGCGACCGCGACCGTGCTCACCTTCAGCGAGCCGCAGACCGCGGCGTGCGTCGCAGGAACCGTGACGTTCACGCGGCACGGCGCCAACCTGGCGTACCACTGGACGGACAACGTCGAGCAGAACATCGCCACGCTGCGCAAGGCGTGACGGCCGGGCGGAGAAACCCGGCCCGTTCGGCCGCGGCATCGTCCCCTCCCCGGCTGGTACCACATCGTGGTGGCCCGGGCCGGCCAGACGCCGGAGAGCGACGCGCTGTATGAAATTTCACGCAAACCGCCCCTATCCGCTCCCTGCCTGAGACCTGCGAGTCATGCTGGCCGGACAGCAGGGCACTTCCGGCCGCACTAACTGTCCTATGTCAGTCGGAGGGCCCAGCTCACGGTCTGATACACGCCTGACCAGACGGTTCTAGCCGTGGGCGGCGCGGCGCTGGGCGATGACGTTGGTCTGGCCTCCCTCCACGATGCCCTCGCCGTCGATCCAGATCGCCCAGTCGATGATCGTCCCGGCGTCCACCACGATGGGGCGGCCCGCCCGGATGCCCGGGTCCAGGGTGGCGTCGCCGGCTGAGTTGCCCAGGACCCTGGCCGGATCGGCCCACGACGTGACGTAGGCCCACGGGTACTCGGCCTGGCCCGGCGCCGATATCTCGTGCTTGATCATCAGCTGGGCTTGCGGCGGCAGGTCGCCGGCCAGGTAGCGGGCGCGGACGGCGGGCAGCGCCTCCCGGGCCGCCCGCATGGCCTGCTCCATCTCGTCCGACGGCGCCAGGTGCATGACCTGGAGCTCGTGCGAGCCGAACAGCGCCGTGCACACGCCGGTCAGGTACTCCCCGGCCGAAGCCGGGTAGTCGTCCGGGGGGTGGACGGACAGGAAGTTGCCGACGCTTTCCTGCGGGCTGGGATCGGACGTGAGCCGAACGGTCGCCGCCTTTCCCCCGGCGACGGGGACGTCGCCGGGAATGAGCAGGGCCCTGGCGATGTCGGCCTGGCTGACCTCGAGCACGGCGGGAAGCTGGGCGAAGGCGGGCTCGGCGCGGTCGCGGAGCGCGTTCAGCCAGGCGCCGAGCACGCGCGAGGCCAGGCCCGTCAGCACCCGCGCCCAGGCCTTGCCCAGCTGCGGCGGGACGTTGCGGACCTGCAGCTCGGGCAGGCCGAACCGGCCCAGGCCCATGGTCGTCGTCCACAGGCCGCCGCTCCCGGGCGACTGGAAGACCAGCATCCAGTCCGCGAGCCTGAACCTGCCGCCACCGTCGCCGGGCAGGCTTCGCAGCGCCGCGTCCGCGGCCAGCACCCCGGGCGTGCCCGTGTCCACCAGGGGCACGCCCGCGTGGGCGGCCAGCACGGCGGCGCAGGCCCGCCCGGCCCATTCGTGCATCGGCGGCCAGCCCGGCACGCTCAGCGCCTGGACCACGACGAACTCCGTGGCCCCTGTGACGACGCTGACCAGCTCGGGCGCGATGCCCAGGCTCGCCTGCAGCTGGCCGGGCAGCGCGGGCAACGACGACGACGGCACGGCCTCGAGGCTCAGCGCACCGGCGTCCAGCATCATCCGCGCGGCGACGCCCACCGGGCCGGTCATCCGGGCGGACAGCTCGGCCGTCACGCGGTCCTTCGCCGCCTGCGCGGACAGCGCCACGGGAACCAGGTAGACGGCCGACAAGATCTTGGGCACCGGGAGAATCAGGTCCTCGGCCACCTCGCCCGCCACCTTCCTCGTCGGGCATCACGTTAGTCCGCCGGGCCTTAGCCGGAAAGCGCCCCGGTAGCGACGGCCGGGCGGGAAACCAGGCCCGTTCGGGATCAAAGGGTGGTCAGATGTCCGTGATCCGCAGGCCCGCGTGCGCCTTGTACCGCCGGTTGATCGAGACCAGGTTCGCGGTCAGGGCCTCGATCTGGCCGCAGTTGCGCAGGCGGCCGGCGTAGACGCCGCGCACGCCGGGGATCCGCGCGGCCAGGGCCTGCACCAGGTCGGTGGCCTCCCGGTCGTCGCCGAGCACCAGGACGTCCTGGTCAAGGGAGTCCACCTCGGGATCGAGCAGCAGGACCGCGGACACGTGGTGGAACGCCGCCACCACCCGGCTGCCGGGCAGCAGCGCCGCGGCCTGCTGCGCCGCGCTGCCCTCGGCCGGACCGCCCTCGGCGGCCGGCAGCGCGTAGGCGCCCCGCCGGTCGAAGCCGAGCGGGTTCACGCAGTCCACCACGATCTTGTCGGCCAGTTCGGCCACCAGCCCGGCCAGCAGCTCGCCGTGGCCTTCCCACGGCACGGCGGCGATGACCAGGTCCGCCTCCCTGGCGGCGTCGCGGTTGGCCAGCCCGCGGACGCCGTGCCCGATCTCCCGTGCGACGCCGTGGGCCCGGTCGTGGCTACGGGACCCAATGATCACCTGGTGCCCGGCCATCGCGAACCGGCGGCCCAGGCCGCGTCCCTGTTCCCCGGTGCCGCCGAGGATGGCGATGACGAGTCCGTCGACGGACGGGGTTGCGCGCTCAGTCATGTACCGCATCCTGCCAGACGGCGTGGCGGGCCGGACCGGCGGGCGGTACCTGAGGGTTCGCAAACCTCGCAACACTCCGTACGGATATGGCTGCGCGGAGGAGGGTGCAGGAGGCACCATAGATACGTGGACGCGAACCAAGTGACCACTCTGCGTGCGCTCCTGGCCTCCACCGGATGGCTGGAGCGGACCCGGGCGTTCGCGCAGGGACTGCGCAAGGCCACCCGCTCGCAGGGCGGGCTGCTGCTGGTCGGCACCCCCGACGAGGAGCCCTGGCATCTCACCGCGCACCTGGACGAGGAGAGCCGCCTGTCCGGGATCCCCGAGCTCATGCCCACGCTCGTGCGCTGGCAGGTACCGGCCGGCGCGCCGGCGCACCTGCGGGTCGGCCTGGAGCGGCTGGAGGCCGCGCGGCGCGGCGAGACGCTCTTCGTCGTGTCGCCGGCGGATGCGCCGGTCCCGCTGCTCGAGCGGGTCAGCGACGCGCGGCGGACCGGGGCCACCATCTTCGCGCTCGACCAAGGCGATCCGGAACTCGGCGCGCTGGCCCACGAGGCGATGGCGATCCGGCCGGGCGTGGACGCGGTGTCGTTCGGCGGGGCCCAGCACCTGATCAGCTCGTCGGTCGGCGAGATCGGCGCGGCGGAGCGTTTCGAGCGCGACGAGTTCGGCGTGGCCAGCGCCGACGCCCGCGTCCTGCAGCCCGGGATGGCCGAGTACCAGCGTTACCGGCCGGGCGTGCGGGGCCTGAGGGACCGGGTGGCGCGCCTGCTGGACGTGGTGAGCGGCCCGACTGGTTTAGGTCCCCGGGAGCAGTAGCCCGCACAGGGCCGCGGCTGCGCGGGGCGGCGCTAGGCGTCCAGGGTCAGCACCATCGTGGGGCGCTCGATGATGTGGTCGGGGCGCAGCGGGCGCACGGCCGTGCCGATGGCGAAGAACTCGGTGGTGTGCGAACCCCAGGTGTGGCTGTGCTGGCGGAGCTGGACCCCGACGATGCCCTCCGCGTGCAGCGCCTCGGCCTCGGCCTGCATCCGGCTCATGGCCAGCTCCCTGGCGTCGTACAGGGCCTGGGTGAACTGCTCGATCTCGACGTTCTTGCCGATGTTGCCGATCTTGCTGCCCATCTTCTGGTGCGCGACGTGGTACACGCACGAGCCCATGACCATGCCGAGCGGCGCGTAGCCGGCCCGGATCAGCGTCCAGAAGTCCTGCCCGGACAGGTCCGAGGTGAACGGCTGGTTCTTGTTGTTGCGCCAGTTGTCGACCCCGCCACCGCCCGCGCCCGGCTCGGCCTTGACCGCCGTGCCGACCGCGATGAACTCGGCGATGTCCGCGCCGAACTCCTTCATCTCCACGTCCAGCCGGACGCCGACGATGCCATCCGCGCGCAGCGCGTCGGCCTCGGCCTCCATCCGGCTCATGGCCAGCTCGCGCGCGTGGTACATGGCCTGGGACAGCACGTCGAGCTCCTGGTTGCTGCCCCAGCGGCCGATCTGCAGCCCGACGTGGTAGATCGAGCTGCCGAGCACCAGGCCGAGCGGCCGGAACCCGACCTCGCGGACCAGCAGGAACTCGTTGACCGACAGGTCGGAGGTGAAGATCGACCCGGGGCGGCCGGGCTGCAGCTCCGCCAGGCGCTGCATGGCGTCATGCGACACGCCGGCGGCGTTCAGTTCGGTGGCGATGTTGGCCTGGTCGGTCATGATCTCTCCTGTCAGATCCGGATCCTGGCGGCCTGGCGGCGCTGCGGGTCGAGGGACATGATGGCCAGCGTCGGCCCGCTGTGCCGCTGCTCGGCCCGGGTGAACCTGGCGATCGCGGTGCCGATGGTGGTGGCCTCGACGATGTGATCGCGGCGGCCCTCCTGCACCGGGCACTCGCGTTCCCGCACGCGCATCTCCATGTCGGCGATCACGACGCCCTCGCCGCCGATCCGCGTGACGTCGCGTTCCAGTTGCATGCGCGCGTCGTGACGGGCGTCGTTGACGAGCTCGGTGTAGCCGGTGACCTCGGCGTTTCCCGCACCCCAGCGGGTCTGGCCGACGGTTAGCCAGTCGTCGTGCCGGGACCCGATCGAGATGCCGAGCGCGAGCCCGGCGGGCACCCAGCCCTTCATGATCAGCTTCGCGAAATCCTGCCCGGACAGGTCGGAGGTGAACGGCCGCTTGGGCCGCCCGCCCTTGTGAGCCCAGGTGGACACCGGGCCGACGCCGGGCGCGCGAACGGCCGTGCCGATCGCCTTGAACTCCAGGCCGCCGGCCGGGAACGCCCCGATGGTCAGCCGGACGCCGACCACCCCGTGCCCGGCCAGTTCCTCGCACTCGGCCGTCATCCGGTCCAGGGCCTTGTGCCTGGCGTCGTACATCGCCTGCACGAGCGGCCCGAACGAGCCGAAGCCACCGCGGCTCGACACCTGCGTCGTGGTCCGGGCCGGGATGTAGCCCCAGGAACCCCAGGCGCCCGGGCAGTTGTAGCCGCCGGTGTAGCCGATGTTGTACACGCAGGCGCCGAGCACCTGGCCGACCGGCTCGAAGCCGACGCTGCGGATCGCGGCGAACTCATCGGAGGTCAGGGCCGAACCCCAGGTGCCGCTGCGCCGGATCTCCGCCATCCGGGCCTCGGCCGCGGCCGGCAGTTCATTGCTCACGTGGTCAAGACTAATAGCGCGACGGAGTCACCTAGTCCTGCGCGTCCCATTCTTCGTTTCTGCGCTGCACCGTTTCCAGCGCGCGGGCGGCCTCCTCGGGGGTGTCGAAGGGACCGAGCCGGTCCTTGCCCGGAGTGGGACCGTCGTCGTCTTCCACGGTGTGGTACTTGAGGCTGTACCACCATCGCTTTCTCTGTTCACCGTTCATGCACATTAGACTCGCAAAGCATGGCGACAGTGCTTCATCCGGGCCGGCTTTCACCCGCCCGACAGGTCCCCGCAGAGATCGCGCGGCCGGAGTACGTGGGCAAGAAGCGTCCGAAGACCGGCGAACCTGACGTCAAGACGCCGGAGATCATCGCGCGAATGCGGGTGGCGGGCAAGCTCGCCGCCCAGGCGCTGGAGGCGGTCGGCGAGGCCGTGGCCCCGGGCGTCACCACCGATTACCTGGATCAGGTCGGCCACGAGTTCCTCGTCAGCCACGGCGCCTACCCCAGCACGCTCGGCTATCGCGGCTACCCGAAGTCGCTGTGCACGTCGCTGAACGAGGTGATCTGCCACGGGATCCCCGACGACACGTTGATCAATGACGGCGACATCGTCAACATTGACATCACCGCGTTCATCGGCGGGGTGCACGGCGACACCAACGCCACGTTCTGCGCCGGGAACGTGGACGAGGAATCACGGCTGCTGGTCGAGCGCACGCACGAGGCGATGATGCGGGGCATCCGCGCGGTGGCGCCGGGCCGCCCGCTGAACGCCGTCGGCCGGGTGATCGAGTCGTACGCGCGGAGGTTCGGCTACGGGGTGGTGCGGGACTTCACTGGTCATGGGATCGGCCGCACGTTCCATTCGGGCCTTATCGTGCCGCACTACGACGACCCGCACAATGAGGTGATCATGGAACCGGGGATGACGTTCACCATCGAGCCGATGCTCACCCTCGGCACGATCGACTACGACATCTGGCCGGACGGCTGGACGGCGGTGACCAGGGACCGCAAGCGCACCGCGCAGTTCGAGCACACGATCCTGGTGACCGACGACGGCTACGAGATCCTGACCCTCCCGTAGCCGTCCCGGTCACGGCTCTAGATTGCGGCTCGATGAATTGAAGGC
>Ga0070698_100007875_pt1 | contig 11535 bp, 15 predicted proteins | sample KBSK1502metaG_FD_65477 | JGI IMG/M metagenome (GOLD analysis project Ga0070698, IMG submission 65477) | Corn, switchgrass and miscanthus rhizosphere microbial communities from Kellogg Biological Station, Michigan, USA - KBS K1-50-2 metaG | ecosystem: Host-associated > Plants > Roots >...
AACCAGGCCGGGCACCCACGTGAAGCTGACTGAGAGCTTCCGGCCTTTCAGCAACTCCTCGACTGTTGGTTTTGGTCTTGGCGCGCTGCTCGGCAGCTCGCGCTTTGTATCAGCACTCGGCTGTGGTTTGTGATCCGGAAGCGTGAACTTGCCCGTCTCGGGCTGAATGATTGCGCCCTCAGCGAGCGCGTTATGAAGTGCGGCGTAACTGACTCCCATTTCCTCGAGCTGCATGCGCATCAACACGCCGCCATGACGACCCAGCAACTCGACGATCCCCTGTGAGGTCCACGCGGTGGTATTGCGCGCCTCGTCATCATCAGCCGGAGCTGTCGTTTCAGCGTCTTCCTGGCACGCGCTACAGAGATCGTCTTCGACCCATGAACAACCACCGACACATGCGGCATCATCAGTGCAGCCGCATTTTCTACACGTTCTCACTGATGTCGACTCTTCACCGTCCTCGTTATCAAGGCGCGGCGGAATCTCAACTCCGAGAGCAGCGATCGATATTTGGCGCTCGTCTTCGTCGGCAGGCTTGCCGATGTTGGACGTGTCGCGCTCGATGCCGTCAGCGCCGACGCGTATCGACTGCTCACTTAAAACGTTTTGAGACTCGAGCTTGCCGCGAAGCTTAGAAACAAACGGCTGTGACACGCCGCACTTTTGCGCGATGACGTTGTCGCTCCACCTGGACCACTCCTCGTCTTCGAACATGCGGCGCACTGCGCGACGCTTATCTTCCTGCGAGCGGTGCAAGCCGTGTGTGGCGTTGGCGCCCAGCGACTTTAGAATCGCGTCACGCTGCGTGCCCTGCTCGACTTTTACCAGGATGAGGTCCGAACCTTCGAGCGTTTCCATCCGTTGTCGGTGAAAGCCGTCCCACAACCAGAGGTCGGTGCCGTCGAATAACGCCTCGACGGCCGGGAACACTGCGCCGGCGTGTTTCGCCTCGCGATACTCTTCGACCTTCAGCATGTCGAGACTCTCGCGTGGTTGAGTGCCGCCATCGAGGCGCAACAACAAAGGTGATATCGAAACCGTCCGCGGCCAATCTCCCTCCGCTTTCAATTCAGCAAGCGGATCCGGCTTAGCCCCACCATCATTCGCAATCGCCGCGCGCTCTTCTTCCTCTGTCATCAACTCAACGGCCTTGGCGATCGCTTCATCCTTCGTCGGAAAACCGCCCGTATCCATGTCGAGGTTTTCATTCTCAGCGATGAACGGTGAAGCGCTGTCTCTCATCCACAACCTCCAGCCACTTGCAATCAAAGCCGGCGGTAGCGCCGATTTCAACTCGACTCGCTCAGTGCTCATTTACGCTCTCTCCTTCACTTGCGGCACTCTTGTATGAGACAGGTGCCGACATGGTTGGTGTAAAGATCCACTCCCCGATCCCGCGCCTGCTGCACCAGCTCGGGCGTGAGAACCTGATAAGTCCTGCCGTCGTCGTGGAGCATGATCGTGCCTTGCGACCAGGGCCGGGCGTCGAGCGGCGAGGTTTTTCCGTTTACGTTGCTTCGCCGCCAGATGATCGCGGCGCCGCAGTAATTGCATTGATGTCTGAACATCAGTCTCCCGATTCAGCGATGGTCCAACTAACGGTAAAACCTGAGAGCTTCAGCTCGGTCAGCGCCTCGATAACTACTCGGCCGTATCCCGTGGTCACCCTGTCCTTCACTGTCTGGTTGGGTGCGCGGAGACGAATCACATGGTGCTCGATACCTTCACACTCGATCGGCACGAACCACTTTTCAAATGCTTCTCGGTCCAGGCGCTGACTCAAGAGCTCCATTACACGAGACCACGCATCACCCACTGACGGCTCTGGCTTTGCTTCCTGCTCTTTTCGCGCTATCCACAGATCAACCAGCTTGTCGTACCTGCCGGTGCGGTAATTCGAGATGGCCCAGGCATCAGGACTCTTGATTCCCCGGTCATTGCGGTGCGTCTCCCACGCGTAGGCAAGATTCACTTCGAGCGAGTGTTTTGACTTGTGCGGCTGCAACTCAAGCACCTCCGCTGCGAACGCCGGCAGCGGCGGTGATTTGGGCGCCTGGACGCCCAGCGTAGTTGTTGTTGTGGTAGTTAGATCAGTTTGGTTTAAACCACTACTACTACAACTACTACCTGTGGGCGTCTGGACGTCCAGTTTTGCCTGAGCTCGCGCTTGCAGCCACAGGCGCCAGGCGTCTTCAGTGACGTCCTGAAGTTTGAGCGGCGGGTCGACCGTTCTGCATTCTTGCTTAACAATTTTCAGCAATTGTGAGTCCGGCCGGAGATTGACGCGTTTCCTTTTAATCCGTGATGGATAGTTCATTTCGTCGAGGTTATCTCCCCCCGCTGGGCGTCCAGTGTGGAGTTTCTGGACGCCCAGCTTCTGAGTTTGGGCGCCCAGCTTCTTCCCTTTTGGGCGTCCAAACTCCACTACTCTGGACGTCTGGACGCCCAGTTGGGCGTCCAGCACGGGCGGTGTGTCCAGAGGTTCGACAACTGTCAAAACCGTCGACGATTCGTCTTCGCGCGCCGGCGCCACAAACGGCAACACGTTTTGATCCGTGCCTGTTTGTCGCTTCACGAAGCCTCCCTCAATCTGCTGCGCGAAGGCGCCGGTCGCTTCATTGCAAAGATCTCGTGAGCCTGCGCGACGTGCTCCGATGAGTAGCGGTATTGATTGCCAACCATCAGCGGCTGCACTTTTCCACGCTTGCGTTCGCGTCGAATTGTCGACTCGCTAACTTTAAACAACGCCGCGAACTGCGCCTCGGTGTAGAACACGGTGTCGCGCTTCAACACCTCACGCCGGAGCTCGTGATTCTCTTCCTCGATCTCCGATAGCGCAGTGCGCGCCGCGGCCAAGGCGTGGAGCACAGTCGCCTCGGCCTCCAGCAATCGCCGGCGCGCGGCCGCAACCTTTTCAGTGGACGTTGATGGCATTGATTGCGTTGAGTAACCTCGAGATGAACTCCGAGATCGGCATAACCATTGAGCACACGATGAAGACTAAGATCAGAAACAAAACGATTCCGATAATTCTGTTGTGTTCGGATTCACTCATTGTCATGGTCCTATTGCCCCTCGTTTGCGATAGCTGAGTTCACTGCCATGCGCGCTTCGCTGATTTTGCGAAGTGCGACTGGTTTCCCTGGACCATCCGGCATCGCGTCATAGATCACATCGACGAGCAAGATGAATGAATCAGTGACCAGCCGATACAGAGGTGCTGTGTCTTCATCAGGTGGCTTGTATTGAAAGAACTCGATCGCTTCCTGTTTAGTGCGCACGATTTACCTCCTCCTCCAAAGTTGGCCGCTGCTGTTCGCAGTAGCGCGCCATCGCTGAATCAACGTGCTGAAGCCGTTTCACGATCAATTCAAGCGCTGCCTCACGTGGACACGTGTCACCGCGATAGTTTTCGAACCGACGGGCGTCCTCGCCTTCGAGCCGCACGATGACGGTGATTCCCTTCGCACGTGGTGCTCGACTCGCTCTCGCTTCGTTCCGCCTCGCCGTCGCTAAAGTTTTCATTGCGAAAGTTTCCTTTGCCTTTTGGACCAGAGTGGGTGTATGCTCCGCCGCGCTTTTACACCTTACGCAGCCTTCGCCTCGCTATTCGGCTTCGGATCAGTCGGATCACCCCAGAGTTTTTCGTATGGCAAATTCAAGTGAGCGCAGAGCTTCAACCGAATCGGCTCGTTGCGACGCCGACGATTTATGGTCTCGGGTATTCGCCGTGGATCAACCTCTAACGTTGCGCCGAGCTCTTCGACACTTTCTTCGCGAAGCGCCAGCAACGCTTTGATTTGCGCGGGCGGAAGACCTTCACTTTTTGATACTGATGGATCGGAAGTCATGCTACATTGCCAGACCATGCGGGGATTCCCGCAGTACTGACGGGCCGGATATTAAGGCGACGCCTAATAATCTGTCAAGCAGATTTTTGGTGACGACTAAAAAACAGGCAGGTAAAGACTTCGGGATTCGCCTCAAGGAAGCGTTTGGTGGGGCGAGAGGGACCGAAATAGCCCAAAAATTGGGAATATCGGATGCGAGTGTTAGCGCCTACCTCAGTGGTGATAGTTTTCCCAGCCTGGATAATCTGAAGAAAATTTCGGAATTGACTAAATGCTCGTTACACTGGCTATTGACCGGTGAGGGAGAAGCCAGCACCGACCCTCTCCGGTCCATTGAGCCGGGCCTTCGGGTTATCGTGGAAAAATTGGCAGCCGATGAGAAGAAGCCAATCGATGAAGTTCTAGCGAGGCTACTGACTGAAGCGTTGGTTGCGCGTGGGTCACAGCTCTTCGCGCTTTACCCAACACTCCGAGAGAGAGAGCTGGATCAACTACGACTGATATTCCAGGAATTCTATGGCGCCGAACCGGAGTTATCTACGAAGACTGCGGTTCCTTCGAAGAGACAGGCATCTTGATGATACTGGGGCGTCGAGGCTTCCGTTTGGGGTTTGTGTTTAGCTCGGGAAATCGCTTCGTTGTTATGAACGAAAGGGTTTGTTGCTTCATGCCTAGCCGCAATGCGGTTTCTTTTTGATTGCCACCCGTGAACTCCAGCGACGCTTTAATAAAATTCTTTTCAAACATATCGATCGCCGCTTCATGGGTGAGTTTTCCATGCAGACTCACTTCACTGATCAACTTCACAGCTAACTCAAATGCCACTTGAGTTGCGCGCTCCGCGCTGACTCGTGCACCTGCAGTCTTGTACGCTCGCACGTAGACGTCCAATGCTTCATCATCACGTTGGAGTTGGACCAAAGCTCGTGCATGAGTTAACAGGGTATCGACGAAGAGGGCATGTTCATCGCCTCGTTGTAGAATCGCCACGGCCTGACGCGCAACTACTTCAGCATCGGTTGGGCGCCGCTCATCTAAAAACACTTGCGCGCGCAGTTCCAGCAACTCTGCGATTGCACCGTCGTCACGCAGCACTCGGAGCCCCTTTTCTGCTCGGTCTAAGTGCGAATGAGCATCATCGTGCTGATGCAGGTGAAGGTAGACTGCAGCTAGATTCTGTTCTGCTTTAGCCGTGAATCGTTTATGCCCAGCTCTTTCGAAGTGGTAGCTGGCAGCAGTGTATTCAATCAGTGCGCGATCATGTTCACCCGCACGGCGCAGAATGAGTGCGAAGCCATTGTGAAACATAGCGTGGACTGCGTGAGAATCGCAGCGCTCAATCGCCTCGCAGATGGAGTCATAAATCATCCGCGCGTTTTGATTGTTGCCTTGTGACCATAGGACCATCGCCGAATTCAGCGCAATTATCAATCCGAGGTCACTGTCGCTTGTGACTCGCTTCGCAGCGGTAGTCAGCAACGCGAATGCCTCATCGAAGGCGCCCTCTCGCCAGTAACACACGGCGAGACACTTCTCAGCTTCAGCGATCCGGGACACATTGCCCAGTTCAGAAAAAATGCGGGAGCTTTCTAGCAGTAAGTCTTTCGCCTGTTCCTGGGCACCGGCGATCTGTCGAGTGCTGCCCAGCCAGCCGCTGAGACTACCTGCCCTAAGTAAAAGCAACGCGAGAGAATCCGGAGTGAGTCCGTCACGGCGATCGACTGGATAGCCTGGCCCCTTCCACAAATCGGCGAGAGACTCTGCAGCGCGCGAGTATTCACCAGCGCTTTCCAGTCTCTCCGCTGAGGCAAGTGCCTGCGAAATAGTAAGAGCTAAACGCATCTGTCGGGCGAGGTTAAGACGCTTAACCAAAAAACTTGTTAATGAGTTGGGATCGGTCTATCATTTGCGCCGCTTGCTAATCCCACGCAAACCACACAAAGGAGTATTTCAAAATGAAACCCCGATCCTTCCTCGGCGTGATTCTGTTTCTCATAATGTTGGCTAGCCCAGTACTGGCCGGCGAAACCGCTACACCTGGCATCGCTGATCCGCCGCCGCCGAACGCGTCGACACAGTCAACAACAACGGACAACAACCCCTCAACGGTTCTAATGGAGATCCTCCTGATTATCATGGGTCTTTCTGGAACTCGCTGAGCCGTGGGAGACGGGCTGACCCCTTACCTCTTTCGTTATGTGGGCTCATCAATTGCGGTGTGTCTGGCCGAGTGAAGACATTGCTGTGAGACCGGCACGCCTTAATTGACTGCGCGAGAAAATACACAGAGTCTCAGCCAATTGCAATAGCTTAAAACAAACGGACCATCTGTCCTTCTTGACAGGGGTGATATTCTCCTGCCCGGCTTAAGGAGAGCCTTTGACTAAATGAAGATCCTCATAATTCGCCTTCTCGCAGCGAGCACGTTGTTTTGCACGCTCTCGATTGCCTCCCTTGCCCAACCTACTCAGTCAGCTTTTCCAGGCATCACACCCAACGGTACCGTAGAAGGAGAGTTCGATCGGTTTGAAAACAGAACCAAGATCCATCTCAAGAATATGCTGGTAGCAAAGAAGCCGGGACAGGAGTTGGTGCTTGGCGTCTTTGGCTCCTACACCGGATCTCCATCTCCCCCGTCTAGTGTCGTCCTCACCTTGACATCGTTCGCCGTAGGTGGATTTCAGTATCGGCCCAATCAAGCTTGCACCCTAAATGTTATCGCTGACGGTGAGCGGCTGAAGTACGAACTCGTAAACAAGCTCCAGGACATCTATCTCAATACTATTTACCTGGATGGTGCGGCAGCGGCGATCCCCTATGCTGAGCTGCGCAGAATTGCCCGAGCCAAGAGCTTAGAAATGCGGTTTGAAGGCACCGAGTTCACGCTCACCAGCGAGCAACAACAAACCTTTCACGAGTTCCTGAAACGCTTTTGGGATGACAAGTAATTAGATGCCTCGAGGCACCAAAGACGGATCAATCTTTCCTGATGGCGACCGCTTTGTCGTGCGCCGGCGTTACACCGACTCGAGCGGTCGTGAACGCGAGAAGAAGCGCATCGCGCACACAGAAACAGACGCACGCAGGAAGAAGCGCTTGATTGATCGGGAGATCGAAAAGGAACTCGCCGGCGAGAGCCTGAAGCCAACGCTCCGGACTGTGTCAGAGGTCATCGACCACTGCAAAGAAAAATACTTCAAACCAGCTATCTATGTGGGCGACACAAAGGTTGGCGGGCAACGCACTTGGCGCGCGACGTGGAATACCCTAAAGCCTTTCGAAAAACACTTCGGTGCTCGGCTCATAAATGAGATCACTTACGAGGACCTTCATGAGTACCGTCAACAACGCCTGCAAACGCCGCGTGTTGTAAAACGGGTCCGCTACACTCAGAGAGGGCGGAAGGGTCGAGTTGAATACGACGATTACAAACAGCGAACGATCGCTTCAGTTGATCGTGAGCTTGCGTGGGCGCGCAGAATATTCAAAGTCGCCAAAAACAAGAAGTGGATCACCGACAACCCGTTCAGCGATGGTGATCCGCTGATCACGACCTCAACCGAAAATAAGAAACTCCGGATCCTGTCATTCGACGAAGAGCGCCGGCTGTTTGCAGCCTTCAAAAAGTACAAGACGCGTTCACACCTGGCTTTTGCCGTGATGGTGGCACTTGAGACTGCGATGCGAAAAGGTGAACAGTTTCGCCTCAAGCGCAGCACTGACATCGATCTTGAACGCCGAATAATGATGGCGCTGAGCTACAAAGGCAATCGCACCACACTGCGGCCAGTTCCTATCACCGAGCTCCTTTTGCCCGAGCTTAGTGCACGTCTCTCCAGTGTGACTACTACCGACGAGCTCTTCGATTTTAAGGATCCGAAGAAGGGATTCGAGAATGCCTGCCGCGACGCCGGCATTGAGAGCGTAACGTGGCACACGCTGAGGCACACCGCAATTACGCGCATGGTCCACATCTACAAGATTCCACCTCACGACGTGATGAAGATCTCCGGACACACGAACTGGAAAACGTTTTGGGAAACATACGTGAATCTTGACGATGAAATGGTCCGTTCGATCGGCGCCAGCATCGACGCCGCACGCGCGGCGATGGTGCCTCCTCCGGAACCTCCTGAAACAATCTCGGACGCAATAAACTGAGGGGCTTGGAGGGGCACAAGCCCCTCTAGAGTTTAAAACCCCTGCCATTCGGTGATCGCCCGTGACGCTCCCGATCTATAAAATCATGACTTTTAAAGTGTGTTTGATGGCCGTGACGGCTAGTGGCAGGTCCTGAGAGGCGCGATAGTTTGACTCTTAATCAGCGGGTCGCAGGTTCGAGCCCTGCTCGGCTCACCATTATTAAGGCAATGATTTACGGCAGGCGAATAGCCTGCCGTTTTGTTTGAGACAACTTGTGACGTCGTTTCTGCCGATACTCTGACAAAACGACAATCGCACTACGCTTCCCCTGATCGGTCGCATGAATGTACCCACGTTATTTGCGGATCAGAATGTCCCATCAGATCGGCAATCGTCGCTTCACTGCAACGCGCTTCCGCAAGCCGCAAGCCTGGTCCCGAACCTGCGACGCAAGTCGTCTCACTGCGGGTTTCAATCCCCACCCAGGTAACACAATACTACCCTGGTAGGAAATAGTTCTTCTTGACTTACTTTTCTCTTGAAGGCATACTTATTCCATTTCGTGGGATAGAGAGGGCGATCATGGAAACAACAGCGACATCTAAAGGTCAGATAGTCATTCCTTCTTCGGTGCGACGTAAATTAGGGATCAAGGAAGGCACTCGTATTCAAATAAACCTCAGCGACGACGAGAAGGAAATTGTGTTGACTCCCATTACCCGAGAATATGTCCACAGTCTCAAAGGCAAGCTTAAAGGCAAAGGATTGTTGAAGGCGCTCATGGCTGATAGGAAGAAGGAGCGAGAATTGTAATGCCGCGTAAGCCGAAAGCGATCGTGCTTGATTCGTGGGCGGTTATTGCTTACTTGGAAGGTGAACCTGCAGCAGAGAAAGTCGCTGACCACATCGCAGATGCACACGAGAATGATATTCCGATGTTTATCAGTGTCGTCAACGCCGGCGAGGTTTGGTACATCATTGCGCGAGAAACTTCCGTAGCGGATGCAGACCGTAGCATTACTGAAATGAGACACCTCGGTGTGATGTTCGTCGATGTTGGCTGGCCTCTTGCGCACCAGGCCGGAAGCTTCAAATCGAAACATAAAATGTCTTTTGCTGATTGCTTCGCCGCTGCGCTAGCAAAGGAAAAGAAGGCTCTACTGTTGACGGGTGATCCTGAATTCAAACAAGTCGAACCCGAGATAACGGTCGACTGGCTCTGAAGGTCCAAGACAGTATTGAGCAGTTCTGAAAAGTAGGAGTGGTGAATATGACTATCGAGCGAGTTGGAAAGATCTTCTTCGATGACTTAGGAACACTAATCGCATCAACCCGATGGATTTCTACCCACGATGAGGGTATTGCTGAATGGTTAAAAAATACCAGGCGAGCCTATCAAATGGATCGCGCAAATGTCACTGAGTCTGATCGAATCTGCATCCTTCTTCTAAAGGACTCTGATCTAACCAACCCTGCAAGAATCGGTCTGCTCGATGTCGGTGGGGCAACACTAGAGGATATTGAAACTTGGAGCAAGTGGAACGATCCGAACGCCTCTTCTCGGGGCTCTCGCATGATGGAAGAAGAGACACAGGGAAATGGTGGGAAGGCCTACATGTATAGTCTGTTTACGGGCCCATCTCGCATTCTCGGCGTTGTTGATGGAAACCGCAACTGCCAAGGCTTCGACGGTCCCTCCAAGTCACTTGACAGAGGAACCCCGGGCTTCATGCCATCAGTTGTCGAGGGGCGGGAAGTCCACAATGTTGACTGCGAAAGCGAGCTAAAGCGCAATCTGCTCTTTTTTGGTCTCGATTTCACTGACCTGCCAAGCGATTTTAGAAAAGCGCTTCATCGAAGGCAGCGGTTCACTTTGGTTGAAGGTGAGAATCCAGTGAACTTGTTCCGAGGAAACATCGATCCCCAGAGTCTCATTCAGAAGGTATTACGGCATGATCAAACGACTTTGGCTATTCAGCAAATGAAAATCTATGCGATCCATAACGGAGTTACGCTGAATAATGGGAAACCGCTCGAACTCGAGACCATTAGACCTTATCCCGGCTTGGAGGGACCGTTCGTTTTCCCGATTCCGGAAGATCTTGTCGATGATGACGGCGTGAATCAATCCACGACTCAGGGGGGAACCAAACCTCGTGGACGACTAATCCTTTCAACCTCGGAATACAACATGCCGGCGAAGCATAAACTTTTAAGACCCCGATGGAAACTCAGCTACCGTGCAGGATCGCAGATGCTCGGGTCCAAGGTCATTTCAGAAATCGCGCCAGCTACCCCGGGAGCCGAATTCCTCTACGGGCAAGTGGAACTTGAAACACTGGCTGCGTATGCACATCATGGCCGAATGCGACCTAAGGAGGGCCCTTTAGTGCAAGCAGTTGATAGGTTCGTTACGGAACAGATTCGCCAATTGGCTAAGCAAATTAATGATAGGCGCCGCCATGAACAGGATAGTGACGAGCTGGACGATATTCACAGGGAGAACAAGATTCTTGATAAGTTCAAGAACAAGTTCATGCCAACTGAAGGGTTTGGGGGCAATGGAAATCGCGGATCGAATGGCGCAGGACCGGAGGTCGAGACAGATTCAACGACGCCATCTCGTGGCACCATTCCCCACGTAATCGAGTTGGGATGGTCGCCAGACGAAACATTGAAAATCGGTTCTGGAGTTGCGCTCCACCTCTCCACTATTCTTAAAGCAACGGTACGTGATGAGATGGGACGCCCGGTGTTGGGAGTAGAACTTGAATGGGTAACAAATAATGAACAGATTGCCCGAATCGATAGTGGTTTCTTGAAAGCACGACACCGGGGCAGCTGTGGTGTATTTGCGAGGATCACCGGCACTCCTGTGCGTTCTGTGACCGTGCCTGTGGAAGTTTGGATCGTTGATCATGTTCTTTTGACTCCACGCTCACTTCAGGTCGCACTTGGTAAGAAGGAAACGATTACAGCCGAAGTAACCAATGATCAGGGCGCAAGGGACACAAACGTCTACTTGGAATGGGTGCACGACGCTGATGACCAACTGATAATCAGAATGAGTCCATCGGGCATCGTCTTCGGTAACAGGGTCGGCAGGACTAGCGTTACCGCTGGCGGTAGCGGAAATGGCGAGGAACCTTTGTGGGCAAGGGTTCGAGTTGATGTCGAGGTCACTCCTAATCCTGAGGCACCGAAACGAGGCAGCGGATTTCCTAAGCTATTACTTACCGATCGCGACTTGGATCCACTGACCGGACGAGTTCGTCCTGGTAGTCCAGATCAGCCAACGCTATGGCAGGATGTTTTTGATCAACAGAACAACATCTGGTGGTTGAATCTGCAAAGTGACGATGCCCGGCTCACCATTTTACGGCATGCATCACCAGCATGCCCTTCTTCTTGCCCCTTTACTTTATGTCATCTACGCTCGACTTCTGCCCCGAGCTCACGAGTCTCTATCGTAATGCGAGTGGACCTGATCGCGAGCTGGTCCTAGACACAGCGCGTCGACGCTATTAGATATCTCCCC
>Ga0070698_100007877_pt1 | contig 11534 bp, 7 predicted proteins | sample KBSK1502metaG_FD_65477 | JGI IMG/M metagenome (GOLD analysis project Ga0070698, IMG submission 65477) | Corn, switchgrass and miscanthus rhizosphere microbial communities from Kellogg Biological Station, Michigan, USA - KBS K1-50-2 metaG | ecosystem: Host-associated > Plants > Roots >...
GCGGCGAGCATGCCGGTCAGGTTCCCGTCCACCTCGCCCACGGTCTTGTAGGTGCAGAGGATCCGCACGCCGTTGCAGTTCGCCGGGCTTGGCGGCCCGCCGACGAAGTGGTCGCCCTCGTCCGCGGTGACCATGAACAACGTGTTGGCCTTGGTGATGCCGGCCTTGGCGAGGCCCGCGAAGAAGGTGCCGAACGCCGCGTTCTCCTGCTTCAGCTGCGACTCGTACGTCGCCGAGCCAGAGCCGAGGCCGGCCCCCGTGGTCCACGAGTCGTGCACGTCGGACAGGTACGTGAAGGTGACGGGAACGCCGTGGGTCTGCATGTCGAGGGTGTAGGCCAGCGAGTTCGTGCCCATCATGCCGTCGTAGCCGGGGAACCCGATGTCACCGGAGGAGTCCTTGATCACCTGGCCGCTCAGGTTCTTCACCGGCCCGGAGGGCGACAGCAGCGGGTCGATGTACTTGGCGCCGAACAGCGCGCGGTACCCCGTGTACCCGCCGGGCTCTTCCGGCAGCAGGTCGGCCACCGAGTGGTGGGCCGCGCACACTGCGGAGCCGAGGGCGCAGTGTACGGAGAGGCCCTCGTAATCCGCCGCGGCCTTGTTCTGGTTGGCGCCTTCGGCCTCCTTGGCGTCCGGCGAGTTCGCGCCGAACACCAGCGGCACGTCTGGCGTGGTGTTCTCCAGCTCGGTGTTCGCGGCGGCCACGGAGCCGACGTCGCAGCCCGCCCTGGTGTGGGACACCCACGGCGCCGGCGGGGTCTTGCCGTTCTGGCCGACCAGCGTGGTCGTCGAGTCGCCCACCGGGGCGCCCGTGCTCGTGTTGTAGTCGACGACCGGGTCTTCCCAGTAGGAGAAGGATCCCGCGGTGTCGGTGGAGCCGTTCGCCGCGCCGGTGTAGTACCGGTACTCGTTGGCGATCGCGTCGCCATGGTCGCTGCCGTACAGGCCGGACTCCGACGTCACGATGTCGTCGGCGGTGTGCGCGATCAGCGGCGTGTGCTCGTGGGAGACCAGCGTCCCGTTCCCCGTGATGAAGTTCAGCAGGTTGGGCATCTGCTCGAGGTCGCTGGGCACGTTCGGGTTGTCGCGGCCACCCCGACGGTGACCATGCCGAGCGTGAGGATGCCGCCGGCCAGCGCGGTGAGCGATGTGCGGGAGCGTGCTTTCAGGGCTCGTGGTGCGCGCATTTCGAGGATGCCTCCACCGCGTCAGGACCCGTCCCGGGCGCGGGTCCGGCGAGGCAACCGTAAGCGAGCAGGACCAGACGTAGTAGGACGAGTCGCTAACGGTGCCTGAAAACAACGTGAACACGGACGGAGCGTGCGCCCGGCACGGAGGCGGCCGCATCCCATCTCAGGGCGTGGTATACGGCGCGCGGTCGCCACGGCACGGCGAGTCAGAATGTTTCCGGGATGTGTCTTGTTCGCAATTTTTCGTAGTCCGGTGAAGCGGCGGGAAATCAGTCAGTTCTGGGATGCGCGAACCGCCTTCCTGCGTTAGCCGGCGACTCCCTTCCGTCATCCCCTAAGCCCGTGGGCCGGTCTGAACGCGTGAGTCTTGCCAGGTAAACGCTAGTGTTGTCGCACTTGCGCGCATTCCCCTAGCATATGTGCATTGACTGATGCAAACTAAATAGACGCGCAATGCGTGACCACCAGTGGCGGCTGCCGGAGTTTAGCTGACATAGCCGTCATACTTCTCCGACATCGACGTCAGGTGACGCGTGCGTCATTGTTTGCAATTACTTCTAACCTGTGGGGAAATAGACGGGTGGCTGGCGGAGGAACGACAGGCCGAGCGGGGACGGGCGGCCTAGACGAGGAGGTGGCGGCGCCCGAAGCGGAGACCCCCGCGCCCGGCATCGCGGTCGCGGCCCAGGTCTCGCTTGCGGTCGCCGCGAAGGCTTCCGGGGAGAACTTCCCGGTGGCCCTCCGCGTGCTGCCAGCCCGCTGGCGGGCGAACCTCACCGCGTTGTACGGCTTCGCCCGGCTCACCGACGACCTCGGCGACGAGCCGCTGCCCGGCATGCCCGCCGGCGCGACCGAAGAGACGATCACGGCCACCCGCCTCAAGCTTCTCGACGACCTCCAGGCGGACGTCGCCGCGATCTACGACGGCGGCGAGCCGTCCCTCGACGCCATCCAGGCCCTGAAAAAGACCGTCGAGGAGTGCGGCGTCCCGCGCCAGCCGTTCGACGACCTGATCCAGGCCAACCGCCAGGACCAGCTCGTCAAGCGCTACGAGACCTACGACGACCTGGCGAAGTACTGCGAGCTGTCCGCCAACCCGGTCGGCCAGGTCGTGCTCTACATCATGGGCGCCGCGACACCGGAGCGGCTGCGCCTGTCGGATAGCATCTGCACTGCCCTGCAGCTCGTCGAGCACTGGCAGGACGTGGCCGAGGACCTGCGTAACGGCAGGATTTACCTGCCGCGGGAAGACCTCGAGCGCTTCGGCGTCACCGAGGCCGACCTGGCGCGGCCCACCGCGGGCCCGAACGTGGTCACGCTCATGACGTTCGAGGTGAACCGCGCCGCGGAGCTGCTCGGCGAGGGCGCGCCGCTGGTCGGCACGCTGCATGGCGCCGCACGGCTCGCGATCGCCGGTTACCTGGCCGGCGGCCGCGCCGCGCTGCGGGCGATCAGGCAGGCCGGCTACGACGTGCTGCGCACGACGCCGAAGCCGGGCAAGGCAGCGACGCTGGCGAACATGGCCGGCAGCTACGTCAGGGGGAGGTGAACGTGGACGCGGACGAGGCGTATGCCGCGTGCGAGAGGATCACCTGGGAGCAGGCCAGGAACTTCGCCTACGGCATCCGGCTGCTGCCGCCGCCCAAACGGCGCGCGCTCGCCGCGGTCTACGCGTTCGCCAGGCGGATCGACGACATCGGCGACGGTGACCTGCCCGCCGCCGACAAGACGTCGCGGCTCGAAGCGGCGCGCGTCCAGGTGCAGGCGCTGGCCGCCGGGGACAGCCCGGACGACAGCGACCCGGTGCTCGTCGCGCTGACCGACGCGGGACCGCGGTTCGGGGTGCCGCTCGCCGCGTTCGGCGAGCTGATCGACGGCTGCCTCGCCGACGTGAACGGCGCTAGCTACAAGACGTTCGACGACCTGCTCTGGTACTGCCAGTGCGTGGCGGGCTCGATCGGCCGGCTGTCGCTTGGCGTGTACGGCGCGGCCCAGCCGGAGAAGCAGGCCAGGATGGCCGACGACCTGGGTGTCGCGCTGCAGCTCACGAACATCCTGCGCGACGTCCGTGAGGACTACCGCAGCGGCCGCGTTTACCTCCCCGAGGAGGACCTGGCCAAGTTCGGCATCGAGTTCGCGCCGTTCGGCCAGGCAGAGCCGTTCGCCGACACCGCGATGCAGGCCAGGTTCGCCGGCCTTGTGGAGTTCGAGGCGGCCCGCGCCAGGGAGTGGTACGCCTCGGGGATGCGGCTGCTCGCCACCATCGACCGCCGCAGCGCGGCGTGCACCGGGGCGATGGCCGGCATCTACCGGCGCCTCCTCGAGCGCATCGCCCGCCAGCCAAGCGCGGTGCTCGAAGGCAGGATGTCGCTCCCCGGCGGCGAGAAGGCCCTGGTCGCCGCCCAGGCATTGGCCGGCGTGGACCGGTGGAAGTATCGCAAAGGGGTAGCGGAGTGAACGCGGTAGTCGTCGGCGGGGGCCTGGCCGGCATCACGGCCGCCATCGCGCTCGCCCAGGCCGGCGCGGACGTCACGCTGCTCGAGGCCAAGCCGCGGCTCGGCGGCGCAACGATGTCGTTCACCAGGGACGACCTGGTGATCGATACCGGCCAGCACGTGTTCCTGCGGTGCTGCACCGCCTACCGCGGCCTGCTCGACCGGCTCGGCATGGGCGCGCACGCCCCGCTGCAGCCCCGCTTCGACGTGACCGTGGTCTCCCCGCAGCGCCGCGCGCGGCTGAAGAGGGGTCGCGTCCCCGCGCCGCTGCATATGCTGCCGGCTCTCCTCCGGTATCCGTTCCTGAATTATCCGGAACGGTCCCGGCTTTCTCGCGCGGCCCTGGGCTTCCGCCGCCTGAAGCTGGCCGACCCGGCGACGGACGAGCAGCGGCTGGGCGACTGGCTCGCCGCCCGCGGGCAGGACGAGCGCACCCGCCGCGCGCTGTGGGACCTGTTCTTCATCTCCACGCTGAACGTCGCCGGCGACGACGGCTCGCTGGCGCTGGCCGGCAAGGTCGCGCAGACCGGCCTGCTCGGCGACGCGGACGCCGCCGACATCGGCGTGCCGGCCTTGTCGCTCGGTGAGCTGCACGGCGCCGCGGCCGAACGGCTGCTCGGCAAGCTGGGCGCCACCGTCCGGCTGAACACCAAGGTCGCCGTCATCGAGGCGAAGGGCCCGAACGAGTTCGCCGTCCAGATCGGCCGCACCGCGGAAGGCGAGGACATTCTCTCCGCCGACACGGTGGTCCTCGCGGTGCCGCACGAGGCGGCCGCCCGGCTGATCCCGCGCGGCGCGCTGCCCGCCGAGACGGTGGACGGCTGGGCCGGGCTCGGCGCGGCGCCGATCGTGAACGTGCACGTGATCTACGACAGGAAGGTCATGGACGTGCCGTTCGCGGCCGCGGTCGACTCGCCGGTGCAATGGGTGTTCGACCGCACCCGGATATCCGGGATGCACGCCCGCGGCGACAACGGGCAGTACCTGGCTATCTCGCTGTCGGCGGCGGACGAGTACGTGGACGTCCCGGCGGCGGCGCTGCGCGAGCAGTTCGTGCCCGCGCTCGCGGAGCTGTTCCCCGCGGCGCGCGAGGCGACGGTGACGGAGTTCTTCGTCACCAGGGAGCGGCGGGCCACGTTCCGCCAGGTGCCGGGTACGGCCCGGCTGCGCCCCCAGGCCGCGACAGACCTGCCCGGCCTGGCGCTCGCCGGCTCGTGGACCGACACGGGCTGGCCCGACACGATGGAAGGCGCCGTCCGCAGCGGTCTCAACGCGGTCATCGCCCTCCACGAGCAAGCTGACAACGAGGATGCAGTGAGCGAATTGACTAACGCACCAGTGAACACAGTTGACTCCGTGAGGGAGGTGCGCTCGTGACGGTCGTGATGCCCGCAGGCGTCGCCGTGGCGCGTGACCTGGTCGGTCCGGCGACGGAAGCCGCGCTCAGCCGGCTGAGCCCGGGTGTGCGGCGGGTCGCCGCCTACCACTACGGGCTCGCCGACGCCGACGGCAGCCCCGTCCGCGTCGGCAGCGGCAAGGCGCTGCGTCCCGCTCTCGCCCTGCTGTCGGCCCGCGCCGCAGGCGCCGCCCCTGAGCGCGGCGTCACCCCGGCGGTCGCGGTGGAGCTCGTGCACAACTTCTCGCTGCTGCACGACGACATCATGGACGGCGACACCGAGCGGCGGCACCGGCCGACCGCGTGGACCGTGTTCGGCGTCGGCGCGGCGATCCTCGCCGGCGACGCGCTGCTCGCGCTCGCCAACGACATGCTGCTCGAGGACATGGCGCCGGGCGGCCCGTGGGCGGCGCGCTGCCTGTCCACCGCGGTGCAGCGGCTGATCGCCGGCCAGGGCGAGGACCTGGCGTTCGAGAAGCGCGGCGACGTGACGCTCGACGAGTGCCTGGAGATGGCAGGCGACAAGACGGCCGCCCTGATGGCCTGCGCCTGCACGATCGGCGCGGTGCACGTGGGCGCGCCGCCGGAGATGGCGATGGGCCTGGCCGAGTTCGGCGGCCACGTCGGCCTGGCGTTCCAGCTCACCGACGACCTGCTCGGCATCTGGGGCGCCCCCGAGGTGACCGGCAAACCGGTCCGCGCCGACCTGCGGGCCCGCAAGAAGTCGCTGCCCGTGGTGGCGGCGCTGTCCAGCGGCACCCCGGCGGCCACCGAGCTGGCCGAGATCCTGGCCAGCGACGCCGAGCTCACCGAGGAGGACCTGATCCACGCCGCTGACCTGGTGGTCGCGGCCGGCGGCAGGCAGTGGGCCGAGCAGGAGGCCGACGCCCGGCTGGCCGCCGCCGCGGCGAGCCTGGACAGCGCCGGCGTCCCGGCCGACGTCCGGGCTGAGTTCATCGCCATCGCCGAGTTCATCACCGCGAGGCAGTGGTAGGCCGATGGCATCCCTAGCCGGCCGGGCGCCGACGCGGGGCACGGAGGCTCGCGGCCCCCGTGGCCCTCGCGGCCCCAGCGGCCCTAGAGGCCCGAACGCACCCCGCCCCAACGTGGTCGATGTGACATCGTCCACGCTAGATGGTGGTCGATGGGACATCGACCACACGGGAGACGTGCGGGAGGTCGCGGCCGTCACGCTCGAGCGTGCCCGCGACCACCTCCTGGGCCTCCAGGACCCCAGCGGTTACTGGATCGGCGAGCTCGAGACGAACGTCACGATGGACGCCGAGGACGTCCTGCTGCGCCACTTTCTCGGCATCCTCACCGAAGCCGACCTCAAGGAGACGGCCGGCTGGATCCGCTCGCAGCAGCGCGACGACGGCACCTGGGCCAACTTCTACGGCGGCCCCGGCGACCTGTCCACCACGGTCGAGGCGTACGTCGCGCTGCGGCTGGCCGGCGACCCGGTCGACGCGCCGCACATGAAGACTGCCGCCGGGTGGATCACGGCGAGCGGCGGGCTGACCGCCACCCGGGTGTTCACCCGGATGTGGCTGGCGCTGAGCGGCCTGTGGTCGTGGGACGAGCTGCCGGTGATCCCCCCTGAGGTGATCTACCTGCCGTCCTGGTTCCCGCTCAACATCTACGACTGGGGCTGCTGGGCGCGCCAGACGATGGTCGCGCTCGCCGTCGTCTCGGCGCACCGGCCGAGTCGGCCGCTGCCGATCGACGTTGACGAGCTCTACGCCAGGGTTCCCGGCCTGCCGCCCAAGGGGGACCAGAAGGACCCCTGGTCGCTCGCGTTCAACGCGCTCGACAAGGCGCTGCACGCGGTGACGCCGCGGCTGCCGAAGCGGGCCCGCCGCGCGGCGCTGCGGCGCTGCGTCGAGTGGATCATCGCGCGCCAGGAGACCGACGGCTGCTGGGGAGGCATCCAGCCGCCGTGGGTCTACTCGATCATGGCGCTGCACCTGATGGGGTACGGCCTGGACAATCCCATCGTCAAGAAGGCCATCGACGGCATCGAGCGGTTCACGATCAGGGAGGACGGCACACGCCGCCTCGAGGCGTGCCAGTCGCCAGTGTGGGACACCGTGCTCGCCATGGTCGGCCTCGCCGACGCCGGGCTGCCGCCGGACCACCCGGCGCTGGTCAAGGCCGCGACCTGGGTGCTTGACGAGGAGATCCAGCAGCCGGGCGACTGGCAGGTCCGCCGCCCGTACGCTCCGGCCGGCGGCTGGGCGTTCGAGTTCGACAACGACAACTACGCCGACACCGACGACACCGCCGAGGTGATCCTCGCGCTGCGCCGGACGAAGACCGGCAGCCGCGCCGCGATCGGCAGGGGCCTGCGCTGGCTCGAGGGCATGCAGTCCAAGGACGGCGGCTGGGGCGCGTTCGATGCGGACAACACCCGCGAGCTGGTGAACAAGCTGCCGTTCTGCGACTTCGGCGCGGTCATCGACCCGCCGAGCGCTGATGTCACGGCGCACATCGTCGAGGCGTTCGCGGCTGAAGGGCTCGCCAGCGAGACCGCCTGCCGCCGCGGCGTGATCTGGCTGCTGAAGAACCAGGAGAGCGACGGGTCCTGGTTTGGCCGCTGGGGCGCGAACTACATCTACGGCACGGGCGCGGTCGTGCCCGCGCTGATCGCCGCCGGGGTCAAGCCGGGCAAGCCGTCGATCCGCCGGGCGGTCGCCTGGCTGGAGGACCACCAGAACGCCGACGGCGGCTGGGGCGAGGACCTGCGCTCCTACGACGACCCGGCCGCCTGGTCGGGCCGGGGCGCCTCCACCGCGTCGCAGACCGCGTGGGCGCTGCTTGCGCTGCTCGCGGCCGGCGAGCGGGAGTCCGCGGCCGTCGAGCGCGGCGTCCGGTGGCTCGCGCAGACCCAGCGGCCGGACGGCACCTGGGACGAGCCGCAGTTCACCGGGACCGGCTTCCCGCGCGACTTCTACCTGAACTACCACTTGTACCGCCTGGCGTTTCCCACCTCGGCGCTCGGCCGTTACGTAAGGGGTTCAACTCATGACTGAGACCATCCCGCAGCAGAGAGCCACCGAGGACGCGGAAGCGCCCGAGCCCGTGGCCGCGAGCGGCGGGCTGCTGGTGCTGGCGCCGCTGCGCCTGGAGGCGAACGCGGTGCGCCGCGGCCTGCGCGCAGCGTCCAGCCGCGTCCAGCGCACCGGCATGGGCGTCGCCCGGTCGAGGAAAAGCGTGAGCGGCGAGAGCAAGCCCGGACCGTTCGGTGCGATGGTCGTGATGGGCACGGCGGCGGGGCTAGCCGACGACCTCAGCCCGGGAGACCTGGTCGTCGCGACCGAAGTGTCCGACGGCGGCAGCACCGTGCCGCTGCCCGGCGCCGACCTGCTCGCGGCCGAGCTGCGCCGGGCGGGGCTGCCCGCGCGGGCGGGCAAGATCGTCACGGTGCCGAAGATCGTGAGGGCGGCGGAGCGCAAGGCGCTGGCGGCCGAAGGGTACCTGGCCGCGGACATGGAGTCCGCCGCGCTGGTCGGCGCCGCGGGCGAGCGGCCGGTGGCCGTCATCCGGGCGGTGTCCGACACCGGGTTCGGGCCGGGGATGGTCAGCGGCGGGCTGGCCGGGCTGCGGTCGCTGCGGCTGGCCGCGCCGGTCGCCGAGCGGTGGGCCGCCGCCTGCCGGGAGCGGGCCGTGCTGCTGGCGGGGCCGCGGTCGTTCTGCGCCGGGGTGGAGCGGGCCATCGAGATCGTCGAGCGGGCCCTCGAGCTGCGCGGGGCGCCCGTGTACGTGCGCAAGCAGATCGTGCACAACACCCGGGTAGTCTCCGACCTGGAGCAGCGCGGCGCCGTGTTCGTGGACGAGCTCGACGAGGTGCCGGACGGCGCCACGGTCGTGTTCTCCGCGCACGGGGTGTCGCCCGCGGTGCGGGACACGGCGTCGGACCGCGGGCTGTCGGTCATCGACGCGACGTGCCCGCTGGTGTCGAAGGTGCACGCCGAGGCGCGCCGGTTCGCCCGCGAGGGCTTCACGGTCGCGCTGATCGGCCACGCCGGTCACGAGGAAGTGGAAGGCACCCTCGGAGAGGCGCCCGAATCCACCGTGCTCGTGGAGACGGCGGCCGATGTCGCGGCGCTGTCGCCCGCGGACCCGTCGAAGGTGGCCTACCTCATGCAGACCACGCTGGCCGTCGACGAGGCGACCGACGTGGCGGGCGCGCTGCGGGAGCGGTTCCCTTCGATGCGGGCGCCGGGCAGCGACGACATTTGCTACGCGACGACCAACAGGCAGGCGGCGGTCCGCGCCGTCGCCGCGGAGGCGGACCTGGTGCTCGTCGCGGGCTCGAAGAACTCCTCCAACTCGGTGCGGCTGGTGGAGCGGTCCGAGCGGGCGGGCACGCCCGCTTACCTCATCGACGGAGCCACGGACATCCAGCTCTCCTGGCTGTCCGGAGTCTCCGTAGTCGGGCTCACGGCGGGGGCATCCGCGCCGCCAGCGGTGGTCAGCGAGATCATCACGGCGCTCTCCGGGCTCGGCACAGTCACGGTGACCGAGCGGGTCACCACCACCGAATCAGTACAGTTCGGCCTGCCCAGGGAGGTACGGCGCTAATGTCTATGCCACTGTCCGTCAGCATGCGCATCGGGGCACACCTGATGAAGCAGAAGCTGCGCGGCAACAAGAAGTTTCCGCTGCTAGTGGAGCTGGAGCCGCTGTTCGCCTGTAACCTCAAGTGTGCAGGCTGCGGCAAGATCCAGCACCCCGCGTCGGTGCTCAAGCAGCGGATGCCGGTCGAGCAGGCGGTCGCGGCGATCGAGGAGTCCGGCGCGCCGATGGTGTCCATCGCCGGCGGCGAGCCGCTGATGCACCCGCAGATCGAGGTCATCGTCGAGGAGCTGCTCAAGCGCAAGAAGATGGTCTTCCTGTGCACGAACGCGGTGCTGCTCCCCAAGCACCTGCACAAGTTCAAGCCGTCGCCTTACTTCCGCTGGGTGGTGCACATCGACGGGCTGCGCGAGCGGCACGACGAGTCGGTGTCGAAGGAAGGCGTGTTCGACCAGGCCGTCGCGGCGATCAAGATGGCGCAGGAGAAGGGGTTCAAGGTCAACACCAACACCACCTTCTTCAACACCGACACGCCGCAGACCGTCATCGACGTGCTCAACTACCTCAACGACGACCTTGGCGTGGACGACCTGCAGATCTCGCCCGGGTACGCCTACGAGAAGGCGCCCGACCAGGAGCACTTCCTGGGCGTGGAGGAGACCCGCGAGATGTTCCGCAAGGCGTTCGCGGACGGGCGGCGCAAGCGATGGCGCCTGATGCACACGCCGCTGTTCCTCGACTTCCTCGAGGGCAAGGTCGAGTACGAGTGCACGGCGTGGTCGATCCCGTCGTACTCGCTGTTCGGCTGGCAGAAGCCCTGCTACCTCATGTCCGACGGGTACGTCTCGACGTACAAGGAGCTGATCGAGACCACGGAGTGGGAGAAGTACGGCCGCGGCAAGGACCCGCGCTGCGCGAACTGCATGGCCCACTGCGGCTACGAGCCCTCGGCCGTGATCGCCACGATGTCGTCGCTGAAGGAAGGCATCCGCGCCCTCCGCGAAAGCTGAACCAATGGGTTGGCTGCCGAATTGGCGGTGTGGCCCACGCCGCCATTAGCCGCCAGTAACCCATGATCACGGAAGAAAAGCACGCGTATAGCGTGCTTTTCTTCCGTCAAAACGGTCCGTTGTAGGGCCGGGGCTGGTTCGCAGGTCTTCTTCAGAGTCTCCTCAGGTAGCGCCGAAAGCATTGGCGACGGCGCGGATGCAGCGTCCGGGGCGTATCACGCTCTACGGCACGGCGGGTCCGCGCCACCACTAATTGCTGAGTTCGCTGAGGAGTCTGATGTTTTTCACCTATATCGGGCGTGAGCTGCGGCGCCGAATGCGGCAGGCGATCTTCATAGCGGTAGGCCTGGCGCTGGGGATCGGCCTGGTGATTACCGTGACCGCGGCGTCGGCCGGGGTCAAGAATGCCCAGGCGTCCGTTCTGCACTCGCTGTACGGCGTCGGCACTGACATCACCGTGACGAAGACGCCGACCGCGGGTTCCGAAGGCAACGGGTTTGGGTTCGGCTTCCGGCAGTCGATCGGGTCGACCAGCCGCCCGAAGGCCGGCAGCAAGATCGACAACAACACGCTGTCCGCCGGCGGCACGCTGGCGTCGCTCGCCTCGTCCAACGTGACCAGCATCGCGAAGATGGACAACGTGGCGGCCGCGGCCGGCGGCCTGACGCTGAACGACCGCACGATCAGCGGCACGGTTCCGGCGCTCAACTTCAACGGCGGGGGTGGCGGCTTCCAAGGTGGCGGCGGGGGCGGCTCGACCAGCGGGAGCGGGAATCCCAGCAGCTTCGGCGCGAACTTCAACATCAATAGCTTCACCGTGAACGGCGTGGACATCGCCAACGGCGAGCTCGGCCCGCTCAGCA
>Ga0070698_100007880_pt1 | contig 11529 bp, 9 predicted proteins | sample KBSK1502metaG_FD_65477 | JGI IMG/M metagenome (GOLD analysis project Ga0070698, IMG submission 65477) | Corn, switchgrass and miscanthus rhizosphere microbial communities from Kellogg Biological Station, Michigan, USA - KBS K1-50-2 metaG | ecosystem: Host-associated > Plants > Roots >...
CGCTTCCCCTACTGGGTCGTCGGCGCGCAGCAGGACAGTGGCGCGGTCGCGGTGCGCTCGCGCGGCAAGTTCGCCCAAATCTCGCAGCGCGACTGGGAGCCGATCGGCGCCGCCGGCGAGAGCGGCTACGCGACCGGCGACCCGTTGCATCCGGGCGTCATCTACGGCGGCGAAGGCAGCCGCTGGGACCTCGAGACCAACCTGTCGGTCCCGAACACCGCGGCGCCGAAAGGCACCGAAACCGACCGGGGCGATTGGACCCAGCCGCTCGTGCTGTCGCCCGCGGATCCGCACGCACTGTATTACGCCAGCCAGTTTCTGTTCAAGACGACGGACGGCGCACACACGTGGAAGCAGATCAGCGGCGACCTGACTCGCCCCGATCCCGGGATCCCGCCGAACCTCGACACTACCGCCGCGGCCGCGACCGATCGCAACGGCAAGCGCGGTGTCATCTACGCGGTCGCCCCGTCGCCGCTCCGCGCGCCGCTGATCTGGATCGGCACCGACGACGGGCTCATCCAGGTCACGGCCGATGACGGCACGACCTGGCGCGACGTCACGCCGGCAGCCATGAAGGCATGGAGCCGAGTCTCCGGGATCGAAGCCTCGCATTTCGACGCCGACACGGCGTATGCGAGCGTCGACCGCCACCAGCTGCAGGATTTTTCGCCGTACATCTACCGCACCCGCGATCAGGGCCGGTCCTGGCAGCGGATCACGACGGGCCTGCCGGATGGCGTGTACGTCCACGTCATCAAGGAAGACACGCTACGCCGGGGGTTGCTGTTCGCCGGGACCGAGCGCGGGGCATTCGTGTCGTTCGACGACGGGGACCACTGGCAGCCGCTGCAGCGCAACCTCCCTGCGACGTCGGTGCGCGACTTCGTCGTCTACGGCAACGACCTCGTTGTCGCGACGCACGGCCGCGGCTTCTGGGTGATGGACGACATCAGCGCGCTGCGGCAGACGACCGACGAGGTGCTCAAGGCCGACGCCTGGCTGTTCCGGCCCGCGGACGCAGTCAACGTCATCCCGGGCGACGACAACGGAACGCCCTACCAGCGCGACGAGCCGCAGGCGCAGAACCCGCCTGACGGCGCCTACATCGATTTCTATCTCAAGGCGACAGCGCCGGTCACGTTGGAGATCCTCGATGCAACGGGCAGAGTCGCGCGGAAGTGGCCTGCGGAACCCGCAGCCGGAACTCCATCGCGCAACGGGCTGCCGCGCGTGTCGCCGCTGTGGCAGCCGGGGCCGGAGGTTTTTTCAACTGAGGCTGGGATGCACCGCGTCGTTTGGCGGCCGGTCGAACCCCCTGCGCCGCCAGCTCCGGGTGCCGCGGCGACTGGCGGTGGCGGACGACGTGGCGGTGGCGCGCGGCTCGCCGGCACATTCACGGCGCGACTGACCGTGAACGGCCGGGCACTGACTCAGACCTTCACGGTGCGCCCAGATCCGCGGAGCGACGCGCGCTAGTGAGGTACGCACACCGGCGCCTGACGCTGGTTGCGCTCGCTCTCGTCGTTGCCTGCGAGCCGCAACGCCCTCCCCCGCCCCCCACCGGTGGTGGCATACCGCAGGCCGGCCACGTCTTCATCGTGATCGAGGAGAACCGCGACTACACGGACGTCTTCGACAGTTCGTCAATGCCGTATCTCAAGAATCTCGCGCAGCAGTACGGCCTGGCGACGCGGTACTACGCCAACACCCATCCGTCCATCGGCAACTACTTCATGCTGGGGACGGGGCAGATCATCACCAACGACGACGACTACTCAAAGATCGTGCCGGTGGACAACGTCGTGCGGCGGCTGCGTGCGGCGGGGAAGACGTGGAAGTCGTACGCGGAAGACATGCCGTCCGTCGGTTACACCGGCCCCGACGTGGGCGGCTACGCCCGCAAGCACAACACCTTCGCGCTGCTCTCCGATGTGGCGAACGACTCGACCGAGCGCAAGAATCTCGTCCCGTTCACGCAGTTCGCGACCGACCTGGCCAACGGCACGCTCCCCGATTACGCGAACATCGTGCCGAATCTGTGCAACGACGCGCACGATTGCCCGCTCGCCACGGCGGACACGTGGCTCCGGACCCAGATCGCGCCGCTCCTGGCCAGCGCCACGTTCCAGCAGAACGGCTTGCTCATTATCACATTCGACGAGTCGGACAACGACATCAGGTACGGCGGCGGGCGCATCGCGTGGGTCGTTGTGAGCCCCAAGGCCAAACGTGGCTACCAGTCCACGACGCTCTATCAGCACCAGAGCACGCTGCGGCTGACGCTCGAGGCGCTCGGCATCACACTGTTCCCGGGGGCGGCAGCGGCGGCGCCCGCGATGAGCGAGTTCTTCCAACCCTAAGCCGAGCTACTGTCCCGCCGCCTCCCACTGCTGGCGGCTCATCACCGCGATCGGCTCGAGCTTCTTGCCCCGCAGCGCCGTATTGATGCCGGCCAGGTCGCGCGTCGTCCAGGCGTCGAAATCCCGCATCACATCGCCCAGCTCCCGCGCGATCGCGTCTGCCCGCTCCGCCTGCGTCTGCGACGGCCCGCCATCGTAAAAGATGATGCTGCCGTACAGATCGGTGATGTTTTCGCGCAGCCGCTCCTCGCCGGTGATCATGCCGCCTTCCTTAGTGGCCACGATCTTCTTTCGCATCACGTCCACGGCGGCCGAGGCGGCACGCAAGCGCTTTGCGACCGCATCGCTCGCCGGCAGCCGGCCGGCGCGTTCCTCCAGGGCCTGGCGTACCCCGTTCATGCGCTCGACCGCAAACGTCATGTCGGTCAGCGTCGCTGACATCTTGATCGCCAAATCGAAAGCCGCCCGGCGCTCCAGATCGGTGTGCGTCCCGCGCGGGTCGGGCACGAGGGCGAGCTGCGTCGTGTAGACCGCGGTGTCCTTCGTCATTTTGATCGTGTAGGTCCCCGGCAACACGCGCGGGCCGTACGCCGCGCCGAATGCCGCGCTCGCCGCCGGCGGCACGCGCGGCGCCGCCAGGCGCATCGACCACGTCACGCGATTCAGACCCCGCCGCTTGCTCGTGGGCATCGTGCCGAGGAGTTTGCCGCCCGCATCGAACACCTCGAGCTTCATGTCGCCGAAGATGTGGCGGCGGCGCTGGTAGTACGTGATGACGGCGTCGCTCGGCGGGTTCGCCCCGACGAAGACCGCGTCGCCGTTCGCCCAGCCACCGCCCGACTGCAGGCGCTGCACCGTCGGACGGTCCGGGAGGAAGGCGACCGGGCTCGCCAGCACGTCCGGTGTCAGCGCGCGGAGCGGCGAGATGTCGTCCACGATCCAGATCCCGCGGCCGTGCGTGGCGATCACGAGGTCGTGGTCGCGCGGGTGGATCGCGAGATCGCGCACGGCGACGGCCGGTAAGTCACCACCCTTGTAGTGCGCCCATTGCTTGCCGCCGTCCACCGAGACCCACAAGCCGAGCTCGGTGCCAAGGAACAGCAGGTTGGGGTTGACGAGGTCTTCCTTAATAACGTGCGCGTACCCGCGGACCGGGCTGTCCGGCGCCACGAGGGGCGTCCACGTGCCGCCAAAGTCGGTCGACTTGTAAGCATACGGCCGCATGTCGCCGAACGTGTGCACGTCGAACGTGGCGTAGATCGTTCCGTTCGCGAAATGCCCCGGCTCGACGGATGAGACCCACGCGTTCTTGGGCAGGCCCGTGATGTTGGGCGCGACGTTCGTCCACGTTTTGCCGCCGTCGCGCGTGACCTGCAGGTTCCCGTCGTCGGTCCCCGCCCAGATCACCTGTCCGTCCCGCGGCGACTCCGCGATCGCGTAGATCGTGGTGTGCATCTCGGCCGCCGAGTTGTCGACCGTGATGCCGCCAGACTGCTCCTGCTTCTGCTTCTGGGGGTCGTTGGTCGTCAGGTCGGGAGAGATGCGCTCCCAGGTCTGGCCGTAGTCCTTTGACCGGAACAGGACCTGGGCGCCGATGTACACCGTGCCCTTCTGGGTCGCGCTGATATGAATCGGCGTGTTCCAGTTGAAGCGCAGCTTCTTTTCCTGATAGTGCGGCAGCGGCTGGATGTTGCGTGACTCATGGGTGCGTCGGTTCACCCGGCCGACCGCGCCGCCCTGGGCTTCCGCGTACAGGTAGTCGGGATCGGTGGGATCGGCGAACATCCAGAAGCCGTCGCCGCCGTACATGTTTTCCCACTGGTGGTTCGTGATCCCGCCGGGAAACTCGGACGGGCCCACCCACGAGCTGTTGTCCTGGAGGCCGCCGTACACGTTGTACGGCCGCGCCATGTCGACGCTGACGTGATAGAACTGCGAGACGGGGAGATTCTCGTTTTTCACCCACTTGTTGCCGGCGTCGTAGGAGAACCAGAGCCCGCCGTCGTCGCCGGTGATCACGTTGTCGGTGTTCTTGGGGTCGATCCAGACGTCGTGGAAATCGCCGTGCGCGCCTCCCGCGATGCCGCTGAAGCTCTTCCCGCCGTCGGTACTGACGATGAGACTACCGTCGGGTTTGTACACGCGGTCGGGATTGCCGGGATCGACGATGAGATTTGCGAAATAGAACGGCCGCCAGATCATGTTCTGGCTGCGATCGAGCATCTGCCACGTCTTGCCCGCGTCATTGGACCGGTACAGCGCGTTCAGCGGCGGGACCGCTTCGATGAATGCGTAGACGACTTCGGGCTTCGATGGCGCGACGGCCACCGCCACGCGCCCCCACGGTTTCGGTGGAAGGCCACTCGCTGTCAGCTCCGCCCAGGTGGCTCCTCCGTCGGTGCTCTTGAAGACGCCAGAGGCACTCGGCGCCGTCGCGCTGTCGCCGCCTGAGCGGAACGTCCAGCCGCGCCGCCGGAAATCCCACATGCCGGCATAGAGCGTCTTGGGATGCGCCGGATCCATCGTCAGCATCGAGCAGCCGGTCGACAGGTTGGCGCCGCGGAGCACCTTGGTCCACGTTTTCCCGCCGTCGGCCGTCTTGTAGACGCCGCGCTCGTCGCTGTCGCTCCACAGCTTGCCGGGCACGCAAACGAACACCGTGTTGGTTTCGGTCGGATCGACGAGGATCTTGACGATGTGTTCGGAGTTCCGGAGCCCCAGGTTCGTCCAGTTCTCGCCGCCATCGTCCGACCGATAGATCCCGTCACCGATGGACACGCTGTTGCGCATCCACGACTCGCCGCTTCCCACCCAGACCACTTTCGGGTTCTTGGGATCGATCGTCACGGCGCCGATGGACTGCACCGGTTGCTTGTCGAAGACCGGCTTGAAGGTCGTGCCGCCGTTCGTCGACTTCCACACGCCGCCGCTCGCCGACCCGATGTAGATCGTGAGCCGCGCTCCTTCATGCACGGCATCGATCGCCGCGATGCGCCCGCTCATCGCGGCCGATCCGATGTTGCGCGCGCCGAGGCCGGAAATGGTTTCCGAATCCACCTTCACGGCGGGAGCGGCAGCCGGCTGCTGCGCGAGCAGGAGTAGCAGGAGAACGTTCATGGCCGGGTCCCCGGGCGCGCGAACCGCGAAGTGTCGAGCGGGACGTTGGCCTCGATCTTGTCGTAGGTGACTTTCGAGCGGTCGGTGCTGCTCGAGCCTTTGGGGCCGGACTCGTAGGAGAACGGCAGATAGACGCCGGCCACCTGCTTGTAGTCGCCGAGCGACGTTTCGTATTCCTGCGGGGCGCCGCGGATCATGCGCTGGGTATCGATTCTGATCGGGACGTAGTACTCGGTGTCCAGATAGTAGAAGCTGACGTCGCCGTTGGGGCGCGTGACCTTGAGCTTGTAGGCGTCGCTTCCCTCGATCTGCTCGAGCCCCTGGAACTCGACGCGATTGCCCTTGGCCTGATAGTTGACGAGTGGGCCGTCGAAGTCGGCGTCGTCGAGAATGCCGTGCATCTCTTCTTCCCCGAGCGCTTCAGGATCGCGCTTGCCGTTCCAGGGCTCGATCTTCCAGCCGTCGCGCCCGTCGTAGGCGTTGATGCCGGTCATCCCCTGGATCGAAAACTCCTCGCGCACGCTGCTCGGGCGCTTGTTCTCTTGAACGACGACCGCCTCGAATCCGCCGCCGCCCGTGAACTTTCCGGTGCGGCGCAGCGACTGCAGCGCCTGGATCTTGGCGATGCCGCCGGACGCCTGGATGTATTTGGCGATCAGACTGTCGACTGACTGAGCGGAGAGCGGTGTCGCGCACAATACGAGTGCCGCGATTCTCAAAAAGTTGTTACGCATGATCATTCCTCCGAAGCTCCGGCGCGGAGCAACGAAGTTATCCGCTGATCCGGGCGTCGCAACTCGCTTCAATATCCTCGATGTCCCGAACCACGCGGTCCCAGTTGAAGTACGTCTCCACCGCGCGCCGCCCGGCCGCGCCGAGGCGCTGGCGCAACGGTGTGTCCGCAAGCAGCTGGTTGAGTCCCTGGGCGACCGCCGAGGGGCAGTAAGGATCGACGAGCAATCCCGTTTCGCCGTCGCGCACTGCGTCGATCAGACCAGCCTCTCGTCCTGCCAGCACGGGGACGCCCGACGCGGAGGCTTCCACCACAGCGATTCCGAAGCCCTCCACGAGCAAGTCGGTGCGCCGCGAAACGAGCGCGAACACGTCGGCCGTGTTGTAGAGCGCTGGAAGATCGGCCTCCGGGACGAATCCCAGAAACCGCACTGCGTCGCCAAGTCGCAGCTCGGCCACCAAGCGCTCGAGAAACGGTCGAGCCTCTCCAACCCCGGCGATCGCGTAGCGCACGTTCGGGTGGACCGCGCGCACGGCCCGCAACGCCCGGATCACCATGTCGAATCCTTTGTGCCAGTCGAGCCGTGCGACCGTCAGAATCCAGGGGCCGCCCTCGAGACCGTACGTGCGCCGGATCTCCGTGGTAGAGACACCGGGTTGGAACTGCTCGGGATCGGTGCCGAGGGGGACCGTGCGCACTTTGTTGGCCTGTTGCTCGAGCCCAAGCTCCGAGAGGATTCGGCGCGTGTAGTCGGCGGTCCACTGGCTGATCGCCACGAAGACCGACGCGCCCTCGAGCAGCTGGCGGCCGGTCCAGTGCCTGAATCGGGAGCGCCGCAGCTTCTGGTCCAGAAGCAGCAGCTCCGCGCCGTACGTGAAGACGCCGTAGGGAATGCGGTGACGGGCGTACAGCCAGCGGGCGGGATAAGCGGCCGGCTTCAGCTCCGCGCACCAAGTGAATCGCGGACGGTGCCGGCGTGCCAGCGCATCGGCGCGGAGCGTCCAGCGCACCAGTCCATTCACGGTCCGGAGCCGCTGCGCCCGAACCGGCACGCGGTCGATCACCTGCAGAAAACCATTGTCACTCTCGGCACTGCCGGCATAGGTGCCGGTCGATACGAGCAGCGAGTAGGGGGGATACCGCCGGGCCAACTCGCCCATCATTCGGGCAATGCCCCCTTCGTGGGGCGGGAAGTTGAATCCGAGGAGAAGGCTGGGGGACGGCTCAGCCGTCACTCCTGCTCCCACAGAAACGCGTATTTGAGGAAGCCCCCGATCGCACCCATGGCGGCCTGGATGACTCCCATCCGGCCGTCCAAAAATCCCCCGCGCCAGAGATACTCCCGCAAGAAATGCACGGCGGGGCGCACCGTAAGGTCACTCCACCGCGCACGGCGTCCCTGCGCCGCGAGGCCCTGGGCGCTCATCTGCGCATAGGCGATCAGCTTCTCGACGTGATGGCTGAGGTCGCGGTACGGTGTGTGATCGAGCTGCTGCGTGAGCGTCCCGACGTCGCGGAGACCCTGGAGGCCGGGATGAGCGGCGCTGCCGCCGTACCGAAACTCACGCCGGGCGAAGCGCACAACCCAATCATTGCCCCAATGGCCGCGGCGCACGACGCGGCCCTGGAACTGGTTGCGGCGCTTCACCCGATACGCTTCGTGCGTCGGGCCTTTGGTCCCCGCCTGCACCGCGATCAGCTCTTGTACCAACGCTGATCCGATGCGCTCATCCGCATCCAGCGCAAAGACCCACGGGTGCCGCGCGGCCGCGATGCCGGAGTTGCGCTGCTCGCCGATGCCGCGGGGACCGTCGGTGATGACGCGCGCGCCGGCGGCGCGCGCGAGGGCTACCGTGTCGTCCGCGGATCCGCCGTCGACGACCACTATGTCATCGGTCCAGTCGAGATGGCGGATACACGCACCGATCTGTCCGGCTTCATTGCGCGTGGGAATGACTACCGTGATCGGTGCCCGCACCCTCCCCTCCCCTCGTCCGGCGGCGCTCAATCGCTTCACGATACACACCTTCGGTGCGCTCGACCACACGGTCGAGCGAGTGTTCGCGCCGGACATAGTCGCGGCCTGCGCTGCCGGCCCGCGCCGCAAATAGTGGGTCGCCGACCATCCGCTCGAGCGCCGCGGCCCACGCCCGCGGATCGAGCGGCGGAACGAGTAGTCCGGTCTCGCCCGACTTGATCAGATCGGGGTTGCCTCCCGCCCGGGACGCCACGACCGGCAGGCCGAGCGCCATCCCCTCGAGCAGCGCGAGCGAGAGTCCTTCGATCCGGGAAGGCAGCGCAGCCAGCGTCGCTAACCGATAGAACGCGAGCGGCTGATCCGTGAACGGAACGTATACGACGCGATGGCGGGACGGCACCCGCGCTTCGACCGCGCGTAGCTGCGCGTCTGGCTCGATCCCCACACACGCGACGACAACGGGACGCTGCACCGCCTGAAGCGCCTGGAGGAGAATGTACTGGTCTTTACGCCGCGCCAGGACGGCGATCACGGGACGTCCCGCCACATCGCCGAGCGCTGCTGCCGCACGGGACATGGCCGCGTGAGAAGGCATCGCGTCCACCCGCGTGAAATCAATGCCGTTGGGCACCACGCGCAAACGCGCGGCGGGGTACAGTCGCCGCCGCAATCCGCGCGCCACCGCGTGGCTCACCGCGATCGTCCGGTCGACGGACAGCCCGACCGCCAGCAGCTCGGCCGGTGACGTGAGCGGCATGGTGTGGCGCGTGACGACAAACGCCTGGGGCAGACGGTGCTGCCATCGCAGCCACGTGAGCGCGCGGCGGTCGCGAGTGTCGTGACTGTTGACGAGATCCACTCGCTCTCGGGCGATGATATGAGCGAGCCCTTCCGCGAGCGGACCGAGCCGTCGGAAGTCGACCGGCACCACGGGGAGCCCGTCTTTTGCAGCCAGCTCGGCGAGCAGACTGTCCGGCCGGCAACCAACCAATACCCTATGACCACGCCGCGTCAGCGGGGCGCACCGGCTCAGGATCATGAACGTCGATCCAGCCTGGTGCCCCGCATGCGTGATCTCGAGGATCGTGAGCGGGCGATCGGCCATCTGCCCAGCACTATTACGCCGCCGGTCGCGCCCTCGCAACCGGAAGCGTAGTTTCTCCGCTCATGGCGCCAGCCTCCGCTCGTGACTTCCCCAACCTCACGGTGCTGTCGCACCCGTTGATCCAGCACAAGCTCACGATCCTGCGCGACAAGCGCACCAGCACGCGCGACTTCAAGCAGCTCGTGAACGAGATCGCCACGCTGATGGCGTATGAAGTGACGAAGGACCTGCCGCTCGAAGCAGTGGAGATCGAGACGCCGCTCGAGCGGACGACGGGGAGCCAGGTCGCGGGCAAGAAGTTGACGCTGGTGCCGATTCTGCGCGCCGGCCTCGGTATGGTGGAAGGGATCTCGCAGCTGATCCCGTCGGCACGCGTGGGACACATTGGGCTGTACCGCGATCACTCGACCCTGCAGCCAGTCGACTACTACTTCAAAATCCCCTCCGGCGAGGCCGATCGCGCGTTCTTCGTGCTCGACCCCATGCTCGCGACCGGCGGCTCGGCGGTGGCCGCGGTGAGCGCGCTGATCCGCGCCGGGGCGCAGCGGATTCGCTTCCTCTGCCTAGTGTCTGCACCCGAAGGCGTGAAGGCGATGCTGGACGCCCACCCGAAGGTGCCGGTCTACACCGCTTCGCTCGATCGGGAGCTCAATTCCAAGGGCTATATCCTGCCCGGCCTGGGGGATGCCGGCGACCGCCTATTTGGCACCCGGTAGGACCTCCCCACGTAACCCTTTTGTCGTCCCCCGTGTCCCATCAGTAGTTACGAGCCCAGTCCGTCACCTCGGAGCGCCGTGGACGAATCACAGCTTATTGCCCGCGTCCGCGCCGGGGATAGCGCTGCAGAGCGCGCGCTCTATGACACGCATGTGGACCGTGTGTACCGCCTGGCCTTCCGGCTCGCGGGCGACGATGCCCTCGCGCAGGATTTCACCCAGGAAACGTTCATACGCGCGTTTGACCGGCTCGGCTCGTTCCGTGGGGATGCCGCGTTCTCGACCTGGCTGCACACGATCACGACGACGGTCGTCTTGAACGGTTTGCGCAAGGTGAAACGGTTTCGGCAACGGGAAGCGGACATCGACGACGCGCACGATATCGGCACCCCACAGCGGCACGCCGAACCGGATTTGAAAGTGCGGCTCAAGCAGGCGATCGATGATCTACCGGAGGGTTACCGAACGGTGTTTCTGATGCACGATGTCGAGGGCTATACCCACGAAGAAATCGGCGCCGCGTTGGGCGTCGAGACCGGGACGTCGAAGGCACAGCTGTCGCGCGCGCGGGCGAAACTGCGCGTGGCACTGTCAGACTTCGCAGGAGAATGGGTGCAATGATGCAGGAACACGAAGATCCCAAATTCGAGCAGTGGCTCAAGGCTGCGGCCAAATCCTACCACGCCCCACGCCCCACTCCCCGTGAGGAGATGTGGACGCGGATCGAAGACGCGCGACGGAATAAGCACGTCGTCGAGCTGCGCCCCTGGATGCGGTGGGCGGTGGCGGCCGCGGCGGTGCTGATTCTCGGTATCGGGATCGGCCGGTGGACCGCGCGTCAGCCCGTGGCCACGGTCGCAACCGCCGATTCGACGGCGCCTGCCCAATCCGATCTCGGTTATCAGATCGCCGCCACGCAATATCTGTCGCACACCGAGGCGTTTCTCACGTCGTTCCGCTCCGACGTTGGGTTGCACCGTGGGGAGAACAGCGTGCGCTTCGCCCGCCAGGCGCGCGATCTCCTCAGCACGACGCGCCTTATGCTCGACTCGCCGGCCGGCAAGGATCAACGGCTGCGGTCGCTGCTCGAGGATCTGGAGCTGGTGCTCGTGCAGATCTCGCAGCTCGACCCGGCGCATGGCGCTCATGACACCGACCTCATCACGCAAGGCATGAACCAATCGAACGTGTTGCCCAAGCTGCGCTCGGCGATTCCCGCCGGGCCCGTACCGGTGCGCACAGAAGGAGCACTCTGATGTTGTCTTACCTGTCCCTCTTGCTCGCCGTCACGACCGCTGCGCAGGCCACGCCGGCGCCATCTCCACAAGCGCGCGCGCATAAGCGCGCACGCGCGACCACGATCGGGCCACTCGTCGCGCCCGTGGCGGCCCTCGAAGCCGGCGCACAGGCGCTCTACATGGCGCAGCCGAATATTGATGCCGCGCAGGCGCTTCTCCTGGCACATGTCATGGCCCAGCCAGACATCGAAGCGCTCACCGCACCCGCGCTCGCCAGGG
>Ga0070698_100007881_pt1 | contig 11528 bp, 11 predicted proteins | sample KBSK1502metaG_FD_65477 | JGI IMG/M metagenome (GOLD analysis project Ga0070698, IMG submission 65477) | Corn, switchgrass and miscanthus rhizosphere microbial communities from Kellogg Biological Station, Michigan, USA - KBS K1-50-2 metaG | ecosystem: Host-associated > Plants > Roots >...
GTCCACGTCGACGCGCTCAGGAGGGCCGGGTTCGCCGAGGTCGGCACGCTCTGGCAGCGCGGCGACAACCGGCTGCTGTGCGCTGTCCTCGGCTAGTCACTGTCCCCCGCCGCGGAGCCAAAACCGCTCCGCGAGTTATGGAGTGCGGAAGTGATAGCCGGCGTCCAGCAGGCGGGGGAGGACGACGCTCAGCGCGGCCACCGTCTGTGACCGGTTGCCGCCGCCGTCGTGCTCCAGGATGATCGATCCGGTCCGGGTGTTCTCCATGATGTTCCGGATGATCGCGGTGACGCCGGGCCGTGCCCAGTCGCGCGGGTCGACCGACCAGTCCAGGGGCGTCATCCCGGTGCGCCAGCAGCGCTGGAGCACGGTCGGCGACCACGCGCCGTAGGGGGCGCGGAACATGTCCGGGACCCTGCCGGTCGCGCGATGGATCGCGTCGGTGGCGAGGTCCATCTCGTCGGCGACCTCGGCGGGCCACATGAAGGCCATGTTGTGGTGGTGCTGGGTGTGATTGACGATCAGGTGGCCCGCGTCGGCGACCGCACGGGCCATGCCGGGGTAGGCGGCGACGTTGACGCCGATCATGGAGAACGACGCGGTGATCTCGTACCGGTGCAGCAGGCTCAGGACCTGCGGGGTGTAGACGGGGCTGGGGCCGTCGTCGATCGTGAGCGCGATCGCCTTGTGCCCGTCCTGGATGAAGCGCATCGGCTGTTCGACCGCGGCGGGCTCCCGCTCGCGGTGTCGCGCATGGCGTCGCGCCGGGGCCGGACGGCGGTCGGCGACCGGCCGGACCGGACGGGGAGTGCCGGGGCGGCTCCGTCCGGCCGGTGAACTCGGCCGGACGGAGTCGGTGACCGCGCACCCGCCGAGCAGCACGGCTCCGCCGACCGCCAGCAGCAGCCGCCGTGACAGGCCGGCGCTCTCCGGGCTCGCTGTCCCGCGCGTCGTATCCATACGCCCCGTCCACGTAGTGGTGCGGGCGCCCCAGTGGCCCGCACACCATATAGAGACTTCGCCGGATACGTTGCGGCTGTTCCGTACTCGCGAAGGTAAGTTACGTTTTCCTAACGATGTCGCCGCGAGGCTCCCCGGGCCGCGACGGAAGACTACGGCAGACCCCGGCCAGAGGACTGGCGTTGCCCAGCACTGGCGCAGGGTCCTGGCTCAGTCTTCGTGGACGATCTCCTCGATCGCGGTCCCGAAGGACCGGGCGATGGCGAAGGCCAGGGGAAGAGACGGGGTGTACCGGCCGGTCTCGATCGAGTTGATCGTCTGGCGCGAGACGCTCAGCTGCCGGGCGAGCTCGCCCTGCGCCAGCCCCCTGGCGTAGGGCGAGCCGGAGGGGCGCGGCGCGTCCGAAAGCTGGCAGACTGGGAGGATGTCCGCGCCGCCCCTGACCTCCCACGACGTACGCGACGGAGCGCAGAACCAGCTGCACGAGCCGTGCGTCCTGCTGAAGCTGGGCGAGATCGTGCTCAAAGGCCGGAACCGGCAGCAGTTCGAGCGGCTGCTGCACGACAACATCAGGCGGGCGGTGCGCGACATCGGGGTGCAGATCTGGCAGCGCGAGGGCGTGGTCGTGCTCCGGGTCTCGGGGACCGGGCACGCCGCGGCCCAGAAAGCCGACCTTGTCGCGGACCGCATGCGCAACGTCATGGGCGTCACCCGCGTCTGCCGAGCCGTGCGGGTCGCCAAGGACCCCGAGGCCGCGGCCGCCGCCGCGGTGCAGCTGACCGCGGGGCGGCAGGGCACGTTCGCGGTCCGGGCCCGGCGCCGCGACAAGCGCTTTGCCATCAACTCGTCCCAGCTCGCCGCCCTGATCGGCACCCGGATCCAGGAGGCGCACGGCTACCCGGTCAACCTGTCGCGTCCCGATACCACGGTGTTCGTCGAGGTTGACCAGTCCGAGGTGTTCGTGTTCACCGAGGGGATGCCGGGACAGGGCGGGCTGCCGGTGAGCATGAGCGGCCGCGCCCTGGTGCTGATGTCGGGCGGCATCGACTCGCCGGTGGCCGCGTACCGGATGATGCGGCGCGGCCTGCGCTGCAGCTACCTGCATTTCTCCGGCATGCCGCTGACCGGCCCGGAGTCGGTGTACAAGGCCTACGGCCTGGTTCGCGAGCTGGACAAGTTCCAGGGCGGGTCGAGGCTGTTCGTGGTCGCGTTCGGGCGGGCGCAGCAGCGGCTGGCGTCGTCCGGCGCCGGGCGGCTGCAGATCGTGGCGCAGCGCCGGCTGATGCTCAAGACCGGCGAGGCGCTGGCGCGGCGGCTGCGCGCGGCCGCGCTGGTCACCGGCGACTCGCTGGGCCAGGTGAGCAGCCAGACCCTCACCAACATCACCGCGCTCGACGACGCGGTCCGGCTGCCGATCCTGCGCCCGCTGATCGGCCTGGACAAGACCGAGATCATGGCTGAGGCGCGCCGGATCGCCACGCTGCACATCTCCGAGCTGCCGGACCAGGACTGCTGCACGCTGCTGACCCCGCGTCAGGTCGAGACCCGCGCCCGGATCGAGGACCTGCGCCGGATTGAGGCGCGGCTGGATGCCGACGACCTCGCCGAGGAGCTGGCTGCCGCCGCCCAGGAGCACAGCCCGGCCCGGTAGCGGCCGCCTGGCTTAGCCCTGGTCCGGCGCCGTGCCGGGCCTGCGCATGGTGCCGTGATCCAGGACGGCATGGGCCCTGATGATGTCGACTCCCGGGGCGTCCCGGTGTGCAGAGACGATCCAGCGCGCGGAGCCGGCGAGGTAGGCCCAGATGGTCGCGTCACCGCCGGTTGTGGTCAGCAGCCCGCCGCTGCCCCACAGCGACGTGGTCCCGGGGATCAGCGCCAGGTCGCCGACGCCGGCTCCCGCGGCCTGGCCGGCGGCGATCGGTGTGCGCGTCCACCGGTCAGCGCGGGTGAGGTGCAGCATCCAGGTGGCGGCGTCGCCCCCCTGGGATACCACCGGGATCCAGATTCCGCCCGTGCCGTCGGCGGCGAATCGCTCGGGTTGCTGCACGCCCCAGGGCGCGACGAACCGCTTCCAGCGCGAGCCGTCCCAGTGCGCGAGCACCAGGTGCCCGCTGCTCCCGTCGGCCGGCGAGATTCCCGAGACCCAGACGCTGGTCCTTGACAGGGCCAGGACGTCGTTGAGCTGGGTATTCGCCAGCACAGAGGCGGCCGAGCGCACGCGCGCCCAGGCGTGGCCGTTGTAGCGGGCCACCGAGCCGCCCCGGGGGCCGATCGTGATCGCCCAGATGTCGTGGCGGGCGACGGCGCTCGCGCGGTAGATCGCGTTGGCCAGGCCACCGGCCCTGATCCAGGAGCGGCCGTTGAAATGCCAGGCGCCAAGCCCCGCCTGGCCGCTGAAGGCTGACGAGCCGAAGACCCAGACATCGTTACGATTAACGGCGGCGACCGATGTCAGCTGCCCGGCTTGCGGCCACGTCTTGGCCACGGACCACCTGCTGCCGTTCCAGCGCAGCGCATAGCCGTCGCCAACCGCCCAGACGTTCCGGGCCGACGAGGCGTCAGCGGCCACGATGAAATCGCTGAGCCCGGGCGGCAGCGGCGATGGCTGCCAGCGCCTCCCGTCCCAGTGCTCGGCCGTCGGCGAGCTGGCCCCGCCCGGGTTGGTCCCGCCGAATACCCAGGCATCGCTCCTGGTGTGCGCCACGACCGCCGAATAGCCAGAAGCGTTGCCTCCCGGCCCGTAATGAACCGTGGCGACGATCTGCCAGTCCGGAACGCTCGCCGGGGCCGCCTGGGCGGGAATCCCTGTGGCGACAAGCACTCCCGCGCAGAGCGAGCCCACGATGAAGGCCGCGCGCTGGGCTTTTTTCATCGCAGGTCTCCGCTCGGCGGCAGGACAACGGAAATATCGGTCGATCAGCGCCTGGCTAGTCCAAGGATAAAGCGACAGGAAAGCCGGTCCCAAGTTACTACCAGACCTGTTGACGTCCCGGGGGCCGGTCGCGTGGTTTGCCGGCGCCTGGCGGGCCCGGAGGCGAGTGGGAAGGGCCGTCACGCCGTGTGGCAGGCTCTGCGTGGAGGTGATCGCGTGAAGATCGGATTGCAGATTCCTGACTTCACCTGGCCCGGCGGCCCGGCCCGGCTCGGGGCCGACCTGGCGGGCGTGGCCCGGACCGCCGACGCGACCGGGTTCGAGTTCATCAGCGTCATGGACCACTTCTTCCAGATCCCCGTGGCCGGCCCGGCCGAGCGCGAGATGCTCGAGGCCTACACCACGCTCGGCTACCTGGCCGGCGTCACGTCCCGGGCCAAGCTGGTGACGCTGGTCACCGGCGCGGTGTACCGGCATCCCGGGATACTGGCGAAGATCGTCACCACCCTGGACGTGCTGTCCGGCGGCCGGGCGTGGCTCGGCATCGGCGCCGCCTGGAACGAGGAGGAGTCGCGCGGCCTGGGTATCCCGTTCCCGCCGGTCGCCGAGCGTTTTGAGCGGCTGGAGGAGACGCTGCAGATCTGCCTGCAGATGTGGTGGGGCGACGAGACCCCGTACGCGGGGCGGCACTACCGGCTGGAGCGGCCGCTCAACTCGCCGCAGGCCCTGTCCCAGCCGCATCCGCCGATCATGATCGGCGGCGGGGGCGAGCGGAAGACGCTGCGCTTCGTGGCCCGCTATGCCCAGGCGTGCAACCTGTTCCCGACCCCCGATCTCGCGCACAAGCTCGACGTGCTGCGCGCTCACTGCGAGGCCGAGGGGCGGGACTACGACGAGATCGTCAAGACGTGCTACTTCATCTTCGACGTGGGCGAGAAGGGTGAGAAGGCCGGGCAGGTCGTCGACCGGCTCGGCGGGCTGGCCCAGATGGGCTTCCAGGCCGCGATCGGCATGGTGGCCCGGGTCTGGGAGGTGACCCCGCTCGAGGTCATCGGCAGCGAGGTGATCCCCGCCGTCGCCGACCTGTGATCACGGGGGTGATGCGGCCCAGCCGGTCCAGCGCTCGGCCGTTATGTCGATCACCGGCCCGGCCGGCGGGCTCTCGCGGTACTGCCGGTAGCGGCCGGCCAGCAGGGCGATCGGCCCGGCCATCTGCCGCGGGTCCTCCGTGATGGTGGCCAGGCCGTCGGCGCGCACCCACCACAGCGAGGTCCAGTCGTCGTCGTAACGGTCGGCCAGCAGCGCGACCTGGGGGTTGCCGCGGATGTTGCGCAGCCGCCGCAGGTTGGGAGTCGTCTTGGGCTTGGCGTCCACCGCGATGTAGATGTGGTCCCCGGCCACGGCGAACGTCACCGGGACGATGTGCGGCCGGCCGGCCTCGGTCACCGTGGCCAGCCGGGCCACGCTCGCGTCCGCGAGCAGCCGCCTCGCATCCCGCTCCGCCAGATCCAGCGCTGCCTCCCGCTGCCTTCGGGCCGCACCCTAGCGCGTCTCGGGGTGGCAAGGGGGCGCTGTGGGGGCGGGCGGGCGGGGTGGCAAGATAGGCCCACCTGCGGACGAGGGGTCGGTGCGCCGCGGCCGGGACGGGCCGTGCCGGGCGCGAGGGCAGGAGAGAGCAGGTCAGCCGGACATGAGGCATCCGGAGACCGGCGCGCAGCAGGCTGGCGCGGCCGAGATCGCGGTAAGCGTCTCCTGGCGGGAACGGCGCCTGGGGGCGGCACGGCGCAGCCGCAGGAGGGCGCGGGTCGCGGAAGACCTGGCCGCCGCCTCGCCCGGCCCCAGCCTGCCACCCGGTCAGTACGTCCCGGCGGGATGGCCCGTGCTGCATTACGGTCCGGTTCCGGTGTTCAAGCCGGAAACCTGGGATCTGCGCGTGGTCGGCGCGACCGAATCGGGCCGGGAGCACCGGTGGAGCTGGGCCGAGCTGGAGCCGCTGCCGCGCGCGAACGTCGTGGCCGATTTCCACTGCGTCACCAAGTTCACGGTGCCCGGCATCGCCTGGGAGGGCGTGGCGGCCGCCGAGCTGCTGCGCGCCGCGCCCCCGGCCGCGAGCGTGACCCACGTGCTGGTCTGGGCGGACTTCGGGTACAGCGCTAACCTGTCGATCGCCGCCTTCGCCGCCGACGACACCCTGTTCGCCACCCATCGCGACGGCGCCGAGCTCACCCCGGACCACGGGTATCCGCTGCGGCTCGTGGTGCCGTCCCGCTACGCCTGGAAGAGCGTGAAGTGGGTCCGCGCCGTGGAGTACCTGACCAGGGACCGCAGGGGGTTCTGGGAGGAACGCGGCTACCACAACACCGCTGACCCGTGGCGGGAGCAGCGTTACTCCTATCAGGAGCTGCCCGGCGAGGGCCCGCCGACATAGCCCGCCGCGTGCTACGGGAATGCGAAGCCCGTGGTGATGTTGATCGTGGAGCCCCTAGGCGCCTGACCCATGGGGTTTTCGCTCCTCACGGTGCCGTTGCCGAGGATGCCGCTGGTGACAGTGACCTTGAATCCGGCCTGCTCCAGGATCTGCGTGGCCTGGGCCACGCTCATGCCTCGCACGTCAGGGACAGGGACCATCGGCGGGCCGTTCGAGACGTGGACGGTCACGACCTCGTTGGGGGTGATCGGCGTGCCCGGCGCGGGGGACTGGCTGGTGATCGTGCCCGCGGGCTCGTTGCTGTTGGTGTCGGGTACCTGGTTGATCTGGTAGCCGCCCTGCTGGGCCGCGGCCTGGGCGGCGCTGAACGGCTGGCCGACGAAGCTCGGCAGCGGGGGGCCCGCGCTGACCGTGATCGTGACCGGCCTGGGCTGCGGCCAGGAGGTGCCGGCGACCGGGTTCGTGCTGATCACGGTGCCGGCCCCGATGGTGGAGGCGGCGGGGATGATCTGGCCCGGGGTCAGGCCGGCCTTCTTGATCGCGGCTATGGCGGCGGCCTGCGGCTGGCCGGTCACCTGCGGCATGCTGATCATGACCGGGCCGGTGGACGCGGTGATGGTCACCACCGCGCCCTGGTGGGCGCTGGCGCCGATCGCCGGGTCGGTCTGGATGACCCCGCCCAGCGGGATCGTGTTGTCGTGCCGGCTCGGGCCTATCTTCACGGCGAAGCCCAGGTTCTCGAGCTCGGTGCGCGCGGTGCCGACCGCCATCGCGCGTACCGGGGGCACGGTCACGTACTGCCCGGTCGTGACCCACCAGGCGATCAGGCCGATGATCAGGGCCGCGCCGACGCCCAGGGCGGCGTAGACGAACCGCCGGCTGAACAGCCAGCGCTGCAGCAGGGGCTCGGCGCGCCGTCGGTAGCCGTCACCGCGCCGCCGGGTGAAGGCCGGGCCCTCGCCGTCGCCGTACGGGACGCCCCCGTAGAGCAGGCCGTCCTGGGCCATCCCGCCGCCGGGGACGACCAGCGTGTGGTTCGTCCCGTCGGAGCCAGCGGGCACCGGGGCGGGCCCGCGGACGCCGTCGTCAAAGAACGGGAACGCCGACGGGGCCGGCGCGGGCGTGCGGTGCATGTCTGCGGGGAGCGCGCCGGGGGCTTCCGATGGGGGCGCGCCGTGGAAGGTGACGGCGTCCGCGCCCTGAGGGCTGCCGCTCGGCAGGCCGCCGCGGGCGTCGGCGATCGCGCGCAGGAACTGCCCCGCGTCGGCGGGCCGCAGCCCGGGATCCCGGCTGGTGGCCAGGGCAACCAGCGTGTCCACGGCCGACGGCAGGCCGGGGACCAGGCTGGACGGTGCCGGGACCACCTCGTTGACGTGCTTGTGCGCCACGGCGAGCGGGTTGTCGCCGGTGTGCGGCTGCGCGCCGGTGAGCATCTCGAACAGCATCACCCCGGCGGCGTACACGTCGGTACGCGCGTCGGAGGTGCTGTGCGCCACCTGCTCGGGCGCGAGGTAGGCGGCCGTGCCGATGAGCATCCCGGTCCTGGTGTGGCTGACTCCCGATGCGGCCCGGGCCAGCCCGAAGTCGGCGACCTTCACCACGTTGCCTTCGCCGAGCAGGACGTTCTCCGGCTTGACGTCGCGGTGGATGATCCCGGCCTGGTGTGCCGCGGCGAGGCCGGCCAGGACGCCGCTGATGATGTCGAGCGCCTCGCGCGAGCCGATCCCGCCGCGCTCGCGCAGCAGCTCCCGCAGCGTCCGGCCGGGGACGTACTCCATGACCAGGTAGAGCAGATCTCCGTCGCAGCCCTGGTCGTAGACGGCGACGACGTTCGGGCTGGACAGCCGCGCCACCGACCGCGCCTCGCCGGTGAACCGGCGGACGAATTCGCGATCTCCGGCCAGCTCCGGGTGGGCGATCTTGAGGGCCACCGTTCGATCCAGCTTGGTGTCGATGCCAAGGTAGACCGTGGCCATGCCGCCGCGGGCGATCCAGGAGCCCACCCGGTACCTGCCGTCGAGCAGCTGCCCGGCGCCGGGACGCGAGAGGGTGGTATCCATCGGGAGAAAGTGTAAGGGTCAGCACGCCTGCCTGCGGCCCTAACGGAACCGAGGTGATGCAGCTATGACGTCGGCCAGCCCGGAGCGGATCGTCGTGGCGGGCGGCGGCCTGGCCGGCCTGCGCACGCTCGAGGTGCTCCGGGCCCGGGGTTACTCGGGGGCGGTGACGCTGGTCGGCGCCGAGAAGCGGCCGCCGTACGACCGCCCGCCGCTGTCCAAGCGGGTGATGCTGGGCGAGCTGGCGGACACCACGCTGCGGGCGGACCTGGACGGGCTCGGCGGCGAGGTGCGCCTGGGGGAGACGGCGACCGGCCTCGAGCCCGGCCTGCTGCGCACCGACCAGGGCGAGCACCGCTTCGACCGGCTGGTCCTCGCCACCGGGGCCGCGCCCGTCGCCCTGCCGGGCAGCGGCCCGCAGCGGTTCCTGCGCACGCTCGACGAGGCGCTCACGCTGCGGGAGCTGCTCCGCCCCGGGCTGCGGCTGGCCATCGTGGGCGCGGGCTGGATCGGGGCCGAGCTGGCCACCGCGGCGGCCGCGCGGGGCTGCCGGGTGACCGTGGTCGAGGCAGCCGCCGCGCCGCTGACCGCGGCCGTGGGCGCCGAGATCGGCGCGCTCACCGCCGAATGGTACGCGGCCGCAGGGGTCGAGCTGCGGCTGGGCCAGCCGGTCGAGTCGGTCGAGCCGGGCGGCCTGGCGCTGGCCGGCGGCGGCTGGCTGGCCGCGGACGAGATCGTCACCGCGGTCGGGGTGCGGCCGGAGGTCGGCTGGCTCAACGGCTCGGGCGTCGCGCTCGACAACGGCGTCGCCGTGGACGCGCAGCTGCGCACGTCGGTGCCCGGCGTGTTCGCGGCGGGGGACTGCATGGCGTTCTGGTCGCTGCGGTACCGGCGCAGGCTGCGGTTCGAGCACTGGGACGTGGCCCTGCGCTCCCCGGACGTTGTGGCGGGCAACCTGCTGGGCGGGACCGACGCCTACGATCCCGTGCCGTATTTCTGGTCCGAGCAGTTCGGGCGGATGATCCAGTATGTCGGATTCCATGGCGCGGCGGACCGGATGATCCTGCGCGGCGACCCGGCGGAGCGGCGCTGGGCGGCGTGCTGGCTGGCCGGGGACCACCTGGTGGCGCTGCTGACCGTGAACTTCCCGCGTGACCTGGCCCAGGGCCGGCGCGTGATCGAGTCGGGGACCCCGGTCGACGCGGCCAGGCTCAGCGACCCCGCGGTCCTGATCCGCGACGCGGTCAAGGGCTGAGGCACGGCGCGGCGGCCGGTACCCCGGGGGGAGCCGAGCGTCCCGGCCACGTGGGCCACCTCCGTTATGGATAGTGTTTGACCTTGGCCGGAAAGTGGGAAACTCTTCAGACGTGGCACAGATCGACCCCCCGGCCGACGCCATCGTCGGCGACTGGCTGACCGTACCCGAGGTTGCCGAGCGCCTCGGGCTAGCCGTGAGCCGGGTCAAGCAACTGCTTCGCGACCACAAGCTGCTCGCGGTCCAGCGTCCCAGTGGCGCGTTCGGCGTGCCCGCGGCGTTCCTCGACGGCGATCAGGTCGTCCGCGGCCTGCACGGCACGCTCACCCTGCTCTTCGACTGCGGCTTCGACGAGGCCGACGCGCTGCGCTGGCTGTTCACGGCCGACGAGTCGCTGCCCGGCACGCCGATCCAGGCCATCGCCGAGCACCGGGGCACCGAGGTGAACCGGCGCGCTCAGGCGCTGGCGTTCTGACCGCAGGGCAGTCGCAGCGCTCAGGGCTGGCTCAGTCGCTGCGCGCGGTCGCGGCGACTGCCAGCTCGGCGAGCGCCCCCTTGGCCGCCGCGGCGATGGGCGCGCCCTCGAGCGCGGCCAGCGCCTCGGCGACGCTGGAGCCGATCATCGCCTCGCACTCGGCCAGCGCCCCGGTGGCGGTCAGGATCGAGCGGACTTCCTGGACCCCCGCCTCGCCGAGCAGCCGGTCGCCGAGGCGGCGGTCGAGGAGGCCACGCTGGGCAGGGCCGGACCGCTCCCGGGCCAGCGCGACCAGGACCGTGCGCTTCCCCTCGCGCACGTCGTCGCCGGCCGGCTTGCCCGTCTGCTCGGGATCGCCGAACACGCCGAGCACGTCGTCGCGGAGCTGGAACGCGACGCCGAGCGGCATGCCGTAACGGCTGAGGGCCGCGACCGCCCGCTCGCCCGGGCCGGCCAGCGCCACCCCCAGGTGCAGCGGCCGCTCGACCGTGTACTTCGCCGACTTGTACCTGACCACCCGCAGCGCGCTGCCTACCGTGCCGTCCGAGTCGGACTGGCCGAGCAGGTCCAGGTACTGGCCGGCGACGACCTCGGTGCGCATCGCGTCGAGCACCGGCTGGCCGCGCCGCAGCGCGCCGGGCGGCAGGCCGCTGGCGTGGAACAGCTGATCGGCCCAGGCGAGCAGGAGGTCGCCGATCAGGATCGCGGTCCCGGTCCCGAACCAGTCGGCCGACCCGCGCCAGCCGCCGGCCGAGTGCCGGGCCGCGAACCGCCGGTGCACCGAGGGCTGGCCCCGCCGGGTGTCGCTGGCGTCCATGACGTCGTCGTGCACGAGCGCGCTCGCGTGCAGCAGCTCGAGCGAGGCCGCGGCGGCGAGGATCTCGGGCCGGTCGCCGCCGCCCGCCGCGCGCCAGCCCCAGTAGCAGAACGCGGGGCGCAGCCGCTTCCCGCCGGCCAGCAGCTCGGCGATCGCGTCCAGCCACGGGAGCATGTCCGGCCCGATGCCGCCGAGCACCGCCCGCTGCTGGCCGAGGAAGTCCTCCAGGGCGTGCCCGACCCGGTCGCGGATTCGCGGCAGGTCGGCCTGGCTGGGAGCCATGCTGGCGAGATTAGCCTGGTGGCGCCGGTGCGCAGGTCCCCGGCTCGGCGGGCTCCGGCGGCAGCCGATACCGTTGCGCAAACATGTGCTGCGGGGACCGCCGAGGGGGAGCCGGGGGTTGTCATTCGAGCGCGGCATGCCACGCTGGCTGGTGACTGCTCCGCGGAGGAGACGATGACCGACGCCGAACGGGTACCGCCGGGCATCGACCCCACCAGGCCGAGCCCGGCGCGCTTGTACGACTACTACCTGGGCGGTTCGGACAACTTCCCGGCGGACCGGGAGGCGGCCGAGACGATCCGGGCCCGCATGCCCGAGCTGGCCGACGCGGCGTGGGCGAACCGCGGGTTCCACCAGCGGGCCGCGGTCTGGATGGCGGCCT
>Ga0070698_100007882_pt1 | contig 11525 bp, 9 predicted proteins | sample KBSK1502metaG_FD_65477 | JGI IMG/M metagenome (GOLD analysis project Ga0070698, IMG submission 65477) | Corn, switchgrass and miscanthus rhizosphere microbial communities from Kellogg Biological Station, Michigan, USA - KBS K1-50-2 metaG | ecosystem: Host-associated > Plants > Roots >...
TGCCGATCGATCCCCAATTAGCAAGCATGATCGTCGCCAGTATGCTCGAGAACTGGTTGGACTTTTCACCCAATGCTTTGACAACTGCGGAGGTCATCGATGAACTTGAAAATCTCAGAACAGCAGCAGAGCAAACCTGCTTACATTTATGTGCGTCAGTCGACGCTTGCCCAAGTGCGCCACCATCAAGAGAGCACCGAGCGTCAGTATGCGCTGCGAAAGAAAGCTCTGGAACTGGGTTGGAGCGAAACGTCGATCCGCATCCTCGATCGGGATTTGGGAGTATCTGGTGCCCATACGACGGGACGCGCGGACTTCAAGACTCTGGTAGCGGATGTTTCGATGGGCCAGGTGGGCGCGGTGTTTGCCTTGGAAGCTTCACGACTGGCGCGCTCGAATGTCGATTGGCACCGACTCCTGGAGTTATGTGCGCTGACTCGGACACTGGTTATCGACGAGGATGGCTCCTACGACCCAGCGGATTTCAACGATGGTTTATTGTTGGGACTCAAGGGAACGATGGCGCAAGCGGAGTTGCACTTTCTACGCGCGCGCCTCCTGGGCGGTAAACTCAATAAAGCGAAGAAAGGGGAATTGCGATTTCCACTCCCCGTTGGATTCTGTCACGACGAGAATGGTCATATTGTCCTTGACCCCGACGAAGAAGTGCGCGGCGCCGTATCCTTGGCATTTCGCTTGTTTCGAGAAACAGGCAGTGCCTTTGCCGTGGTACAGAACTTCGCCAAGCGTGCATTGCGTTTTCCCAAGCGCGCCTACGGCGGAGCCTGGAACGGCAAGCTGGTATGGGGTCGTCTTACTCACACGCGTGTGTTGTCTATGCTCAAGAACCCATCTTATGCCGGCGTGTATGTCTTTGGTCGCTACCAGTATCATCAGCAAATCAGCACGACCGGCGAGATTCAGAAAAAAATGCGTGCGGTCCCCATGCCCGATTGGCGCGTCCAATTGAGACAGCATCACGACGGATACATCAGCTGGGACGAATTCCTGGAAAATGGCAAGCGCTTGGAGAAGAACCGCACGAATGGGGAAGCAACGATGCTGAGCGGCCCGGCTCGCGAAGGCTTGGCTTTGCTGCAGGGGTTGCTCTTGTGCGGCAACTGTGGCCACGCAATCACCGTCCGTTACACCGGCAACGGCGGCATCTATCCGACTTACCTTTGCAACCGACAACGTCGTGAAGGACTGGCGACCAAGGATTGCATGGGCTTTCGTTGTGATCTGCTCGATGCCGCCGTTTCGGAAGAAGTGTTGAAAGCCCTGCGACCAGCCGAACTCCAACTCGCACTCGGCGCTCTGCGAGAACTCGAAGTACGCGATCAAGCCATTCTGCGTCAATGGCAGATGCGACTCGAGCGCGCCGAATACGAAGTTGCTCTTGCCGAACGACGTTATCAGGAAGTAGATCCGTCCAATCGACTGGTGGCCAATACGCTGGAACGTCGCTGGAATGAAGCCTTGCTTCATCTGCAGGATCTGAAAAAGCAAGCCGCGGAATTTCAACGAAAAGAAGCGCGGGTTTTTACACCCGAGCAAAAAGCGAAAGTGCTCGCTTTAGCGCAGGATTTCCCGCGTCTGTGGCATGCACCCAGCACCCAGGCCAAGGATCGCAAGCGGATGTTGCGGCTACTCATCAAAGATATTACTGTCAACAAATTAGTCGAGCAAAGACGGCTCTCCGTTCACATCCGTTGGCACGGCGGTGCTTGCACCGACCTCTTCGTGCAGATTCCACCAAGTGCAGCAGGTCGTCCTCGTTATCGTTCTCCGATTGTCGATCGCATCCGAGACCTGGCGTGCAGTTTGCTCGACGCACAGATCGCTGACCAACTCAATCGAGAAGGCTGCACGAGTGCGAAAGGTAAGTCGTATACCGCGAAAATGATTCGGTGGATCCGTTGGCGCTATCAGATTCCACTTGCCAGGCTCAAGAAGTCTGAGGAGTTGACTGTTCAACAGGTCGCCAAACAGTTCGGTGTTAGCGATGGCGTGGTCTATTACTGGATCGAGCACAACGTCATCCAAGCACGACGGCTCAACCCTGGAATGCCCTGTTGGATTACACTCACTGCAGCGGACGAGCGAAAACTGCGCGATTGGGTGCGCCATTCAGGCCGAATTCATTCGGTTTCCTAACGTGATTGGAGGGAAGTGCATTATGAAATCACCATCGGGATGCCAAGCTTTCGCATCCCGCCGTCTGGTTTCGGTATTTCTACTCGCCTCACGGATTGCGGCGTATAGGTCCCGTTCAACAGCTGTTCCCGGATGGCTGGCCAGTGCTGCTTCAGGTACCCCGATAGGTCGTGAACGGTCATGCCATCCACGCCGGGACTCCCTTTGTTCGCCTTGACTCGTGCCAATGCCTGCTTGCAGTTCTCCCGCTCGCAGACTCCCTCCATCCACTGTTCGCCAATGGCCGGGCTTTCTGCTCTACATTTCGCCATGAGCGATTCGGTCCCTTCCGCAGAGGCCGTCGGAGCTTCACTCCTACTCTCCTCCCGAAAGGCCAGCACTAGCTGGTTCTTCTGCCGCTTGTCGTTCATGAGTTGTGCCGCTTACTCGCCACTCCCATTAACCCCTTTCGGGGACCGTTCGGGCCTTCGCCGCTTGCGCGACTACTTTGCCTTCTGCTGACTTCTGCCGCCCGGTCAGGACCGATCGCTCGATCCTCAGTCTCGATTCCGAAACTAACGGCAGATCTCCCGAGGTAAGTTCATCCGCCTTCAGCGTGCAACCGCCGGATTTACAACCAGTGCCTTTGATGGATACGGACTTCGCGGTCATCTGCCCGCTCGTCCGGCACCGTATGCCTCAGATCCGGTTCTTGTACATCGGCTCGCGCCTTTGCTCCGCGCTTCTTTTAGACTTCACCTCACGGTGAGGCCCTTGCGCTTCGCTATCACTTCACGTCCATCACGTTGTGAAGAGGACTTCCACCTCCTAGCTGATAAACATGCTCGGCACACAGAAAAAGGGCGGCTCCGAAGAGCCGCCCGAAATCGCGTACTGCACGCAATTGAGAGTCGCAACCCGAGAAAGATCCAAAGCGACGTAAACAATGGACCCATATTCCACAACTGACCCTTGGGCCGCCGCACCCGGCACGATCGCGCCCGCCGATGGCAACTACGCCAATGCTGTAGCCGCCGACGGCATGGCTGGCGCGGGCGGTGCGCCAGCCATGCCGAAGCCCCTTAACGAAACCTAGCGCCTCTCGTAGGGGCGCGCTAAAGCGCGCCCCGCCTCCGCTGCAGCTCTCTAGCGCCGCTTTCTGAAACGGCCCCTTTCGCCACTTCGGCGCCGCCACCGCCATTCATGCAGCGCGCCTTTTAACAGCGCCGCCTCAGGCTAGACCTGTTAGCCGGACTCACTCCGCGCCTTACCTCGCTCCGCCCGGACCGGAAAAAACTTGCACAAACCTAAAGATTTCGCCTGACATTACGTCCTATAAGTTATATTATGTTAACTACAAAATTGGCCAGAACGCCACACCCGGAGCCTGCTCAGGCTAGCCTTACCCGCCAGGCTCCTACCCTCTTTGCGCCGTTATTTCTTCTCTGGCGTCTTGGTTGGCTTTTGCTGTGCGAGTTCGTATTGGAGGTACTGTTCTAGGATCCGCGCGTCCGCTCCCACTATTCGCCGGCCATTGACGAAAAGCGTCGGCGTGCTCGTGACTTCGAGCTCCTGACCGTTCTTGCGGCTGGCGTCAACCGCCGCGGCGGCTTCCGGGCTGGCCATGCAAGCCCGAAAGTCGTCCTTGTTCAGTCCGGCCTGGCTCGCGTATTCGCTCATTTTCATCCAGGCGTTCTCGGGCGAGATAAGCTCCTGATTGTCATATATCGAGTCATACAGCTTCCAAAACGCGTTGGGATCCTGCTGGTACGCGCAACGTCCTGCCAACGCCGCCGTCCGAGCCCATGGATGCAGCACTTCAATCGGAAAGTCCTTGAAGATTACCCGGACTTGAGGATAGTTTCTAAGCATCCCGCGCAGCACATCATGTAGGTTGCGGCACACCGGGCATTGGAAATCGGAGAACTCCACCAGGGTCACCGGGGCCTTCGGATCGCCCATCGCAGGGGCATCCTTCGTCTGGATAACGGCCCTGTTTTCAGCCAGTGGGTCCTTGGTTAGGTCCGAAACCTCGCCGCGAATCAAATATTTCCCATCTTTGCTGACATACAGCTTGGCCTTTTCCGTATGCTGGCCCTGTTTCAAATCGACATCGGTCTCCAACAGCCCTGGTATCTCGGTTTCTTTCGGCGCGGATACGATAAGCTCGACCTCGGGTCCGAAAGCGTAGAGGTGCCGCAGATAGGCCTCCACGTTCTTCAGAATTTGCGTCTGCTGCGCAGTCGCCCCGCTGCTCGAGCCAGAATTTGTCGCCGCAGGCTGCTGTGCCCGCGTCGAATACGCCAGCAGGCCGACCGTAATCATGGCCACGACTGTCCGGCACTTTTTCACTGGAGACCTCATTTGAATCCGTATTTAAACGGCCGGGCACTCAGAACCGGCCGACCAATCTGTGTAGGCCCTGTAGGGGCGCGCTTTAGCGCGTCCGCCTCCGGTGACTTTTATCCCCGGTGGCAGCAAATGACCGGATTTCCTCGCGCAAGAACTGAATGAAACGTTCATTCAATCCTACAAAAAACAAAATTGCCGCCCCTACGGCACAAACCGCTGCGCAATCGGAAATGGTCGCCCAAACCCAAACGCCCGGGACGTAATCTTCAATCCCGGAGCTGCCTGCTTGCGCTTATATTCGTTTCGGTCCACGCGCCAGGCCACCTCGCGAACGAGGTTGATATCGAATCCGTACCGATCGGCAATCTCCTGCGGGCTCCGCAAGTCCTCGATATAGGCCTTCAGGATCCGGTCGAGAACATCGTAGGGAGGCAAGCTGTCTTCGTCCTTCTGATTCGGCCGGAGCTCTGCCGAGGGTGGTTTCTCAATGGTCGCCTGGGAAATCAGTTCCCTCTCGCGATTGATCCAGCGCGCCAGCTCATAGACCATGAGTTTCGGCACATCGGAGATCACCGCCAATCCGCCGGCCATGTCTCCGTACAACGTGCAGTAGCCCACCGCTAGTTCCGATTTATTTCCGGTGCTCAGCAGCATGCAGCCAAATTTATTCGATAGCGCCATCAAGTAATTGCCGCGGATACGCGCCTGAATATTTTCTTCGGTGACGTTCGCCGGCAAATCGCCGAACGCCGGAGCCAGCGATTTACGATACGAGTCGAACACATCCCCGATCGGCAGTGTGATCATCTCGATGCCAAGGCTGTTGGCCACAGCTTTCGCGTCATCCTTGCTTCCCTGCGACGAATACGGCCCAGGCATGGAAACGCCTCGGACATTCTCGGCTCCAAGGGCGCTCACGGCGATCGCCGCAACCACCGCCGAATCGATTCCGCCGCTCAGCCCAACCAGCACTTTGTTGAAGCCGCACTTCAAAACATAATCTCGTGTTCCGACCACCAGTCCTCGATACGCGTACTCGATCTCTTCACGAGGTTGCGGATGGATTTCGCCTTGACCGGTCTCGGTGTCAAACAGGACCAGATCTTCTTCAAACGCCAGCGCCTGAGCCGCGATTTTTCCCTCTGCGGTAAGCGCGATGCTGGCGCCATCGAAAATCAGGCTGTCGTTACCGCCTACCTGATTCACGTACACGACCGGCCGGCGATGCGTCTTGGCGATGGACCGCAGCATTTCAAAGCGCAGCGCGCGCTTGTCGATGGTGTAGGGCGAGGCGGAAATGTTCAGCAGCAGGCTAGTTCCCTGCGCCACTAATTCGGTGACTGGATCCCGGTCGTACAGCAAGTTAGGCCAAAAATTCTTGTCGTTCCACACATCCTCGCAGATGGTGATGCCCAGATGCTCTTCGCCAAAGTCATAAACCGTTTGCTTTTCAGCAGGTTGAAAGTAGCGCGTCTCGTCGAACACGTCATAGGTGGGCAGCAGCATCTTGCTTTGCTGGAAAACGATGCGGCCGCCACACAGCAGCGCCGCCTGATTCGCCACCTTCTTCCCTCTTCCATTCCTCACGCGGCCTGCAAAACCTACCAGGCACGGCAGTGGGACCTTGCTGGCTAAAGCTTTCAACTCCTTCTGATTTCGGTCGATAAAGGCTGGCCGTTCCAGCAAATCCTGGGGAGGGTAGCCGCAAAGGCAAAGCTCGGAAAAGATGGCCAGATTGGCGCCGCGCTGTTGGGCTTGCGCCGCAAGGCTCAAAATGCGAGCAGAGTTGCCCGCGAAGTCTCCAACTGTCGGATTGAACTGCGCGAGGGCTACTTTCATGCTGGCACTTTAGGATACGGGCGCGTCCGGAACATTGCAATCAGCAGAGACAGCGCGTGTGCGCTGCTCATGCCGCCTGCCTCTTCGATTCTAGTGGCTTTTGAGCTATCAGGCTGGCGATTCCCTTTCCGGCGCGCAATTCGCGATAGAACACCAGGCGCAGCGAAGGAAACGCCTGCCTCAACTCCCCAGTCCTCAGCAGATACTCTGGATTCTTTGGGCCGCCCGCAAATTCAAGCTGCTCGCACGTATAGGTTTCAAACAGAAGCATGCCACCGGGCGCGAGCGCTTGTTCGATTTGAGGGAACAACGAGCGCTGCAAGTAATGCACGCACAGGATAAGTGCAAAAGCCCTGACCGGCAGGGTCGCTTCCTCCAGATCCGCGCAAACAAGCGCGATGCCGGACTTGAAAGGCGCGATTCTCGATGGATCTTCCACACGCCGAACGGAGCGGCGCGCCTCACGCGCGCGCCGTTCCAGAATCTCGAGCGCAACCGGCGAGCCATCGACTGCGGTTACGTGCTGATGACGGGCAGCAAGCAAAAGTGTGTGGCGTCCGGTTCCGCAGGCCAGGTCGAGCGCGGGGCCGCGCGGCAGCAGAGGCAGCAGCTCGCGCACGAAGCTCGCTGGCTCGGCAGCCTCGCCCTTCGCTGCGGCGCGGTGCTTTGCGTCCCATTCCGCTAAGTTGCCAAGGGACATAAAAAGGCTCCTGGAGTTACCAGGAGCCTGGAAGATCCAATCCAAAGTCCATCCGAGACTTCGGTGACGTTATACCGTAAACGAGCTGCCGCAGCCGCAAGTGCTCTTGACGTTGGGGTTGTTGAACTTGAATCCCGCGCCCTCGATCGTCTCAATGTAGTCGATCTCCACGCCGTCAAGGTACATCGAGCTCATCTGGTCGACTGCGACCTTCAGACCGTCGAATTCGAGCACTTCGTCCGTATCGTTGGTCTGATTCTCGAAGGCCATGTGGTATTGGAAACCCGAACAGCCGCCGCCCACCACGGCTACACGCAGGGCCGTCGGCACGGGGTTCTGCATTTGCATGATTTCCTTGACCTTAGAGCTTGCGACAGAAGTCAGATTAATCATAGTCCCTCTTGGTTAGCCTCCGCTTTTCGGCGCCTGCGAACTTACCAGCCTAGTATAACAAACCCCGCAAACAACTGCACACTAGGGAGGTTCGTTTCTGGCAACTCCGAATCTCGGCTACTTTCGACAAGGCTATACGCTTCGCATACAATACGATGCCACGATGCGACATAAAGTCACGCTGATTCCCGGAGAAGGTATCGGCCCAGAGGTTGCCGCGGCCACTCGGCGCGTACTCGAAGCTTCCGCCGTGCAAATCGATTGGGAAGAGCTCGAGGCACGCACGGATAAAACCACCGAAGCCGGACAATTGGTCAACCAATCCGCCGTGGATTCTGTGCGAAAAAACCGCGTGGCGCTGAAAGGCCCTACCGGCACAGCTATTGCCGGCGGCGCTCCCAGCGTAAACGTAGCGCTACGCAAAGCGCTCGATCTTTATGCCAACCTTCGCCCGGTCAAGAACCTCCCAGGCGTCAAGTCGCGATTTGAAAATGTCGACATCGTGCTGGTGCGCGAAAACACCGAAGATTTGTACTCCGGCCTGGAGCACGAGGTCGTCCCCGGTGTTGTGGAAAGCCTGAAGATCATCACCGAGCGTGCTTCCACGCGCATTGCGCGTTTCGCGTTTGAGTATGCCAAGCGTAACAGTCGCAAGAAGATCCACGCCATCCACAAAGCAAATATCATGAAGCTTGGCGACGGATTATTCCTCAGATCTGTGCGCGCCGTTGCCGCGCAGTACCCGGAGACCGAATACAAAGAACTGATCGTCGATAACGCCTGCATGCAGATGGTTCTCGATCCGCAGCAATTCGATATGCTGCTGCTGCCGAACCTTTATGGCGATGTGATGAGCGATCTCGCGGCGGGTCTCGTCGGCGGACTGGGCATCGTTCCGAGCGGCAATATCGGCGATGAGTGCGCGATGTTTGAAGCCGTCCACGGAACGGCGCCAGACATCGCCGGAAAGGGTCTCGCCAATCCCACTGCCCTGCTCATGAGCGGCGTCATGATGCTCAATCACCTCGGCGAGCGTTCCGCCGCACAACGCGTAGAAGCCGCCATCGAACGCGTCTACCGCGAACACCGCCACGTCACCCGCGACCTCGGCGGCACCGCCAGCACACAAGAATTTACCGACGCCGTCATCGCCGCCCTCGCGCCCGTCCCCGCCCACCACTAGCGCGTCCCTCCCTGCGTTTAGGATTTCGTTCTGCCTACGGAACCCGAAAATCCACCTGATTACCCCGTTCACTTAAGTTGAGACTGCGAATCGGCAAAATACGGCACCATCGCCCGCCTTCGAGATCATCCTTGGCCGCTTGCATCGCCTGGCTCACTGGCACTTTCGATAGCTAAGTTGCCTTCGCCGGCATCGCGAGTCCGGCGAGAAGATAGCATCCCGCGCCCGTCAATACGGAGAACCCGATGCTCAAGTCCATCGAGATGAGGATGGAGATGAAACTCCCCAGCGTTCCGGCTGCGCCGTTCAATGCCCACATCCACGGCAGGTTGCGCCCCTGCGACAGAGCGTTCAACCATCGCATCCCGACAGGGAAACAGAATCCGAGCAGAAAGCCACACGGAAAAACCAAAGCCAGACAAATCAGGACTCTCTGCCACAGCAGATCCGCTGTAAACGCATGCATCACTGGCACTACTGCAAGACGGTAAGCGACCACCGAAAAAGCGGCAACCACTGCCGGGACTCGACTCTGCCAGCTCGCCTTCAGTTGCCATCTGTCTGAGGCAAGGCTGCCGGCTCCAGCCGAAAGAATCAGACCACCCAGCACCACCACCATCGAGTAGATGGGATGCCCGAGAAAGATCGATAGCTGCTGCATCATCGCCATCTCCACCAGGATGAATCCCAGCCCAATGGCGATGAAATATAGCACCGCCCCATACAACGGCTTCGGGGCGCCATCTGTCCGGGAGTTCAGCCGCGTCGCCGGCAGAACGATCGTTGTCATGATGAGAATCAGGGCGGCCACCATGAAGCCAAGAAGGAACAGCATGGCGCGCAGATTCGCGCCGAGTCCGCCGCTCCTCATCAGCTTCACAATGTTCTTGATGTGGACTGCGTTAAAGAAATACGGCGCCGAGTCGAAGGTAGGCGAATAGTCGACGTCGCTTCCCTCGCGGAGGGCTGCCAGTCCCTCCAGGCTGCTGGTGGCAACGATCCGCTGCAACTCCGGCTCGAGGATCGGTTCGCCCGGGATTACAACCGGCGTGAACGACATATCCCCGATGATGGACTTCAACTTCTGAATGTCCCGCTGGGAAAACGGCTGATTGCTTACCAGCAGCGTCGCAACCCATCCGGACTTGAGAAGCGCCAGGTGGGCTTCCGGATTCCTGACCCCCTCGGCCATCAGCATGCCGCGCGCCACCGAGTACAGGCGGAAGGTCTGTGCGCGCTCGGGGCCGTAGAACCAGCGACTGAATGTAATCACACCGCCTGGCTCCAGGTGCTCATAGAAGGCCTTCCATCCTTCCACGGTGTACAAGGCGTTCTCCGATAGAGTCATCGCGCCAGCCGACGTCGCTGCCCATGTATCCACAAGCGATGCCTGTATCAGGTCGAAGTGCTCTCCGGATCGGGTCAGGTAGCTGCGGGCTTCGTCATTGTGAAGCTCAAATCCGGGTATCTTCGTAAAACCGGAAAACCACTCGAACCGTTTGCTGGTCAGCTCCACCATGGCGCTGTTCACTTCGATTCCGACAATCCGCGTGAATCCCTGGGCCGCGCAATTCAGAACATCGCGTCCTCCACCAACGCCGATAATGGCCGCCGTTCCACCGCTCTTTAGTTGCGCGGCCACGGAGGTCACGTCGTACCGCAGGAAGTCCACCGTTTTCAGATCGCCACTGAACCGTGTGATGTCCGTTCCTGCATCGTTGTCGATCTTCAGCTCAATCTCCTCCACATTCAGGGCCGGCATCCTGGGGCTGGGACCCCACATCGACGGTGTTTTAATCTGCGCCTGAGTTGCCCGCACCTTCGAAATGGGATTCCACTTCTCCGCTAGGATGTTAGTTCGGCGGTCGATGGCGCCTTTGGACCAGATCGGCTGGATTCCATGCAGTGTCGACGCATTGGCGATTCCGAAGACCAGCATCACGGCCGCACCATACAGCGAGCGCCGGCGAATCACCGCTTCCCCCGCATAGGCTCCATAGGCCGCGGCACTGACAAAGAGCACCGCTGCGATGACGAAGATCGCGCTCGGAGCGTCGATCAGACTCAGGAGAAGCACCGAAGCCAGGCAGCCGAGAGAAGCTCCTGCCAGATCGGTAAAGTAGACGCGGCCCATCGCAAACGGCGATCGGGTCAGCGATATACAGACTGCCACTCCGGAAAAAAAGAAGGGTACCGAGATCACGGCCGAGAACATCACGAAGGTAAAGATAGTTTGCAGTGCCCACGAGACATCCAATGGGATTGCGAGCATCGTCACCAGCGACAGTGGCATGGCGACGGCGGTGGCCACAGCGGATTGAGCCAGTCTGCGACGGATCAGTCCTTCCGTGAACCACTCGGGACGCAGTTGAATCGAGAGTGCGCCCGCCGTCATGCCGAACATCGCCATCGATACCGACACAAAAGCGAGGTAATACCAACAGATCACACTCAGAAGTCGTGTCAAAACGACCTCGTACATTAGGGTGCTGGCGCACAACAGGAACAATCCCAGCAGAAATGAGCCCATGCGGCGGCGATCCTTCGGATCCCATTCTACAGAGAGCGGCGTATCAATCATTCGCCCAGTATATTTGATCGAAGAGTGGATAGGTCCTGGATCATCGGTAAGTCGAAAGTAATTCCACTTGCCTGGTTAGTTCTATAGGAGAAGTCAAGAAAAAACACAGCTCCTGTGGCCGGGAGGCGGGCCTCTTCACTCCGCCAAAGTTGCGGCCATCGGCAGCATTTCACTTGCCCGGTTTTGCGCTAATCAGGACTTGAGCAAATGCTATGTGTTCAGTTGAGGATGCCCCACGTTTAGTTGAAACTTGAGAACAAGAAGCAGCGGCTCTCACCCGAACTCGGATAGAGTTCGGGTTGAGAATCCCTTTTTAAAGGAGAGAGCCGCCGTGAGAAACA
>Ga0070698_100007883_pt1 | contig 11524 bp, 14 predicted proteins | sample KBSK1502metaG_FD_65477 | JGI IMG/M metagenome (GOLD analysis project Ga0070698, IMG submission 65477) | Corn, switchgrass and miscanthus rhizosphere microbial communities from Kellogg Biological Station, Michigan, USA - KBS K1-50-2 metaG | ecosystem: Host-associated > Plants > Roots >...
CGTGCACGAATCCAGACCTATTTTGGGCGCTCAAAGGTGGCGGAGGAGGCAGCTTTGGCGTGGTGAGTAAATTGACTCTGCGAGTCCGCGAACTGCCGGAGTTTTGCGGCGGAGCTATCTTCACTGTCAAAGCCACTTCGGACAATGCCTTTCGCAATCTGATTCGGCGCTTTGTAAGTTTCTACCGCGAACAGCTTTTCAACGATCACTGGGGCGAGCAGGTACGCGTACAACCTGACAACTCGCTTGCTGTCAGCATGGTTTCGCATGGACTAGACACCGAGCAAGCCATCAAAATCTGGCAGCCCTTCCTTGAGTGGCTGAAAAGCTCCAAAGGTGCCTACAGCATTCCGGGACCGACAATTATCGGTAGCTTGCCGGCGCGAGGTTGGTGGGACGTGGGCTGGCGGAAAGAGCATCACCAAGATGTTTTCGTCGCGGATTCACGTCCCAATAAGAGTCCGAATAACGTCTGGTGGACCGGAGACGCGGGGCAGGTAGGCTGGTTCATTTATGGTTTCGAATCTCTTTGGTTGCCAGCCTCGCTTCTTGCGGATGATTCCCAAGAGATCCTTGCGAATGCCCTTTTCGTTGCGTCCCGTCACCATGGAGTCGAGCTGCATTTCAACAAGGGCCTTGCCGGAGCTCCACGCGACGCCATCGAGACGGCGAGCGACACAGCAATGAATCCGGCCGTCCTGACCGCATTTGCGCTGGCCATCAGCGCAGACGGCCAGGGGCCGGCCTATCCCGGCGTCTCCGGCCATGAGCCAGACGTTGCAGCTGGCCGACGAGGCGCGAGTCGAGTCCGGCGGTGCATGAACGAACTTCGCGCGATAGCGCCGAGTGGGGGATCATACGTATCTGAGAGCAGTTATTTCGAGAGCGACTACCAGCACTCCTACTGGGGCAGCAATTACACACGTCTCGTCGCGATAAAGAGGAAATACGATCCTGCGGGACTGTTCGCCGTGCATAACGGCGTCGGCTCACGATAGCAAGTAGTTCCTGCTGAACAGACCTAGTTTTTGACCTTGGGGACCGCTCCCTCGTAATGCGCTTTTCGTTGCCCGACGAGCGTCCGGATCACAGATTAGGAGCTATATGAAAAGCCTTTACGCGAAAACATTGCTCAGTCTTGTGGTCCTTTCTGTCGCTATGGGGCTGTTACTCTTTGTGCCGGCGCGGACCACAAAGTATTGGCAGGCATGGGTGTACCTGGGGATCTTTACTGGCGCATCGCTTCTTACCACTCTTTATCTCATGAAGAAAGATCCTGCGCTTCTGAAGCGTCGTATGAGTGGTGGACCGACTGCAGAAAGGGAATCTGCCCAAAAGGTCATCATGTCCTTTGCCTCTATCGGATTCATCGGACTTCTTGTTGTCCCAGCACTTGACCATCGCTTTAGGTGGTCGACGGTGCCTTTCCCCGTCGTGATCGCCGGGGACACTCTCGTTGCGGTCGGGTTCTATTTTATCTTTCTTGTCTACAGAGAGAATACATTCACGTCAGCGACCATCGAAGTCGCGAAAGATCAGAAGGTCATCTCTACCGGGCCATACGCGCTGGTACGACACCCGATGTACGCAAGCGCATTCCTATATCTTGTTGGCACACCGCTTGCGCTCGGCTCGTACTGGGGGCTCCTCGCACTGCTATTTCTGATGTCATTTCTGATCTGGCGCCTCTTTGATGAGGAGAAGTTCCTTGCAGAGAATCTGGCCGGGTATACGGAATACCAAAAGCAGGTCCGGCATCGACTGGTACCCTATGTTTGGTAATGAATCTCCTCGCGACGCCCCTTGATGTGTATTGTTCTTCCTCGGACGCTCCTAGTTTCTTGAGGGCCATCGCGTTCGGGAATCTATTTGCCGACCGGCAAGGATTGGTCGATCACGAATTCGGCGAACTTGAGAACCTCGGCGCTTGAAGGAAAGGGCAACCGTCCGGTAATGGCCAGCTTGGCGATACCGTGGACCATGGTCCAAGCGAGCAGCGCCATCTGACGTAAATCCCCTGACGGCAATCGGCCCGCGTCCTGACCACCCTTGACGAAACTCATCAACGTACCAAAGGCCTGTTCCGCTGCCGCCGCGGAATCCGGATGCTTGCGCTTCGAGATCGGTGCGTCAAACATGACCGTGAAGTGTTCGGGTCTGCGCAGAGCAAACGTTACATAGCCTAGTCCGGCACGCTTGAGCCGATCGAGAGCGTCCGTCCGATTCCCAGCCGCCTCCACCATCGCTTCCGTTAGTTCCCGGAAACCCTGGGCGGCGACAGCCGCCAGCAAATCGTCTCGGTCCCGGAAATGCCGATAGGGCGCGTTATGCGAGACACCTGCCCGGCGCGCCACTTCGCGCAGCGTGAAGGCCGTCGGTCCGACCTCGGCGATCAACCGAATCGCGGCCTCCAGCAACGCTTCCCGTAAATTTCCGTGGTGATAAGGCTTTGGGCGACGCATCTTCCTCCTTCGCATTATATCCAGAGTGTTGACATCGGCAACATCAGCTTAGACAGGCCACCATCCCGGCGCAAATGGCTCTTGGTCGTATCCCCAAAAAATAAGATGCAAACATGTTGACACGGGCAACATCGTAAGTGTAGCATGTTGGCAGTGCCCACATCCAGCGGCCTTTCGTACCAGCCGGGTGCCGCCTTAGTGGGCCACGAGTTTTCGCAAGGGAGATGTGCAATGCATACAGAAAGTCAAATCGGGCCCGGTCGCAGTTTCATCCAAAGAAGCACCTGTTTTAGCGCGAGACCAGCCCTTGTTGCGGCGACGCTGATAGCTGCCGCCCTTCTTTGTTTTATTGGCGTAGAGCAAAGCTCAGGCAACGGCGGCGAACGGGCTGTCCCGGCGCAAGACGATCACAGCACTGGGATCAGCCGCGCGGCGATCGAGAAATTCTGGACCATCTACCACGGCAATGACTACGCCGCCATTCCGGAAGCGCAAGAAGAACTACAAAAGGCGATCCAGTCCGATCCAAACAACCCAACGCTCTATGCGCTGCACGGTGCCACTCACTTCTGGCATGTTGGCGAGCAGACGCGCGATCCGAACTGGAAGGCCCACCAGAACGTGTTTGCGCAGGACATGCCCACTGCAGCCAGCCTATTCCAAAAGGCGCTGGATCTCGACTACTACACTCCGCACCCCATTGGATACATCAACGACGACCACCTGCCGGGATATTTGGGAATAACGACAGTCCACACGGGACAAGAGTTTAATAATCTCAATCTCATCGCCAAAGGTGACGGCGTGCTCGACTTTGCCGCCTATCAATTCCCGGGTTTCAACAATTTCAATCGTTGGGCGGCCCATCTTGACGAGTCGAGGGACAGCAGGCCTACAACAAAGCGCTGGACTCGCTCTGGCAGTCCATCGATGCGTGCATCGGAACCCAGCTCGATCGCACAAATCCCGACATGAAGCCTTATCTCCATCTCGTGACCTCGGTGGGCCGAAAAAAGGCTTGCTGGTGGGAAGGCGATATCGCCCCGTACGGCTTTGAAGGATTGGTGCTGAATCTGGGCAATGGCTTGGTCAAAGCAGGACAGGTCGATGCCGCCCGAGTGATGTACGCGAACGCAAGGTATGCCGCGAATTATGACACTTGGCCGTATCGCGATGTCTTGGAGACGATAGCCGCTTCAGACCTCAATGCACGCGCGGCTCTGTACGCCCCGGTGCGAACAAGAGCGCTCCACCTCTGAACGTCCCCAATCGCAGCTGCGTCTATTGCCACGCGACGGTCCCGGAACCAGGGGCTCGCTAGTAGGTCAACTTCAGGAATTATTGCGATTTCAAATTTTCGGAAGAGGAGAATGCAAATGAAAGTTAAGTTTTCGATCCTAAGTTTTGCTGTTTTGCTGTTACCGATCCATTCGTGGGCCCAGAATGCAGCGGGCACAACGCAAGCCTTCGGCAGCAATGCCCAATCGTCCGGTCTCGAGGGTAAGTTCAGTTACTACGTCAACGAGACCTATCCGAATCCGAGCGTCTTCACGGCTCCGGCGTTTCGAGCAGGTATTCGCATGGCTAATCCTCCGGGAAAAGGGGTGACTCAATATCCCCCGGAATGGAGACAGGGCGCTGAGGCTTTCGGGCGAAACTACGGCGATGCCTTCGCACAGCGGGTAACGTTTCAGACGGCACGTTTCGCAACCGGGGTCATTACTCACGAAGACCCTCGCTACATCCCATCGTCGAGCCACAACGTACTCGCGAGAAGCCTGCACGCGCTAACGTTCACCTTTGTCGATCGATCCGATTCCGGGCGTCCGATGCCCGCCTTCTCAAACTTCGTGGGTGCGACAGCCGCAGGGTTCGTTGGGAATGCATATCTTCCCTCCGGCTTCAATAACGCCACACATGCGGGCCAACGGGCGACGATTCAGTTCGGCTTCACCGCTGCGGGGAACCTATTCCGCGAGTTTGCGCCGCAAATGCCTAGACCCGTACGCACGGTGTTCCAGCTGATTGCTCGGTGATGGCGGTTCGAGTTTTACGGAGGCGAACATGACTCTACTCTTCAGGCTAAGCAACTTGCTGGTCTTGCCCTTCTGGGCCTTGGTGATTCTGCTGCCGCGCTGGCGTTGGACAGGGCGCATCATGCGTTCATCATTCGTAAGTGCTGCACCCGCGCTTCTTTACGCTGCGCTGGTGCTCCCGCGACTCGGTACGATCTGGCCGGCGATCGCGAAACCGACCCTCCCCGGGGTCGCGGCGCTACTCGGCTCGCCCGAGGGCGCCACCATCGCCTGGGTTCACTTCCTGGCCTTTGACCTCTTCATCGGCCGCTGGATTTTTCTCGACAGCCAGGAGCGGCGCCTCAGTCCGCTCCTGACGGCGCCGGTTCTCTTTCTCACGCTCATGCTCGGCCCGTTGGGATTCCTCATCTACCTTGTGCTTCGCGCGGTTGCGAGTTCGCGCGAACCAGGCAAAGCCCGGACTCAGACTTCGGCGGCACGCGTGAACACCACCGAATCCTCCATCAACGGGACTCAGCTTGGACTACGAACGGGAGACCCAGGCAAGACGCTTTTCCAGCGCGCGTGGCGCACCAACCCGCCGTTGATCATCCTCGGCGTGACGATGATTCTCGTCTTTCTTGGGACTCTCGCGGGAATCCTGCTTGATCACCGCGTCATCACAAGTGCACCGGCATGGCTGAAACCGGCCAAGTTTGCCGTCTCCGTCAGCGTCTACTGCTTCACTTTTGTTTGGCTGCTCGGGTTTGTCGAGAGCCGCCCAAGGCTGGCGCGTTTCGCGGCCAACATGACGGTCGTTAGTTTCATCGTCGAGATGACGGTGATTCTCACACAGGCGGCGCGCGGCACAACCAGCCATTTCAATCTGACGACACCGCTTAACACTTTCCTCTGGCTAGCGATGGGAGCGTTCATCGTCGTGGTGTGGACGATGAATTTGTTGCTCGCCATCCTTCTCCTGTTCGAACGGATTCCGAACCGCCCGTTCGCGTGGTCACTGCGACTTGGCCTGCTCGTTTCGCTCGTTGGCATGGGCTCGGGGTTTTTAATGGTTCGGCCTACGCACGAACAGCTGTTGGCTATGGCCGCAAACCACGGCCCACGCATCGTCGGCGCGCACAGTGTCGGAGTTAACGACGGCGGTCCTGGATTACCCGTCGTCGGTTGGAGCACGGCTGGCGGCGATTTTCGGGTTGGCCATTTCGTGGGCATACACGCGATGCAGGTTTTGCCTTTCTTCGGGTGGTTCGTCGCTAGGCGCAGGAACGCGTTCGCGCGTTTCAAAGAAGCTCACCGCTTGGCACTAATTTCCACGGTTGGATTCGCTTACCTCGGGCTCGTCCTGCTGCTGGTATGGCAAGCACTGCGAGGGCAATCGCTAATTCATCCCGACGTTCAGACCCTTGCTGGCGCCGTTGCTCTGCTCGCACTGACGGGACTCTCCACATGGGTGATCGCCGCACATGCGAAACGTATGGACACCGATTCAACTGGATTCGATTCAAGGACTGTCTCCAGCAATGCCAAGCATGCACTCGAAGGATGAGCATGAGCCGGCGTAGATACGAGAGCGAATTTATGAATCGAGAGTTAACGAACTCCTTTCCAGAGAGAAGCGACAGCAAGATGGCCCGCCGGTCGCTGCTGGGGATGACCGTCGCGGGATTGGCCGGGTCCCTCGTCGCTTGTGCCACGGCTCCGCAGGCACGGGACACCTCCGCAACATCGCGCGCGGCACGGCGCAGATTCGACGGCAAGGTCGTACTCATTACGGGTGCAACCTCGGGCATCGGGCGAGCCGCCGCACTGCAATTTGCCTCCGAAGGCGGGAAGGTTAGTTTTTGCGGCCGCCGGGAAAAACTCGGGCAGCAAGTTGAGAACGAAATCCGGTCCCTTGGCGGCGAAGCCACTTATGTTCAAGCGGATGTACGCAAGGAAAGCGACGTAAGAGCCTTCGTCGACAAAACAGTTCAAAAGTATGGCGCCCTGAACGTCGCGTTCAACAACGCCGGCATCACCATCGAAAAACCGCTCCATGAATACAGTTCCGAGGAGTGGGACGATGTGGTCAATACCAATCTTCGCGGTGTCTTCCTCGCGCTGAAGTACGAGATCCCGCACATGCTTGCGAGCGGCGGCGGCAATGTCGTCGTCACATCCACATCGAACGCAATCGCAACCACGGAAAAGCGTTCTGCCTACGCCGCCAGCAAGCGCGGACTCGTAGGGCTCGTCCAGTCTGCGGCGCAAGACTATGCCGCGAGGGGAATTCGCGTGAACGCGCTCATTCCCGGCACCACCGACACCGAACTCGTCCGCAGGGCTGCCGGCATGGAGCAAGTCTCGGACGCGGTCTGGGAAGCGCTTGCCAAGCAGTGGGCAAAGTCCCACGTGCCCGGCCTCGAGAGAATGGCCAAAGCAGAGGAGATCGCGGCATTCGCGCTCGTCCTGGCTTCCGACGACCACCCTTACATTACCGGCGCACAAATGGTGATTGACGGAGGGAAGACCGCTCATGGCGGTTAAAAGCTTCGCCCAGCAAATCTCGGAAAATAGAAAGGAAAGAACCAATGAATCGAAGAACGATCAAAATCAGTCAGGTTGCGGCCGCTATTCTTTCGTTGTGGCTGTCGGCGCCATACGCGCCGCTCACCGCACAAACAAAGGATACCGGAACACTTACGGTTCGCGTCACCGGCGCGAGAAACACCAAAGGCAAGATCTGCGTAACCCTGTTTCAGGACGCCCAGGGTTTTCCCGATGACACGTCGAAGGCCGTCCGCCAGCAAAGTGTCGACATCGATCCCAACGCCATGAGCGCCCAGGTAACGTTCAAGGATCTTCCCCAAGGCACCTTCGCCGTCTCGGTTCTTCATGACGAAAACGGCAACGGAAAGATGGACAAGAACTTTGTGGGAATGCCCAAAGAGGGCTACGGCGCTTCCAACAACCCCAAGAAGAAAAAGCGCCCGCCCACGTTCGACGAAGCGAAATTCTCTTTGAACAGTTCGGAACAGACCATCGAGATCACGCTGATCTACTGACAGGCGGCACGAGTGGGTCTTGTGGACGGCTATATAGAAAGGATGCGGGAGGTAAAACACATGAGTCAGGAAAAAGTAGCTCTAGTAACGGGAGTCTCTTCGGGAATCGGCAGGGCCATCGTCGGCCTGCTCTCACGCAGCGGTTTTCGGGTGTTTGGAACGACCAGGGGGAATGCCGAGCCTAAGAAAGCGGCGGAAGAAGTGGAGTTGGTTCGGCTCGATGTTCGCGACGACGTGTCGGTGCGATGCTGCGTCCGGACGGTGCTCGACCGGGCCGGAAGAATCGATGCATTGGTGAACAATGCCGGCTACACGCTGATCAGTTCCCTCGAAGAGACCAGTATCGAGGAAGCGAAACAGCTTTTTGAAACCAACTTCTTTGGCGTGTTACGGATGACCCAGGCGGTCCTGCCGTTCATGCGAGGGCAGCGTTCGGCCCGGGTCGTGAACGTCGGATCCGTCGTGGGTATCGTTCCGGCGCCGTACCAGGGCAGCTACTGCGCGAGCAAACACGCCCTGGAAGGTTATTCCGAATCGCTGGATCACGAAGTCCGGCAGTTTGGAATCCGCGTGTCAACAATCGAACCGAGTTTCACGCGGACGAACATTGCGCAGAACAGCCAAGTTGCCGGCAGTTTGCTGGAGGCTTATGCGGGCGGCCGCAATCGCGTTCTCAAAGCGACTCAGCAAAACATCGCCAAGGGCGGAACCGCTCAGGGTGTGGCGGAGGTGGTTCTGAGAGCGCTGACCACCAAGTCGCCGCGGTCACGGTATCCAGTCGGGCGTGAAGCGAAATTCGTCACCCGTCTTTGGAAATTCGGCCCTTCCAAACTCTTCGACTGGGGCCTGCGGAGACAGTTCCAGCTGGATGCTGTCTGACACAGGCTAGTTGTTCAGAAAAATCAGCTCACAAAGGGAGACTTACATGAAATGGAAAAGTGCAGTTGCTTCAATGGCATTGCTGAGCGTATTCGCGACAGAAGCGTTTGCGGCAGAAAAGTTTGCTTGCGCCGAATATTTTCAGGCGACACCCGCCGGGCAGAAGAAGGTCGAGGCGGGGGTCAAAGGAACCCTGATCTTCGACCCGAGCTCGAAGAAAGTGGGGTTCCTGAATCCGAAAGGCTCAGCGGCTTTCAGCATCAACTACGACGCAATCCGTAGCATGCAATACGAAAGGACGGGCCAGCCGCGGTACCTGGCGGCGGTAGTGATCTCGCCCGCATTCCTGCTGACACGCATAAAGAAGCACTATCTGACGATCGAGTACAACGAGCAGTCCGGCGAGGCCCATTCCGTGATCGTGCGATTGAACAAAAGGAATGCGCGTAAAGCCGTCGCCACGGCCACGGCAGAAACCAGCAAATCGGTACAGCAAATCGAGCAGAAATAAGACCAGGAACGAAATTTCGTTCCAAGGAAGAGGCCGCTTGATTTCCACTACTCCATTTTCTGCAGCCGAATTGAGCACGCGATGGCTCACGGACGCGCTCAAGAGATGCGGGTCTCTTCAGACTGCAGAGGTTTCGAGTTTCGAAGTTGAACCCATTGGCGGAGGTACCAGCTTTCTCAGCCAGCCGCTTCGAATTCACCTAACCTACGACGCGGTCGAGGCCGCAGCCCCTTCCACTCTTATCGCCAAATTCCCCTCGGCAATTCCGGCCGTGCGGCAATTGGCTCTCAGAACGGGAATGTATCTTCACGAAGTGTCGTTCTATCACGACGTTGGCGACCGGCCCGGCATCGGAATTCCACGATGCTATTTCGCGGGCGTAAATCAAGAGCGAAGTGGTTTTTTGCTTTTGCTTGAAGATTTGAGAGGAGGCGCCTTTGGAGATCAACTTGAGGGTTGCACCCCGGGTCAGGCACAGCATGCTCTGGCCGAACTGGCCCGGTTTCATGCTCATTGGTGGAATCATTCCAAACTCAACCAACTTCCCTGGCTTCGAAAAAGCACGCCCGAAATGCGCGATCGCCTTCAGGCCATGTACGAAGCCCGCTGGCCGACTTTTCTCGTTCAGGCAGACTCCCTTCTGACGCCGTCGGCACGTTCTTTCTGTCCGACCCTGGCCAGGAATCTACGTCCGTTGCTCGATAACACAGCCAAGAGAAACCACTTCACGCTAGGGCACGGTGACTTTCGTGTGGATAACGTCTTCTTTCCGGCGAGTGCGTCTGCCGCCAGGCCGTTGGTCGTACTCGATTGGCAGCGAGTGAATCGAGCTTGGTCGGGAACGAATGACATCGCCAATTTTATTGCCATGGGATTGTCCACGGAAGATCTCATCGCACACCGGGAAGCACTCCTACAATCCTATTACGCAGAATTCGAAAAACATGGAATCGATGACTATTCCTTTTCCGATCTACGGGAAGGATACCGAGTATCTCTCCTCGAGACCCTTCTCTTCGTCATCGTCGCATCGGGTCTCGTGGAAGTCGGAGACGGGAATCAACGTTCGACAAGTCTCGCGGTTGTGATTTTCGTCCGCTTGCTGAAGGCCATCGAAGAGGCGGGCGCGTGGGAGCTTCTGGATTCGTTCTCGTCGGGCGCGAATGGCTGTAAGAAAAGGAGCTCGCCATGATGCGCGCGCCGTACAGCTTTAGATCCGTTAGGGCTGATCCCGAATCTGCCGTCTCAAGTATCCATGTGGAATTGACCATGAAGAGCGACATCGCTGCGCTTTTGCCTGTCGTCGACGAGCTCATGCTCCTGATCAGGAAATCACGTTGTGTTCCTAGCGCGGAAAGGGACGTCGAGTGCGCTCGGGAAGCCTTGGACAATGCCGTGGTTCACGGAAACCGAGAGGACCCAGACAAACAAGTTCACATCAGCTGCCGATGTGAGCCGGGCAAGGAGTTCTCCGTTGTCATCCGGGACGAGGGATCAGGCTTTGATTCCACGAAAGCAGTGTCTCAAGCGATTACGAAAGATGCCCAGTCCGGCATTCCTTTGATGCGACTGCTCATGGACGAAGTTCACTTTGAACAGGGCGGGAGAGAGACACATGCGGAAACGCGCGATTCCTACGAAATCGAGCTGATTCTCCTGCTAGACCATCTCACAGATTCGCGAGTCGGCATCCCCTGAGGCTGAGAGGAATGAATGAAATTTGCACGGATTGTATATGGCATTGCCGCAGCGTACGGGTTCCTCGCGTTGACGCCGTTATATTTTCTCATCGCGAAAATTGGCCGCGATGCGCCGCCACCGGTAACCCATCCTGAGTTCTATTACGGTTTTGTGGGAGTGGCGCTCTTGTGGCAGATGGTTTTCGTACTCGTAGCACGAGATCCGATTCGCTACCGATCCATCATGCCGATCACGATTCTGGAAAAGCTCATCTATACAGTTCCCGTTGTCGTTCTGTACCTGCATCCAGAAGATCTCCAGGGTTTCACCCGCGGCGGGTGGAACGGCACCTACATCATTCATTTGCCCGGCCCCGATCAGGCCGATAAATGGTTTTTGGTTATACCAATTCAGCAGGCCGTTAAGCAGTGAGGGCGGGTGTGATCGGCGCTCGGAACGTGGACTTGCATGTTAGAGTCTCTTGACAACCCGATCTGGTCCGCGCTTACAACGGAACACCGCCTCCTTGCCCGCTCGCACGGCCTTGCGCGACGATATCAGCCGGATGTTTCCCCGTTTGCGGCGTTTCTTCATCCCACAAAGGATGCATTCGCCGATTTACAACGGCTGGTCAGTCCCGGCGAGCACGTCGCGTTTTTTACCGCCAGTCCCTTCGATGTCCCGGGCGCTTGGCAAGTCGACCGCTCTCGGTGGATCGACCAGATGATTTGTGAGGCCCCACTGGACCTTCCGCCTGTCGCGCCCCTTCCACTCGGGACGACGGACGTTCCCGAAATGCTGGAGCTTACTGCTGCCACCGAGCCCGGCCCGTTCTCGCCGCAAACAATCCAGATGGGAAGCTATTTCGGGATACGCGCGAGCGATGGGCGGTTGGTCGCAATGGCTGGCGAG
>Ga0070698_100007884_pt1 | contig 11523 bp, 9 predicted proteins | sample KBSK1502metaG_FD_65477 | JGI IMG/M metagenome (GOLD analysis project Ga0070698, IMG submission 65477) | Corn, switchgrass and miscanthus rhizosphere microbial communities from Kellogg Biological Station, Michigan, USA - KBS K1-50-2 metaG | ecosystem: Host-associated > Plants > Roots >...
CCGCAACCAGCCACCACCCCGGTGGGGCCAAATCAAAGGAGAACTAACAGCCCCACGCCCCTGCCGGCGGGGCCAGATCAAAGGAGCACAGTGGGGCCAAATCAAGTTGACAAAGCCAGGGGCCGTCCCGGCTGGCTGCGGCGCTGGCGTTCGCACAGTGCGAGGTTCCCGGGCTGGTGGCGCCGGAGCGGCCGGTCGGACGGCGCGGGCGCCGGCCGACCACTGGTAGACCCCGGACCGGATCCGGTCGAGGTCTCTCTCACGGCATAGCTGGGCGCTGGCGGCCCGCACCTGGGCGCGGGTGGCCGCCTGCCGGACAGTTCGACGACCTGGTCGAAGCCCAGGGGCCGGTCGGCCGCAGCGTGGATACTGAGCACGAGTGAGGTGATGCGGTCCCGCGGCACGGGCGCCCGCCGCCGCGCGGGTGCCGTCCCAGTGCTCGATCAGGGCGGCCGAGGTCGTCGTGTTCGATCATGGCGGCGCCCAGGGCTGCGAGATCTGCTGATGCTGCCGTTTCCCGGCCACCCACGCGCTCTTCCCTGCCGGGCGCCACTTCCTCAATCTCGGCGGCGCGCGCATCCGGGGAGCCGCGATGGCTTGGTGGCTAGGGTGTGGGATCGGGGAAGCTCCCGCCGTAGATGTCGGAGTTTCCGAATGTGCCGGGGCAGGCTATCGGGACGTTGGGGGCAGTTGCCGCTGCAGGGTTGGTGCGCAGCAGCTGCCGGTAGGTGTTGATGGCCGGGCAGACCGCGGCGTTGCGGGTGTCATTCCACACGGCGGCGCCGTAGGTCTGTGTCGCGGTCGCGTAGACGTAGTCGCCGAGGAACTCGGCGGTGAGCCCGTTTTGGCTGGAGCCGCGCGGGTCCCCGGTCACACCGCGGTGAATCTGCGAGAAGGCGCCGGTGGAGCCGCCGCTGACGTCCGCGTGCAGCACCACGCCGACGAGGCCCCGGGTTGTGGCCGTCGTCGGCTGGTATGGCGTGGTGAACGCGTTGTAGACGACGTAGACGTCGGTGCCATTCGGCGAGATCGCCGGCGCGGTGTAGTACCCGAAGTCACCGGGCGCCTCGAGGTTGCGCGGGGTGCTGAACGTGGCCCCCTGGTCGGCCGATTCGGTGAACTGGATGTGCGGGCTGCCGGTGGTGCCGGTGACGTAGGTCATCACGATCCGGTTGGTGGCATCGGAGCCTGTTGGCGCGCCGTTGGCAATGTCGGCCGAGGGGGCCCAGGTCAGGTCGTTGCGGGCCCCGCCCAGGCCGTCCTGGATGGGCCTGCCGATCACCGGGTCGAAGATCCCTGGATGGGTGACCGGGCCGACGACCGCCCGCGGTGGTGTGAAGGTGGCTCCGCCGTTGGCGGACGTGAGCATGTACTCGAAGTGCTGCTTGGTGGCCGGGTCCGCGCCGACCGCGAACACGTACACGTTCCCGTGGCTGTCGGTGCGGAGGGTGCAGCCGTCAAAGCTCGGCAGCTGGCCGTTGTTGGTTGCCCGCGACGCCTGGCGGACCGTCCACGACGCCCCGCCGTCGGTGGAGGTGGCCACCTTCAGCGGGGTGGGCAGGGCGTGGCCGTGACTGTTGCTGCGGAAATCTGCCCAGCACACGTAGACGTTGCCGAAGAACGGACTGGTCTGGGCGTTGTCCGCCCAGATCTGCTCCTTGTCGCTGAAGGTCGTGGAGGATTGCCTGGAGACCTGCACCGGGCTGGCCCACGCGGTCGCGTCGCCGGCCGCGGCGGCGGTGAGGTTGTCGGTCCGGGACACGTAGAGGGCCTCGAAGCCCTTGAACGTCTGGTCCTTCCGGATCGCGCTGAAGTTGGCCGCCAGGTTCGCGTAGTACAGGCGCGAGCCGTTGGCCCAGCTGAAGTTGCCGCTCGCGTCCGGAACCGGGCCGAACGCCACCGCCGGGTCGCCGCCCGAGACGAGCCCGCTCTGGAAGTACCCGGGCAGCGTGCCGATCGGGCCCACATGCGCCTGGCAGGCGGCCGGCCCCGGACAGTCCCGGGCCGTCCAGCCGCCCGGATAGGTCGGCTGAGTCCAGGTGTGACCCCTGTCGAACGAGAAATAGACCCCCGAGACGCCGACACCCGGAGTAAACGGGCAGCCAGCAGCGGTGCAACCTGCCACGTCGAGCTCGTCGTTCGCGCCGGCCACCAGGACATCCGGGTGGTTGGCGTCGACGGCGATGGCGGGCTCGTTCTGCTTGTTCTGGGGGAACGGCGCGGCCGGGCTCCCGACCGTTACCAGGGTATCGCCGCTGGCCGTCGCGGTGCTGGCATGGACTGCTGCTGGTGCGCCAAGCGCCGCCGCGGGTATCGCAGGTGATATCAGCGCGAGGGCAAGGGCTGCTCCGGCAGGAAAGGCTACTCGCATCCTCATCGAGCGTTCCTCCTGTTCAGGTCAACGGCACGGTCTTCGTTGAGCGTGCCGCGAGACAGGTATCTCAGACGCTTCCGACGGGCTAACGTCCGCTATCCTTCCACTCCGGTGGAGCGTCCGTCCATTTCGGCTTCCCGTCAGCTGGAGGTGCGGCCGCCCAGGCCGAGGCTCAGCGTGACCGGGTTCGCCGAGCCTGTCGGCAGCGGGTTCCTGCCGTCCACGGTCAGCCTGATGCCGCCCGGATTTCCCAGCCGCATGTCAACAGCATGACGGAAGATCCACATCTTCGAGGTTCCGCCTACGGGGTGCCGGTAACAATGGACCCGTCAGCACCGCGATGGCGTCCGGTTTCCTGAACGCCCCGGGTGCGTGCTGTGGCACGGGTGGCCGTCAGCGTGGCCGGAACGGGTTACCGGCGTAGCCGGGCCGCTGGCTGATCTCGCCGCGCTGGTATCGCTCGGCTTGCCGGGCGTCCCAGACCCGCTCCAGTTGCGGGGTTATGTGGAGAAGTGGCGGCTGCGCCCGGGTGGCCTGGCGATCGTGGACGAGGCCGGGATGGGCTCCACTTCTCACCTGGCCCGGATCACCCGGATCACCGACGCGGCCGGAGCCAAAGTGGCCCTCGTCGGCGACGAGGGCCAGCTGACCGCCGTCGACGCGGGCGGGCTGTTCCGCCAGCTCGCCGAAGGTCCGGCGGTGCCGACGTATGAGCTAGGGACCGTGCGCCGGTTCCGGGAGGCTGATGGCAGCCGTGCAGGAGTGGGAGGCGGGCCGCCGCGATGCGCACCGCCACCGCCGACCACGACCAGGACCAGGCGCAGGCTCAGGAGGAGCCCGCGGCCGCCCCGGGCGCGGAAGCCGCGACTGAGACCGAGCCGCAGCCCGTGGCGACGCTGGCTAACCTGCCCGCCGCGCTGCAGGCCGCCCGCGACGCCGCCGACCGGATCCAGGCCCAGCAAGAGGAACGCGCCGCCCGAGAGACCGAGGACGAGGACCGGCGCCGCGAGCACTACTGGGTTGCGCAGGAGCGGGAGCGCGAGGAGGAACGGGCCGCCGAACTCGAGCACGGCGGCCCGGAGATCGAACGCTAACCAGGACAAGCCAGGAGGAGAACGTGATGCACCAGCTGAGCAGTCCGCTGCGGGGCGGTTACCCTGAAGGCATGGACAGCGAGCCCATGATCGCGGTGCGGACTCAGTACCAGGCGCGTCCCGGCCGCCGGGCCATCGTGGTCACCGACCTGGCCAGCCTGCGCGGGCCCGCCGAGGGCACGGTGGAGCTGCCGCTGCGGCTGTACTGGAGCGGCCCGAGCCCGGTGTTCGACCTGGCCAAGCCGGACATGCGGCGGTGGCTGTACCAGATCGTGCTGCGCGAGGCGGTTTTCCCCGAGGAGCTGACCACCTACCTGAATCGTGACCTGCTGATCGCGCTGTGGCCGGAGCTGTTCCTGCCGCGGGGCGTGCGGCGGGCCTGGGAGGAGCATCACCCGGTTCTGCGGTCCGCCGCAGCTGCCGCGGTTGCCTGATGCCGGTCAGCGAGCTGCACGCCCGGGTCGCCTCGATCGCCCTGGACGCGGCAGCCGAGCACGGGTTCGCCCTCGGCGGCGGCAATGCCCTGCTGGCGCACGGCGTCATCACCCGGCCGACCCTGGACGTTGACTTGTTCACCAACCAGGAACACGGCGTCGAGGCCGCCACCGGGGCGGTGGAAGCCGCCCTGCATCAGGCCGGTTTCGGCACCGAGCGGATCGACAAGCCCGCCGGGCTGACCGACATCTTCGAGGGGATGGGCGAGGGGCTGGCCGAGTGGGCCGTCACCGCGCCCGGCGGGGAGAAGATGGCGCTGCAGATGGCCTACTTCGGCCGCGGCCGCGAGCCGGTGATGAGGGAGATTGGCCCCGTGCTGGACCTCGAAGACGTGGCCGGCGGGAAGGTGGCAGCCCTGGCCAGCCGGATCGAGCCTCGCGACTACGCCGACACCGCCGCGATGCTGCAGCACTACAGCCCCGCGCAGCTGATCGGCTTCGCCCGGCGCCTCGATCCCGGCCTGACCGGCCGCGACTTCGCCGACGCCGGACAGCAGCTCGACCGGTGGGGCGACGAGATATTCACCTCCACCGGGCTCAGCCCGCACGACGTCACCGTCCTGCGAGAACGCTTCGCTGGCTGGCCGCGAGACGCCGAGACCGCCGACCGGGAACCGCCGGTCAGCGATCCTGAGGAGCGGACCCGCAGCCACGAGCGCCTTCCAGCGCCGGACAGAACCGAACCACAGATCACCAAGCCCGGAGCCTCGCGCGACGAGCCCAGCCAGGACCACACCCTCCAGCCGCCCGCGCAAGAGCCGCCCGGCCCAGCGCCGGCCACCGGCGAGCGGGACATGAGCCAGGACGACTCCGGGCCCAGCCAGGAGCCAACGACAGGGCAACTGCAGGCCCTCACTGAGGATCTGCAGCGTGCCGACGCCACCTTGCAGGGCCTCCAGGCCCGCCAGGCCGAACGCGCCGCCGAGGCCGAACGTGACGGCCCGGAGATCGAACCATAACCGCGGTAGTGGCCGCTGATGACAGGCCGACGTACCGTCGATCCAGGAGTGCCAGCGGGAGGTGACCGTGAAACTGCCTCTGCCGGGGTTGATGCTGCCCGGCTGGGAGCGGCGCAGCGTCTACGGCTGGAGTGTGCAGGATGCCAGCTGGTGGGCGCAGCTGTGGCGGAACGACCAGCCGGATGACCCGGTGGCGGACGCCCCGCACATTCGCCAAACGCCTACGACAACGCCACCTGCCAGACCCACGCCCTGCTGCTGGCCCCGAGCTGATCATCCCGCCGATGCCAGCCGCCAGCAGGAGCCCGGCCCTTGGCAGAATTGCTGATCTTGATTGCCACGTAACGTTCCGGTCCGGTATGGTCCGGCCAACACTAGGTGGGGTGCCCAACGGGGGGACCCGCTCTTCCTGCTCACCGGGCCACTCCTCGGCAGGGGGAGGCAACGTGCGCAGATTCGTCACGGCAGCATGCGCAGCTGGGCTGGGGGCAGCGCTCAGCATGGCCGGCGCGGCATCAGCATCAGCATCATCAGCAACGATCGTGGTAGGGCCGGGGCAGTCCATCCAGGCAGCGGTCAACCGGGCCGAGCCCGGTGACACGGTGCTGGTCAAGCCGGGCGTGTACCACCAGAGCGTCCAGATCCGCACCGACGAGATCACCCTGCGCGGGTCCGGTGACTTCCCCGGCGGCACGGTGCTCGAGCCCCCCGCGTCCATCCCGACGACGCTGTGCAACAAGGTCTTCGGCCCGACCGGCGTGTGCATCCTGGCGAAACAGCTCGACCCCAGCACCGGCGCGGTGATCACCCCGGTCAGCAACGACACGGTGACCGCCCTGCTGGTCACCGGTTTCCCGGCCAACGGGGTGTTCGGCTACGGAACCGACGGCCTGACCGTGACCAGGGTCGTGGCGACCAACGACGGCGCCTACGGCATCTCCCGGTTCGTCTCCACCGACACCGTGTTCGCCGATGACACGGCGATCGGCAACACCGAGGCCGGCTTCTACGTCGGCGACTCACCGGACGCCGACACGATCGTGCGGGACAACCATGCGTCCGGCAACACGCTGGGGATCTTCATCCGGCACGCCCGGGAGGTAACCGTCACAGGCAACCGTGTCACCGGGAACTGCCAGGGCATCTTCGTGCTCGACGACGGGCAGCCCGGAGGAGCGGGTAACGCCGTCGTCTGGCACAACAGCGTCTTCAGGAACAACAAGTTCTGCCCCGCGGGGGGAGACCAGCCGGTGAACCTCCAGGGCGGCGGCATCCTGCTGCTGGGCGCCACCCACACCCTGGTGGCCGGCAACAGCGTGGCAGGCAACACCGGCAAGCAGATCAACTCCGGCGGCATCGTGGTGGCCAGCGCCCACGCGCTGACCGGGGGCAGCAACCCCAACTTCGACACGATCGCCAGCAACACCGCCTACCGTGACCATCCCGCCGATCTCATCTGGGACGGCACCGGAACCGGCGTCAGGTTCACCGCCAACCACTGCGCGACGTCGATCCCATCAGGGCTCTGTCACTGACGGCGGTCGCCACATCGGCGCCGGGGTGCCCCGCACTGGCACCCCGGCGCTGACGCCTGGGCAGGATCAGCCCCGGACTCGGCCGGCGCTAAAGGGTCTGCCCGGTCTGCTTCCACGCCAGGCAACTCGACCACGGCGGCCGTGCTGGTCGGTGCGGTAGACCAGCGCCTTCCAGTCCTCGGTGATCCCGGCGTGGGCCGGGACGTGTTCCCCGGCGGGATAGTAGGTCAGGCTGCCCGCGGCGGCGTGGCGGCGGATCAGCGCCGGGGCCTCCATCACCGGCTGGCAGGCACTGCTGGCGGTGCGGAACTCCAGCACCTCGAGCAGCCGGATCAGGCCGCGCCGGTAGTGCCCGGTGTAGGCAGCAGCGCCGGGCCCCGCTGGCAGCAGGGCTGGGCCGGCCTGATGTGAATGCTGGGTCAGTTCGACAGGATGATCCCGCTTTGGTTTGTGCCCTGGCCGACTGCCAGCACGGTTCCGCTGCTGGAGGCGGCCATCCCGGCGAGGAAGCTGACGCCGCCCGGGGTGGCGACGATGCTCCAGCTCTTGCCGTTCCAGTGTTCGGTGAACGGCCCTAGGAGCTGGCGCCCGACCGCCCAGACGTCGCTGGCGGAGACCGCGGCCACCGCGCCCAGGCCGTTGTTGCCTTGCGGGTTCGGGTTGGGGCTGGGGACCACGGTCCAGCTGGTGCCGTCCCAGTGCTCGATCACCGCGGTCGGGTGAGCCGAGAACCCGCCGGTGGGGACCCCGGGGCCGGTGCCGACCGCCCACACGTTGGCCGGGGACAACGCGCTGAGCGGGCCGACCCCGCCGAAGCGCAGGTGCGCGGCGGGGGCCTGGGTCCAGCTGGTGCCGTCCCAGCGCAGGCTCACGTTCTCCGTGGTGGTGCTGCTGGTGGCCAGAAATCCCATGGCCCAGACGTCGGTGGCCGAGTCCGCAGAGATCGCGCCCCGGCTGATACTCACCCCGGTGAAGGCGGGGCTGGACAGGATGCTCCAGTTGGCGCCGTCCCAGTGCTCCACCAGCGCATCCGGGGAGCCGGCCGCGAAGCCCACGGCCCAGGCGTTGTCCGCGGCGGGCGCGGTCACCCCGGTCAGCTGGCTGCCCTGGGGCAGCTTCGGGCTGGGGGTCACGCTCCAGCTGGCGCCGTCCCAGTGCTCGATCAGCGTGTTGACCGAGTTGCCCTGCGCCTGGTCCCCGACCGCCCACACGTTGTTGCTGGCCGCTCCGGCCACGCCGGCCAGCGAGGCGTTAAGCGACGGGGTCGGGACGACGGCCCAGCTGGTGCCAGTGAAATGCTCAGCGAGGGTCTGGAATGGCCCGCTTCCGGTCCCGATGGCGCCGACCGCCCACATGTCGCCGGGGGCGATCACGGCGGCGGCGGTCAGGGACGAGTTGGTGATGAACGGGCTCGCCACCTCGTGCAGGCCCTTGGGCGACGCCGCAGCCGGGACGGCGCCCAGCGCCCCTGCCAGCAGCGCAGCGAGACCAGACGAGACGATCGTGCCAACTATGCGAGGCTTCATGGTCCCTCCACTTCCTCGGGCGGGTATGCCGCCCACTGGTAGCACGGGCCAGCGGTCCCGGCGGTTCGCCCCAGCGGGGATTTGCCCCGGGGCGGGCGCGTTCCCGCAGGCCGCCTCGTCGAGAACCCGGCGGATGACGGCCGCGTCTGGGCGAGGGTGGCGCGGCTTCGCGATACCGGCAGGGGCCGGTGAACCGCTGGCGTCGTTGGTCCGTGTACCAGTACGGAGCAGACTCACCCCCGGGGAGGGGGGAGGCGGACATGAAGCTTCGTGCCCTGCCCACCGCGCTGTCGGCGGCTTCCTACACGATGACCGACCTGGGCAGCCTGGGGTACGGGGTCAGCCGCGGTTTCGGGATCAACGCGGGCGGTGAGGTCGTCGGCCAGTCGTACACGAACAAGACGATCGAGGTCGCGTGCGGCCGGCACATCTGCACCGAGCACATCTACCACGCGTTCAGCTGGGCCGCCGGAAAGATGACCGACCTGGGCGCGCTGGGCGGGGCCGGCAGCTTCAGCGAGGCGTTCGCGGTCAACCGGGCCGGGGACGTCGCCGGCGGCTCCGGCGGTGACGTGTTCCTGGTGCACGACGGGAAGATGACCAGCCTGGGCCCGGGATCGGCGTCCGGCATCAGCGACCTCGGCGAGATCGCGGGCGGCGCGTCGGGCCACGCGTTCGTGATCAGCGGCGGCACCAGGACCACGCTGCCCGACCTCAGCAACTACGGATGCTGCCCGGTCGGCCTGAGCGGGGCGAGCGGGATCAACAACGGCCACCAGGTCGCCGGCGGCTCGGACAACGCCCAGGGCTACGTGCACGCGGTGCTGTGGCAGAACGGCACGATCACCGGCCTGGGCACGCTGGCCGGCCCGCGGATCGCGCCGTTCGCGCAGGGCACCGCGACCGCGATCAGCAACCTCGGCCAGGTCACCGGCTGGGCGCAGACCAACAGCTACGCGACGCACGGGTTCGTGTACAGCAACGGCACGATGACCGGCATCGGCAGCATCGGCCCGGAGGCGGTCAACGACCACGGCGTGGTCGCCGGCTACGGGCCCTGATCTACAGCGGCGGCACCGTGCAGGACCTGAACAGCCTGATCCCGCCCGGCTCCGGGTTCACCCCCGGCAACGCGACCGCGATCAACGACAACGGCCAGATCGTCGCCAACGGCTACAACGCCCAGGGCCAGGAACACGCCTTCCTGCTGACCCCCAGCTAGAGCAAGGGGAGGCCATGATGAGCCACCCGAAGACACAGACGGCGCGGGCGGCCGGCACGCTCGCGGCCGCAGCAGTGCTCGCGGCCGGGCTGGCGGCAAGCAGCGCCAGCCCGGTCCTGGCCGGGCCCCGGCACGCGGCCGCGCCAACGGCCGGCTTCCAGGCGCTCGGCGAGATGCCCGGCGCCGTCTCCACCGACGTGGACGGGATCTCCGGCGACGGCTCGACGATCGCCGGCTACGGCACGCTCTGCTTTAGCGGCCCAGGCGGGACCTGCACGTCCTCGAACACGGTGCAGGCGTTCCGCTGGACCCCGGCCGGCGGCTATCAGCTGCTCGGCAGCCCGGGACGCAGCGACTTCTACGGCGCCGGCGCGGTGTCCTACGACGGCTCGGTGATCGTCGGTGAGCACCCGCTGCCGAACCAGTTCGCCGCGTTCCGCTGGACGGCCGCGACCGGGATGACGCAGCTTCCGATGAACATCGCCGCCGCGGTCACCCCCGACGGCGCGATGGTCGCCGGCGGCGACAACTGGCAGAAGACCAGCGGGCAGGCCGGCACCTTCGGCGCGTTCCCCGGCTTTGCTGACCAGACCCAGGCGCAGGGCCTGGCCGGGACGGCGCAGGCGCCGGTCGCGGTCGGCGCCGCGATCAAGGGTTCGGACGCGTTCGGGGCGACCTTCCACGCCTTCCGCTGGACGCCCGCGGCCGGCCTGCAAGACCTCGGGGTCCTGCCCGGCGGCGACCAGAGCATCGCGATCGCCATCTCCGCCGACGAGAAGGTGGTCGTCGGCGAGGCCCAGGTCAGCGGCCTCTGGCACGCCTTCCGGTGGACCGCCGCGACCGGCATGGCCGACCTCGGCACCCTCGGCGGGGCCGAGAGCGCCGCGTTCGCGGCCAGCGGCGACGGCAGCGTGATCGTCGGCGCCTCGCTCACCAGCGGCTCGACCGGCTCCTCGGTCGCCTTCCGGTGGACGGCGAAAACCGGCATGCAGGACCTGCAGACGCTGGTCAAGCCGCCGCGCGAGTTGATCGTGCAGAGCGCGACCGGCGTCTCCCAGGACGGCACCGTGATCACCGGCAACGGCTTCAACACCAAAGCCGGCGTAGACGAGCCCTGGCGCGCGGTGCTGCCCCTCCCCTGACAGACAGCGGAGCAAGTAGCAGTGTCCCGCTTCCGCCGCGGAATCCGGAAGGAGGCAAGACGATCGCCTCCCCGGCAACGCGACCGGCACCCCCGGTGGCGTTGCCGGGGAAATGACATCGGAAATCTCCAGGTGAAAGGGCTCAGGTGATCCGGATGCCCAGATGGACGCCGGGACGGCTTCGCGCGCTCCCGGTCGCGGGCCTGCTGGCCGCCGGGCTGACCGTCAGCCCAGCCGCCCCCGTTGCCGCGCAGCCTTCGGGCACGTGGACCAAGACCGGCAGCATGATCACCCCCACGGAGCAACAGACGGCCACGCTGCTGCAAAACGGCCAGGTGCTGATGCCGGGGACCGCGGAGCTGTACAACCCCGCCACGGGCAAGTGGGCCGCCACCGGCAGCATGGGCACCGCCCGCACCATCGGCTTCACGGCGACGCTGCTGCAAAACGGCCAGGTGCTGGTGGCAGGCGGCGTCGAGGCGGGTGTCAATATGACCGTCACCAGCGGCGCGGAGCTGTACAACCCGGCGACGGGCCAATGGGCCGCCACCGGCAGCATGACCACCGCGCGCACCGGCCACACGGCAACGCTGCTGCCCAGCGGCCAGGTGCTGGTGGCCGGCGGCGAAGGCACCTGCGTGAACTTCTCCTGCCCGATTCTGTCCAGCGCCGAGCTGTACAACCCCGCCACCGGCACCTGGACACCAACCGGCAGCATGACCACCGCGCGCTACGGCCACACCGCGACGCTGCTGCCCAGCGGCCGGGTGCTGGTGGCGGGCGGCCCCGGGTCCAGCGCCGAGCTGTACCACCCGGCCACCGGCACGTGGACTGCCACCGGGAGCCTGAACTTCCCCCGCTACGACACGCCGATGTGGCTGCTGCCCGACGGGCAGGTGCTCGTGGTGTGCGGCATCAACGACCCGGGAGTGCCGCAATGCGTCGCCGAGCTGTACACCCCCGCCACCGGCACCTGGACCCAGGACGGCCAGGCCTCGCAAAGCGCCGCGCGGAATTTCAGCACCGCGCTGCTGAGCACCGGCAAGGTCCTGATCTCCGGAGGCGAGAACGGCGGCTACCCGGCCAAGATCACTATCAGCAACGAAGCGGTACTCTTCGACCCGGCCACCAGTACCTCCACGATCACCGGCAGCATGACCATCCCGCGCGAGTTCCA
>Ga0070698_100007885_pt1 | contig 11523 bp, 5 predicted proteins | sample KBSK1502metaG_FD_65477 | JGI IMG/M metagenome (GOLD analysis project Ga0070698, IMG submission 65477) | Corn, switchgrass and miscanthus rhizosphere microbial communities from Kellogg Biological Station, Michigan, USA - KBS K1-50-2 metaG | ecosystem: Host-associated > Plants > Roots >...
ACGGCGACCCGCGTCACGGGGGCGCGATCAATATGACGACGACGCCGCGCCAGCCCGGATCCGCGCTCAAGCCGTTCCTGTACGCGGCCGCCTTCGAGCGCGGGTACACACCGGCGACGCCGCTCCTCGATGTGCCGACGACCTTCGAGACGCTCGACGCGACGTACGCACCGCTCAACTTCGACCGCACGTTCCACGGCGTCGTGCCACTCCGCGTCGCGCTCGCGTCGTCGCTGAACGTGCCGGCGGTGCGGACGCTCGACGCGATCGGTCTCGACGCGATGCTCGAGATGCTCCGGCGCGTCGGCCTGCGGACCCTCAACGACGCCGAGACCTACGGCCTCTCGCTCACGCTCGGCGGCGGCGAGGTCACGCTCCTGGAGCTCACGAATGCGTACGCCGCCATCGCGGCGGGTGGCGAGCTCTCAGAGCCATACGCAGTGCAGCGCGTGCGCGATACCAGCGGCGCAGTGCTCTACGAGCATGGCCCAACCGCAGCGCGACGCGTGCTGACGCCGCAGCACACGTATCTCCTCACGGACATCCTCTCGGATGCCGACGCGCGCATCCCCGGCTTCGGCGGGACGACACCGTTCGATCTGCCCTTCCCGGCGGCGGTGAAGAGCGGGACGAGCACCGGATTCCGCGACAACTGGACGCTCGGCTTCACACCGGATCTCGCGATCGGCGTGTGGGCGGGGAATGCCGATGGCTCGGCCATGGTGGACGTCTCCGGCGTCGAAGGCGCGGGCCCGATCTGGCACGACGCGATGCTCGCGGCGGCGCTGTCGCATCCGATGCGCGCGTTCGCGCGTCCCGACGGCATCGTCGAGGCGAAGGTGTGCGCGCCCACCGGGCTGCTCCCCGGCCCATGGTGCCCGAGCCCGGCGCTCGAGCGTTTCGTCGCCGGAACGCCGCCGACCGCGATCGAGCACTACTACACGCGCGGAGCAAACGGCGACCTGCTCATCGATCCGCCGCTCGAGGCCCGCGCCTGGGCACGGGACGCCGGCCTCGCCCTCGCCAACGATCCGCGAGCCACGCCCGCGGCCCTGCGCATCGTCACGCCGGCGAAGGGGACGGTCTTCCATCGAGCGCCCGAACTCGGCACGGCGCAACTTGTCCTGCGCGCCGCGTCGGTGCCGGGCGTCGTTCGCCTTGCGTTCGATATCGACGGCATCGCGGTCGGCGAGGCGTCCGGTGCGGACGCGTCGGTCGCGTGGGATCTCGCTCCGGGCGCGCACGCGCTCCGCGCGCTCGCGTACTGGCCCGATGGCTCGGTTGTCACGGCGACATCGCGGTTCGAGGTGAAGTGATGGACATGCTCCGGCGGTATGGCGCCGGCGCGGTCACGGCGGCGCTGCTCCTCACGGTCATCGCGGGCAGCCAGCTCGTCGGACTGCCGTGGCAGAGGGACGTGCTCGCCTTCAGCCTCAGCCCGAGCGGCGACGACGTCTCGCGGCTCTCACCGATCACGGTCACCTTCACGAAGGCGCCGAGGAACGCGCTGGTCCCCGAGTCGCTCCTGCAGGTCGTCCCGCCCACACCCGGCTCGTACGCGTGGCTCTCGCCGCGGACGCTCCTCTTCCAACCAGAGTTTCCCGGACTGCTCCGCGGCACGACGTACACCGCGCTCGTCCCAGCGGATCCCGAGATCGGCGTGCCGCAGACCGTCGCAAGGAAGTTCACCGTCGCCGGCAAGCTCACCGTGCAGCAGGTCATCCCTGGCGACGCCGACACCGAAGTCCCCCTGAACGCGCAGGTGCTCGTGCAGTTCAGTCGTTCCGTCGCGCCGCTCACCACCCTCGCCGCGCAGCCGAAGGACCAGGTCCTGACCTTCGATCCGCCGCTCCACGGCAGCGGCGAGTGGCTCAACACGTCGATCTACCGCTTCATCCCCACCGACCTCGCGCCGACGACGACCTACAAGATCACCGTCCCGAAGGGGCTCACGTCGGCAGCCGACGGCGTGCTCGACAGCGACTACCGCGCATCGTTCACGACGATCTCGCCCGCCGTCGACGCGATCGTGCCCGACGGCGCCTGGCTCTACGGCGGACCGTGGCAGGAGGTCACGGTCACGTTCAACCAGGCGATGCACGAGTCCGCGGCGGCCGGCGTCAGCGTGAAGAACGGCACGACCGGGGAGCTCGTCCCCGAGCACGTGACGTGGAACGGCGATCACACCGTCCTCACGCTCAACCCGAGCGCGCGCATGGCCAACGAGACCCGCTACGTCATCACCGTGGACAAGGGCCTGCGTGGCGCCCGCGGTGGGACGGTCGTGACGCCGCGAACATCGAGTTTCACGACTGTCGGTGCGCCGCGCGTGTCGCAGACGTATCCCGCGAACGGGCAGACCGACGCGGGGCGCTACGGCGTCTCGATCAACTTCGCGTCGCCGATGGACCCCGATTCGCTCGAGGGCAAGATCCGCGTGAGCGGCTTCACCGACACGGAGCTCGAGGGGAAGGTGTTCACGTCCGCGTTCGGCGTCAGCGCAAGCGTCACGCTCGAGGCCTCGCACGCCTACGTCGTCACGCTCGACCCCGGTGCCCGCGATCAGTACGGCCAGGTCATGGGCGGCTATACGTTCTCGTTCCGGACCGGGTCGCTGCCCTCGAGCGTCGCGTTCGCGCTCCCGGGCTATCAGGGCGCGACGTACTCCGCATCATCGGAGCCGTTCCTCTGGTACTGGACCACGAACAAGACCGCGGTGCAGTTCACGCTCTATCCACTCACGAACGAAGAGGCGACGCAGTGGCTGCACCGGTACGGCTACGACCAGAAGTGGCAGCCGAGCCAAACGCCGGTCCGCAGCTGGACGGAGCGACTGCCGGAAGCGAAGGACCAGATGTTCCTGCAGCGCACCAGCCTCTCGGGCGGCGGGCCGCTGCCGAAGGGCTTCTACTTCCTTCAGACCGATGGGCAGCTGCAGTCACGCTTTCCCTTCGCGGTCGTCGACACCGTACTCACGAGCAAGATCTCACGCGACGAGCTGGTCGTATGGGCCCTCGACCACGACACCGGGCGGCCTGTCCGCGGCGCGACGATCCATACGGGCGCCGAGGAGCGGTTCACTGACGCGCAGGGCCTCGTTTCGTTCCCGGCGTCCGTAGTGAGCCCACCGTACGGCGCCTGGATCTACACCGACGACGGTCACTTCGGCGTGCTGTCGACGCGCTGGCAAGGCCTCTCGCCGTACCAGTTCGGCCTCTCTGGCGATTACGGCTCGCGCCAGTACGTCGGTCACCTCTACACCGAGCGTCCGATCTACCGCCCCGGCGAGACCATCTTCTACAAGGGCGTCGTTCGCGCGGACGACGACGCGCAGTATTCCCTCCCACCGAAGGAAGGCCCGTACACCTTCACGATGCTGAACGCCCGCGGTCAGCAGGTGGACCGCAAGACGGTGACGCTCGACGACTTCGGCTCGTTCGCTGGTTTCTTCGACCTGCCGGCTGACGCGCCCACCGGTAGTTACAGCATGAACGTCACGTACGGCACCACGCCGTCCGCGCAGCAGCTCGCGGCGTATTCGATCACCGTCGCGGCGTTCCGGAAGCCCGAGTTCCAGGTCGACCTCGCGACCGATCGCGGCTCGTACGTGAACGGCGACAGCATCGACGCGTCCGCGACGGCGACATTCTTCTTCGGCGGCGCGCTCGAGGGCGCGAGCGTGCAGTGGTCGGCCATCGCCGAACCGCTGTCGCTGCGCCCGAAGGGCTTCGAGTCGTACTCGTTCAGCGATTACGACTACACGCGCCAGGCCGTCGCGAAGGATCCGATCCGCGCGAAGGGCGCGACGGTCACCTCGGCCGGCGGCGTCGCGTCGTTCCGCGTGCCGGCCGTGCTCAACGCGGCCGAAGGCGCGCAGCGCTTCACCGTGTCGGCGACCGTGCTCGACCAGAACGGGCAGGCGGTCGCCGGGAGCACGCACGTCACCGTGCATCCGGCCGCGCTGGCCGCCGGTATCCGACCCGAGCGCTACGTCGCGAGCCAGGGCGTCGACGCCGCGCTGAAGCTCGTCAGCGTCGGCACCGAAGGGAAGGTCGTCGGCGGGCAGCGCGTGACGCTGCGCGTGTACGACCGGCAGTGGATCACGACGAAGGTGCTCGTCCCGGGCGGCGGCCGCCGCTACCAGAGCGACGTGAAGGACGTGCTTCTCACGACGCTCACCGCGCGCACCGCCACCGACGGCACCGCGACCGCGACGTACCGGCCGACGAAGCCGGGCCAGCTGCGCATCGTCGCCGAGATCACCGACGACCAGGGACGGAGCGCACGCTCCGCGGCGCAGCTCTGGGTCGCGGGCGCGGGCTTCGGCCTCTGGCAGGTCACCAACGACGACGCCATCAAGCTCATCGCCGACAAGGACAGCTACGCGGTCGGCGACACCGCGGAGGTGCTCGTCCCCGCGCCATTCGCCGGCGCGACCGCGCTCATCACCGTCGAGCGCGGCAAGATCATCACGCGCGAGGTGCGCACCCTGCCGACGAACAGCGAACGGTTGCGCATCCCCATCGTCGACCACGATGTCCCGAACATCTACGTGTCGGTGGTGCTCTACCGCGGACCGACCGCCGTCGATCCGCTGCCGCGCTACAAGGTCGGCTATGTCGAGCTGCCGGTGTCGACTGCTTCACGCCAGCTCACGGTCAGGATCACGCCCGACCGTCCGCAGGCGCAGCCGCGCGAGACGATCCACTACCAGGTCAAGGTCACCAACGACAAGGGTGTAGGCGTGAAGGCGCAACTGTCCGTCGCCGTCGTCGACAAGGCAGTGCTGAGCCTGGCCGAGGACCGGGGGCCCGACGGCCTGCGCGCCTTCTGGTTCGAGCGCGGGCTCGCGGTGACGACCACATCCTCGATGACGAGCTCGCTCGATCGCTGGAACGACGTCGTGGCGGAGCTGCCCAAGGTCGGCAAGGGCGGCAGCGGCTCGGGCAGCGGCGGGCAGAACGCCCCGCGCCAGGACTTCCAGAACGTCGCGTACTGGGACGCGCGCCTCGTCACGAAGGACGACGGGACCGCGACGGTCGACGTGCTCATGCCCGACGACCTCACCACGTGGCACATGCGCGTGCGCGCGATCAGCGGCGACACGCTCGTCGGCGACGGCGAGAACGAGATCGTCTCGACGAAGCCGCTGCTCGTCCGCTCCGCGCTGCCGCGCTTCCTGCGCGTCGGTGACAGCGTCGACCTGCGCGTGCTGGTGCGGAACGCGACGCCGAACACCGCGACCGTCGCCGTCACGCTCAAGGCGAGCGGCGTCGCGGTGAAGGGCGCCGCGACGAAGACCGCGGCCATCGCGCCGAGCGCGTCGGTTCCCTATGTCTGGCCCGCGACCGTCCCGGCCGAGGGTCTGGTGAGCGCCGAGTTCGACGCCGACGGCGGCACCGGTCTCGCCGATGCGATCAAGGTCGAGCTGCCGGCGTACGTCGACATGACGCCCGAGACGATGTCCACGGGCGGCATCGTGACGAAGGACGCCGCGCTCGAGGCCATCTACCTGCCGAAGTTCGCCGACACCGCGCACGGCACGCTCGGCGTATCGGTGCGGTCGGCGCTCGTCGGCTCGCTCGCGGGCGAGCTCTCGTACTTCGATCCGCATCGGAAGGACGTGACGTACGAAGAGGGGACGATGTCCGTAGCCAGCCGCGTCATCGCGACGATCGGGGTCGCGCGGATGGAGAAGACCACGCGCTACGACGCGCGCATCACCACCGACCTCGCGACGATCGTCGGACGGCAGCGTCCCGACGGCGGCTTCGCCTGGTGCACGAGGCCCGAGTGCACGAGCGATCCGAACGTGACGGCGTGGGCGGTGTTCGCGTTCGGCGAGGCGCGCCGCGACGGTCGCGGCATCGACGACGGCGTCGTCGGTCGCGCGACCGCCTACGCCTTCGCCTGGGTGAACCGGCCGAACGCAACGATCGAGCCGACGGAGAATCATCACGACCAGGACGCGCTCATGCTTGCGGCGGTCGCCTCGGCCGGCGGGCGCGGCGCGTACACCGTCGCGAACGCGACGTTCGAGCAATACCGCACGCAGCTCGCGAGCTGGGGCCGGGCGTACCTCGTGAACGCGCTGCTCGACGGCGGCGGGAAGAGGGACGACCCGCAGGTCCGCGCTCTCCTCGACGACCTCGCCGCCGCGACGATCCCCAGCGCCAACGGCAATCACTGGGAGGATCCGTCGAGCTCGAGCAAATATTCGCTGATGACGAGCACCGCGACGACCGCGCTCGTCGCCCTCTCCATCGCCCGAGTGATGCCCGAGCACCAGCTGCTCCCGCAGACCGTGCGCTGGCTCACCGTCGCACGCGGCACCGGCTGGCAGACGGACATCGACCGCGCTATGAGCATCCTCGCGCTCTCGACCTATGTCGGCACCACCAGCGAGCTCGGCGCGGAGTTCGCCTACGCGGTGAAGCTCGACAGCAGCGACCTGCTGTCGGGTCGCGTCACGCCGAGCGCGACGCCGACCGAGAACGCGAAACGCGTCCCGCTCACCGCGGTGACGCCCGGGAAGACGAGCCTGCTCAGCGTGGAGCGCGACTTCGCCAAGTCCGGCCGCCTGTACTACACGCTCGATCTGCGCTACATGACTCCGGCGAAGGGGATCGACGCGGTGAACCGCGGGTTTGGCGTCTCGCACCGGTACACGCTGCTCGATGATCCGAGCACGCCGGTCGTGAGCGCGAAGCTTGGCGAGGTCCTCCGGGTCACCGTCACGGTGATCGCGCCGAACGACCGCAACTACGTCACCGTCGAGGATGACCTGCCCGCGGGATTCGAGGCGATCGACACGAAGCTCCGGTCTACCGATCCGGTGCTGCGCGCGAAGCTCGACCAGGAGCGCGCCGCCGCGTACCAGCGCGGCGGCAACAAATTCGTCGCACCCTGGTACCGCTGGTACTACAGCCCGTGGCAGCAGGTCGACACGCTCGATGATCGGACGGTGCTCAGGACGGACCGTCTCGCGAAAGGCATGTACGAGTACACCTACTACGCCCGCGCAACGACGACCGGCGACTTCTTCGTCGCTCCCGTGCACGCTGAAGAGCAGTTCTTCCCCGAGGTCTTCGGCCACAGCGACAGCGCGCGGTTCATGATCACGGCGCCCTAAGTGATGCGCCGGTCACAACCCGCCCAGCGACGAGGCTCTACCGTTCGGTCGTTGATGAATAGAGTCGCCTGGTTGCTCAGTACCGCGTGCGCCTGCTTGCTCCTCGCGGCATGCGCGAAGCCTGCAAGCAGCGACGTCAGCAACGCGACTGCCGGCGCAACGCCGATCCCGTCGGCAACGAGCACCTCGCAGCAATCTGCGACGCCTGCGGCTTCTGTTGCCCCCGATCGGGACAGCGTCTGGGTGTACTTCACGCGCGACCGGCTGCCGCCGCTCGGCACCTTCGTGCGGGGCATCTTCGACGACATGAGTCCCGAGCGGCGGATTCTGGCGCGCATTGGCGTGCTACACGATTCGCACATCACGCCCGTTCCGAGGGGTGCGTCAAATCCCATCGCCGCCATCGGCCCGGCGGTCGCTGGGTCGCGCATCTACGCCGTCGCCGTGAGCGTCGCGGCCGACACGGCGACGGTGGAATTCGATCTACCGACCGGATGGGGCGTGCACGGCGAGCACGACGCTCGCGCTCTCATCCAGCAGCTGGTCTACGTGATCACCGAAGAGCCCGGAGTTCGCTTCGCCCAAATACGGGAACGAGGCAAGCTGGTCGCCACGATCGAAGGAATCGCCCTCGATCACCCGATTCCGCGCGAAGAGGTGTCGGGCTATACGACAAAGGGATCGCTCAACACCGTCATGCTGCCGGGTGACGACAGCATCGGCGCGGTCGGAGCGACGCTCATCGGGCGCGAGATCAAGGACGGGACGCTCGTTCGTCTGACGTTCGAAGGTCGGAACCGTGCGCTCAACGACGCAATCGCCCCCCTGCCGACGATCACCGCGACCTTCGCGCGGAACGACGGGCATCTCCCACACAACCGGGCGGACGGCCCCGCTCCCGCGTATGACCTCTCGCTCGGCTTCAAATGGAATGCAACTGGCTCGAGCGGCGGCGTCGGGCATGTTGAGCGCGTGGACCGTTCGCCGCTTCGGCTTATCGCGGGCGACTGGAATACGGGGTATGAGATGGGACTCGACGATGCACGGCCTTGGCGCATGTATATGGCGGACACAGCACACCTCGTGGTCGAAATCGGAGGAGTCCCTGCCGCCGTGAACGATCGCATCGTCGTGACGTCGCCCCTCACCGATGATGGCGATCTCATGGCTGCGCCGGGAGAGATGCTCATGATTCGAGGCGCCGAAGTCCTCGCCACGGCCGGCGTCGGGTGGCGCTTCCTCGATGCGACAGGCGTGCCGATCGTGAGCGGTGTCTCGACTGCGACGAGGTCATCCGATACGCTCTGGCATCCCTTTGCGCTATCGATGACCGTTCCTTCGGCGGCGATGCGTCTGGAGGTATACGAACCCGCGGGCGACGGCCAGCCGACGAAGTTCCGGGTAGCGGTTCCGGTGGTATTGCACTAGGTCGTGATCACGGCGCCCTAATCGATCCAGAGGTTGTGCCGACCAGACGCCTGGCGCGCTAGGCTCCGCGACCCATGACCGAAGCAGTCGTCGAGGTCCGCGGACTGCGCAAGGTCTTCCGCGTCAGCGAGCGCGAGGAAGGCCTCGGCGCGACGATCCGCTCGCTCTTCAAGCGCCGCTTCCGCGAGGTCGAGGCCGTCGCGGGCATCGACTTCCGCATCGACGCGGGCGAGGTCGTCGGCTTCCTCGGTCCCAACGGGGCGGGGAAGACCACGACGCTGAAGATGCTCTCGGGGCTGCTGTACCCGACCGGGGGCGAGGCGAAGGTCTGCGGCTTCGTGCCGTGGCGGCGCGACGATCGGTTCCTTCGGCAGATGACGCTGCTCATGGGCAACCGCACCCAGCTCGTGTGGGACATCCCGGCGGCCGACTCGTTCCGCGTCCTCCAGGAGATCTTCCGCATCCCCGAGGCCGACTACCGGCGCACGCTCGACGAGCTCACCGAGCTGCTGGACCTCGCCCCGCTGATCCACAAGCCGGTCCGCGGCCTCAGCCTGGGCGAACGGATGAAGGTGGAATTCGCGGCGGGGCTGCTGCACTCGCCGCAGGTCGCCTTCCTGGACGAGCCGACCATCGGGCTCGACGTCTCGATGCAGGCGCGCATTCGCCGCTTCGTCGCGGACTACAACCGCCGCTCCGGCTCGACGGTGCTGCTGACGAGCCACTACATGGACGACGTCGTCGCGCTCTGCAAGCGCGTCCTGGTCATCCACCATGGGCGGCTGCTGTACGACGGCGGCCTTGCGGACCTCGCCGGGCGCATGGCGCCGTACAAGCTGATCGTCGCGACCCTGCGCGACGGCGCGATGGACGCGGACCTGAGCGCCTACGGAACGGTCATCGCCCGGGACGAGGGCCGCGTGACACTCCGGGTGCCGCGCGAGAACGTTGCCGATCGGACCGCGCGTTTGGTGGGCGAGCTCGGCGAGCGCCTCGCGGACATCTCCGTCGCCGATCCGCCGATCGAAGAGGTCGTCGACCGGGTCTTCAGCGGCGAGTCGCTCGAGGCCGCGACGACGTGATCCGCGCCTACTACGTCCCGGCGCAGCCGGGCGGAGCAAGGCCCTCAGCATGCTGAGGGCTTATCGCGCGCTGCTGGTGGCCGGCTTCCAGAACGCGTCGCAGTACCGGCTCACGCTGTTCCTCTACGTCTTCTTCTCGGTCCTGCGGCCGATCATCTTCCTCGCGGCGTGGGTTGCGGTCGCGAACGCGCGCGGTGGATCGGTCGGCTCGTTCAGCGTCACGGATTTCGCGACCTACTACATCGCGCTGACCGTGGTGCTGCACCTCGCGCTGTCGTGGAACGCCTACGAGTTCGAATTCCAGGTCCGCCAGGGCCGGCTCTCGCCGCTCCTCCTGCGCCCGCTGCACCCGATCCACTACGCGGTCGTGGAGAACCTCGTGTGGAAGATGTTCACCATCGTCGCGCTCGTCCCGGTGCTCATCCTCACCGGGATCACCTTCGGCGTGCACCTGACCGCGCAGCCGTGGCACTACGTGCTCTTCGTGCCCAGCCTGCTCCTCGGTGCGGCGCTCCGGTTCCTCTTCGGCTGGATCATCGCCGCGAGCGCGTTCTGGATCACGCGCGTGAGCTCGGTGAGCACGTTCTTCGATCGCATCCAGTTCATCTTCGCCGGGCAGATCGCGCCGATCTCGTTGCTCCCGGGTGCGCTGCAGACCGTCGCCTATGCGATGCCCTTCGCCTACATGTTCGGCGTGCCGACCGACATCCTGCGGGGCGCGACGACGTTCGAGCAGACGCTGGTCTTCCTCTTCGTGCAGGCCGCCTGGGTCGTGGCCGCGTACCTCGCTCTCCAGGCCGTGTGGCGCGCGGGCCTGCGCGCGTATTCGGCGGTTGGCGCCTGATGCGCTACCTGCGGCTGCTCGGGATCTTCTTCCGCACCGAGCTGCAGTTCGAGCTCGCCTATCGCGTGAACTTCATCGCCGAGCTGTTCGGGCTGGTCATGATCGTCGCGACGAGCCTCGCCGCCGTGCTCGTGCTCTTCGCCTACAGCCCGACGATGAACGGCTGGACGCTCCCGCAGATGCTCGTGCTCCTCGGCGTCTTCTACATCGTGCAGGGCATCGGCGAGCTCGCGTTCACGCCGAGCTTCGAGCGCTTCATGGAGCACGTGCGCCTGGGGACGCTCGACTTCATCCTCATCAAGCCCGCGAGCAGCCAGTTCCTGGTGAGCCTGCGCCACTTCCGGATCTCCGCCATCGGCCAGGTCGTGCTCGGGCTCGGCGTGGTCGGCGCCGGCATGGTGCAGATCGCTGACACGATCTCCGCCGTGGACGTGATCTCGTTCGTCGTCGCGCTGTCGTGCGGCCTCGTGCTCATCTACACGCTGCTCCTGGTGCTGAGCACGCTGGCGTTCTGGTTCGTGCGGGTCGAGAACCTGCTCGTCGTCTACCAAGCGTTCCTCGACGCGGCGCGCTTCCCGGTCGACATCTACCCCGGCTGGCTGCGTGTGACGCTCAGCACAGTCATCCCGATCGGCGTCGCGGTCACCGTACCGGCCCAGGCCGTCGCCGGGAAGCTCGAGCTCGCCGGGCTGGGGACCATCGTCGCCGTGGCGATCGCCGCGTGGCTCTTCGCCGCCTGGTTCTGGCGCTTCGGGCTACGGTCCTACACAGGGGCGAGTGCGTAAGCACGACGCGCGAGCGCGTACCCTTTGATCATGAGCGGCGTTCCAATGAGCGTGGATCTGAACCTCCCCGAGGACCGTCTGGGCCCGAAAAGCAGGCGCCCGAGCAAGCGCGTATGGGTCGGCGGCACGCCCATCGGCGACGGCGCTCCGATCGCGGTGCAGTCGATGTGCACGACCCTCACGCACGACGTCGACGCGACGATCCGCCAGATCGAGCAGCTCCAGGAGGCCGGCTGCGAGATCGCGCGCGTC
>Ga0070698_100007886_pt1 | contig 11522 bp, 9 predicted proteins | sample KBSK1502metaG_FD_65477 | JGI IMG/M metagenome (GOLD analysis project Ga0070698, IMG submission 65477) | Corn, switchgrass and miscanthus rhizosphere microbial communities from Kellogg Biological Station, Michigan, USA - KBS K1-50-2 metaG | ecosystem: Host-associated > Plants > Roots >...
CCCCCAGCATACCTGATGCCGCTGCCCGCCTGGTATGGGTTTTCAGACGGTTTCTGACAGCGGATTACCAATAGTCGTTGTGGCTCCGCGCATTGAGCCGATTGACCTCATCGTGCGCGCCGCCAAGAGCGCCGCGTGCGCTGTTCCGCCTACGCGATCCACCAGCGCGCGTCTGCCCACGCTTCCCAGCGCGCGCGCCCAGCAGTAGTGTGCGGAGAAATGGCGCATACCCGCCGCGACGCAGCACAGAGAACGCGATAGCGGTGGTGATCAGCGCTAGAAGCGCCGTAATGCAGCTGGTGATCGTCGCGATAACGAGGCCATTGGGTCCGTCGGGAGCGCCGGTGATGCCAGGGCTATCGAAGCGCGCAGACGCGCCAACGGTTGGCTGAGAGAAGGTCACACGGGTCGGCTGCGGACCCGGTGTAAAATTGGACTGGGTGGGCGCGCGAGTCGGGCTGGCCGTCCATGTGACGGCTGGCGTCTTGGTCTCGGTTGGGGTGGCGCTCGCCTGTGGCGAGCCGATGGGCGTGGGGGGGGTAAATTTCGGCAGCGCAATGATCTGCTTATCTTGTCGTTCTTGTCGTTCTTGGCCGAGCGCCAGCGCCCGTTGCGGAGCCAGGACGGTCAGCGCCCCAATGCTCAACATTGCCAGCCAGGCGAAGGCGATGATGCAGGAGAGCAGCGCGCGTCTGCGGCGGTGGACGCCATTCTGGCTGTCCTTTCGCATGCGCTTGCGCTCTCTTTCCAGCGGTTCTGGTCGCGCTCGACCGGCGACGGGCATAGTCTAGACATGTCACGTCTAGGTGTCAACGCACGCAGGACTGAAGGCGACGCCAACACCCTACTCTTGACCTGTGACGCGCTAAGCACTATGGTATGGCCGATCGTCAGGCGTGGAGTCGAGTCTCGGAGAGCGAGAAATCCGCGAGTGAGGAGCCAGAGATCTATGGCAGCGACAGACAACGAATTGCCAACGCTTCAAGATGTCGCAGACGCCCAGGGAAGGATCGCGGGGCGTGTTCACCGTACGCCGCTCAGCACGCTCCACAGCCTGGATGGCCTCACCGACCCGCCGATGCGCCTCTACATCAAGGAGGAGCAGCGCCAGAAGACCGGCTCCTTCAAGGCGCGCGGCGCGCTCAATCGCATCGCCACCCTGACGCCGGAGCAACGCGCGCGCGGGCTGGTGACGGTCTCGGCAGGGAACCATGCCGCAGCAGTCAGCTGGGCCGCAGGCGCTGAAGGGCTGCGCGCGACAGTGGTGATGCGTAAGGGCGCCGCCGCTAATAAAGTCGCGGCGACACGCGCGTATGGAGCGACCGTCGACCTTTTTGGCGACGATCATCTGCAGGCGTTCGAGCACGCGCGCGCGCTCGAACATGATCATGGTCTGACATTCGTGCACCCCTTCGACGACCCAATGGTGATCGCAGGCACAGGGACGGTGGGGGCGGAGATCCTGGAGGATCTTCCCGATCCCGATCTGGTGATCGTGCCCATCGGGGGAGGCGGCCTGATCTCAGGCGTCGCCCTGACGACGAAACTACGCAGTCCACACACCCACGTGATCGGGGTCGAGCCAGAGGGAGCGCAGACCGTCACGGAGGCGCTACGCGCGGGGGCGCCAGTCACCGTGAGCGGCGTCAGCACCATCGCCGATGGCCTCGCCGCTCCATTCACCGGGCGCCTGAATCTGGAGGCGATCCAGCGCTATGTTGATGAGGTAGTGCTCGTGTCTGACGACGAGTTGCGCGCCGCGATGCGCATGCTCGTGGATCGGGCCAAGGCGCTCGCTGAGCCAGCCGGAGCGGCGGGGTTAGCCGCGTTGCTAGCGGGCAAGGTCGCCGGCGCGGGCAAAACCGTCGTCGTAGTCATCAGCGGCGGCAACGTGGATGTGGCGCGGCTGCCAGAGCTGCTTGCGTGAGCGGCGCGATCGCTTCAATGACTTCGGCTGGCGCCGCGGTCACGGTGTATGCGCAGGCGACGCGATGCGTTATCATTACGTCGTCATCGAGCAGACAGGAACGATTCAACTCCTGGCGGGAGCGTGCTAAGATGGCGCAGGCGTCGCCCGCTTTCGGCGGCTGCGCGTCCGCATGAACGTCTGTATCGGCGCCGTCGCGCGCCTCACCAAGGGAGTTCTCCGTGGCGGCCAACCACAGTCGCAAGTACATCATCATCGGCAATGGCATCGCAGGCACCACCTGCGCGCAGACGCTGCGAAAGAACGACATCTCTTGCGAGATCTGGCTGATCACGAATGAGCCATACCCTCTGTATAACCGTGTCTCATTGCCACGCTTCCTGCAGGGCGCGCTCACCGAGCAGAAGGTCATGATGCGCGACCGCGCCTGGCACGAGGAACAGCGCATCACACTGCTGACGGAGACCACCGTCACACGGGTGGTGACACAAGAAAAGGTCCTCTACCTCGACCGTGGCGGCGCGCTCGCATACGACGCGCTGCTGATCGCCACTGGCGGTTGGGCGAATCCGTTGCAGGCGCCAGGAGCGCAGGGGCTCGCGCACGTCTACAACTTCGTGACGCTGGACGACACAAAGAATCTGATTGCGCGCGCGCTGGGGAGCAAGACGGCGGTCACCAGCGGTGGCAGCTTCATCGCCTACGAGTTGAGCGAGGGCTTCAACGTGCGCGGCGTCCATGTGACGTGGCTGATGCGTGGCCCGTACTGGCTGCGTACCATCCTCGATCGCGACGGTGGGCGGCTGGTGGATGAGATCGCCACCCGCCATGGAGTCGAGGTCGTCCACGGCGAAGAGATCCGTGAGGTGAAGAGCGCGGCGGGCGCGCCTACGGCTGTCGTCGCCTCGTCTGGCCGCGAATATCCAGCGGATGTGATCGGCGTCGGACTGGGGCTGACGCTCAATCATCAGTTCCTGGCGGGAACGTCCATCGAGCGGCGCACGGGGATCGTCACCGACGAGTATCTGGCGACGAACGTCGGCGACGTGTACGCGGCGGGTGATGTCGCCGAGTTCTATGATCCAGTCATCGGGCAGCATCACACGATGGGGACGTGGGATAACGCGCTGGCGCACGGGCGCGTCGTCGCCGCCAACATGGCCGGCGGGCGCGAGCCATACATAGACGTGCCGACCTATACCAGCCCGCTCTTCGACACGAACATCGCCGTGATGGGAATCGCGGAGTCGAACAATCCACGTCTGGAGTCGGTCTCGCGGACTGCGCCCGGCGACAAGGGCAACCAGGACTACCGCAAGTTTTTCTTCCTGGAGAACCGGCTGGTCGGCGCAGTGTTCGTCGGCAGCCCGAAAGGACGCAAGAAGGTGGTCGAGTTGATTCGCACGGGAATCATCTGCGCGACACCTGCCGAGCGCGACGCCCTCTACGATGTGCGCTGAAATGGTAACGGCGATGGACATCAGCGCGGGCCGTATGGAGCAGGCGCTCCGGCGATTTGCGGTGGCCCTCGCAAATGGCGCCCCAGACACAGCGGCGGAGTGTTTTACCGAAGAAGCCATCTACGAGGAGCCGCCGCGCTTTCGCTTCGAAGGGCGGGAGGCGATACGCGCGTTCCTGCGCGATTTCGCCGAGCGGCACAATCGCGCGCGCTTCACTGTCTTGCGCACGGTCGCGGCGCCAGAGCGCCAGCTGCTGGCCGCCGAGTGGGAGTGGCGCTACGTGAGCGCAAGCGACGGCAAGGAACATGCCTTCGCCGGCATGAGTTTCATCACCTTGGAGGGCGAGCGAATCGCTACCTGGCGCGGCTTCTCCGCAGCCGTGACGCCGTGAGCAATCCCCTCACGCCGGACCAATCCATTCGCGAATGTCACCCGCGATCTCCTCGACGGGCGCGCGTCGCTCGTGGCAGTGCGGCAAAGAGGCAAGCACCGCGTGGCCATAATCGCGCACCAGCGCGCGGCGATCAAAGAGCACGACAGCATTGCGTTCATCATGGCTCCAGGCCAGGCGCGAGAGCGCCACATGCATGCGTTGCGCGGCGGCGGGAACGTAATACTGCTCGTGCGGGTGATCCCACAACTCCGCACGCGCGGTGACGACTGGATCGCCCGCCGCCGGTATGGGCAGTTTGGGAATGACGACGCAGTATGAGCGTCGAGTTTGGCTGGGGCCGGAGTTCCAGAAGCTAGCGCCGCCGAGCAGGACCACGCGCCGCTCGGCATTGAATGCCCGCCAGAGATTGGTCGTCGAGCCATCTATACCCTGGGCCAAGGTGAGAATGCCAACCTTCTCAAGCGCGTGATGGATGCCATGCGCGCCGACGCGAAGCGCATTACGCGAGGAAAACAGCACGACGACACGGCCCTCAAGCTCGACGGCGAGCCTGATAAGTGTCTGATTCAGCCGTTCCTGGAAGTGCGGTGTGTTCGGCTCAGGCACATCCGTCGGCAGACACAGCAGCGTCTGCATACTCCGGTCGCGCGCGTGATTTGCGGCTTGCGTGTCGTAGGGCAAGCCCAACGTCATGCGAGCGAACTCGAAGTCCCCGCCAGCGGCAAGACCAGGCCCGGCTAGAATCAGTCCATTGCCTTTCTGCGCCAGCCGGCCTATGACATCGCCATAGAGAGGAACGACGCCACGAAGATCATATCCATCGAACTCGCCGCGCGTCGGGCCGCCACTTTTCCGGCCGCGAGGCGTGGCGACGTGGCGCGTGTCGCCCTCGGATGGGTCGGGCACACGAATCCAGGTGGTGAGTCGCCGGTCCGGCTCCATGAGCCCGGCGCCAGCCTCGCGGATCGCGTCAAGTTGCCGCGCCGAGTACAACAGCTCAACCATAGCGCCAGAAAGGTCCGATGTCGTACGCGGAGCGAGCGCCTCCGCCTCGTTCGCAATGGCGCGCAGGAGGTTCCCGACGCCAGCGAGCGCGTCTCGGAGTTGTTCCCAGGCGAGATACGCCGAGCGCCACGATGAACTGCGCCGCACGCTCTCGTCGACACGCAGCGGGCGTTGATTCGGATCGATCATTGTGGGCGCCAAGCGCAACGCTTCAAAGAACTCATCCGCGCGCGCTAAGGCCCCCTTTACCTCTTCGGCCCACGCCTGATCGCGCGCGAGATCGTCTGGACAGGACGTCTGCCATGCCCAGTGGAGTAGTCCTGCGCGCTGGCCGTCTTCGGTCATCGAGGAGAGATCGCTCAGCAAGGTCATGACGACCCAGCGATTCAACACGAGCGTGCGCGCATTGCGCAGTTCTTCTTCCAGCGCATAGGGCTCGAGCGCGATCACCCGCGTGGCCTGTGGCAGCAGATCATCGCGGCCGACGAGCGCAGCGGCCAGGGCCGCGTGCGTCGTGACAATAATGCGCGCCGCGCCTGCCGCTTGCTGCGCCAACGACAGGAAACAATAACCCGTCGCCCCATAGGGGCAGGCTGCCGCGGAATCACGGGCTTCCACTCCGGCGCGCGTCCGCTCCCAGGCAGGCAGTTCGTGCATGGGAAGCGCCATCTCCCAGCGCGAGCCGCGCTCGGTCTGCTTCAGCCAGACCGCCATCCTGGCCAGCCCGCGCGTGACATCTGTGGCGATCTCCGCCCCGTCCGATACTCCGGCGCCACCGAACCAACGGCGCAGGCACAGATACGACTCCCGCTCGCTCAACTCGGCTACCTTCAGTTGCGAGGGGGCGATACCCGCGGCGGCGCACGCCCAGGGCATGACTTCGCGGGCAACAGTCCTCATGGAGGCGGCGTCGGATGCGCTAACCACCACCCGCCCGCCGGTATCCGCCGCCCAGCGCGCCGCCGGAGCCAGCAGCGACACGAGATCGGCGGAGTCGCCATCGAGGTCGAGCAGCAGCCCACCGCCATCGAGCATCGTCTGCCGCGCGTGCTGAGCGATTCCCTGACGCACGAGGAGTGGCGTCTGGTTCAAGGCCGCCTGGCTAGCGGCTGACGAGCGGCTCGCGTCATCGGTGGTACCCACCTGGCCTAAACCACCGAGTTGAAAGACGCGTGGACTCACATCCAATGTCTCCGCATAGCGCGCGCTCAGGTTGAGGGTGTCGCCGCCTGTGCGTCCCCTAGAGCCGGATTCTGTCATGATGCGCGCGCGTAATTGGGTGCGAATAAGCGGCGCGACAGCCCACTTATCCGCCGCCGGGAGACGGAGGAGTTCCTCTAGTGTCTCGCTGTTCAGAGCTTCCAGAAGCGCAAATAGTTTGAGGAAGACGCGCCGTGTCGTCTGCGCATCCGCGAGCGCGCGATGATGCACAGCGCCGCTAACGCCAAGATGCGCAGCGAGCGCGTCCAGCGTATGGTTCTTCAGTCCGGGAATCAAAACAGAAGCCAGATCTTGCGTATCAATCAGCGGATTGCGCAACGCCAGCCGCTGAGCGCGGAGGAACTCTGCGTCTGTCGCCACGTTATGTCCGATGAGCGGCGCGTCGCCAAGAAACTGTTCCAGGTATGGGCGCAAGTCATCAACCGTTGGCGCGTCGCGTACCTGAGCTTCGTTGATGCCCGTGAGACGCTGGATGCGATATGGTATGCGCTGCGGCGTTCTGACGAACGACTCGAATGGCTTGCCCTCTATACGATCCCCTACGAACCTGACAGCGCCGATCTCAATGATCGCGTCCTCGCCAACCGTCGTCCCAGTCATCTCCAGGTCAATGGCGATGTACACTGGATGTTGCGCCACGCGTTCGCTCCGTTCCTAGCAGCCTGCGGCCACGGGAGCGCGCGCTCCAAAATCGGCGCAGTAGTGTGATGGTCATACAGGTTTCCTTTAGTACAACGAAGACGAGGATGTGTCGTCATTGCGCAACAAGTCCAGAAGAAGTTGTTTGGCCTGCCCAGCCGCGACCGCCCGATGGCTGATGCGGTTCTTCACTTCCGCGGGGAGTTCGGCGAGCGTCTTGCCATACTGCGGCAGGGAGAAAATGGGGTCATAGCCGAACCCGTTCGCGCCACGCGGAGCGTCCGCAATCAGCCCCTCCAGCGTTCCCTCGGCGAGTCGCAGCAGTCCGGCGTCATCTGGACCGGCGATGGCGATCACACTACGAAAACGCGCCGTGCGCTGGCTCGGTGGCGTCGTCGCCAGTTGCTCCTGGATCAAACGGAAGCGTTCGCTGTAGGGTGTGTCAACTCCTGCCCAGCGAGCGGAGTAGACGCCCGGCGCGCCGCCAAGGGCATCAATCTCCAGCCCGGAATCATCGGCCAGGGTCAGCAGATGGCTGGCGCGCGCATAGGCGGTCGCCTTCAAGATAGCATTCTCGGCGAATGTCGCGCCGGTCTCCTCGACATCTGGAATGCCCGGAAAATCGTCGAGGCTGAGGAAGGTCAGCGGCAGCTCGGCCAGGATCGCGCGCAATTCCGCCAGTTTATGCGCATTGCTGGTACCGAGCAGCGCCGATCTGGCGTTCTCCACAGCGTCTCCCTTTCCCGCCACCTCCAGACCAGCCCGTCTGCGACAGGATACCACAGCGCACAGCAACCGTCTAGTTGAAATCGCTGACTCGTGAATTCTCAATAGATTGGCAAATAGCGGTCCAACTCCCACGGATGGACAAAAGAGCGGTACTCGTCCCACTCTTGCGATTTCGCTTCGATGAACCATTCCACGATCTGTGGGCCGAGGGCGTTGAGCGCAAACGTGTCTGCCTTGAGCGCCGCCAGCGCGTCTCCGAGGGTGCCTGGCAGCAGATCAACGCCGCGCCGGAGGCGGGTCGACTCATCCAGAGTATACAATCCCTCTTCTACTGGCGCCGGCAGGGTCAGACGCCTCTCGACGCCGTCCAGGCCCGTCCGCAGCATGAGCGCAAAGGCCAGGTAGGGATTGCAGCTTGGATCGGGCGACCGCAATTCGACACGGACGCCAGCGGAGGCCCCAGGCGACGTGCGCGGGACACGGACCAGCGCCTCACGATTCACGCGCCCCCAGCTGATCATCACCGGCGCTTCGAATCCAGGCACGAGGCGCTTATAGGAATTCACCAGCGGCGACAGCAACGCGCACATTCCCGCGGCGTGCGCCAGTTGTCCCGCGATGAAGTGGCGTCCGATCTCGGAAAGACCATACTGCGTATCCACGCTGTCGATAAAGGCGTTGCTCCCGTCGCTCAGGCGCGTGAGCTGCTGGTGCGTGTGCATGCCTGAGCCGTTGATTCCCGCGAACGGCTTGGGCAGAAACGTGGCCCAGAGTCGGCGCCGTTGCGCGATGGCCTTGATCACGTAGCGCGAGGTAACGATGGCGTCGGCGGCCTGGAGCGCGTCGCTCGCGGCGAAGTCAATCTCATGCTGGCCGGCGGCGACTTCATGATGGCTGCTCTCGATGCGCATGCCCATACTCGCCAGCTCGCTGACGATCTCGCGGCGCACATCCGCGGCCAGGTCCGTCGAGAGGTCGAAGTAGCCGCCGCGATCACGCGGCAGCGGCTCGCGCAGGGCGTTATCCACGGCGTCCTCGCGCAGCAGGAAGAACTCAAGCTCCGGCGCGACCTCAAACCGATAGCCCAGCCGTTGCGCAACATCCATGGCCGCGATCAGCGCCGCGCGCGGGTCGCCTTCAAAGCGCTCGCCCGTTGGGAGCAGGACATCGCAGATGATCCTGCCCGGTCGCCCCAGCGCTGTTGTCTCCGCTGCGCTCGACGGCGCGCTCCCAGGAATCTCAGCGAAGGTGGCGCAATCCGGCCGCAGATACATATCGGTCTCGGCGACACGCGCTAAGCTCTCGATAGAGGAGCCGTCGAACCACTTGCCATGCGCCAGCGCGTCGGGCAACTGTTCGACGGGTATGGTGACGCATTTCGCCATGCCGGAGATGTCGGTAAATTCGAGATTGATGAAGCGGATGCCACGCCGCTCCACCTCAGCCAGCAGGCGCGCCTGCTCATCGATGTGATCGCCGTCTGCTATGGCGCGGCGATGTGGCGACATATCCTTGCGCATGGTCTTTCGCCTCCGCCCCAGACACTCACGGTTCTCTTTCAGCCTGCGCGCTCAGCATTGCGTCGCACACGCCGCTCCTCGGCGGCGCGCCAGCGAGCTTCCTCCGCTGGCGTCGTCAGGCGCAGTGACGGCACGGGAGTGGGCCGGCCAGCGTCGTCGAGCGCTACGTAGATGAGATGGCATGTTCCCGCGTTGCGAACGGCGCCGGTGAGCAGATTCTCCGCCTCGATCCGCGCCTCCACCTCCATCGAGGTCACGCCAACATAGGTAAGACGCGCTCTGATGGTCAGGAAGTCACCGATAGAGACCGGCTCCTTGAAGATCATCGAGTCCATCGCCACGGTGACGCAGGGCCGGCGCGAGTGGCGCTGCGCGACGGCGCCGCCCGCCTCGTCCACCAGCCGCATGATCGCGCCGCCGTGGACGGCGCCCCAGACATTGGCGTCAGGCGGCTGCATCGTGCGCGCCATGATGATCTCGGTCTCGGCGACGGATCTGGCGCCAGTCGCATCGAAATCATGCGCATTCTTGCGCGCCATAGCTTCTCCCCCGCATAGCGGATCACCTGAGACGCCTGCGTGGAAAGCGCGGCGGTTCGCTCGTCTCGCAGCCCAAGTATATAATACAGCGACGGCTGGCGCTCCACTGTCTCCATCGGCGAAAGGGCTGTGATCGTGCGAGATGAGAACCATGCGTCGTCCTCCTCGCCGTGGGGGACGCCAGCGAGCGGCGCGCTCCCTCTGCCCGACGCGCATCCTGTCAGCGCGATCCGTGATAGCCTCTACGACTTCATTCCGTTAGGGCAGCTCGAGCTTGACCTGATTGGGACGCCGGAGTTCGTGCGCCTGCAAGGGGTCAAGCAGCTCGGCTTCTGCTATCGTGTCTGGCCCGGCGCGACGCACACGCGCTTCGAGCACAGCCTCGGCGTCTATTTCCTGGCGCTCCGCGCTATTCGCGCGCTGGCGGACCGACGCGACGCCCTGCCCATCAGCCGCGACCCGCTCGACCTCAGCGTGATCCTCGCCGCCGCGCTCCTGCACGACATCGGCCACTACCCCTTCTCGCACGCCATCGAGGAGCTGGGGTTTCCCATCGCGCCGCACGAGGTCGTGGGCCGGGGCATTATCGAGTCCGGCGCTGTCGCGGAGGCGCTGGAGCGGCATGGGATACCGCCGCAGCGTGTCGCCGACCTCATCGATCCGCCACGCGATCGCGCGCTTCCAGCAAGCGACGCCGTGCTGGCGCGGCTGCTCAGTGGCGCGCTGGATGTGGACAAGCTCGACTACCTGCCGCGCGACGCCCGCGCCTGTAACGTCCCCTATGGCGGCGTGGATGTGACGCGACTGCTCGGCGCGCTGCGCATTCTGGAAGGCGCGAGCGGACCGCGCTTAGGGGTCAGCGACAAGGGTATCAGCCCGCTCAACTCGCTGCTGCACGCGCGCCAGGAGATGTTCGACAACGTCTACTGGCACCACACGAACCGCGCGATGATGGCGATGCTCCTGCGCGCGACTCAGGAGGCCATCGCCGACGCCGCGCTCGATCCGCAGACGCTGGCGACACACGACGACGCGTCACTGCTCGCGCTGCTCAGCGCGCCGGACATGCCACAGGCGACGCGCGAGTTGGTAGATTCGCTGCGCAAGCGCCGACCATACAAGGTGCTGCTCGAAGTCAGCGGGCGCGCCGGTCGCGTCTTCAGCCAGCTCGACGCGCTCTTCTGGGACCAGCCGAAGCGGCGCCGCGTCGAGATCGCCCTGGCGGCTGCGCTCGCGGAAGGGCTGGAGGCGGAGATCATGCCGTACGACCTGCTGGTGGACATCCCCAAGCCGGAGAAATGGGAGATGGACGTGCTGGTGCGTTTCTCGCGTCCGCCGCTCGGCATGGCGGCGCAGATGACGTGGACCGAGGCGACGGGGCAGCGTCCCAGCGACCTCGGCGTCTACGAGCAGCACCAGCGGCGCATCCGCATCGTCGCCAGCGAGCGTGTCCGTGACATGGTGGGAGCGCGCGCGGAGAGCCTGCTGCTGCCTGCGCTGGAGCGAACTCCGGCGCTATGAGCGATGAGAGGATAGCATCTGGTGACCGCTACCGAGTTCCTTGCTTACATCCGTGTCGCCGATCCTGTTCGCCAGGCGCTCGCACATGGCGGGCCGGTGGTCGCGCTGGAGTCCACGGTGATCGCCCATGGCCTGCCCTATCCAGCCAATGTCGAGGTCGCGCTCGCGATGGAGAGCGCCATCACGACGGAAGGCGCGACGCCCGCGACTGTCGCGTTGCTGGATGGACAGATTGTCATCGGCCTGAGCGAGGCAGAGATCACACGGCTGGCGACCGAGGACAGCGTCATGAAAGCCAGCAGGCGCGATCTGGGCATAGCGCTGGCCGCCAGGCGAACCGCCGCGACGACGGTGGCGGGGACGCTGGCCTGCGCCGCGCTCGTCAGCATCGCGGTCTTCGCGACCGGCGGCATCGGCGGCGTGCATCGTGGTGGCGCGCATCGTGGTGGCGCGCATCGTGGTGGCGCGCATCGTGGTGGCGCGCAGACACTCGACATCTCCGCGGACCTTCCAGAGCTGGCTCGGTCGCCAGTGGTAACGGTCTGCGCTGGCGCGAAGGCGATCCTC
>Ga0070698_100007887_pt1 | contig 11521 bp, 11 predicted proteins | sample KBSK1502metaG_FD_65477 | JGI IMG/M metagenome (GOLD analysis project Ga0070698, IMG submission 65477) | Corn, switchgrass and miscanthus rhizosphere microbial communities from Kellogg Biological Station, Michigan, USA - KBS K1-50-2 metaG | ecosystem: Host-associated > Plants > Roots >...
GAGCCCATCGCCAGGCCGCTGTGCACACCGAAGAACGTACAGATCGACGCGTCGGTGCGCGCCAGCTCCATCGCGACGAAGCCGAACATCTTCTGGCTACCGCCCGCGCAGCCATAACCCTCAAAGCCGAGCCCGCCGATGCCGAGCTCCTTGAACGATGGCAGCAGTTCGAACGGAAACGCATCATCGGACCAGTACTTGTTGATGACCGGCTGGACCTTGGTCTCCATATATGTCCGCACCTTTTTGACGACCGCTTTCTCCTCAGGGGTAAGAAGGTCGACAAGCTGATAGAAGTCGCCGTTGGGCACAGGCACCGGCTTCGGCGCGGCGGTCTTGCTTGCTGTGGTTGCGGTGGGCATTTCGGAACTCCTGATGCTGCGGCCTGAAAGCCGGAAGATTTGAAGGACGTGTCGGATGGACGATCGATTTCGCCGGCGGCGCCTGACCTCAGGCGACCGGCGCCGTCGATTTCGTTTGGCTCGACTTGGCAACCTTGTTGCGCAGCTCGATGAGACCGAGCAGGACTTCGTCGCGCTCCGCCTCCAGCTCCTGGATGGTGCGCGAGCCCGCCTCGGCATGAACGCCGTCGATGAGCTTCTTTTGCACTTCCGGAGTCAGCACCGGCGAGCCGAGGGTCTTCCACCAGGCCGTCATCGGACCGGTGAACTGCTGGAAGAAGTGCTCGATGCCGCCCGGGCCGCCGCCGAGATGGTTGAGCATCAGGCCGCCCATAACCCCCCAGCGCAACCCTGGGCCCCAGGACAGGGCGGTGTCGACGTCTGCGGCGCTCACCACGCCCTCAGCGACGAGGTAATAAATCTCGCGGCTCAGCGCTGCCTGCAGACGGTTGGCGACATGCCCGGGCATTTCCTTATTGAGGCGCACGGTCCGTTGTCCGATCGAGGTGTAAAATTCCGCCGCGCGCCGGATTGTCGCTTCCGAGGTCGTTGTCCCGCCGACGATCTCGACCAGCGGGATCAAGTGGGGCGGATTGAACGGGTGGCCGATCACACAGCGCTCGGGATGGGACGCGGCGCCCTTCTGGATTTCGCTCATGGTGAGCCCCGACGAGCTCGATGCGATGATCACGTCAGGCGGCAGCAACTCGTCTAGCTGCCCGTAGAGCTTCTGCTTGAAATCGATCCGCTCGGGCCCGTTCTCCTGGACGAGGTCGGCGCCGGCGAGCGCCTGCGCGAGGTCGGCCGTGAACGTCAGGTTCGACTGTGACGCTCCGGGCGAGAGGCCCAATCGCTTGAGCGCCGGCCAGGCGGTCTCGACGAACTTCCTCAGCGCGGCCTCCGCGTTCGGCGCGATGTCCGTCGCGACGACCTGCAGTCCCTTGGCGAGAAACAACGAGCTCCAGCTTGCGCCGATCACGCCGGTGCCGATGATGGCGATGCGGCGAATGGGTTTTGTGTCGGTCATGTCATTTCTCCGATGCGTTTGTCAGATTTCGGCGTAGGCGATCCCGGTGAGATTGCCTTGGGCGTAGAGGAAATTTCGCTCGCCGGATCCATCGAGCCGCGCGGAGTAAACCGAGCCGGCGAAATCGGTCACGAACATGCGGTCGTTTGGAACGTCGAGCGCGATACCGATCCCCTCCATCAGATGAGTCACCACGATCTCCGGTTCGGAAGGCTTGTTGTCGATCGACGCCCGGTTGACTGTGTTGCCGCGCGGAGGGTCGCCGCGATCGGTCCAGTAGAGAACACGGTTCTTGTGGTCGAGCTCGATATCGATCGGTTCCGGCAGACCGTCGAAGAAGATCTCGATGTCGGACCTGGTGGCTGCAGTCTGGCCGGCGGGAATTTCGACATTGGCACGGAAGAGGCGACCGAGCCCGGCATTGTCTGGACCCTTTTGCGTCCAGTAGATATGTCCGAATTTCGGATCGATCGTCAGCCCAACGCACCATCGCGTCTGATCCCGGCTATCGGCTTCGCCGCGCCCCGCTTCGATGAGCGTCTCCAGCTGCGAGCCGTCGAGATTGCAGCGCATGACGCGCATACCCTCGCGGTCGCACCAGTAGAGCTTGCCGCCTTTCTTATCGAGGATGATCTGCTTCGGAGTGTGGGTGGCTCCCTGCGCGACGATTGTCTTGCGGTTCTTGCCGTCGATGTCGGCGCGCTCGATGGACCCGTCATTCAGGTTTGGGATGCCCATGTTGGTCCAGTAGATATGGCCAGCCTCGGCATCGACGACGATGCCGTCGGGCAAATGGCAATCCGACACGATGGTCCTGCGGTCGGAACCGTCCGTATTCATGGAGTGAATGCGGCCGGCGTTAATCTCAAGGACAAAGAGACGAGGGGCGACGGCGCTGGCGCCAGCGCTTCGATTGTTCTTCCTGACGGCTTCAGACATGTGGCACCTGTATGGCGATCTGACGCGAACTTGGTCAGCGTTCGATCGCGACTGTGCCGCGAATACCTGCCATCATATTGAATGGGACGATCGTCGCTGGAATGTTCGTGCTTTTTCATCGCTGTCGTACGGCGCGGATCATCCCTTGCCGCGCACTTACACATTTCGTACGCGGAGGAATATTTTTGGCACCCGTCTATGACCGGTCCACAGACGGGTTTTGCGACTGCGGACATGCGGACCGCGCGAGCCCCGCTCGACTAGCTCCCGCAGCGTCTTCCGTACCGCTCATTTGCTGGCGACGGCCAGGCGCGCGAAATTCGCCCTGGGCATTACCTTCCGGCTCCAAACAGGGCGACAGTCTCGTTGCCGCTGGTCAACGTTCGCGTGGTAGTCACGTCGATGAAGGTGGAGCGGGAGAATGGGATATGCCGGATGGCGTGGCCATTGCGAGTACGAGCGTGGCGAGGTTCATCAGGATGATCACTGCCGCACCAAGATCGACGGCGAGACTAAGCCCCCGCGCTGTCGCGATGGCGCCTAGCACGAGGGCGAGCGCGCCCATCGACAGATAACCCAGGAGATAAAGGGCGGAGAATATGCCGCCGCGGTTGCGCTCGGACGCCTCCGCGCTGATTACTTGCAGACCGCCGACAAACAACAGGCTGTATGAATTACGAAGCGGTTTTGCCGCCGTTCACGCTGATGATCTGGCCGGTGATGAACGACGCCTTGCGGGAGGCGACGAACACGATGGCATCGGCGATTTCCGCGGGGGTGCCCACACGCTTGAGAGGCACTCCCGCGAGCAGTCCGGCCTTTCTCTCAGGAGTGCCGGTGAACCGATTCAGCATTTCGGTTTCGACAGGACCGGGCGCGATCGCATTGACGCGGATGCCTGATGCCGCACCTTCGAGCGCCGCGGATTTCGTCAACCCTTCGACCGCGTGCTTGCTGGCGGTATAGAGCGACGCGCCCGGCGCGCCTCGATGTCCCATGGTCGACGAGAGGTTCACGATGCTGCCGCTGCCCTGCGCCTGCATCACGCGCATCTCATGCTTCATGCTGAGCAGCACACTGAGCACGTTGGTATCGAACGTGGTTGCGTAGCTCTCAGGTGTCTGTTCGGTCACCGGACCAGGCTTGCCCTCGGTGCCGGCGTTGTTGACGGCCACATCGAGCCGGCCGAACCGTGCCACAGTCTTGTCGACCAGGCCGCGGACATCGTCTTCATGGCGAACATCAGCGCGAATGAATTCAGCTTCCACGCTGAGACTGCGGAGCTCCTGGATCAGGGCATGTCCCGCCTGGTCGTGGCGGCCGGAGACAACAATCCGGGCGCCCTCTTGGGCGAAGGCCAGCGCCGTGGCGCGGCCGATACCGGTTAAGGCGCCGGTAATTAAGACGACGGGTGCACCCATGGATATTCTCCTTTGACGACGGGCTGTATTGCGGGAGCATTGGACGCGGAGTGGCCTCCGCGCCCGAACGGGATCAGTTGGCGCTGTGTCCGCCATCGACGTTGAGGACGTGACCGGTGATGAACCTGGCTTCGTCCGACGCGATGAACACGATACCGTCAGCGACCTCCTCGGAGAGGCCCAGCCGACCCAGCGGAACCTGCGTCGCCAGCGCCGCCTTGTTCTCAGCCGTGCCAGTGAAGCGAGTCAGCATGCCGGTGTCCGTGGGGCCGGGCGCGACGGCGTTCACGCGGATTCCCGACTTGGCGATTTCGAGTGCCACCGACTTGGTGATGCCTTCGACAGCGTGCTTGGCGCCGACATAGATCGAGGCCCCGGCCGCGCCCTCGTGCCCATAGGTCGAGGAGATGTTGATGATGCTGCCGCTGCCCTGGGCCTGCATGGCGCGCACTTCGTGCTTCATGCACAGGATCACGCCAAGAACGTTGGTCTCGAATGTCGCCGCAAAGCTTTCCGCGGTCTGGTCCGTGATCGGACCGACCTGGCCTTCGGTGGCGGCGTTGTTCACCGCGACGTCGATGCGGCCAAATCGGGCAACGGTCTTGTCGACCATGGCGCGAACGTCATCTTCCTTGCGGACGTCGGCTTTAATGAATTCCGCCTCGGATCCCAATGAACGAAGCTCCTTAACCAGCTCCTTGCCGACCTCATCCCGCCGGCCGGCGACGGCCACCCTCGCGCCCTTCTTGGCGAAGGCGATGGCGGCGGCACGGCCGATGCCGGTCAAGGCGCCGGTGATCAATACGACTGGGTTGCTCATCTTCCGGTTCCTCTTCATGGTCCATGCTGGCAGAGCATGGATTACCCCGCCGAGAAGCTTACAAGCCCTACAAGGTGTCTCCCGAGAGTGCTTCCGTGATTGGGCAAATAGGAACCGCTGGTGTCTTCGCCCAAGACTTTATAAGTTGATGGGCATGCCCAAGAGATATGGAAGCCGGGGATGGAACTGCGGCACCTTCGTTATTTTATCGCGGTCGCCGAAGAGGGCAGCCTGACGCTCGCGGCTGAAAAACGGCTGCACACCGCGCAGCCTTCGCTGAGCCGGCAGATCCGCGATCTCGAATACGAGGTCGGCGTTCAGCTGATGATACGCAGCGTGCACGGCATCGAATTGACCGCCGCCGGTCGGGCCTTTCTCGACCATGCACGGCTGGCGCTTACTCAGGCGGAGGCAGCTGCGGAAGCGGCGCGGCGAGCGGCGCAACCGGCGCGGACATTGTTTGCGATCGGCTTCCTCACCGGCTACGAGATGGATTGGCTGCCGGCTGTGATGGAAATCCTGCGCGCCGAATTACCGAGCACTGAAGTCGTCGTCCACAGCCAGGACTCGCCGGATCTCGCAGCAGGTCTCATTCGCGGAAAGATCGACCTCGCCTTCCTGCGACCGGAAAAGCAGGCGTCCGGTCTGAAATTCAGGCTGTTGCGAAAGGACCCGCTGATCGTCGTCATGCCGCGCAACCACGCTTTGGCTGCTCGGAGCTCCATTCGCCCACAGGACATCGCGGGCCAGACGTTTATCGGAGTGTCCCCGATCCGGGCACCGACCCTGTGGGCTGCTATCAACGACTACGTCAAGCCTGTCGGCGTGAACCCCGACCATCAGGCCGAGAACTTGGCAATGGCGATTTCGCTGGTGGCGTCCACCGGGGGTATCAGCCTGCTTCCGCTCTATTCTCAAAATCTGTTGCCGAAAACCGTCGTCAGTCGGCCGATACGCGGTGCACCGCCAACGGTCGACCTGGTCATCGGCTATAATGAGGCCAACACATCACCACTCTTGAAATTTATTCTGGCGAAAGTGGATGATTTGAAGTTTCGAGTTACCAAGAGCCGTAGCCGATAAATCCTGGTTGCCGCGCAATCGTCGGAAAGCGAACAAAATCGCAGCGTTGGTAGCGGGGGGAAGCGACGCCCCCGACCTCGCCATCACGATCGTCACGTCTTCGGCAAAGACTGCTCGCAACCCGATGGTATTCCTGTTGGTATGGCTGAAAGCGGCACTCATGAACAATATTTCAATCAATATCTTGTGGTCATAATTCGACGCCGCCCAGGGCACCAGAGCGCCTTTGCGAGGCGTTGTCGCGATTGACCGGGCGATCCAAGTATTCCAGAGGCGGTTGAGCTTGAGCCGAGCGGCCGCGGGGTACTGGATGCCCCGCATGCGCGGGGCATGACCGCGGAGGGAGACAAGCGGCAGCATTCTCGCGGCAGGAGAGGCGCTCGCGGCATATCAACAGGTTCTGTCGCTTGATCCCAAAAGCGGCGTGAAACGGACGGCAGGTCAACTGCGCAAGTCTCTGCTGGCAATCGGAGTCATAGCCCGACTGCATTCCATGCCTCTCGCACAGCTACGGCCTCAGGGCTATTGGCGCCGTAGAGGCGCGACGCAGCCGCCGTAATGCTCCGCGACGCCTGTGGAAAGTCTGTGTTGGACCCAAATAGCTTCAGAGCCTCAAGCCAGATTCGACCTGCCTTGTCGGTGCCGATTTTCATGGCAGCCTGATAGAAGGCCTTATTTGGAATGCCACAGTTCGTATGGACCCCGCCCTGGTCCTCCGCCGTGGTCACCAAATCTCGAAAATGCTCAACCTGCTGGGACGTCACTGGCGCCTTAAGCGATCGCAGTGGATCTGAGTTTGTTCCAGCTTCGCGGGTCCCCTTCCCGGAAAGCCATGCCCTCGCTCCGGGCGATATAATCCAATCTGCTTGTTCGGCCGTCTGGTGCAGCCTGGCCTGCCTGACGATCGAGGTGAGCACATCCCTGTAGGAGCATGCCAGCGCCCCGCTCTGACCTTCCCAGGCGAAATCCCACACCCTGCGAACAAATGGAATTGCGACTTCATTCACGATGAGGTCCACGATCAGGTCTGGGGTGTCCTCGAGTCCTGGCGGGATGTTGATCTTATCGTCGTCCCAATAGGCGTTGCGGTAGTCCGGTTGCGTAAGTTCGATCGGTGGGGGCGACATTTCGAAGCCGAACAGCTTACCTAGCTCTTGGGCCGCGCTCGCCGCCTGCCTGCGATATTCCTTGAGCGAGCGTTCGCGCGCGGGTTCGAGGACCTCCCTGACGAGTCGTTCCGTGTCGACGTCGAATGTCCGGAACTCCACGAACGCCGCCTGTCGATCGGCGAGTTCTTTCATGCCCTCCGGCAGCAGGCCGATATCTGGCGGCGTGGCGCCGTCTATGAGTACTGGAATCACCGGAATACCGCGCGCAAATGCCTCGCCGATCTCGACGCGCACCCAATCGGTTTGATTACGCCGTCGCCGCCTGGCTTTCAGGTCTTCGATCCACCCGGAACTGATCAGCGCAAGCAGCACGTCACATTGATTGACCCAGTTTTTGAGAAGCTTCGGAAAATCGGTACCCGGTGGGATCGATTCGGAATCCATGAAAACGTGGTCGCGCGGAACGACCTGGCAGAACGCCTTATAGATTCGATCAGCCTGATACTTGCCATCACCGCGGCGGTAGCTGATGAAGACTTTCGTGGCCATGCCCCGTTCGTCCTATCGCAGGAATACGACAAGGCATTCTACCAGAGGATGAGGAGCGCTGCCAGGATTTGCGCTCACCGGCGAGACATGATCAATCGGCTAACCGCCAGTCAAACACCGAGTCGATACCTGCGCGGCCACGATCTCGCTCAGTCGGTCTGTTGCCAGCTTCGCATGATCAACGTGCCGCTGGTGGCGAGACCTTGCGCCCTTATCGAGTGCCCGACCAAGGGCCGCAACGCGTCGTCCACAAAGGCCGGGCCGCCTTGCCTTCGCAAGACATAGGTCTCGCCGGTTGGCGTGGTGAGCGTGACTGCCCTCCGCTCGCTCTTTGAGCCTGGAGAAACAACCTGGCTGTGCACGCGACCTTCGACTTCGATGGCTTTCACATCCATATCAACGGCTCACGGATTCCTCGATGGAGGCGATGCCCTCGCCCACTATGTGGGCCACCACATGGCGGATATCAATGACGTTTGGCGGCGCCGACCGGCGTTCCGTCAGGACCATGACGCGCTCGACCAGCGCTGTCTTCTTGTCCGCCAATTCCTTCATCGCCCTGCGGTAGTCAGCATTGCCTCTGACCGAGAAAATCACCTCTGCCTGAGGATTATAGCCGCGATCCCTGGCGATTGCACGAACTCTCGTCTTGACCGCTTCGGAGAGATCGCCGTCGCGAACAGGGATGGCTTTACCGTCGGAGATGGAATTCCCGGTGCTGGTGAGCGAGATGCGGCGCAGTTTCCGCTCGGCCTTGGCATCCTCGACGTCGCCTGTGGACAAGGAGGCCTGGCTCTCGGCGACCTCTTTCGGCGGAATACACGGACAGACCGACGAATCGCCAAGCAATAGAAACTGGCCCAAGGTCTTGAGGTTCATCGGGTTCGTCATCTTCTGGGTGGTGATGAAGCGCTGCTGCGCCTGCAGGAAGGCTCGACCGAGCGACGCTCCCTTCAAGACATTCTCAAAGAAATACTGTGTGATTAAATCGGCCTGCCCATTCGACGTGGCCGGACCGTAAGCGATGTTCGTGCTTCCCACAAATCCGAGCGCGCCCCTGATCAGATAGGCGATGCAGATCGGGTCATTGGTCCCTGCAAGAGCCGGATCGTAGAGTTGGCCGCCGTAACAACATTCCGCAGCGACGACGACGTTCCTGACGCCGTGGCCTGCGACTTGAGCGCTTGTCAGGGCGGTGGGGTAGGAACTTCCGTCCTGCCCAACGAATTCGGGACTTAAGGGCGCGCCGTGACAGTTGATGAAATGGCTGAGCCTCGCGAGTTGCGCGTCGTTAGTCGGCGGGCTGACGGGCGGTGAGAGATCGAGATTCTGATGATTGCCGAAGGCGGCATCCAGACTCATCTGCGTGGACTGCTCCCATTCCTTTGCAGAGAGCCCGTAATAATCCGAATAGAGATCTGCGGCCTGGGGCTGAGCCGAAGCCGCATTATCCAGGAATCCGATGATGTTCGCCGGATCCGTTGCGGCTGGCACGTTCGGCACGCGACCGACAACCCGCGTGACCTTCAGATATCGCGCCACCTGCCGGGAGAAACCGGCCGGCGATGCATAGGGCAGATCGCTGTCGATCGTCGCATCGTCATCCTGCGCCGGATTGTCGAGGACAATATGCGGAACGATATCCGGACCGTCCAGAATCAGCATGTAGTCGGGCGAGAGCGCATTGGCGACCGCGTCAATCGCCGTCTTGTAGCCGCGCTGGTCCTTGGTGTTGACCGGCGGCGTTGCACCGAACTTTTTCATCGCCGCCGCATCGTCGACCCAGACGCATTGTGTGGCGATGTTGCGCGTCGCATCGGCGGCGATCAACTGGTCGATCGCATTCTGCAACGCGGCGAATCCCGCAGCGGCATATTTGGCCTGCAACGCGGACTTGTTGAAAATGATGATTTTGTCGACCATAATGGCCCCCTCAGCAATGATGATTGCAGCACAAAGCGTTGATCGGGGTGCACGTCTCGATCGTCACCCCCTCGGAACATTGGAGATCTTGGGCAATCGATTATTCGCTTTGTGAGCGATTGTTATTGAGTATTCTTCTAATAGTTGACGCCTCCGACTGGACGAGTCAATAGATCTTGGGCTGTTGGGTGACCCATCCTCAGATCGGTGAGGATAGCACTGCACTCGGTTCACATCTCTTGAGCGTCGGGGCGGCGGGAGCAGGCACGGCGTGAAGAGACTGCTGCGAGCGACGAGACCTTCTCCAAAAATTCCGCTCAGAATATCTTACGTCGACACGGCGCTTGTATTGCAGGAGGCTGCGGACAAGCAACGCGACCCGCTCAAGGAAGCGCTGCGTGCCTTTTACGGACGCCGCATTCGCTGCGTGGTCGCCACATTGCGAACCAACTCGTCGCCGAAATAGGACCAGTCTTTGTTTTGTGTAGATTATAGAGGTCGAGATGACGAACCGACCGACAGGATTTTTGCGAGCTGTTTTTACCGGCGTTATCGCCTGCATATCGACTGCCGTCATCCCGCTGAACGCCGAGGCCGCACCCGGCGAATGCCTCGTCGCCAGGCCGAAAACCGCGGCGCCGCCTGGACAGTTCTGGCTTCACCTGAGTGACTGGGCCACCAATCGTCGTTGCTGGGTCTTGCGCGCGAGGCTCGAAACAACGTCGCAGGCGAAAGGGGCGATAGCGGTTCAAGCCGCGCGCCCGGGCACGCGCGCCACCGGCGCACCGCCGGCGCGCGCGCCCGAAGATGCCGCGCCAAACGAGGCGGCGACACGAACAGAATCTCCTCAACCCCGCATCAAAGACGACGGAAAGGCTGCGTCGGGGAGCGACGCCGCCTCCGAACACGCCGATCAAAGCCTGTCCAATGCCGAGCATTCCGATACCGCAAAGCTCCCGCCACTCGCCTCGGGCACGCCCGAGGCAACGGATGCGCGCTCCCCGGCGCGCGGGTCGACGTCGACGCTTGCGTTCGCCGTCCGAGCGCAAGAGATGAACCGGCCCACGATTCTGCCGATGGACCGGAATACGAGCACCGAAGCGAGTTCGACTCCCGCCCCTTCGGTCACCGAGACCAAGATAGAAACGCGCGAGATCAGAGCTTCTCACTTTCTTGAATTGCTGCTCTCGGCGATATTTTTCGGGCCTGCGTTCTATCTTCTCGCAGCGCGCGCGATCCGCCGAATGGCCGAGCCGCCGCGCCCCTATGCAAGCCTGGGCGACGCATCCGCCGAGCGCACGCTGCTGCCGCCTCCGCCGCGCGAAAACGCCGCCCCGTCCTAGTTTCACCGCAAAATGTCTCCCTCACCACCGGGCCCGGCGAATCTCGTCGTGCGGAGGCGACGTCCTGCGGCGATGGCGACGGGCATTTTTCGCAACGACGCGGCGGCGAGCCCACCACCTCTCATTCCGCGAGAACTCTCGCGGCGACCGGCAGTGTCGGGACCGGATTTTTTTCCGAGGGCTTGTAGGTGACGTAAAGCGCGAGGCCCGTGAAGAAGAAGCCGCCGACGACGTTTCCAAGCGTGACGGGAATCTGATTCCACATCCACCATTCCGAAAGGCTCACCTTCGCTCCCAGCATCATGCCCGTGGGAATCACGAACATGTTGACGACGGAGTGCTCGAAGCCGAGGGCGACAAAGGTGACGATCGGCAACCACGCCGCCACGATCTTGCCCATCGTCGAGCTGGTCATCATCGTCATCACGACGCCGAGACAGACCAGCCAGTTGCAGAGGATACCCTTGACGAAGACGGTGAGCATGCCGGCGTTGCCGAGCGCCTCGTTCGTCACCGTCTTGATCTCCGCCGCCGTGACGATGCGCACGGCGAGCGCGCTCGGCGCCGTGGCGCCCATGTTCGTGAGCGTGATCGCGAACAGTCCGCCAAAGCTCACGGCGCCGAGCAGATTGCCGAGAAACACCCAGTACCAGCTGGCAACGACGGTGCTCCAGAGCGCCTTGCCGTCCAGCGGCGCCAGCGGAAGCAGCCCGAAATTGCCGGTGACGAGTTCAAGTCCGAGCAGCACGATCATCACAAAGCCGACCGGAAACGCCATTGCTCCGGCGAGCGCCTGGCCGGTCGAGACCGTCGCGCTAAACGAGAAACCGGTGGCGGCGCCAAGCAAGGCGCCGGAGATCGCGCCACGGATCAGCAAGTCGCGCGGGCTAAGCGCAAGCTTCTTGA